>Ga0208692_1001666_pt1 | contig 12034 bp, 16 predicted proteins | sample June2015DPH_20_1_3_FD_184721 | JGI IMG/M metagenome (GOLD analysis project Ga0208692, IMG submission 184721) | Peatland microbial communities from SPRUCE experiment site at the Marcell Experimental Forest, Minnesota, USA - June2015DPH_20_100... | ecosystem: Environmental > Terrestrial > Soil >...
AAAGAGCCGGCGTAGATGCTCTTGAAATAGGCTTGCCACCCCAAGGCATCAGCCTGGAAGCGATTGAAAAGGAACTCATCCTGAAGGCGTTGGAGAAGTGTGACTGGAACCAGACGCACGCCGCTCGCTACCTGGATATCAGCCGCAAGACCTTGATTTACCGGATGGAGAGACATGGGATCCGGCGGCCTCAGGAGGGCCAGGTTTCCAACTGATAAAGATCGCTCCGAGTGGATTCTCTACCGTTTCCAGCCGGCTGCTCTCGCCTTTCCTCACCTCTGCTGCCTCATTTGAGCCAACCCAGCAATATCCGAAAAGGGTCACGCCCACCTTCGGCCCGCCATCGCTGAGAGAAAAACCATGCTATGGCGAGGCACGCGGGCGCGGGTTCTTGAAGGGTGTCGCGCGTTCGTTCTGATGTCGCAACGGGAGTGCCAGCGCAGGCCTTCAGTGTCAGCGGATTCTTGCTCCGTCGCAGTCTCCTTTTCCCGCGGCGGCACAGCAGACTTCGGCCTTTTTGAAGGAGTTAACAAGGAAACTCGTTTGGAATCCAGCGTGCTCGATAACCAGCAGAAGCGCGGTTCTCCAAAGCTCACGCCAATAGGAGGTAGTCATGGGAAGAGTAAAGCCCGTGTTGCTATTTCTCGTTTTGGCTCCCGTATTCGGAATGGCCCAATCAGCAAAGGATTCCCGGGACAACCTCAAACAACTGCGCCCAGGGCAGAAGATCGAGGTGGTGGACACGAGCATGAAGTCGCTCCGAGGTCCCTTCGTTTCCGTTTCCGAGGAAGCCATCACGCTGCAGGTCGGCAAGAGCCAGGAGTCCATCGAGCGTTCCAAGGTCGTGCGTGTCAGCGTCCGGGACAATTCGCATCGCACGCGTAACATGCTGCTGGGATCGGGCATTCTGGGCGGAATTGCCCTGGCGGCCGCTTATATCCCCCTGGCGGCCAGCAGTAATGAAGGTAATTCTTGCGGTGTCTGTGTGGGTGCCATCGCGGCCGGGTTCGGGGGCGGGGCTGCCTTAGGCGCGATCCCTGGCAGTCGTACGGTGTACCGGGCCAAGAAGTAGCGGACTTGGATGCTGGACAACCGGACCGACGACGGTCATGACCAGCCCTGGTTGCCGCCGTCGGCCCGCCGACGCTACGGGCATGAGGAGAGTCAAGAACCTGACATCTTTAGGAGGTGGAACATGAGTCGTCGAAAACACTTCTTCGCGATAGGGATGACGGTCCTGATGCTTGGTTTCATCGGGATCGGTTCGGTCAACGCAGCGGAGCCCAAATCGACCCAAGTCAATTGGGAGAGCCTCAAGCAACTGGCGACTGGCCAGGAAGTCCGGGTGGTGCTGAACGACGCCAAGTCCTACGGCGGCCAGTTTCAAAGCGTGAGCGACGATGGGATCGTGCTCCGCCTCGGGAAGGATAGCCAGACGTTCGAGCGGCAAAATATTCTGCGGGTCTCCACGCGAGGCAAGAGCCATCGTGGCCGGAACACGCTCATCGGCCTCGCGGTCGGCGCCGGCGCCGGGGTCATTGTCGGCGTTGCTTCCCCTGAATTGGGTCAAGGGAAATGTGCGCAGGGATCGTGCATCAATGCTGAGAGTGCCGCGTTGGCAGGGTTTGTGGGTGCGGCAGTAGGAACCGGCCTGGGAGCCGTGTTGCCCACGGGCGGCTGGCACGACGTCTACCGGGCGCGGTGACCGCCGGTTGCTCGGGCCGGGTTCCAAGTCTTTTCTCGCCATGATGTTACAAACGGTTGTAGTGTAGCGCCGTGTCAAAGCTGCGGCGTCCTTTTCTTTCGGAGGCCGATGGGGACGGGCACCTCGTTGTCCAGTTTTTCCGGCAGAAAGCGATGGTCATGGTTGCGGGTCATTCTTAGCGCCCTTCAACCCCAAAATAAGACTTGACGAAATATGGTAAATTTACCATATTTATGAGATGATTTTGAAGAAATCCGCGCCCCCGGAGAGCAGCGCCACTGACGCGGCCAATTCGCCGACTCAGCCTCGATTGTCGGGCAGGGTCATCATCTGGATGGGCAGCAGCAAAGAGGACATATCGGCTCTGCCAAGCCCTGTGAAAGCCTCTTTCGGCCACCGGCTGCGGCAGTTACAGGACGGAAAGACCCCGCTCGACATGAAACCACTTCCGCAATTCGGAGCGGGAGTCTTTGAGCTTCGCGAGCGCTTTGATCGAAACGCCTATCGGCTAATGTATGTGGTGAGCCTCAGGAAGGCCCTTTATGTTCTTCATGCCTTCATGAAAAAATCGAAATCGGGAATCGGGCTTTCCAAACCCGATGCGGAATTGATCCAGGTGCGATTGCAGTCGGCACGCGCACTGGACAGGGAGGACTGAAAAATGGTCGAGACATTCCACAAGAGCAGCGGGAACGTGTTTGAAGATATCGGCTTTACGCCCGCCGAGGCAGCGGAACTGACTGCGAAGAGCATGCTCATCACCGCTATTGTAGAGACTATCGAGAAGCGCAAACTCACCCAGAAGGAGGCCGCGCAACGTTGCGGCACCGACCAGCCTACGCTTTCCAAAGTCCTTCGTGGCCGCATGGAAAGCGTGAGCATTGATCGGCTCACCGCCTGGCTTACGGCGCTTGGTCGCACTGTCGAAATCCATGTTCGCCCTTACGACGCCAAAGCAAGAACCGGGTACCTCGTCGCCGCGCCTTAGCGGAAGCGCGGGCGGCTCGAAAGGCGGGTAGGGCGCACCGGGGACTAGGGACTAAGGGACTAAGGGGACTGGCACGCATGTCACTGTTTCCCCCCCTATTTTCCCCCGCTTGAAGAAGAACGGAACGCGTGCGTCGAGGCACTGGTCGCGGATCTCGGTCACCCACGCTGGGTCCATGCGGCGGGCGCCGGGGGCGGATTCGCTGCACAAATCAGAACCTGCTTTAAGCTTGCTCCGGATGATATTATACCGAAGATGACCACTTTGGAATTGAATGACGAAAAGGTCATTTCACTGGTGCGGGGGTTGCCGGCCGAACGCAAGCGGGCGGCCCTGCTGGCGCTTGCCCAGGAAGCACAAGCGGGCCGGGAGGATCGGCTGCGCTGGGCCGAGGCGCAACTGCGACGGGCGTCCGCCCAACGAGGGCTGGATTGGGACCACTTGACGGAAGATGAACGCGAGTCCTTCGTCGACGCATTACTGCACGAGAAATAGCCTTGCCGCTTACTGCTGTTTTCGACATCAACATCCTGTTTTCCGCGACCGCGCTACCCTGCCTCGCGGCGAAAACGATCAGCCGATGAGGAGTCAGGGTTTCACCCCCACATCGTCGGCCCAATTGACCGTCTGCCTCACGTCGATATACTTCGAGCACTCTTCGAGGGTGTGGTCGTTCGTCACCAGCACGGCGCCCACGGCGGCAGCATGGGCGGCAATCAGCAGGTCCATGTTCGCCAGCAGCTTGCCGATTCGTTCCAGCGTGGCGCGGGCCTTCGCGTATGCCCGCGCAGCGGCGGAGTCCCAAGCCAGGGTGTCAATCTTGCACAGGAACAGCTCAACGGCAGCCTCCGTTGCCGCCGAGAGCTTCCCTCTGCGCCAGCCACGGGTGTTTTCAAGCCAATGCGAGATTCCTCGTCGTCCCGCGGACGCGGGACTCCTCGGAATGACATGCCAAACGAGTTTTTCCGCGGCCTGTTGAGCGATGAATTGCATCCGCAATCCTGAGATGGCATAATAGTCTTTGAAGGGACGTACGATTCATGCCAACAAACGAATCATCGGGGTTTGAAGGTTTGATTTTCGCGAAGCTGGACCAGGCGGTGAATTGGGCGCGCAAGTCCTCGATCTGGCCCATGAGCTTTGGTCTGGCATGCTGCGCCATCGAGATGATGTCCACCGGGGCCTCACGCTTTGATATTGCGCGGTTTGGAGCGGAGGTCTTCCGTGGCTCACCGCGCCAATCGGACTTGATGATTGTTGCCGGCCGCGTCGCGCAAAAGATGGTTCCCGTGATCAAGAAACTCTACGCGCAGATGCCGGAGCCCAAATGGGTGATCTCGATGGGCGCTTGCGCAACCTCGGGTGGCGTTTTCAATAACTATGCGGTCGTCCAGGGCGTAAACCAATTCATTCCTGTTGATGTGTACGTTCCTGGATGCCCGCCGCGGCCTGAAATGCTCCTTCAATCCATCATCATGCTGCAAAAGAAAATCATGCAACAGCGAGGGACTTTCAAAGAGGCCGTCCTCCACATGAAGTAGTGCCCGCCCAATCGGAAACAGGAAATTAGAAACTGCGAATTAGAAACTGGAAAATCGAAATTCGAAAATAGAGACTGATGTCCTCCACCAGCTCTCGCCTAGATTGGCTCGAAGTGCGCGAACATGTTCTGGAATTCTTGCAGGTTGGAAGGTGTCACCCAGGATTTCCTTTTTAGCATCTGCAAGTCGCCCATTTTACGCGCCGGGCGGGACGGAACGGTGTCAGGTACCCTTTCGAGGGCGCCCGGGGTTGCGCAGGGTGTTTTCCAATCCGAATTGCGCAATCGCCTGAGACACCCATGGTTCCGAACCATACGGCCTGCTTCTTTGGATGGCATAGCGGATATTCTTAATTTCTTCCCGGCCTTGCGAGTGGTTAAGCCACTGCCGGTAAGGGTCGGGCGCGGGCGCCGGTCAGGGGAAAGAAAAGGGTACCTGACACACTTTCCCCCTGCGAGTGGCTAAGCCACTGCCGATAACGGTCCGGCTCGGGCACCGGCCAGGGGAAAGAAAAGGGTACCTGACACCTTTCCCCCCCCGGATTTTGGTGGTTGACGTCACCGACCCAAGCACGGCACCTGCCAACTATTATTCACCGGTCGACAAACGTCAGGAACAACCAGTTTATGAAGAAAAGCCCTTGATTGCGAAGTTTGAGCCTGCGGGGACTCGCAGTGAACTTGCAAATGTTCAATTTCAACTGGCGTTGTCGCGGCTTTCAGAACTAGACTCTGTAAAGGTGGCCGACTCGGCCAAGTGGGGTTTGGTCCTTGGGTGAGAGACCCCTGGTTCGTATTAGCTTACAGGAGAGATTCGTATGTCTTCGTCCCTGATACCTGCATTGCAGAACTATCTCTCTCTGGTCCAGTCTCTGTTTGCGCAAGAGCGAAGCCGTGACGCGACGAGTTCGGAGGAGTCCAAACGGCGGCAATCTCTTGAAGATCGGATTCGCTCTGCTGCTGATGCTGCCGAGCAGCAAAGCGAATTTAGTGAGTTATTAGAGGCGACCGCAGCCGCGTTTTCGCAAGACGGCAAGGAAAAGACCGACTCGCGCCGTTGGCAGTGGAGCGTAAAGGACTTCCTGCGCCTGTCCGGCCTTTACCTGGATGCTTGGGACGTGAAACCACTTGAACTCCACGTAATTGCCAACTTCTACCAGCAGGAGTTCGAGAAAAACGACGCACTCGAGACACATCTCGCCCCTTTAGAATTCGTCCGCTTTTCCGAGGAAACGATGAAGTTCGGCGAGTTTGAGGTGCGCAGGTTCAGTCGGGAGGAGCTAGACGCACTGCTGAAGAATCGCATTCGGCAGGTTTTCTATCCCTATGCTGCCGTCGAAACTGCGAAGCTGACGGGGTACTGGTTCGTGGTCAGCAGGGAAAACATGCCGGTTCCTCCGCGACGCGGCAAAGGGCTGACACTCACCGCGCGGCTGCCGAGAGAGCAGTCGCCCCTACCCAGGGCGCTAGAGCGTGCTCTTCTCAGCCTTGCCCTTTGCAGATGGGGCCTCTGGACTGATCGGTCGTGGGAGCCAGGAGGCGATATAGTTACCACAAAGGACGTGAATCCTTTCGCCGGGCGACTACATCCGCGAATTCCGTTCTTCATCACTGCCTCTGACGTAACGACGAGTCGGCCAACCAGAGCACCTGATCTCTCCGTCCTAACCTTTCAGCCCGTAATAGACCCTGAAACCGGCGAAACCACCGGTGACGAGCCTGCAAACGGAATGTGGAAAGACGGGGAAGAAACGAAACAGTTTGTTGCTCGTGTAACGGCAGGTGAGGAGCTAATTGGTGCTGTGATCGATGATTCGCCCGAAGTGTGGCAGTTCATGAATACGGCTCTGCATTTCTTTGTGAAGGCATTTCTCGGTCCGGACAATTGGGAGAGCCTTCTTTGGTATGTGACAGCGATCGAAGCCTTGCTGGGTGAGGAGAAACCTCAGCTCACCAAACTGTTAAAGAAGCGGGTGAGCCTGGTCATTGGGACGACTGAGACCGAGCGGAAAAACGTCGCTCAGAAGTTTGATAAAATTTACGGGATCAGGAGTCACTTAGTTCATGGAAAAACCAAACTGGGCGACTTCAACGTCTTCCATGGCCATTTGGGAGAGGTTCATGAGATGGCTCGCAGGATCGCTATATGGATGCTCCACCTTCTACTGAGTATCCGCCGAAGCTCCGGATTGGGAGGTGAACTGCCGTCGAGAGAAGATATCCTAGCTATGCTGGAAATGGACGAGTCAACCCGAAATCAGTTTTCCGCGATCTTGCCTAGCCTTCCGCCGGGCTTTCCTGGCGTCGCTGCCTGGAAAAACTAATGGGGAAAACGGTGGGGAAAACGGTACCTGACACCGTTTCCTCCCGTCCGCAGGCAACCGTGAACCGAGCCCGAACGGCGGCTGGAACATCACCGGTTCTTCAATCCAAATGCGTTCTTTGTATTTTGAATGCTTTTATCCACCTGTGCCCTAAGAGCCAGGACAGTCTTTTGCAGGGCGAAGGAAGCGTCTTCCTTTTGCTTGAATTCATCAAAGGTCTTGGGGTCAATGACCAACTGCTGACGGCTCACGTGGATTTCCGAGGAATGCAGGAGTGCAAAGGAATATAAGGAAATCACGGATGCTGACCAGTCGCATCTCGCTTTGAGAAGCTTCCCCATGGGAGAAATGTCATAGGTTTTGTGAAATCCGACCATGAAGTCCTTCTGGTCGCTGTAACTTGCGGAGGACTGGCTTAAACGCTTTTCAACAGCCTGCGGTTCCGACATCCAGAAATTATAAAAATCCCTGTTTGCCGCCGCCAGTGTTTGGACACGGGTAATTACCTGTTGGACAGTCTCCTTGCTGGAAAAGGATTTAGCGGTGTAAATATCGGCAACGTCAACGGCGGCGGTGGTAGCTTCGTATGTCTTCGCCTCACCCGCTACGTCGGCATAATAGCCGCGCATAACGTCGTCAAAGGGGGTCGAGTCGGCAACTGCTGCATTGGGATGACCAGACTCCGCATTTTGTATGATTTCGCCCATATGCCTTTTCAATCGGTCCGCGCTCCAGTTTCTCCAATCTTTAGCCTGCTGCCGTGCCGTAAGGGAACCACAAATCAGTATTCCGAAAAAGAACCATTTGCTGAAGCTATCCCAATCGCCTTTTCTGCCACGTGCAATATATGCGACAAGAAAAGGGAAAAACGCAAAGCCTACCATATAGCCAAAAGCACCCCCTGGGTCTCCTCGTATGGCAATAGGCAAACCTTCTAACACGCAAAGTGCACACGATACTAGCAAGAACCACCAAAACACTTTGGTCTTCACAGTTTTTCCTTTCTCACTTCAATCCCCAAGCGCATGATTCGCTCCGTGGCAGAAGGAGGCCGAAATGAGCAGCTTGGATTTAGTGGAGAATTTACTTGTCCCGCTAATCATGTTCGGAGTCTATATCCTTTTGGCGGTAGCCGTGGGCTTGTCAGCGAGAAAGCGGGGGCGCAGACTGGCTATGGACCTTGCTTACGTTAGTATTCAATCCGTTATTCATGGGGTTAACCAGGATTTCCTTTTTAGCATCTGCAAGTCGCCTATTTTACACCCCGGGCACCCGCAATCAACGACTATTTCGCGGTGGAGGGGCCAGCGCGCCACTCTGCAGCAGGTGGGACGGCGTGGGGATGCAGCCGACCGGCAGCTTGAAAGAAAACGGTACCTGACACCGTTTCCCGCTGCCCAATCGCAAACTGGAAATTAGAGACTGGAAAAGCGAAATTCGAATAGGACCGTGGCAGGCCCCGGTAGGGGCCGACCGTGAGTAGCCGCAGTCCCGCAGGCGCGGGACTGCGGATAGCAAAGCCCACCCGGCCGCCCAACCCCGACGGGGTTGACCCTACGAACGTTCGGCCCCTCCAGGGCCGGAACAATCTCGCGGCTTTCCTTTCCGTAGGTTTCATCCCGCGTGGCGGGACTACTCACGGTATGCCGCTTCGCGGCACTCGCGATGCGCGCGCAGGACGGAATGCCTGCTCGCCTCATGTTACCGGCGTAGATAGGCGGAAATGAAGATGATGGCACCTGCAAGGCCGACAGCGATCGAGAGCCAGACTTGCCGTCGAGCGCGGACCCGGTCGAAGAGTTTGAAGGGCAACGTCACCGCCGACGCAACCACGAAGACAAAGAGGGCGAGAACAATCTTTACGGCCAAAAGCGCCCAGGACTTGCCCCAGGCCATTTCCCAGTAATACTGGCGAATGCTATAGAGCCCTGAAACGAGCAACACGATAATTGCCGACCAAATTATCCATCGGAACCGGTCCATGACCTGTTTGGCGAGCAGATCGCGGTGCTCGGGGTCCAAGGCTCCCAGGGAGGGCATCAGGATGAAAAGTAGGAACGCCATCCCCCCCACCACGATGACGGCAGCGGTCACATGCATCCATTGCACGAGTGTGGACATCAGCTTTTTCCTGACGAAAGCATGGGCGTGATTCTATTCGCTTTCGCTCCCAAGGACAAGACTCAAACGCGATTATTAACCTTGCGATCAATGCGGGATTTCCGATTTGTTGCCGCCAGATTTTCATTCGTAAAGCTTGTCGATAGCTTCAGCCAGGCGGAAGTCCTTTTCCGTGACTCCCGACTCGCTGTGCGTCGAAAGGGTGATGCCCACCTGGTTGTAATTAATGGTGATGTCGGGATGGTGGTTGGCCTCTTCGGCGGCTTCGGCGATCTTGTTCACAAAGGCGACGGCCGGCAGGAACGATTTGAAAGTAAACTTCTTGTAGATCGCACTGCCGATGAGCGACCACTCCGGCATATTCATCAGCCTCTCTCGAATTTCCGTTTTGCTCAGTGCTGCCATGATAGCTCCTATTCTCGCGTTGGGAATGAAGGGCCGAGGAGTATCTCCTGTTCCCCCGGCAATGCGAGCCGTTCGCGAACGAAGCGGCTGAGCGCGGGATTCGACCACTCACCCGCCGACACCCGGAAGACGGGCTTGTCTTCGACCATTTGGCGGGATATTCCCGGCCAAACGCTCGGCTCGAGCTCGGGTCCCACCGTGACCAACGCGTCCGCGCGGGGGAGGAATTGCCTTGCTGAAGCCTTCAATTCCCGCCGCGATTCATCAATTACAAACAGAAAGACCGCGGGTTTGAGGAAGGCAAGTATGCTGTTGCTTTCGATGATTACGTGCTCATCGCCCTCCAGAGTCTTGAGTAATCCGGGCAGCGCTTGCGCAAGTGTTCCTCCTCGAGCGCGCATCCACAGCGCGCGGCGCGCCCCCGCCGCGAGGTACCGGGAGGTGTCGTGGTGTCCATTGGGGTCCTTTTCTTCGCTCCAGGAAAAGTCAAGATGCGCCGGGAGGTCGTCCGCCGATGGCGTATCCTGCGAGTCGGCATCGCCATCGTGATAGCTGATCTTTACCGCCGTCCAGGCAAGTGAATTCAGCCCCCGAACTAATCCGGCGATCACCGAGGTCTTGCCGACCTTCCGCACCTGCCCGCCCACCACTACCAGTTTCATTTGTTGCCGCACGCCCTGCTCGCCTTGGATACGAGTATAGAAGAGCGTCCCGGGCAAGTCAACGAAATCGAGTACAATGGTTAGGGGCGAAAGGAAGGATAAGCGAGGATGATTCACGAGGTTCTTCCCGTGGGAATACTGGCCTGCAACTGTTCCATCGTGGGTGATGAAGAGACCGGCGAGGCCATCGTCATTGACCCGGGGGACGAGATTGAACGTGTCCAGGAAGTGCTGGGCCGGCACAAGCTGCGGGCCAAGTACATCATCGCCACGCACGCGCATATCGACCATGTGGGTGGCCTCGAGGAGTTGAAACGCGCCACGGGAGCCGCTGTCTTGATGCATGCGAGCGACCTGCCACTCTACCAGCACCTGGCCTTGCAGGCGGAATGGCTGGGCCTCCTCCCTCCGGGTGTTGTGGATGTGGATCAATTCCTGAAAGAGGGTGACGCTCTGCGCTTCGGGTCGCATGTTCTGGAGGTCCTGCACACGCCCGGACATTCTCCTGGCAGCCTCTCCCTCCACCTTTCGGGCGAGCAAGAGAAGATTTTCAGTGGTGATACCCTGTTCCAGGGAAGCATCGGCCGTACGGACCTGTGGGGCGGGTCTTACGAGGAAATCCTGCGGTCTATTCACGAGCGACTGCTGATTTTCCCCGATGAAACGCCGGTCTTCCCTGGGCATGGCCCTGCGACCGTGATTGGTGAGGAGCGGGAGACAAACCCGTTCTTGCAGGGGGGCTAGGGACTTGGGACTAGGGCAATTTTGGATTTTAGATTTTGGATTTTGGATTGACCGTGCCTGCGGCGTTCTGTTCTTAGCCGGTCCCCTCGTTCATGCAGTAGCCGGTGAGTGGGTTAGTCGAACATCCAAAATCTAAAATCCAAAATCGCCCCAGCCCCAAACGCCAGTGCCTAGCCCCCTTCATGCAGTGGGCAGTGGGGAGGGTTAATCTAAAATCTAAAATCCAAAATTGCCCAAGTCCCCAGCCCCCAGTCTCTCCTTCCTTGGCCTGTTCCAATATTGGCCTAATTGGCTCTTTACAAGGGGACGTAAATGGCCTACATTGGTCTGGTAATGTACTTGGTCTGGTAATTTCATCCTGGGCGGAACGACCTGTCCCGAAAAGGATGACAGGTTCGGTTGCTATGTTGGTGACATTGGATTCCAGCTTGCCCAAGCCGCTCTACGTTCAGATCCGCGAGCAATTGCGCGAGCGGATGGTTTCCGGAGCCTTGAAGGCGGGAGACCGCCTGGACCCTAGCCGCGAACTGGCGAAGCACCTGGGCGTACACCGCACCACCGTCGGCAATGCCTACGCCGAACTGGAGGCTGAGGGACTTATCCAGGGGACTGTTGGTCGGGGAACGTATGTCACGACTTTGGCGGAAACGCTGCGCTCCACTGTCCGCGCTCCGCGTCCGGCGGGCAACGACGTGTTCTGGGAGAGTTATTTTCCCGAGGACGCGCGCGACGACTCCCTGGGACGGTTGATGGCCAGCGCTTATGAGGCGGGAGTCATCTCCTTTGCGACTGCGCATGGCGCCGATGAGATGACGCCTCATGACCTCGTTCGGCGCGCCACGGACTCTGTGCTCCGCCGTGAGGGTGGCAGGGTTCTCCAGTACGGTTCAAGCGATGGCTACCTGCCGCTCAAGAATTATTTGCGGGCGCGCTTGCAGCGTGACGGAATCCCTGTGGAACTGGACGAACTGGTGATCACCAACGGGTGCCAGCAGTCGATTGATCTTCTCCGCCGCACCCTGGTTGCCCCCGGTGATGCCGTGGTCTCGGAGAACCCTACTTATACGGGACTCTGGAATGTCTTCGAGTCGCCGAACACCCGCTTGATCGGCATTCCCGTCACGGCAGAAGGGATGGACCTGGATTTCCTGGCAGCGGTGTTGGAGCAAACCAAGGTGAGGCTGATTCTGACCAGCCCCAATTTTCAGAACCCCACGGGCCACACCATGCCGCTGGCGGCCCGAAGGAGGCTGCTGGAGCTTGCCGCGCGCTTCCAGGTTCCTGTCGTCGAGGATGATATCTACGGGGCCTTGCGTTACAGCGGGCGGCAGTTGCCCCCCTTGAAAGCTCTCGATACCACCGGGCTGGTGATTCATCTGAACAGTTTTTCAAAAGTCGGGTTCCCGGGACTGCGGGTGGGTTGGATCGCGGCTTCACGCCGTGTGATCGATCGCCTGCGCTGGGCCAAACAGCGGGCCGATCTCCACACCAACCTGCTGGGACAGGCGGTCCTGGAGGAACTGGGAAGACGCGGCTGGCTCGACA
>Ga0208692_1001671_pt1 | contig 11993 bp, 16 predicted proteins | sample June2015DPH_20_1_3_FD_184721 | JGI IMG/M metagenome (GOLD analysis project Ga0208692, IMG submission 184721) | Peatland microbial communities from SPRUCE experiment site at the Marcell Experimental Forest, Minnesota, USA - June2015DPH_20_100... | ecosystem: Environmental > Terrestrial > Soil >...
GGCGGGCCTCGTGTCCGCCCAGGGGCACCCACAAGGGGCGCCGCTACAGCCTGACGCCCGCGCCAAAGCCCGCGCCGCCTACCAGGATTTCCTCACGCTCTGGAAAGACGCCGACCCTGACATCCCCATCCTGAAGGAAGCCAAGGCGGAGTACGCAAAGCTGCAGTAATTCCAGCGCTCAAGCCCTCAAAGTAGATAGATACTCAACTATTCCCCTGCCACACAGAGAAGTGACCTTCGCAAGCGCTGATCGACGCCTCTCGGGATTGTTCCCGAGTGACAGTTTTGTACTGCGCTGCGGGATCGCTCTTTTCTTTCCAATCGATTCTCCCTCGTCATAGTACGCCTACTCAAAAGGCGCAGATGTGCACTCCCTACCCCCCCATCGAGGTCGAAGATGAATCGTCTGGCGAACCTGGCTCTCAGCGTGGGAGGGACACTCGTTCATGAAAGTGGAAGGCTGCTGTTCGGAATTGCCCTCGGCAGGGCGAAGGAACTTCTGGGTACGCCCCAGCCGCTCGGAACCCGGCAACTGGCCTTGAATCGTGCCCTGCAAAAGAAAGCAGTGGATGGCGCTCTGCTGGCAGGTCTGCGGACCGGAAAGGAATACGCCGAGTTCACACTGAAGAAAAGTCTGCCCACCGACCAGCGGCCCAGAACCTTGGCGGTTGAGAATGAGCCTCACTCCGTAGACGATTTCAACGGAGTCATCGAGGAGGGCTACGGAAGCTGTGTATCGCAGCCATCGGCCGGAAGGAGAGTCTTACTACGATAAGCTTCCGGCCTTGGAAGACCTCCGCAATCGCTCTCCCGTATGGCTGGCCCGCAGGCTCTTCCCACGTCCTGAGCAGGAACGAACCGTGTTGCGGGGCGAGCTTCACCATCCCGACGGAGCCGCCCGAGTGGGCGGAATCCTGAATGCCCTGCCTGAGAAGTCCATCCGGATTCAGCAGGAGAGAGGTCCGGTTGAGTTCTACGCCTGGGACATCGCGAAGTTCAAGGGCCGGGACGTGAGCCAGATGCCCTATGGACGCCAGTGAGAGCTCTATGGCGGCGTGATCGAAGAGATCAGGCTGTTCAACAAGCATTTCTACGTTGTCCCCGCCATGCCCAAGGGCGGTGACCCTGTGGAGTTCTATCAAGCCGTCATCAACGATCCCCGAGGCCTCCCCTATAGCGAAGGCGTGGTCGTGAAATATAAGGACGCCGTGGACCAATGGTTCAAGGTAAAGGCGAATGACACCCTCGATGTGAGAGCCATACGTTGCATTGAAGGCGCGGGGAAGTTCGCGGGCAGCCTGGGAGCCATGGTTGTGGAAGGACCGACTGGCGTGGAGACCGAAGTTGGTTCATTCCAGCTAACGGATGAACAGCGGCAATGGATTTGGGAGCATCGTGAAGTGCTGACGGGTCAGATCGCCGAAGTGAGAGCTCTGACGGTCAATGAGAGCGGAGCAATCCCCGTGTTCGTGCGGTTTCACCCGTCCAAATCCGAGCAGGGGCTGCTGCTGTACAGCGAGAGCCTGGCTGGGTCGACGGATCCGGGCGAGAGCCGGCCAATGATGTATCGGCTGAAGAGCTCGGCCGGATGGCGGAGGTAAGCTGAGTGAAAACCAGAACCTCCTCACGCCCCAAGTCCTCGAATAACGTCGTCTGACCCCCCAGAAAAAAGGGGCTTTACAGCCCCAGAATCGTCCCAGAAGCCAGAGTCGGTACCCTTCTACTAAACGGCCGACAGCAAATGCCGTCGGCCGCGAGAGTTTCGAGTTATGACGGAATCTACCTGCGCCCACCACCATGGGAACCGCCTCTGCCTCCGCCTCCACCGTAGGCATGTCCGCCACCACCGAAGCTACGTCCACCTCTGCCTCCGCCTCCACTGAAGGCATGTCCGCCACCACCGAAGCTACGTCCGCCTCCACCGGCGTAACCGTTACCGAACCCACCGCGAAATCCTCCGCGCCCGGAAAAGGCCGGCCCGTTTCCGTAGTAGCCCCGGCCGCCAAAGCCACGTCCCCCATAGAAGCCACGATAGCCACGGCCCCACGGCCCGACGCCAATAAAGACTCCGCCCGAGAACCAGCTAGGTCCATAGTAGCCGTAGGGTGCGCATCCGTAGGGGTAAGAGGGGTAGTAGCCATACGGGCACGCCGGAGGTGGCCCCGGATCCACGTAACCCTGACCGCCATAGCCCGGATTCGGATTCCCGTAGCCAGGATTCCCGTAGCCCGGATCCACCTGGCCTCCATATTGGGCCTGTGCATACGGTGCAACCAACAAGCCTATTCCCAATAATGTCAAGAGTTTTACGTTTTGCATTTGATTCCTCCTTCGAGCCTTGTTTTTGCCGAACTACAACGCCAATGATAGGGGCAATTGGCCTGCCAAACCCCATGGCTCGAAAGGTCGTGATTTCATTAGGTTAGGGACAGAGCGGCCAAGCCCCAGGATGGCCCACTGCCCACATGGTGGTGGTTTCCGGTCGGGGTGGTGGTTTTCGGCCTAGCCGCTGGCTAGCGGATAAAAGGTGGTGGGAATACGAGGTGGTGGATTCTAGACACGAGCCTGATGATGTACCCCGAAACACCACGCTGTGCCTTTGGGTCAGAACATCGTTTCGAAAGGAGGAATCCCCATGATTATTGGTGTCACGCATGACCAAGACGGCCGTGTTGTCCAGCGGCTGTCCGTATCCACCAAGGTCTCCATCGGGCTTCCACCCAATGGAGATCGCAATCATCCCACCAAGCTCGACCACTTCGTCTTCCTGCGCAAGAAGAAGTCGGCCAACCGGGTTGAGTGGGAAGCCGATCCGGAGCTGACCCGGCATTATGGCGAGCAGTGCCGCGAACTCCACATCATCTTGATTGACGACGACATTGAGAACGTCTTTCCCAGTTCCTATGCTTGGTGGACGGCCACCGAACGGAAGTGCTGGGGTGCCGGTATCACTGCTACCCGGCGCACGGCTGAGAAGCCTGGCGGACAGCCATGGACCCAGTGCGGCAACGGATGCCCGGAGCTTGCCAGTGGGCAGTGCAAAGCTGGTGGAGATCTACGCTTCGTGTTGGCGGATTTCCCGCGCCTGGGGAGTGTCTGCCGCATCCACACCTGCTCGTACCGCTCCATCCGCCAGATTCACTCCGCCTTGCAGGAGATTTAGACCTTCACGGGTGGTCGCCTGGCCGGCATCACGGCCAAGCTGACGGTTCGCCCGGAGGAGGCCACGTACTTCGACCGCAAGGAGAAGAGGAAGAAGACTTCATCCATCTGGGGGCTGAGTCTGGAGGTCGAAGGCGACGACATGCGGAAACTCATCGCCAACCTGACGGAGAACGCGCGGCTGTTTGCGGAGACCCGAAAGCTGCTCGGCTCGGGCGGCAAGGTCTTGGAGGTGGTAGAGGACGAGCAAGAACAGTCGCCGGAGATTGCAGCGGAATTCTACCCGCCGATAGTAAACGGTTCCTCGGCTACTGAAGGCGTCGTACCAGGTTCTCGTTCTGATACGCTCCCGGCTGCTACCGCGCCGCAGCCGGTAATGAACCCTTCGCTCCCTGAGAGCAGCTCTGCCCCGAATGGCGGGAACGGACCTGCCAAGCCACCCACCGCCAGGACCGCGTCTCCTCCTGCCAACAACAATGGTAACGGGTCGTCGGGAAGTTCGGGATTCAATCAGCTTCGCAACGAGTTCCTGACAGCGGCACGGCGCGTTGCCACGACCAGAAAGCAAGCCATCGGTGAGGTGGTGGAATGGGCAAGTGGAGGCACCTTCAAGTACGGCGATATTGGCCGCATGACGGAGGCCGATACCCCGAAGCTGCGGGCGGCCACTGACCTATTCACCTCGGCCCTCGACGGGGCAACTCGCTGAGCGAGAGCGCCTTTCTTGTCCACACTTATCAGTTGTCAACCGACTGTTTGCTGCGGATTGCGACGGAGTGGGATTCTCCACTATTTATGCGGGCTCCGTGGGGGTCAAGCGAGTTGGGCGAGTGTGGCCGATTGCCTCCGTCTTTGAACTAGGTGTGCACGAAAATGTGCACCAAGTTTCCAGGCCACGCGCTCACGCGGTAATGGCAAGAAAATCCCTTGCGCTCTCGATCAGGGGCGCGTCCCGGGGCAAATCTGCGCAATTGTAGGGCATTGCTGGAGGATTCCCCGCGGTCAACGGCGAAAACGCGGGCAGTCCCAGATTAGGATACCAGCCCCAGGAGAGCGGGAGTTGTCCAGGGCGTGAGAAACTGTGAAATAATGCCGAGGGGGCCGGTTTTGCAGAGCGTAAGTTATTAAATAATCGTCCTCGGCATATGGCCTTCCTCAATTATTTCACAGTGTCGGACGCCCGCGCTGGCCGGCGCTCTTGGAGTGCGGTAGCGTGCTCCCCCTTTCACTGTTGGACAGCGCCGGTGGGCATCGTGCTGACTGGACGTCTGAGCGAGGCCTCAATGGGGACCACATCCGTCCCGCTGCCGTCTGCTTACTTCTCCGAGCAGAGTCCCGCCGGGGGGCCTTCTTGCCGCTTCAACCGAGTTAATCTCGATTACCGTCGGTCACGATCAATGCTGCCGTGCGCGTGCCGTGCAGAGCCCCGTCGGGGAGCTCGAATTGCCGAAGTTATTGAACCAAGTGTTGGCCGTCCCCGCCGTCCAACTGCCTGCGGTGTTGTCCGCGCAGTCGAAAACCGAGTTGCCTTCTGCTTCGTTATCCAACAACGTGTTGTTTGAGTACGGGGCATTCTCGATGACAATCCCATCGTTGCCGTTGTCCTCGACCTTGTTGCCTGAAAACCCGGAATACTCGACTACCCCTGTGCTCGTCGACCCCTCTCCCACGATGCCGTTGCCCGGAAATCCTTTGATCCTGTTTTTACTCACCTGGCAATAGTAGCAGGCGTACTCTTCAAACAGCGGGGCGAAGGAAATACCGCTGAAATCGGGGGTCCTTCCTTCTCCTAGATCATTATCATTAATCTGTAAGGAATAACTGTGAAAGGTGATCTCGATAGCCGCGTCAGCGTAAGTGGGACCGGACGAGATGGGCAGGACCCCCCGGGCGCCAAAATTCTGCCCTTGGTTGTGGCTGAAGTGGGTATCTCCGCATTCGTAAAAAATCACGAAGGAGCCATCGTTGTTTGAGGTGTTTTTTGTTATTGCATCACCATAACCCTGATATAGGGCCATGGCGGTCGCCAAATTTCCGATGAACTCGTTCTCAATGATGGCATCCCCGTAATAAGGCTCTCCCGCAATGCCGATGCCCGACAACCCGGAAAAGTACTCGTCCCACGACCCCGTTGCCCCCTTATTATTGGCTTTGAAAACGTTGTGCTCAATGAGGTCGTAATAGCCGTAATATAGATATATGCCCGCGGCGTTGTTCTGGATGATGTTGTTGAGGATCTGAGTGGAAGAATAAGAACCCACATAGATACCCGACCCAGAATTCCCTGCTGTAGCGCCTTGGATGGTGAAACCATCGATGATGACATTGCTGGCCTCTACGTCGAAAGCAGTTCCGTTTGTCGTCCCGGTCGCATCCACGATCGATTCCCTCATTCGATCGTAGCGGTCTAGGCGTGCATCCTTTCCTGCTTGCGCACCGAGGAGGGAGAGATAAGGAGTACTGATCGTCACCGACTCAGGGTAGGTCCCCGGGCCAACGACAATGACGTCCCCAGACGCGGCGAGGCCTACCGCGGCCCCGATTGAGGGCTGCGTGGTCGAGGTTGTGCAGCTAGGGTTTAGGCTGGCCTTGGGGACGCACCACACTGTGTTAGCCAGCGCATTCGCGCCTCCGGCGAGGAGAACGAATGCCGCGGCCATAGTGGCCGGGAATGCAAGAGGTTTCCGATTGTTCAACATGATAGGTAGTCTGTTCATAGATTCTCCTTTGTCTGGCCAATGTGAAACTGTCATTCTTCGCCCCCGACTTCTTCGCGGGCACAAGGACCCTTTGGCTCACACATAAGACCCCAGCAAGTCAGGGTGATTTAAACGCGACAATCCATGCCGCTACAGAAGCATTTCCTGGCGAATTTGTCAAGCGAAACAATGCCAATTCCTATGCACTGTTCAAGACGGCAGCCATGAGCGTTTTCATCCCCCCTTCATTGAATTGCCACAGATCACGCCAAACGTTGTTCAGAAAACTCGGGAGCACGCTTTACGCCGTCTGACTCTCCAGAAAAAAGGGGCTTACGGGCCACAGGATTGTCCGAGAGGCCGGGGGTGGTACCTTCCTATCAGGAAATTTGGAAAGGAGAAATCCCTATGATCATTGGTGTCACGCACGACCCAGACGGCCGTGTCGTCCAGCGGCTGTCCGTATCCACCAAGGTCTCCATCGGGCTTCCACCCAATGGAGATCGCAACCACCCGACCAAGCTCGACCACTTCGTCTTCCTGCGCAAGAAGAAGTCAGCCAACCGTGTTGAGTGGGAAGCCGATCCGGAGCTGACCCGGCATTATGGCGAGCAATCCCGCGAACTCCACATCATGTTGATCGACGACCACATCGAGAACGTCTTCCCCAGTTCCTATGCCTGGTGGACAGCCACCGAGCGGAAGTGCTGGGGTGACGGCGTCACTGCTACCCGGCGCACGGCTGAGAAGCCTGGCGGACAGCCATGGACCCAGTGCGGCACCGGTTGTCAGGAGCTAGCCAGCGGGCAGTGCAAACCGGGCGGAGACCTACGCTTCGTGTTGGCGGACTTCCCTCGGCTGGGGAGCGTCTGCCGCATCCACACGTGCTCGTACCGGTCCATCCGCCAAATTCACTCCGCCTTGCAGGAGATCCAGACTTTCACGGGTGGTCGCCTGGCCGGGATCACGGCGAAGCTGACGGTACGCCCCGAGGAGGCCCCGTACTTCGATCGTAAGGAAAAGAGGAAGAAGACTTCATCCATCCGGGCGCTGAGTCTGGAGGTTGAAGGCGACGACATGCGGAAACTTATCGCTAACCTGACGGAGAACGCCCGGCTGTTCGCCGAGACTCGAAAGCTGCTCGGCTCGGGTGGCAAGGTCTTGGAGGTGGTAGAGGACGAGCAAGAGCAGGCGCCGGAGGTCGCGGCTGAGTTCTATCCAGCGTCTGTGAATGGCTCTTCGGCTGCGGAAGGCGCCGCAGCAGGTTCTCCTTCCGATACAATCCCCGCCGCTACCGCACCGCAGTCGACGATGAAACCTTCGCCCACTGAAAACAGCTCTGCCCGGAATGGCGGGAACGGATCCGCCAAGCCACCCACCGACGCCCTTGCCTCACCTCCTGCCAACAAAAATGGTAACGGGTCGTCGGGAAGTTCCGGGTTCAACCAGCTTCGTAACGAGTTCCTGACAGCAGCACGGCGCGTTGCCACGACCAGAAAGCAAGCCATCGGTGAGGTGGTGGAATGGGCAAGTGGAGGCACCTTCAAGTACGGCGATATTGGCCGCATGACGGAGGCCGATACCCCGAAGCTGCGGGCAGCCACTGAACTCATGGCGTCGGCCCTCGGTGGCCCAACGCACTGACCACGAGTGCATTTCTTCCCTCCGTTGACCTGCCTTTGACCCCCCAGCGTGGCAACGCTCTTGCCCAAATGAGCGGACGGAACTTCTCAGCTTGCATGAGGATGAGGAGGGCAGGCAGTACCGGTACCCCGGTACTGTTGCCGATCGTGGCTGCTCCCCTTAAGCTGGCTACGAAGCCAAGGTCTGCAAGAGCACTGAGCCGGGGCAAAACGGTTCCGGGTGTTACCGTATTCCTGACAGAATTGGCAGCTTGACTGAGGAAAACAATAGTCGTGGCCGTCCTCGTCCTGACCATCTCTACGGCGCTCTTCCTCTTCTATTTGCTGGTCACTGTCAAAAGAATCCTGCGCCATGCCTTCCATCCTAAGTAATTCCAAACCATTGTCACTGCCAACCGGCTGGAGTTCTCCGCCCTACGTAAAGCCTTCGAAGAACTCAACGCAGCGGTCCACTACCCCGGCCTGCGGATGATTATCAAGTGCGATTTCCTGGCACTCGCTTATCTGCTCAAGAATGCCGCCCATTCGGTAACCTGTCCGCCTCCGATTACCAACTGACCTTCTAGCCGATCAATTCGGCAGAGAATTCCTCTAGTTTTACCACCCACATTACGGAGATGTGTCCTCCACCTGACTTCAGGGAGGAGAAGATGCAGCGGCTTCGTCTAAATGCGTCCACCGCTGTGGTGGCGCGCTACTTCCACCTCTTCGTCAACCGTCGGGCCTACACCCTCCAGTCCAACCGGCCCCACCCGGAAAGCGCCCGGCATTATTATTATCGGCCCAAGAATGAGAAAACCGGCCAGGGGCTGAGCCTGACGCCGGACACAATCCGCCGCCACCTCGAAGGGGAAATCACTATCGGCCTCTACTCCATCAACCCTGCCACCCAGTGCTCGAAGTGGGTGGCCATCGACGCGGACTATGAGGATGCGCTTACGGATCTCCTCAAGCTCAGCTTCTACCTCAGGCAGGATGGAGTGGAGTCAGCCCTTGAGAAAAGCCATCGGGGCGGACATCTCTGGATATTCCTGGCGGAGCCGCTCCCAGCGCGGGATTGCCGCATCTACGTTTGCGGCCTTGCCCTACGGTTGGGTATCCCGGTAAAGCGAGGGAGGCAGGAAGGAATCGAGGTCCTCCCCAAGCACGATGGGTTGAAACCTGGCAGGTACGGCAATGCCATCCGTGGACCGTTAGGCATTCACCGGGGCGCAGGTCAGCGCTTCTGGTTTGACGGCGCCGATGAAGATCTTGAGAAGCAGATGCGCTACTTGAATTCGCTTCCCAAGATGACCGGTGACCAGCTTGCCCGATTGATTGCCGGCAAGGCCATCCCACCTCAGCTCCTGCCACCAGAGCCGAAGGCTGAACTGGAGATAAGGAGACATCGGGGTGGGTCTCAATTCCGAATCCTCGACCACATCAACACCAAGCTCCGCACAGTGGGGCACAACAATGTGACCCGCTGCCCATCCTGCGCGGAAGAGGGGCACGACCGCAGCGGAGATAACCTCTCAATCTCGATCGAGGACCCTCGCAAGTACATCTGCTGGGCGGGTTGCACGAGAGACATGATACGGGCGGCGGTGGGCTGCCCACGGCCAGTCCAACATACCTTGCATGGGCAGAACAAGGAGGCATCGAATGTCGAAATACGGTGTGACTCAGACCGTTTTGCGCCAGGAGAAATACCTCGTGGAGGCTCTCAAGGAGATGGGCTACGAGGTTGAGGTCCATCCCGAGGGCGCGCAACTGAACTCGTATTACTCGGAGCAAGAGGCAAAGGTCGCGAACATTGTTATCCGGCGCCAGCACCTGCGCGGGGCCTATGGTGATATCGGATTCGCACGTCAGCCGGACGGTCAGTTCGCCATGATTAAAGATGGACTCGACGAGCACTGTGGCTACGGGGCCAAATGGTTGGGACGGGTTCAGCAGCCCCTCGGACGAGGAGCGCGAGACGATCTAGGGAATCTATCTTAAGAAGTGCAACGTCTCCGGCCAACTGCCGAATGACGAAGGCTGGACAGGTGCGGAAATCAAAGAGTGCTGCCGGAAGGCGCATCGTTTGGGAATAACTCTCATGCAAGCCGCGCGCTACATCGTGCCGGTTTCACGTTCCGCGGCAGAGCAGATCAAGGCTTTGCGCCAGATGGCATCCGGCAAGTTTATCAGCGCCTCGACTCAGGGCATGTACCAGTACAAGGAAACGCAGCCGGCTCCTCGGCGACGCATCATTCGAGACTTGGGCGGTCCGCTCACGGTCATGCCGCCTTCCAAAACAGAAGCCTGAATAACCCTTGCGAGACTGAGCAGTATCGCAAGTGTAGCCACACTGGCGAAGTCACGACGGTCATAGACTGAGGGGCGCCCGAGGAATCACTGCGAGTATGACCAAGCCCGGGATCCAGGCTGAGGGAAGGAGGCATGTCGTACTTACGGCTGAGTCGCTTTGTCTAGCACAAACAGCACATGACTCTCGGGCGCTATCGGCTCGTCAATGCCGACCACTTCCTCCTTTGCCACCCGTAAGCCGCGTTCCGTGAAGATCCGGTGCCACTCCGCGGTGGTGTGGAAATTGAGTGGCATGTTAATGTCCTGCCCCTGAACGACGCGGTTAAGGAACCAGTCGAAGAAGCAGTTGACCAGGTACGTGTTCTCGTCGTCCACGTAACCCTCCATGATGACGATCCGCGTGCGCGTTACCCGTACCGCCTCATCGAGCAGCCTCAGAGGATCATCGGCATGGTGCAGGACAACATGGATCAAGGTGGTGTCGACGCTGCCGTCCTCAAGCGGAATGCGTCCACCCTCCGAAATAATGACTGTAGGTAAATCGGTGATCGCGTAGTCGATGACATCCGCCAGGGTAACTTTCATGCCCGTGCGCTCGTGGATCGTCTGCGCAATGAGCCCTGGGCCGGAGCCGAGATCGAGCAGCTGCTCTCCCACAAGATGGTCCTTGATCCTCTCGTACGCATTGACGGCCCGCTTCTGCTGTAGTGCCTTATACTTCTCTTCCTTCACGTCGCGTTTGAATCTCGGACGCAACATCTCTTCGATCTGCCGCAATGATTGGCCACGCCGCGCAGCGGCTTTCATGCGCCACATCAGGAGCCGACAAGCCAGGCGCCGACGCACCAGATTCACGCCCACGTGCTTGAAGGCGTTTAGGTTCAGTTTGTGGATCTGGGCCAGCACCCTGCGCTGCTTGGCGTCAGGATGAGCCAGCATCGGCAGAATGACAGAATCGGACTTGGGTGGCGTGGTTTCAGACATGCAGCATACTCCTTACAAAGGGTAGAAGGCAGATTTTCCGACGCTGCTGCAAGGATACACCCGATCGTCTCCGTTGGAATCACTCTTTTCGCCGGCAACGGTACCGATGTCGCTCCGACTACCTGCCGACCCACCTGCGCAGGCTTACCTATCCGAAAGGTTCGTAATTGAAGATCGAAGTGAAAGTGCCAAGTTAAGAATTTCTCCACACAAAGGAGGATGAAATGGCAACAGCAGCGCCAATCTTGAACATTCAAAGCTCGGACAATGAGCTTTCCAAGCAAACGGTCTTCATCAAACTTCATCTCGGCTTGCTGGGCAACAGTCGAAAGGTCAGCTCCTCTCAGGTCGCGGTTGACGCCGACAAGGCGTTAATTCGCGTCTCGAAGACTCTGCTCGACTCGCCGGAGCTGCAAGCCATCCGCACCCTGGATGGCGACATCCGTCATTTCCTGTACGACATGTGCCTGCCCTTCGAGTAGCGAGATCCAGCAGGTGATGCGGGCCTCCCTGCTCGAACTGGTGAGCCACCTGCGCGACCGGCTGGGGGATCAGCCGGACGGCAAGCCGCAGCGTCTGCGGGAATCAACTTTGCAGAAGCTGCGTGATTTCCCGGCGACCTTTGACTTACGCAATGTGGTGGACGACCAGGAGTTGAAGGAGCAGGTCGAGAAGGCGCGCGCCCTGCTTGAGGGAGTCAGCACGGACGCCCTGCGCAACATGCCGCTGGTTCGCGACTGGGTGCGCGAGGGCATGGCAGAGGTCGCCGCTCAGATGGACGTGCTGGCCGGTGATCGAATCAGTCGCAAATTCCGCTTCGATGAGGAAGGAGGACACAACTCGTGTGCCAATGTGTGAACAAAGTAATTCTGATCGGGTTTCTTGGTGAGGCGCCAGAACTTAAGTTCAGTTCACAAGGCAAGCCCACCGGCACGTTCAGCCTTGCGGTGAACGAGAGGTGGAAAGACGCAGAAGGCGCTCGCCGGGAACGCGTGGAGTGGTTTCATATCGTCTGCTTTGGCCGCTTGGAAGAGGTGTGCGGTCAATGGCTTGTCAAGGGTCGCCATGTCTACATCGAAGGCAGATTGCAGACTCGGAAGTGGGCAGGCCGTGAAGGCGAGAAGCGCACGACAATCGAAGTTGTGGCCAACCAGATGCAGATTCTGGATCGAGCGCCCAAGAACGGAAACGGTGCAAAAGCGGCTGAACC
>Ga0208692_1001675_pt1 | contig 11978 bp, 10 predicted proteins | sample June2015DPH_20_1_3_FD_184721 | JGI IMG/M metagenome (GOLD analysis project Ga0208692, IMG submission 184721) | Peatland microbial communities from SPRUCE experiment site at the Marcell Experimental Forest, Minnesota, USA - June2015DPH_20_100... | ecosystem: Environmental > Terrestrial > Soil >...
GTTCAACGGCCTCCGAGAATGCGAGGTGCGGCGGCTGAAGGTCCGCGACCTGAACCTCGCGCTGCCGCGCCCGACCCTGACGGTCCGCGGGAAGGGGCGCTTCGGTGGGAAGTTCCGCACGATCCCGATGGACCCGATGACGCGCGCCGTGCTGTTGAAGTGGATCGAGGGGAAGGGTCCGGACGAGGGAGTCTGCCCCGCGGGCCACTCGGTCGCGGACGCGGAGCTGGCCGAACTGGGCCGCGCTTGCGATGTCCCCGTGCGCGTGACGGGGCACGTCCTACGTCGGTCCTTCGGACGCCTAGCCTACCGAGCCGGGGTTCCGCCGCCCACCATTCAGCGGATCTACGGTCACGTCTCTATCGACCAGACCCTCCACTACGTGGGAATCGACCAGGAGGAGATGGCCGAGGGGTTCGCTGTCTTCGACCAGCACATGAGGGCGAATTACTCCGATCTGAGTATGAGCGCTTCCCAACGGCAAACGGCATTTTGAAAATGAACGATTCTACTGACGTGAAGTGGGCCCGGCCGGATTTGAACCGGCGACCTTCCGGTTATCAGCCGGATGCTCCAGCCAAACTAAGCTACGGGCCCCTTTATCATCGGCACTGTGTTTATTAGGACGGACTCCCTGACCCTTTCGAATGCCGGCGAAACCAGTCGTCCGCGAATCACGAGAGCGCCTCCTTGCCGACCCGCGAGTCCTCCGGTGGTATAAGAATCGCGGCACCCGGAGCACGTCCGACGGCTACCTCGCGAATCTCGAACTCTTCCTCCGTCGGACCCATCTCGACGTTGAGGGTCTCCTGAAACTCGCACGAGCTCAACGGAACGGAGATGGCAAGGACGGTCGGTTCGCGGACGTGGTCCTCCGGTGGGTCGAAACCGAACGGAAGGCTGGCCGTCCCGATGCGTACCTCGGCACTTCTTGGGCGTCTGTCCGCTCATTCCTGAAGAGCCAGGAGGCCGCGCCCTCTTGGGTTCCGGGACTCAAGATACGGTCCTCGACCACGATTCTGAATGAGGTTGTACCCACTCCCGAGCAGCTTCGGGCGGTGCTTGATCGCGTGACCGTTCCCCGGACACGCGCCGCGATTCTCCTGCTCAGCACTAGCGGGATCCGCCCTGGTGTGATCGGGTCGCGGGCGACGGCAAATGGTCTTCGGCTGCGCGACCTCCCCGATCTCAACGTCCAGAAGCTCTCCTTCTCCCGAGTTCCGTTCCGTATCGTCGTCCCTGACGAACTCTCGAAGAGCGGCGCGTCTTACTTCACGTTCGGGACCGAGGAGACCGCCGAAGCCCTCCTCGTCTACTTTCGGCTCCGGGTCACCCGTGGCGAGAAGCTCACACCCGCATCGGCGGTCATTGCCTCCGAGCCAAAGACGGCGATCGCGCACCTTCGGGCCGCCGAGGATGGGGTCGCGTTCCTGAGCGAGAAGGGCTTCTCGCATGAGATTCGCCTCGCGCTCCGAAGAGCGCAACCGGCGGGCGTTCGGTGGCGTCCATACGTTCTCCGGTCCTTCGCCTCCAGCCAGCTCATGCTCGCCGAGAACGCGGGGCTTTGCTCCCGCGACGTGCGCGAGGCACTCCTCGGACACTCGAGCGACATCGGACGGAAATACAACCTAGCGAAGGGTCGCGTCAGGTCCGACCTCGAGGAATCCGTTCGCGAGGCGTACGCCCGCGCCGCCGACAAGTTCCTCCGCATCCTGACGGTCTCCGACAGTGGCGTGGACTACCGCCCGATCCTGCGGGTCCTCCTCGGCGGCGCCGGCTACTCGAAGAAAGAGATCGATGCGATGGGTGACCTCAACGAAGAGCAGGTGATCACGGCGATCAGGGCGAAACGCTCCGAGGGCCGCGAGGTCCCCGCGCCGAAGGCGGGGGATAACGCACGGACAGTTTCGGTCTCCGAGTTGGACCTGTTCCACTCGAAGGGATGGAAGCCGATCAGCCAAGCTGGGCATGACCGTTACGTGGTCGGAGCGCCGAATTGAGCGTCGAGGTGACAAAGCGCGGGAGACCCCCCACGACATTCAGCCTCGACCAGTTCTACCGCGACCACGGTGGGACCCCCAGAATTGACCTGATTCGACGCAGACACTGGATGGCAAACGAGCACTGGGAGGTGTGGGAGCATTTCCAGGGACCCGTTTTCGCTGACCTCGTCGTTGACTGGTGGGACGTTCGCAACCGAGTGTTCGGAATTGACAAGGACGAAGACCCGGGGCAGCCGCAGCCTCTTGGTGCTGAACTGAGGAGTCACCTAGTGCCGCTTCTAGCCAGGTAGTTCGAAGTCCACCGAAAAGTCTAGGCTAGGGAACCCCATACCCCCAAAGCATGGTCCGTCGCGTTCGAACGATCTCTAACGAGGAAGGACAGAAGCTCGCCCGACTCTGCCGCCACCCAAGTGACGCCATCGAGCTCCACCGCGCGATGGTGATCCTCTCCAGCGCCCAGGGGTTCACTCCGCCCTACATCGCGCGGCTCGTGGGCTACTCTCCGGACTGGGTTCGGATCCTCATTCGGGAGTTCAATCTCCACGGCTTCAAGATGCTCAAGCCGAACTGGAAGGCCGGGGGGAACTGGAAGGTCACCCAGGAGCAGAAGGACCAACTGGTGGCCCTCGCCACCAGTCGGCCGAGAGACCTCGGTCTTCCCTACTCCCAGTGGTCCCTCGCCCGACTGAGGGACGAGGCGAGGAACCAGCGCATCGTCGACTCGATCTCGCTGGAGTGGCTCCGCATCGTGCTCGACGAGGCCGACATGAGCCATCAATCGATCAAGACGTGGAAGCAGTCGAAGGACCCCCAATTCGAGGAGAAGAGGCGGCGGATCGACCGGCTCACCCACAAGAAGCACAACCCTCCCATCGTGCTCAGCATGGACGAGATTGGGCCGATCTCTCTCCAACCCCACGGAGGTCAAGGGTGGTTCCGCTCGGGCCACCCCGAGCGGATCCCTTCCACCTACAAGCGCCTCAAGGGAACCCGGTACCTCTACCTTACCCTCAACGTCTACCACCAGCGACTGAGCGGCCGATTGTATCGGCACAAGGGAGGGGAGCCATGGCTGGACTACGTCCAGCGAGAGGTGGAGAAGTATCCGAAGGACCAACGGGTCTACCTCATCCAGGACAACCTGAGCGCCCTCTGGACTCCCGAGGTACGGGAGTGGGCGAGGAACAATCGAATGACGCTGGTGGCCTCGGCGACCCAGGCGAGCTGGATGAACCCGATGGAGAGCCACGAGGGGGATCTTCAGAAGCTGGTGCTATCGAAGTCGAACTTCGGCTCATGGACCGAAGTTCGGAGAGAAATAAGACGAGCGATCGCCTACCGGAATCGAGGCAAGGGTTACGCAAGAAGCGGTTCCGAGACACACGGATGCGGAAGGGGAAGATCCACCGACGAACTATCTGGAAGCGACACTAGTATTACCGCAAATTACTTCACTAGGCGTGCCAACGGATATTTGGATATTGTGCCAAGAATTAAGTAGCCACCATAACTAGCTCATCTAGTTTGAGCGATTCAACCATCTCCAAAGGTTACCTCACCGTTGTCCCTAAGCATATCCGAACGTCGGTCCGGATTAATGTTGGGGATATGCTTAGTTGGTCGATTGAGGGTGACAGAATCGTAGTCAAGCCCAGGCATAGGAAGACGCTCCAAGACATCGCAGGTTTGATAGCCCATGGCGGAGGTTCAACCCAAACAAAGGCGGAGACGCAGCGGGTAAAGGCGTGATCTTCGTCGATTCTTCCTATTTTGTTGCAATTGCCGACCGCAAGGATCGGTGGCACCGCCAAGCGCTGCGTTTGAGCAGCGCATTCAACAAGGGATTGCTCGTGAGCGACTTCGTTATTTCGGAAACGGTCACAACCGTCGGGAATCGGGGCGGAAGCCGAGTGGCCAGGAGTCTTTTCGAATTCCTGAAGGAATCGTGCGAGGTTGAATATGTGGACTCCAGGCTACTCGATGAGGCTGGAAACTACTATCAACAATTCGATGGCCACCTGTCTCTATCCCAGTGCGCGGCCCTCGCGATCATGGCACGAAGAGGAGTCTCGAAGATCCTCTCGTTCAATGCCGCATTTGACCAGGTTGAGGGGATCGAACGCGTCAGATGAGTACTCCCAGACCGGGCGTCCGGGAGGGACTTCACCCAATTAAGTCGTAGATCCCGGCGTCCGTTAGGGGAATAGGGGACAGGCTATCCCCTAATCGCAAAGACAGGGACCGTTGGGTTGCGTTCTAACATGACGCAATAGCGAATCCGGAAGGAGCCCAGGGGTAGAAACTGGCTGAACGGATGGTCCGTTCACGGCACATGAGGATGACCAGTCTCTAGATTCACAACTTGGATGGTGTGGCGACCTATCGCAGGGGTACTTTTGGACTAGGGCACAATCGTGACCCTTCTCGAACAGAGTCAGGCTGAAGCAACCGAAGTGTTTGGGATCTAGCGGCCTCGCAACGGAAGAATGGCCACCCTTTGGGGAGATTCGTGAGGGAACTGGAGGACTCTAGGAGCAAATCGCACCGAATGAAGCAGAGCCGACGAGTTGTCCGTACTTGCTTAACGCCCCAGGACTCGATCGAGAAGGCGGGGGAGTCCAATCCCGCATTCGATTGATAAACTGGGGGTCCGCACAATCAACCTGAATTATGCGGTTTGGTACATCAATTCGCACAATCTCTCCCTCCTTGAGGACGGCGAGGGGGCCACCAACGGCCGCCTCGGGCGAAATGTGACCTACCATCAGTCCGCGAGTTGCCCCAGAGAACCGACCGTCAGTAATGAGTGCGACGCTGTCACCCAAGCGCTGTCCGACTAGGGCAGCGGTGACAGCCAACAGCTCGGGCATGCCCGGGGCCCCCTTCGGCCCTTGATAGCGCACTGCCACCACATCCCCCGGTAGAATCTCTTGGTCGTGAATAGCTGCAAGGGACGCGTCCTCGTCCTCAAAGAGGCGGGCCGGACCCTCGTGAAGCAAGTGTGTGGTATGCGCCGTTTTGACGACGGCTCCTTCCGGCGCAAGGTTCCCACGGAGTATGACAATCGATCCTGTCGGCTGGAACGGCTGGTCGACAGGGCGAACGAACCCCTCCAAGTTGTGCCGCGGAGCGTCCTTAACGGCCTCGCGCAAGGTTTGGCCAGACACATTGAGGCAATCGCCATTCACGAGATTGGCTTCTACCAACCTCTGCAAGATTGCGGGAACTCCTCCGATTCGATAAAGGTCCGCCATAACGTACTGACCGGACGGCTTCATGCTCACGATTTCGGGCGTTCGGCGAGACACCCGCTCGAAGTCGTCTAGGCTAAGCTTGACACCCGCTTCGTGTGCCAATGCCAAGAGGTGTAGCACAGCGTTTGTGGAACCTCCCATTGCGGCGTCAAGGGCGATGGCGTTTTCGAACGCCTCAAAGGTCAAAATGTCACTTGGCCTTATGCCGTGCTCCAAGGCCGTCATCAGGGCAGATCCAGCTCGTCCTCCTGCCTCCATTCGATCCGGGTGGACCGCTGGAATGGCGGCGTCGCCCGGCAATGCTAGTCCCAGGGCCTCCGCGCAACTTGCCATGGTGTTCGCAGTGAATAGGCCGGCGCAGGTTCCGCCTCCCGGGCACGCCGACCGTTCCAGTTCCCCGAGGGCTTCGATATCCAATAGACCGGCTTCCCAAGCCCCGACACCTTCGAAAACGTCTTGAATGGTGACGTCACGATTCCGGAATGTCCCGGGCATCATCGGTCCGCCGTAGGTGAAAACCGAGGAAACGTTGAGCCGGGCCATGGCCATCAAACCTCCGGGGATACTCTTGTCGCACGCGGCGCAGACCAACAAGGCATCATAGCCATGGGCACACATCATCAGCTCGATTGAATCCGCGATGAGCTCGCGGCTCACAAGCGATGCTCGCATCCCCGGAAGGCCCATAGCTATTCCATCGGAAACGGTAATCGTCGCAAACTCCCGAGGGACACCCCCACGAATTCGGATGATTTCCTTGGCACGGGAGCAGATTGCATTCAATGCGAATTGACACGGCGTTGCCTCGTTCCATGTGTTCACGATCCCGACGATAGGCTTTGAAAAGTCCTCATCGGTAAATCCGGCAGCGCGGAGCAAGGCGCGGGCTGGAGCCCTAGCCGTCCCTTCAGTCACACGTCGGCTCTGCCGTCGAATCGACCCTGGGTCACTAGGGGCAGACGGCTGAGGGGTCATAGAAAACGCGTTGAGTTCCTCCAACAGTTTGTACCGGGCGCAAGATTTCGCGAACTCGTGGAAGGCCGAGCCCCCTCTCTCAGCCAGGTCGGGTTACTCCGTAATCCGGGTTCTAACATCGTTGACTTCAATGGCTCAGTTCCGGCCTAGTGCTTCAAGTGTGTACCGCCGAGATCCTCCATTCTCACACTTAGAAGGTATCGAGTCGCAATAGGGACGACACGCGGTCAAGGCTCCGCCGTTCTTGGAGCTTGAGCGTTACCTCTGAAGCCGCTGCGAGTTCGCCCGCTTGCGCGGGCCGCTTGACACCGGGGATGGGGACCACCCCCGGATGTGACCGCAGCCAGGCAAGTGCAATCTGGGCAGGGGTCTTGCCTCGCGACTTTGCGATCTCCCGGAGCTCCCGGATTACCGGCACCACCTCACGGAGGTTCTTTGGCTTAAACAAGACGGCACCTTCACGTACCTGGTCAGTCGGACGGTGCTTCGATCCGTACTTGCCGGTGAGCAGCCCTCGGGCTAGGGGGCTGTAGGCGAGGATTGTTATGCCTTCGCGCGTACAGTAAGGTATGACCTCTGTCTCGATTTCACGGTGCAGCAGGTTGTATTGCACCTGGTTCGAAACGATATCGGTCCTAGAGAGACTTGATCGCGCCTCCTCGAGGTCTCTCACCGCGAAGTTGCTCACTCCGATATACCTAATCTTGCCTTCCCTTTGCAATCGTTCCATCGCTCGCATCGTTTCTCGTAACGGGACTTGATCGTAAGGGTCAGTCCAGTGAACTTGGTACAAGTCAATATATTGCACCCTCAGCCTTCTCAGGCTGCCTCGACAGGCCCTTGCCACATCGTCGGGATGCAGGTGGTGCTCGGACACTTTTGTAGCGACAAACATCATCTCCCGGCCCGCCAAACGGATGGCCTTGCCTACCACCTCTTCCGAGTGGCCTCGGCCGTAGTTCTCGGCTGTATCAACAAGATTGACGCCCAGCTCGGCCCCATGCACGAGTGCAAGAGCACAATCCATGTCGTTGACGTCCGGGCCCCATGTGTCGTCTCCGGCTTGCCAAGTGCCGAAGCCAATCGGGGAGACTCGGGCGTCGCTACAGCCCAACGAAACGTAATCCATGGCGCTTTATCGGAGATGTCCGCCTACTACAAGATGAACCGGCTTCTCCTTTGACATCAGCAACTCGTTCCAGTGGGCTCGCCGATTCCCGAACGACTGTGTGAAATGCCTCACCGACACTCTGAGCGATACCTGTGATTGAGAGCGTGTTGCCAAGGTCACGGATCACCTTGTGAGAGGACGAATCACCATCCCGAGCTGAGAGAGCAGTTCTATCTGGTCATAGTATCCGATGAATTCAGTTATCACCCCGCCCGCAAGTCGGAACACAGAGCAGCCGTGCACACTCACCTTTCGTCCAGTAGATTTGATTGTGACTCCGCCCGGGCCCGGTAGGTCGCCTCTATGCGTGCCAATGAAGAGACTGTTGAGACAGACCCACTCATCGTCCCCGAACAGCCTCTCTTCCTGTAGGCGCACATCAGGGAAAGCGGCCAAGTACGCGGCAAGACGCTTCCTCAGCGCTTCGCGCCCACGAATCGGCTCACTCTCATCGGGTTCGTAGGTGACCACGGACTCTGCGAAACACCTTAGATAGGCGCTCCAATCGTGGGCATTAAACGCCTTCATCTCATTCTCGATTACACGTAGGTTTTCATCTGCTCCCATTGTCGGGTCACCAGCGCTATTGCTATGTCCTACACATATAGAGAGTTTCTCAAAGATTGATTGCGATACGTCCTAGGGGCCGTTTAGTGCCGAACCTACAATTGTCGCTTAACTTTGTGGATTTTCGCTCGGCGTGCTGGTTCCGGTGGTCGATGGCATCGTGCAAGGCCTTGAAAAGGTGCCACCAGCTCGGGCAGTCGGAACCCGTCAGTCCGAAATCCTTCAGCTCTCCAAAGTGGACCTCGATTGGATTGTATTCTGAGGCGATCGTCGGCGTGGGAATGATCGTGATGTTCAGTGCGCGCGTGGTGCGGCGTCCGCTCTCGGTCCAATGCGTGGACAGGTTGTCGTCGATCAGGTAGATTCAACCGCCTCTCGGGTAGTGGGCTCGCACGAACCGCGGGAACCGCCGTCAGACCCGAGTGGGCTTCGAGGACGAGAGGAATCCGTCCATCTGGTCGTGGTAGAGGTCGTACATTCCGAACAGGTAGCGAGTTCCGAAGGTCCGCATGTAGGTCGCGCGTATGCGGTCGGGGTGCCCCGACCGTGCCCAGGTGCGGCCCTCGTACGGCTTGAGGGAGAGCAGGCCCATCTCATCGGCCGCCACCACGATTGTTGGGTTGTGCTCGCGATTGGTGAGCTCCCTCGGCCGTCGGACCTTCGAGTCGGACTTCGGGTTGTGCGACTTCTTCCAGGTCTTCCTGGTCTGGAAGCTTGCTGCCTCCTCGTGGAGGATCTCGCGCGGTCGCTCCTCGCTGATCAACTCGACGATCCCCTCGCGGATGGCGGTGATCTTCAGTCGTTCGAGGGACCACGGTGCCCCTGTAGACATGGTCCCTCGGACATGAGAGAGCGAGGTCGACCAGCTTCTGACGAATTGGCTTCGTGAACTTCGGAGGACGGCCTCCCACTCGGTTGGGGTAGAGCGCCACCGTTCCCATGCAATTGAAATCACGGATGACCCGACGGACCCAGGCCGAAGACCGACAGACCATGCGGGAGATCTTGGGCGGAGAGAATCCCTGCATCGAATGGAGGACGATTATCACCCGTGTGAAGACAGGGGCATCGCGGGTGGTGCGGGTCAGTCGGCTGACGTAGTGGCTCTCAGAGCGAGGGAGCTCTCGGACGCGGAGCACCGGGGAGGGGATATCCCCTCTCCGGAAAGTACTATCGCTCGCCCTTCACCAAACGTGAAACTCGGTCTCCGGTTGAGACACTAGTGCATCCCTAGTACAGCTTTATATCGATGGTTGAATATGGATAGGCTCGCCACCCGATACCAATGTCGAGTCGAGAGCTTCCGTCCGTTCTGGGCGTGTCCGTGGAGCGGGCGACCAAGTCCGCCGGCTACCTGACCGTGGCGGAACACCCGGACGGTTCTCCCGAGAAGCTCCCGTTCGTCTTCGTGAACGGAACGGAGGAGGGGCCGTGTCTTTGGCTGACCGCCTGCGAGCATGGGGACGAGGTGTTGGCCGCAGCCTCGGTCGTGGAATTCATGAGCACTCTCGACCCGAAGAAGGTCAAGGGTCAGGTGGTGGCCTTCCCGGTTCTAGCGAGCACGGCGTTCAACATCAAGCACCGGTTCAGTCCGATCGATAGCTACGACTTCAGTCGTGCGTGGCCGGGATTCAAGAATGGCTGGCTGGCCCAACAAGTGGCCGCCCATCTGTTCGAACTCATGGTCGAACACGCCAACTATGTGATAGATGTGCATGATGGACTACCCGGTCGATTAATGCCCACGCCGTACATTATCGTGAATTACAACACCAAAGACCAATGGGAGTCGATTTTCAAGGGGTTCACAGAATCGCTTCTGCTGGAGAAGATTGTTCATTGGGTTGGAGTATCTACGGAGCGAGGGGCACGCACGGCGACAATGATGACGGCGCTGCTGAATAAAGGTGTACCGTGCGTGGTCCCAGAGGTTGGACCCGACACAAAGGAGGGGATTGCCGCCGGAGTCCGAGGCTACGGGAACGCGATGAAGTACCTCGGCATGCTGGAAGGGGAGCCCGAGAGACTCACGAAGTACAGCGCGTTTGCCGATGTGGTCCACGTCTTCCCGACCCGCGGAGGTGTGTTCACTTCGTGCGTGGAGTTGAACGAGAAGGTCAAGGAGGGTCAAACGCTGGCGACTATTCGAAACTTCGACGGAACCAATACAGAGGAGCTTGTCGCCCCGACGGCGGGTGTGATCATCGCCAAGTGGACCCTTCCGATGATCGGAAGCGGGGACTTTGCCGCGTTCGAAGTGGCCACGTTCGCCGAATTCAAGAAGCCGTGGCCGGGTGAGCGCTAGAAGTCGGATAACGTTAGAGCCTCGATCGATGTTCTTCCTAGGAATTGGGTTTCGGATTTGGTCGCGCTAGCCGGTGAGGCCTCAAAGAACTCGTAGACAGTGAACAGATTACGGCTGTGAACGCGTGGCCCGGGTGCCACATTCAACGGTCTCTTTCAGTATTGAGTTCAGGCAGCCCCTGGTCCTGCCACTACGTTGTCGCCTTTTCGTATCGCATCCGCGGATCGACATAAATGTAAATCAAGTCGGTGATAAGGACCACTATCACAACCATGACGGCCGCCACTAGGAAGATTCCTAAGAGAACTGGATAGTCCCGGGAGATGGCAGAGTTGAAAAGGAGGATTCCGAGCCCGGGCCAATCGAAGACCACTTCGATCAATACTGCCCCCGTCAACGCGTACCCAACCCAAAGGCCCGCAAGGGTAATCACTGGCAGCGATGCGTTCTTGAGAATGTACCGCGAGTAGAGGCTCGTCTTCTCAAGACCGGTCGCTTGAAGCGTTCTTACGAAGTCCTCTTCCAGCGTCGAAGCGACCGAGACGCGAGTTAACTGGTAGAACTGGGGCATGTAGAAGGTCACCATGCACGTAATTGGGAGAATCATGTGGCTGGCGACGTCCAGCCCATACCCAATCCCGACACCGGGATTGGCCACATTCTCCATACCAGCAATGGGTACAATACCAAGACGCAGCGCGAAAAGAGAGACGAGCATCACGGCCAGCCAGAAGACCGGTATCGAATACATGGTCAACGTGATAACGGAGAGGCTTTGATCCAGTAAAGACCCCTTCCGCAATCCTGCCTTGGTGCCCAGAAAGATCCCGAGCACGAGCGAAACGAACCAGGCTGTGAGCATCAGAAGTAACGTGGGTTCTACCCTTTCGAGGACGACATCCAAGACTGGCCTTCGCGAAAGAACTGAGATGCCGAGGTTCCCTTGCAAAAGATTGTAGATGTAAATGAAGTACTGTTCGTAAATAGGTTTGTTCAAACCGAACTGGGCTCGAATGCTATTGAGGTATTGTTGGCTAGCATCCGGACCTGCGAGCAGGATCGCGGGGTCGCCAGGCACCAGATGAATGATAAGGAAATCAATCGTTACAATCGCGAGGAGAACTGGGATGATCTGTAGTACCCTCGTTAAGATGTACTTTTGCAGCGTGCTCATGCCGGCCCGCCGGGGACGCTGGAAACAAAGTGGAGTAAAAGAGCTCCGGCCCACTCCTCAGGGGGGAGGGCCACTGCCCGGTTGCTGGGGAGGAGGGGTGCTTCCTGTCCTAATCTTGTCCTGAGCGGCCTCCGCGGCCTCGAACTTGGCCTTCTTACGTCGCTGGTTCCAAACCACTGCTACTACAGCCGCGATGATTACGACTACGATGGCGATTCCGATGATCTCGTAGGTCGAGAGCGAAGACGAAGACGAGGAACTCGAAACCAGCTTGGCCGTGGAAAGGTCCCATCGAGTAGTTCCAGTCTGAGGCCCCAGGCCAGTGACCATGTCCGAGCGCCAGAGGTTCACATCTTGAATGTTAGTTAGAGGTATGATGGGCACGTCTTGCGCGAGTATCCCTTGGATTTGGGCATAATCGGCCCAACGTTGAGCGAAGTTGGTTATCGAACCAGCAGCGTTAAACAGGTCAACCATTTTCGTATTGTTGAAGTAAGTAGATCCACTCTCACCAACGTGGACCGGGTCC
>Ga0208692_1001680_pt1 | contig 11957 bp, 10 predicted proteins | sample June2015DPH_20_1_3_FD_184721 | JGI IMG/M metagenome (GOLD analysis project Ga0208692, IMG submission 184721) | Peatland microbial communities from SPRUCE experiment site at the Marcell Experimental Forest, Minnesota, USA - June2015DPH_20_100... | ecosystem: Environmental > Terrestrial > Soil >...
TTGGCCGAAAGGACGTTCTCGACCTCAATGCCTGCGTCGAGTGTGGCCGCTGCACCCAGTTCTGTCCGGCTAACCTCGTTGGAGGATCACTAAGTCCCAAGGAAATCATCCTTGACGCGCAGAAAGGCTTGCTCTGCGGCGGAGATGTTGTCGCAGGGACTGCCACGGAGAAAGCACATGGCCAGGTTTTCGTTTCGGAGGAAGACCTCTTCCAATGTTTAGCCTGTGGCGCCTGCGAGTACGCATGTCCTGTGGGCATCGAGCATGTAGGAAGGAAAATTCTTGACCTCCGACGCGGGCTCGTAAGCGAGGGTCGCGTCACCAACGGCAAAGTGATCCAACTATTTACAACTATGGAACGTGCTCCGCACAATCCCTGGGGTATGGCTCACGACACACGACAAAATCTCATCCAGTCGAAGCAGTTTCCGATTTTCGATGGCCACCAGGAATGGCTCTTCTGGCTTGGCTGCGGATTGAGTTTCGATCAGCATGGCCAGGCGGTCGCTCTGGCCATGAAACAGATCCTTGATGCCGCCGGTATTTCATGGGGCGTGCTTCCCCGTGAAACCTGTTGCGGTGAACCGGCGCGACGCGCGGGCAACGAATACCTTTTCCTGCAACTTTCCGAAAAGCTTATCGAGACATTCGCTAATGCGCAGGTGAAAAATATCATATCGTGTTGTCCGCACTGCACGACGATGTTGGATAAGGACTACCGGCAAATCCCGCCTTACGCAAAACTCGATATCAAGGTAGCGCACCATTCAGAACTCATTGCGGAACTGCTCCCCCAGCTCCCCATCGAACCGTCTGTTTTGGCGGCAACCTACCATGACCCTTGCTACCTTGCGCGGGGCCGCAGCATCACCGCTGCGCCGAGGAAAATCCTTCGCTCCTGCGGAGTCTCGCTCACGGAAACTGCGCACCATGGCCAAAACACGCGATGCTGCGGAGCCGGCGGCGCACAGCTTTTTATAGCTGACGACCAACGAGATCAGAACAAACAACGGGTGAACGAACTTCGATTCGCCGAGCTCGCCGAAACCAGGACATCCGCAGTGGTGGTGGCTTGCCCTTACTGTCCCATCATGCTTCGCGACGCAGCCAACCACGCCCAGCGCGACGACGTCGAAATACTTGACCTCGCGGAAATCGTCGCCAAGAGCCTCCGGCCAAAGCCGCATCACGAGGCTAAGGAAGGGTGAGAAACCCTGGCGCCGATGCCCTGGCAGGGTGCGGAAAAACTCGTAGGCGCTGTCATTCTGATCCATCTACCCCTGCCCGTGTGTGGTAGGTAGCAGTGATATGTGGGGGTGGATTCCCCACCTACCACTTACGACATACCATTTACGTCCTTTGTTTTCAGCAACATTCCCGCTTTCTGCTAGTATCCCCTTTGTTTTCATAGACATTCCCGCTTCGCCCGCAGTCTTCCAAGCCCGGTCCTTTGTTTTCAACAACATTCCCGCGTCGGTCGTTCATTTTCAAAAACTATCTTTCTCTTTCTCTGCCGAGAACGGACTTGCTGTTCACCTGAGAAAAGGAAGGTTTACGGGTTTTTGGCCCCGCCTCGGACACTCTCGAGAGTGGACTGGGGGATCAGGGTGGCATTGCAGCATAGCGTTCCCAGGAGGCCATGATGGCCTGCACGGCTTCAGCTTACTATGCTAGCCTACCTTGTCCCGCTTGTCAAGAGACAGCGTGTCCGGGTACTGGTGTCATTTGGGGGAAGCCTGCAGCGCCACATGGGGAGGCGCGCGAAATGCAGCGCAAGGCTCGCTCTCCAGCCCGCCGACCTTAACGGCGGGCCGGAGTGCAGGCCCTGCGCTACCCACGACCATTCCCACTGTCTTCAGATTCGCGCTTTCGAACCCAAGGGCAAACTGGCAATCGTTAACCCGCAGCGGCGCGCAAGTAATTTTCGATTGACGATTTTCGATTGACGATTGGCGAACGCGGTCAAAAACAGTGACAAGTGACGCGTGGCACGGTGCGTCCGCTGCCGGTGTCAGTGGGCTTGCTTCTTGCCCACCCAAAGGAGCTCGATGGGCTCTTGTTTGGAGAGTTGCCGCAGTTCGGGGTCGCCAGTCACCAGGATGGCGTTTTGCTCCCGGGCCGTTTCCACGGCAAACGCGTCCGCATAAGAAATAGGGTAGCGGCTTTTCAAACGAGCCGCACCCAGGATCAATCTTCGGTCGGGGAGCAGGGCCTGAATCGGCATCATCGCGAGGTCAGCAAGGAACCGCTCGGCTGGAAACCTGAAGCGCTGCTGCCGCCGCGGTCACCGACAGGCCAGCGGGCTCGATCATCTCCGTCCGAATCAAATCTCCGGGATGGGGCGGGTTCTTCATGGGCATGGCGTTTGCTTCCTCTGGGGCGGCCAGGCCGGGGCAAGCCCCGGCCCTACGTCGCATATTAAGACACCAGCGAAGGGAGCAGCCTGCTCCCCGATCAGAGCTGTCAACCGCCACCGGAAGGCGCACACACGCCGCCGGCTGACTTGCTTGCGGCGCTGCCTGTGGCAAATACCGAGAACTTCTGCTCGACGCGCTTCCATCCGCATTTGGGGCACTCAGGCGGCTCCTGGTGGCGCGTCAACACGATTCTCTCGAAGACGTGTCCACAGTTGGAACAGGCGTATTCAAAGATAGGCATGGGAAACCGATCTCACTCCTTAGGTTTGATGTCACAGCTTTCTTGCTTGGCATTCCCCGCCGGGGAGGCAAAACGCCGCACTCATGTAAAGCGCGAGATTCCGGGAATGCGTGGCAGGACCAGGAACCAGACCACCAGAAAGAGAACGAAAATCAAGAAGCTTTCCATAGTCAAATTATACGCTCCTGCTGCACCGGGGGCTGCCCTGCTTTGGCAGGTGGGGTTTGGGGACAGGCGCCTGCCGCCAGGAGAAGCACTGCCAGCAGTGAGATGAGTCTCTTCATTGCGCTGCCTCGCGGAGGGTTTCCTGTGCCTCGTCCGGCAGGATCTCAAAGGTAGTTTCGATCTTCGCCGTCTTCGAGATCATCGCCCCCACGGCGCAGTACTTCGTCTCGGAAAGCTGGATGGCTCTTTGGACAGTCTCGGGAGCGATGCACCCCCGAAGCCGGTGCTTGATTTCAACGCGGGTGAAGTAAGAAGGCGGCTCCGGGTTCTGCTCGGCATGGAGTTCGATTTCATACCCGGTGACCGTCTGGCGTTTCTTGCGAAGAATGCCGATCACGTCAAACCCGGTACAGCCACCGAGGGCAAGCAAGGCCAGCTCAATGGGCTTGGGTCCCGTGCGCCCGTTGGCGTCGTCCATAACGACGGCATGACCAGTACCCGACTCCGCTACAAACTGCCTTCCTTCGCCCTCGACGGTTGCTAATCGCAGCTTTCCTTCAATCATGGTTCACCTCAACTTTCGGTCTACTCTCTCCATTGATGATTGCCTACTATAGTGGTACGCATCAGCGGAAGGGCGGGGCTTCAGCCCCGCCCAAAACGCCGGTCCGACTTCGGGCTTTAGCCCCTGAAGCCACCGGCATAAACCCATGAAAGTTACTGGATTGGCTTCAGCGGCTAAAGCCGCCCCTTGTTTCAGCCCCTTAGGCGGGGCTAAAGCCCCGCCATTCCACAAACAGAGGTTGTCTGCCCCGACTGTTACCCTGTTCTGTAGTCCTCAGTGGTGCCCAGGGAGGCAAAACCATGGCATGGTAATCCTCCTGGGGGGCCCTTACGAGGGGCTCATCACAACTACCGATTCCTTTGAGCATTTCGAACCAGGTATTCCGGATCCGTTCGTCGTGTGGCGTCTCCCTGGCCTCATCCGCATAAATGCAGTTTACAGAGAGAGGTAACAAAAAGAATTGAGTTTTTGGGACAAGACAATACGCCCCTGCTGGGTTCCGGCAGGAACGGATGGGACGGCGCCGAGGGCATGAAATTGCTCCTCACAAGTTGGGGAACCGCTGTGCTAGCATCTACTTTGCAAACGCGCAGGAGGCGACCCAAGACTGCGCCGGCAATCTCCGATTCCGGCGACGTATCTCATGAATTCGCAGGTTGAGCAGGCACTCGCAAATCTGAAGTCCGGGAATCCTGAAGACGTTGAACGGGCTCTCGAAACACTCCAGGAGGTCGTTTACGGTTTCGGGATGAAAGTGTGCGGCGTTCGCGAAGATGCCGAGGACACTGCGCAGGAAACCCTCATCCGCCTGGCAAGGCAACTGAAGGAGTTTCCTGACGCGCGGGCGCTGGCCGTCTGGCTTTACAAGGTGGCCAAGACCCAATGCTTGATGAGCCGCCGCAAGAGCAAGTTCGCTCCCGCGCAAATGCTTTCTCTGGATGCGTTGATGCCCAAGGAAAGCGCCGGCGCAGCTCCGGCAGTGAAATCCTGGGAGATTACGCCCGAAGAAATCGTGCTGAACAAGGAGTTGCGCAGCAAGCTGGAAGACGCCGTGCTTGCCCTTCCCAAGCCTTACCGCCTGGTCCTGATTCTCCGCGACATGGAACAGCTCGACACGAGAGAAGTGGCGGAGGTGATGGGCATTTCCGAGGAAACCACCAAGATGCGCCTGCACCGGGCGCGCGTTTTCCTTCGCAACGCGCTGGCCGGCTATGTCCAGCGTGCGCAGCCGCCGGGGAGGAAAGAGCATGGCTGACCGGCATTGCAAGCAGGTCTTCGCCATGCTCTCCGAGTATCTGGATGGTGAGCTTCCGGTGAAGAATTGCCGCCAATTAGAGCGCCACCTGAAGGGCTGCCGGCCCTGCATTGCATATCTCGAGAGCTTGAAGACCACCGTGGAAGCTTGCCGCAGGTATAAGGCGCCCAGGGCTCCCGCCCTCTCGAAGCAAGTGAAGGCCGCTCTGCTGGCGGCTGTTCGTCAGGTCATTTCCATATATCTTTCTGAATAGGGTCTCATAGCAGCAACTTTATCGTGAGATGGTTCGTCAGAGAATATGTAAGCGGAGTGTAAAATCCCCGCCGGAGGCCGACCTTGAGATACGATCATTTACGACGTGTACTCGTGGTTGTGGTCGCGGGGCTGCTCTTCCTACCAGCAGCTCTCTTTAGCCAACAACAGAACCCTTCCCAGGCGCGCTCGGTGCGGCTGAGTTCCGTCAGCGGCAAAGTGACGGTGAAGCGCCCAGGCGCAACCGAAGGGATCCAGGCGCAGGTGAATACCGCAATCGAGGAAGGCTTTGTGGTGTCGACATCGGCTGGCGGTTTTGCGAACGTGCAGCTCGAGAACGGCTCCACGATTCGACTGAGCGAACACGCCAAAGCCGACTTCACGCAATTAAGCACCGATGCGGAGGGAAACAAACTGAACGTCATTACGTTGGATCGGGGATTCGCTGAATTTGACTTCATCCCTGAACGACAGGACGTTTCCAAGGTGAAGATTGCTGACGCCACCTTGACTTCCCATGGCAAGACCGAATTCGAAACGGAGTTCAGCTCGGGGACGGTGCAACTGCACGTGTCGGAGGGCTCCGTCACGATCTCGGCACACGCCAGCTCCCTGACCCTGGGTAAAGGGAAGGCCATGGTATACAACCCGTTGACGGCTGCTGAGGCAGGGCCGAAATCGCACGCGCGGGTGGTTCGCCTGAGCTACGTGAGTGGTACGGTGATGGTCAAGCGGCCTGCTTCGGCGGAAGAGGAACCGGCGATGGTGAACGTGCCCATCCAGGAGGGTTTCGAACTCTCCGCTTCCGGCGGCAGTTATGCCGAAGTGGAATTTGAAAACGGTTCCACCGCCCGCATAGGCGAGCTCTCCAAATTGCTTTTCGATCAACTGGCGTTGGACGCCCGCGGCAACAAGCTGAACGGCATGACGTTTGAGCAAGGATATGCCACTTTCCACTTTCTGCCCGAGCACAACCCTCCGCGCTCGACAAAAAAGGATGGCATTGTCCACTTTCAGCCCACGTACGGCGATGTTTATCGCGTCAAGATTGCCGACGCGACGGTGACGGCCGGTGGCAAGTGCGAATTCCGCACGGACCTGGAACAGGACCTCTTTCGCGTGGAAGTTTTCAGTGGCTCGGTGGATGTCGCCACTCCCACCCTGTCTTCCAAACTCGGCGAAGGCAAGATCCTGGAACATAAGTCCGGCGGCACGGAGTTGGCTTTCAACACCCAGAAAGGAATTGTCAAGGACGCTTGGGATCAGTGGACAGAGGGGCGGGATCGTCAGGTGCAGCTTACGGAAAAAGACGAGGCCGTGCATCCCATTGGACCGCGCTACGGCTGGAGCGACCTTGACGCCTATGGCGAATGGATTGCGCTTCCCAGCGGCAGATTCGGCTGGTCGCCCTACGCGATGGCAGGTTGGTCTCCCTACACCTATGGCCAGTGGGGATGGTACCCGGCATTCGGCTGGACCTGGATCTCCGGCGAACCCTGGGGCTGGCTGCCTTATCACTGCGGCCTATGGGACTTCGACCCCACCTTTGGCTGGTATTGGATGAACCCAATGTTCGGTTGCGGACTCTGGGGGGCCTCGCTGGTCAATTGGTATGGAGGACCGGGATGGATCGGCTGGGCACCGACGGGGGGGTCCGGTCAGCCGCCTCGCGTTCCACCAGGGCGTGGTCATCCGGGTCCTCTCCCCCTCCCTTCAAGGGGACTTGTCACGGTTCCGACCAGTGTCGTTCAGAATCGGCAGTTGATTACGCCCCAGACCGTGAACCCCATTCCGCCCACGGCGGGAAGCCTGATTGTGCGCCCGGCCTTCGAACCGGGCCCACGGCCCACGAGCGCGGCAAGCTCTCCAGCGCTGGGCGCGGGAACCACATCCAAAAGCAATACAGCGGCCGCGACGGCGCCACCCGCACCCGCGCCGATCAGTGGGCCGGGGTCAGGCTTCGCATCGCGCCACGCTTCCGCGCCTTCGACCATCCTGATGGGAGGCGATGCGGCAAAGGAGAGTGGCCTGCTTGCGGACCATCATTTCCATACCGGCCGTGAACCCTTGCGCGCCGTTGAAGGCGCAACCCTGGGGGGACGCTATCCGGTGCGCGGGTCAACAGGTGAGTTCCGCGGCAATGCTTTCGGAGGTGGGGAAAAGAACGGGGGCGCCGGTGGCAAGAACGGTCCCTTGGGCGGCCCCATCGTGTCGCGCCAAGCGGGCGGGTCAGGGGCCATCATCATGTCCCACGGACAAGGTGGAGGCGGCTCGCGCGGTGGGGGATACTCCGGTGGCGGTAGCTCCTCCGGTGGCGGGCGCTCCGGTGGAAGTGGTGGTAGCTTCTCCGGCGGTGGCGCGGTACACTCTGGCGGCGGTGGTGGAAGCGTTTCCGGCGGTGGCGGTGGCGGCGGCGCCGGACACCACTAACGCCGCAGCAAAGGTTCAAGCAGTAGCTCAGCCTTAGAGACCGGAGCTGATTTCGGTGACAAGGTAGGCATGGCAAAGGACAAGGTGTCGGAGGCATCGGTAGTAAGGGCGGCAGTTTCGGATTTTGGGACCCTCAGGACACGTCAAACCGGTGCCTCCCACGATCACTGACTCGCTAAGCACTGAAAACCCGACAGGACTATTGCCTTCAGAGGGCCTGATTGTATGCTACGGGTGGGTCGACGTTGGAAAACGGCAATCTTGGCTCGCCGCGCGATCTTTTCCGGGGAGAGGAGAAAGAAAATGAACTCGAATGGGGAGAACTTGAAACGCACAGCATCTGCGGTGCTTGCGGTGGTGTTCTTCTGCGCCGGCCTGTTCGCAAAGCCAAAAGAGAAAGTGTTCAACAATACCCCGCAGGACGTATTCCAAGCCGCCTTACGAACCGCACGTGAGCGCCACGTCGTAACATACGTCGACGAGAAGAACCTGATGCTGACTTTCGAGACCGGCACGTCAGCGTTTTCGTACGGCTTCAATGCCAATGCGTCGGTCGAACAAGAGGCGGATGGCAAGAGCAAGCTCATACTCAATGTTCAGAAGAAGAACACCGGCCAGAACGCCGGTATTTCATGGGGCGCGGGAGATCGAATGGCGGACAAGTTCTTTCAGCAAGTCGAGGAAGAATTGGCGCGCCAATCGCAGCAGAAAGCCGTGGCCAAGCCTGAAGCTCCACACGTGGAACCGCCACCTGACGCTCGCCCCACCACTGGAGTTAACGAGGGTTCAGGCGCGGTCTCTGTATCCACAATCCCAGACGGGGCCGATATATCAGTTGATGGGAACTTCGTTGGGAATGCACCCGCTACGTTGAAGCTTAGGGCGGGCAAGCACGTCATTTCGGTCAGTCAGCAAGGGTATAAGGCGTGGAGTCGGGAGTTGTCAGTACTCCCCGGCTCTGACGTAAAGCTCAAGGCCGCACTGGAGAAAGATTAGGCTGCGGTTTTCTGCTGATGGCGTGGTCCCTAACCACGATTGACGTCCCTTCCTGGATCTTATCATGAGCTGCTTCTGGCTGGGTGGCCGGGCCTGTCCGCAGGCTTGAAGCCGCCGCCTGCCTAAAGGCTTCAACCTGAATTCTGAAATTGGACAGCGATTTTGCCCTGCTGATTGAGGTCTGATGGCGGTGATTTACCCTCCGCCGGGCGGTTGAAAACCCAACTTCGCCGAAGTTGGGATTTCATATCGAGCGCTCGCCACTCATTCACCCACCTCGCTTCCTGCTTCAACCAGTTGCGGTCGCAGCATCTCTTCTGCCATTAGCGCCTTTGCGGGAGACCATCAGCAGGAAGCTTGCCGCAGTCCACCTCAGCGGATCGGTGAATTCCTTAGCTGCGGCGACAGCTTATGGTTCAAGCCACAGGCTGCCAACGCAGTCGGGGTAGACTCGCCATTTTATTCGCTACGACTATTCGTATATTATCGTATATAAACAGTTAATGTTATTGACTTTAAACGGACACTTGCCTATACAATATTTCGCTGGGCGTGCTGATACGGTAGGAAACCGCGAAGCTGGTTGCAGCCGGCTTTGCCCTTAACGAAGCCAAGGAGATGATGGTGATTCCCAGCTTAGCGTGCTGCTTGAGCTATAGGGCCGATTCCCTCAGGGGCTGAAAAAACACAACGGCCAGGTTTGTCCAGTTTCCATCGGAGAGGAGCATATGAATCGCCGGCAAAAAGGGGTAATGGAACAAGCCCATGGGCTTGGCATTTTCTGCTCAGCGCTGGCGTTGACTCTCATGGTCATCTCGGCAGCTCGGGCACAAGTGTCGGGTGCGATTTCGGGAACGGCTGCCGACTCATCGGGAGCCGTGTTGCCGGGGGTGAACGTAATTGTGAGGAACCTGGAGACCGGAATGATTCGTGCCGCAGTAAGCGACGGGATGGGGCGTTACAGCGTGCTCTCACTTCCAGTCGGACGGTATGAGATAAGGGCACAAAAGGACGGGTTCAGAGCTGAGCTCCGCACGGGCATCACCCTGGTCGTTGGACAGGAGGCCACGGTCGACTTGGTCCTGCAATTGGGCGAAGTCAGGCAGCAAGTGACGGTGACGGGAGAAGCGCCGTTGGTCAGCGCCACGCCGACGGCGAGCGTGGGTTTGGTCGGAGAGCGGCAAGTCAAGGACCTGCCGCTGAACGGCCGAAGCTACGATGAGCTTCTTACCCTGAATCCCGGGGTCGTCAACTTCACGTGGGAGAAGACAGGCGGGGTCGGAATCTCCAACTCTGCCGTCGGCAACATGTTCTCGGTCGCGGGGAATCGGCCTCAGCAAAACCTCTTCTTGTTGAACGGAGTCGAATTCACGGGGGCGGCCGAGAACGATATGCAGCCCGGCGGTACCAGCCAGGAGTTGCTGGGGGTGGACGCGGTTCGGGAATTCAAGCTGCTGTGCGACACTTACGGCCCGCAGTACGGCAAACGGCCCGGCGGTCAAGTCACCATTATCACCCAGTCCGGGACAAACCACTGGCACGGGACGGTATTTGAATTCCTCCGCAACAGCGACTTTGATGCGCGCAATTTCTTCGATCAGGCCTCCATCCCGCATTTTGCGCGCAACCAGTTTGGGGGGTCTTTGGGAGGACCGATCCAAAAGGACAAGACCTACCTGTTTGGCAATTACGAGGGATTCCAGCAGCACCTGGGGTTAACCGATGTGACGCTCGTTCCGGACAACAACGCGCGCAACGGTCTATTGCCGGGTCCGAATGGCACGTTGGTCAACGTGGGAGTGGCGCCCGGAGTTTCGCCACTGCTTGCGTTGTGGCCCGTGCAAAGCCCGAACGCGCCCGACTTCGGAGGCATCGCCGAGTCGTTCAGCAACCCTTTGCAAACCATTCGAGAGGACTTTGGGACTACGCGGCTCGACCACCTCTTCTCTGAGAAAGACTCTCTTGCCGCGGTCTACACGGTCGACGACAGCGCGGATATCTCACCCACCATCAATCCCTATAGCACGGACCTGGAGAGCCTGCGGGAACAGGTTGTCAGTCTCGAAGAAACCCATGTTTTCTCCCCCACGGTGATCAACACCGCCCGCTTCGGTTTCTCTCGCGCGAGCTACTTCTATACTGGAGAACCCACCCCCAATACCCCCGCAGCGAGTGTTCCGAGCTTTTTGGTTGGCCGTCCTGTTGGCGCGCTGGTGATCGGAGGAAGCGCGGCATCGAATCCAGCCGCCCAATTAAGCCTTGCGGGAAGCAACAATGGAAGCAACCTGGACATCGCGCGAAATCTCTTCACCTACGAGGAGCGCGTAACCATCACGAAAGGGCGTCATCGGGTCAGTGTGGGAGCGTGGTTCCAACGGCTCGAGTCCAATGAGAATCTGGCGCTCAGCCAGTATGGACAGGCTACATTTACAAGTCTGACGACCTTCCTGGAGGGCACGGTGGGCACTTTCCTGTTCGATCCCACACCGACCCGTCTGGGCTGGCGCTCCTTCCTCGGCGCTTGGTACCTCGAGGACGACATACGGTTGAGTCCAAAGTTGACGCTGTCGCTGGGCTTCCGCAACGAGTTCACCAACGGGTGGAACGAAGCTCATGGACAGGGCGCCAACTTCGTTTTCAACAACGGGGTCATTGTTACTCAACCGCGAGTGGCAAACTCAGTCTTCACTTCCAACCATGCGAGATTCCTGCCCCAACCGCGAATCGGTTTAGCGTGGAGTCCCTTCCGCACCAAGACCGTCGTCCGCGCCGGCTTCGGGATGTACAACGATCTTCAAGATGCGCTTGGATACCGCCTCGATCAGAATGCGCCCTTCAATCCGACCGACAGCATCGCGAGCCTCCCCGTCTATCAGCTCCCCTTCAACCCCGGCGCCCCACTGCCCTCAAGTGCGAAGGTGGTGCCAGGAGGGGTTCAACCCGACTTGAAGACGCCGACCCTCGTCTCCTATTCCCTCAGAATTGAACAGGAGTTGACTCCCAACACCTCGTTCAGCGTCGGCTATGTGGGATCTCACGGGTACCACGAGATCGTCAGCGTGGACGCCAACGAGCCTTTCCCCACAATTTGTCCTGCGGCCCCCTGCCCGGCTTCCCTACCGGCTGGGACGTACTACATTCCGAGTGGAGCGCCAAAGGCCAATCCCGCGTTGGGGAACACCTGGAGCTGGTTTTCTGAGGGGGTCAGCTCCTACAATGCCCTGCTTTTGGATTTTACTCACCGCTTCAGTAGAGGCTTGGCCTTGAGGGGAGTTTACAATTGGTCAAAGGTCCTCGACGACGGAGACTCACTGAATGCCACCGCAGCCGCCAATGCCCCGGGGTTGGTCATGAATCCCTTCAACCTCCACGCCGACTGGGGACTTGCGACGTTTGACGTCAGAAACGTTGGGGTCATTAGCGGGAGCTATGAGCTGCCGTTCGGACGGGGGAAGGCCTTCGTCAATGGCTTCGGCGGTGGGCGTAATGCACTCGTAAGCGGCTGGACTTTGAATAGCATTGTGACCTTGCAGGACGGCTTTCCATTCACGCCACAACTCAGCTTCAATCCCTCCAACAACGGGGATACGCGCAACCCGGTGCGCCCGTCTCTGAACCCGGCGTTCTCCGGGCCTG
>Ga0208692_1001681_pt1 | contig 11944 bp, 6 predicted proteins | sample June2015DPH_20_1_3_FD_184721 | JGI IMG/M metagenome (GOLD analysis project Ga0208692, IMG submission 184721) | Peatland microbial communities from SPRUCE experiment site at the Marcell Experimental Forest, Minnesota, USA - June2015DPH_20_100... | ecosystem: Environmental > Terrestrial > Soil >...
CATGACTCTGTGCCGCTTAATCGACATCGATCCCTACATTTGCGTAAACTCCGGTTTTGGCGACGCCCACTCTGCCGCCGAATGGGTGGAATACTGTAACGGTTCTGCGCAAACACCCATGGGGAGACTCCGCGCGGCCAACGGACACCCGGAGCCCTACCAGGTCAAGTGGTGGGGCATCGGCAACGAAATGTATGGGCAATGGCAATTGGGCCACATGTACATCGATCACTACGTCCTCAAGCACAACTTGTTTGCCATATCCATGCGGGAAGTCGACCCTACGATCGAACTCGTCGCGTCAGGGGCCACCCCTTTTGAAACCGGCACCACGGCCAGGCATCATCGTCCTCCACTGCCGAGCAAGCTTCCCTACGAGTATGGTTCTCCGCAAGACTGGTCCGGCAACCTTCTGGCCCACTCCTCCGATCATTTCGAATACCTTTCCGAACATCTCTATCCCGTGTTGAACAGCGCATTCGATGTCGACGCCCAGAAGTTTGTGAAGACGAACGACCCCATCGAGGACCAAATCCGGCGGCTGCCGAACCGGGTTCGCGCCATGGTCGAGGCTTGGGAAGAGTATCAAAGGCGGATGCCCAACCTTGAAGGCAAGAACCTCAAGCTGGCCATCGACGAATGGGCGGGTGGCGGATTCAAGGGCTTCATGCGGGCGCTTTGCGCAGCCGAGGGGCTCCAAGAAATGTTCCGGTACACACAATTCATCAAGATGGGGGCTTACACGGCGTTCATTTCCAACCTTAACTTTGACGGCAACGATGCGGTCTTGAGCAGCGTTGGCCTGGTCTTCAAACTTTACCGGCAGCGCTTTGGAACAATTCCCGTCGAGGTGAGCGGCAACTCTCCGCAGAAGCCGGTGCAGGGTACCATCGGAGTTGACAAGCCGAGCGTTTCCTCCGGAAGCGACACCTATCCGCTGGATGTTGCTGCGGCCCTGACGAACGACCACAAGAAGCTGACCGTTGCCCTTGTCAATCCGACGCAAACTCCCCAGGAGATTGATTTCAACGTCGTGGGAGTAGAGCTTCAGGGCGCGGGAAGGATGTGGCGGATCGCCGCTCCGAACCTGGACGCAGACAACGAGCCAGGAAAAAAGCCCGAGCTGGAAATTGTGGAAACACCCATGAGGGAGTTGCCCAAGACGCTGGCGCTGCCGCCCCTCAGCATCAGTCTCTGCGAGTTTGAGGCGAGATAGCCAGCGGCGCTGCCCGCTGATGACCGGCAGGGACCTGCCTTGCTGAAACCATCAGGGGATTGGAATCCAACATGCAAATCACGAGCCGGCCAAGGAGTTGGTAGCCGGGGTTACAGGGCGACGTTGAAGCGCAAAGAAGAAGGCAGCGACCAAAGAGGAGAAAGCAGTGACGGCTCCCAGAACAATGAATGCGCCTTGCCAACCGGAAGCGAGCGAAATGCGCGCCACCGCGTCGCCCGACAAAATTCCACCGAGGTAGCCAATGCCATCAATGATGCCGGAGGAAGTGGCCGCTCCTTGCTTACCGCCAAAGTCCAGCGCCATGGCGCCGGCGAGATAAGAGTAAGGACCGATCATGACGAACCCCACGAGTGCCACCAGCGCCACGGGCAAGTTGTGAGGCGCACTGGGTCGAAGCGAAGCAAGCCCGAAAAGCGCGAGCGTGGCAAAAACAAGTCCAACGAACGTAATCGTCGCCCGTCCCCCGCGTCCCAAGCGGTCGCTTAGGTAGCCAAAGAGCAGCACTGAGAATCCTCCGAACAGCGGGAAGAGGGCGCTGAACTGGGCGGATTTGCCTTGGCTGAAGCCAAGCACTTCATAAAAGTAGGTTGGCGTCCAGGTATTGAATGTCTCCCGAACGAATGTGCAGCCCAGGGATAGAGCACAGACGATCCAGAAGGCAGGGCTGCGGAACAATGGTCGGAGCAGCGCCGCAACACCGCCCGTCCGCTTCTTGTCAACTCGGCTGGCAAAGAGGTTGTCGGGGTTCGGGGCGGGTTCTGGTTCCCCGATTTCGGCGCTTGATTCCTTGAGCAGCAGGAGATTTGCCAAGAACAGCGCAAAGAGGCTGAAAGCGGCAACCACGAATATGCTGCGCCAGCCCAGACCGTGAGCGATCAAGACGCCCATGAAATGCCGGCCGATGGCGTCGCCAAACAGGTAGCTGAGGCTTATAGCACCCATCGCCGTGCCGTAGGTGGCAAATGAAAACCAGCGCGAGGTGATCTTTACCATTCCAGCCCAGGCTGCGGACTGGACGAGCCGGTTGCCAACCCAGGCCGCCGCGAACACGGGCAGACCCCCGCCGGCGGCGGCAATCAACGTGCATAAAACCGATCCGCCCATCGCGGCGAGAAACTGGCGTTTGCCTCCCCAGAAATCCGCCAGCCCGCCGAGAAAAATCTTGCCGAGCGCATACGCCATCACACCCAAGGAAGCAATCTGGCCGAGACGGATGCGCGCCTCTGCTGCCGGAACGCCGCGTGCCGCTAAATCGTCAATGATCAGCGGCAGGGTTACGGAGAAATTCGAGCGACAAGCGTAGAAACCGGCGTAGCCGGTCATCAGCAAGATGACGATCAGAATCTGGTGGCGCAGCAATCGCCGGTTTGTAATCTGTTGCCCCATGATAGTCGGTGGCCCTTGATCTTTTAAGGACGCTCACCGCGCTGAATTCGCGCCTCGATTGCGTCGAAGATTGGATCGAAGTCAGAAAGGCTATCGATCACATAATGAGTACCGGCATCCATCAAACGTTCGCGGCCAGTCTGAAGGCGCACTTCCCGTTCTGCCGGCGAAAGCGCATCGAATTGCGCTTGTGTCAGGCCAACCATGTTTCCAGTTCGAACAACTCCCACCGTCCACATGCCGGCGTTGAGGCCTTCTTCGGTGTCGGCCACGGTGTCGCCGACTTTGACGAAGGATTCGAGTGGAAAAACCTTCAGCCGTACGGCGATCTCGTAACACATCCAGGGCAGAGGGCGGCCTCCGCCGACGTCGTCGGGGACGAGAGAACAATCCGGTTCATAACCTTGCGTGGCAGCTTTCTCCAGAAGGATCTCCAACATTGGCCGTGTGTAGCCTGTCGTACTGCCGATCTTCAGGCCGCGCCGGCGCATGCGTTCGACAGCATCCGCAACTCCGGGAATGAGGTCCGAGTCCTGGTCAAGGCGAGCTAACTGTATCGGCTGAAAGTCGCGGTATAACTCCTCGACGTCGGATTCCGTTGCCTGCCGGCCGGAATGTTGCCGCCATGCTTCCGCGACACGCGGACTACGAAGCAGTGAGCGGATGTGGTCCTTTTTCAGCAGGCCCATATCGCGGCGGACTTCGTCGTCGGAGACAGCTATGCCCCGCTGTCGAAACACCTGCTGCATGGCCCGGATAGGCGAAAAACTTCCGTAGTCGACCGTAGTGCCGGCCCAGTCAAGAATGGCCGCTTGCAGCTTGCCGCGGTATCTCTTGGGCTTGCCAGCGAGCTCATTCATTTCATGCTCCCCTATCGAGATGGCCGCTCCCCCCGTCATTCCGAGCGCAGCGAGGAATCTCGCTCTGATTCCCTCTTCCACTTACCCCCTCAGTCCACCTTGAGCTCCGATCCGCCCAGCGCAGAGCGAGATTCCTCTCCCGCGACTGCGGGATCGGAATGACGTCCGCCTCAGGGCTGGCCCCTGATCTGCATATCATGGAGCGTCTGCCGAACCGCAGCGACGAGCGCCTTCAAATCTTCGGGGAAGATATGGCCGATGGTGCCAATCCGGAAACAGTCTGCGTCGCTGACCTTCCCGGGGTAAATCACAAAGCCTCTTTGACTAAGGAGCTGATAGAACCGGCTGAAATCGAAGTTCGGATGTTTCGGATAACGGAATGAAGTAATGATGCTGCTTTGGTGCTGTGGGGCAAGATAGGCGTCAAAGCCCAACTCCTTCATGCCTTCGACCAAGACCTTCTGGTTCGCAGCATAGCGAGCGGCGCGTCCGCCAATTCCGCCTTCCCGGTCCAACTCTTCGAGCGCCTGCCAAAAGCCCAGGAGGACATGCGTTGGAGGCGTGAAACGGAACTGTCCGTCGGCTTCCAGCCCTTTCCACTGCGACAGGAGATCCAAGCTCACGCTGCGCGCCCGGTCCTCGGCTTCCAACAGCAGCTCCCGACGAGCCAGCACAAAAGCGAATCCTGGCACACCCTGGATACACTTGTTCGCTGAGGAAACGAGGAAGTCGATTCCCCAGCTTCCCACCCCCATAGGCATTCCTGCAAAGCTGCTCATCGCGTCCACGATGAACGCGCGGCCCTGCTCCTTTACCACACCCCCAATTTCTCGCACCGGATTCATGATCCCCGTGGAGGTCTCGCAGTGGATGGTTCCGACGTGCGTGATAGCAGGATCGCGCGCCAGAGCCTGGCGGGCTTCGGCAGGATCGACCGGACGCCACTCAGGGAAGAGAAGGGTTTCGGTTGCGATGCGCAACGTGCGCGCGATCTTCGCCATGCGGTGTCCGTAGGCGCCGTTGATCAGAACCAGCAGCTTGCCGTCGCGCGGCAGCACCGAGGAGATGACGGACTCGATCGCGAAGGTGCCGGAGCCCTGCATCAGAACGGCCTCGTAGGAGCCGTCGGCAACATTCCCCAACTCCAGCAAACGGCGGCGGATTTTCCGCACTACTTCGAGGAATTCCGTATCCCGTGAGCCCAAATCCCGCAGCATGGCCTGCTTGACGGTTTCGCTGGTGGTGAGCGGCCCGGGCGTAAAGAGGAGTTTAGGCTTTTCCATCCGTGATGAATCTCCGCAACCTTACAAAGTGGCGCCGGCGGACGTAGGTCCGCCGGCACCAAATGTGATCATGCTACCCGTTTTGTAGCGCCGACCTTCAGGTCGGCATTTTCTTGCTTTCCCATCGTGCTGACCTAAAGGTCAGCGCTACGCGCTAGAATCGGCATTTTCTTGCTTTCCCATCGTGCTGACCTAAAGGTCAGCGCTACGCCCTAGAACTGGAAGCGAAGTGACATCTGGATGGTGCGAGGTCCAGCCTGCGCCACCTCCTGGCTGCTGGATATGAGCCCGAATTTGCCGGTGATATTCATATTCGGCAAGCCCCAATTGGCAAGGTTGAACAAATTGGAGAACTGCGCCTCGTACCTGAGACCGAAGCGCTCGTTGAAGTGGAACGTCTTGCCCGCCGACATGGAGAAGGTCGCCGTTCCCGGTCCTTCCAGGATCCCTACTCCGCAGTTCCCGAAGCGTCCGATCGGCTCGGCCGTACCGCTGGCATCCACGGGATGGGCTGGCACGGTATAAGGCGACACGTTGAAGAACGCCGAAGTGGTGGGGTTTGAAAGATAACCGTTCGCTCCCGCGGAGCAGTCCGGGCGCTGTTGACTCACCGAGCGCTGTGAAGGATACGTACCCGAGGCGTCATACAGGCTACTCGGATAATAGGGCGTCATCCACAGGCCCGAGTGGAGCAGGGTAATTGCGGTGACGCTCCATCCCCCCGCCACTAGGTCGGCGCTACGGCCTGCGCTGCTGAGGTAGGTCTTGCCACGGCCGAACGGCAGCTCGTACACCAACGTGCTGATGAAGCTGTTGCGCGGATCGTAGAAGGCGTTTCCGGTGTCGGAGGTGATGTCGTAAATGTTGTTGACGTTGCCACCGTTGTCTCCTTGTCCGCCGGTGGGAATGGCCGAATTCGGAGCCGTGCCCAAGGCATTGGTCTTATTCCGAGCCAGGGTGTAGCTATTGGAGAAGCTCAGCCCGCGCGCGAAGCGCCGGTTCACCTCGACGATGAACGCGTCATACTTGTCGCTCGGTCCGTTGTTGCGAGTCAGAACCTCGGCGAAGTTGGGGAACTTCAGGTTCTGCTGGCGCAACGCGGGGGTGGCCGTCAAAGCGGCGTATCCGTACACGGTCTTGCCGGTGCTCGGGTCAGTGTAGGACGCCGTATTCGGCGCCACCTGGTTCAGGTTCGGGCTATAGATCAGGTCCACGCTGTGCGAGCCCACGTAGCTGAGCCGTAGCACCGTCTGGAAGCCGATGTTTCGGTCAAACGCCGCATTCCACTGGTAGACCCGCGGATCCTTTAGATTCCATTGGTTGGCGCGGCGGTAGCCCGGGAAGGAAGAAACGCCCGGCGTCCCGGAGAAGATGTTGCCGAAGTTCAATATGGGGCTGGTACTGGTGGGGAGATAGGTCCCATAGTAGCTGGTATCGATACCCAGCAACGAATAGAGCACTGCTCCAAGGACGGGCACCGAGTATGTTCCTGCGGAAGCGCGCACCACGGTGTCATGACTGGATGACGGGCTCCAAGCAAAACCCAAGCGGGGTTGAATGTTGTCCCAATAAGTGTAACGCATTCCAGGACCGAGGCCGACTGTGTTGCCGAGCACAAAAGGAGTGTTGCCTACAGCTTCCTTCCAAAGTGGATTGATATTCTCGCCCGGGTTCAACACCAGTTGACCGCCCGGAACCTTGTAATTGAAGTTGCCCAGTTGGTTGGTCGCATCCTGCATTGGAGGGTTGATCTCGTAACGCAGGCCGGCCGTCAAGGACAGGTTGGGCCGCACCTTCCACTCCGTCTGGGCGAAGCCGTCGTAGTGGTATCCATAGGGTTTGCCGTCGGGGCCGTTCTGCGCTTGCAATCCGTAATCCACATTCCCTTGGAGCAATTGCGCCACCGCACAGGCGTCGGGGTAAGTGGGAATCTCCGCCCCGGAACAGGTGTACGCGCCGCTGATGATGTAGTCCCCATATTCGTCGCCGAGGTTGAAGGTGATGTTGTCCCGGTAGTTCAGACGACGGAAATCGAAGCCGAACTTCGAGGTCCAACGATTGTGTATCCAGCTCAGGTTGTCGCCCAACTCGAAGACGCCGTTCCCTTCTACGCGCGGGTGCCCATATTGGTTCGTGGCGCCGCCCAGCAGGTTCCCGACGTAGAAAACGGGCACGCCGCCCAGGCCGTTCTTGGGCGGGCCGGGCAGGCCGGTGATGCCCAATTGCGAGATGATGGAGTTTCCCTGCAATGCCTGCGGATAGCTGTAATTGAAGTTCGCACGCGTCCACCCGCCCCGCAGTTCGTTCATAAGGTTCGGCCGGATGACCCAATTGTAGGAGACAGTCAGGTTGGTGGCGTCCGTAGTGGTTGTGAACGTCCCCATGAGGGGATTGTAGCTGGTGTCGCCCGTGGACCCCAGCGCGCCGGTTGCGGCCGTGCCGTCTGTGCCGCTGCTGGTGATGCTCTTCTGCGTGACGCGGCCGAATATGCGGTGGTTGGAGTTGAAGATGTGGTCGAGGCGCCCATCGTAGCCATTCACTGAGTACTTGCCCGGCATGGTCGTGATCAAGTTGTTACCGGTCGAGTCAATGTTCGAGCTGCTGTTGGTGGGCGTGGGGAAAAACAGCGGGAGGATCTTGGCAGCCGTCGGGTTAATGTTGCTGATCTTGTTACCGGATATGACTTGCCCGGTGAGCGGGTTCGTCAGGGTCAGACCCGGAACACCGGACAAGTCCCCACTGGCCCATGCCGTTGGGATGGTCTGGGTCGCGATCAAGGAATTCTGGTCCAAACGCACACCTTCATAATCGAAGAAGAAGAAGGTGTGATCTTTGATGATCGGACCGCCGATCGAGCCGCCGAGGGTGTTTGCGTTCAGCGACGGGTTGTATTGGGCGATCGGGTCCATGGCGTTCCAATTCTTGCGCTGCAGGAACCAGAAGCCGCTGCCGTGCAGTTGATTCGTGCCGCCCTTGGTGACCACGGTCAAGTCCGTGGGCTGCGCAAATTCCGCGCTGTTGCCGGCGGTGTTTACCCGGAATTCCGCGATACCCTCGACGGACGGGAACAGGTCGCGAGTCGGACCACCATAACGGACCAACTGTATCGAAGTGCCATCGAGAGTGAACGACGTCGCCGTCGGCAACTGGCCGGAGAAGGTCAGGTTACCGCCCGGGTCTTCGTTGACGCCGGCGCTCAGCGCCGCAGTGCCGATCGGGCTGGGAGCATTGGTGGCGCGGAAGTTGAGGGCCAACGAGTCAATCTCCCGACCCGACATCGAGCTGGACTGGGCAAGGTCTTCGCTGACCACTTCCTGGCGGGAGGTGACCACGACTTGCTGGCTCACGCTCTGGACCTCCAGCTTGAAGTCCGAGCGCACGGTTTCGCGCGCGGGCAGAACGACGTTCTCGTTCTTTTCCACTGCGAAGCTCTGTGCGGAAATAGTGATCGTGTAGCTGCCGGGATCCATATTCACGAAGCTGTAGTCGCCTTGGCTGTCGGTGTGAGTTGTGCTCCTCACGTCTGTGCCCTGGTTACGGGCTTTGACTTCGGCGTTCGGGATTACAGAGCCGGTACTGTCAGTGACGGTTCCGACGAGCACTCCATAGGTTGACTGGCCCAGTGCCCGAGTACTTAGGCCGATAACGAAAGTAATTGCGACCAAAACGGGAAGCCACTTTAGCCCTGACTTAGCACTCTTCATAGTAGTACCTCCTTCGGTTTTTTCGAACTCCCTTCGAGTTTGGAAGGGGCCATTCTAGTCAGGGACTGTCAAGCCCAGGTTACAGGACGGTCAACTCACCGTTAAATCCTTCCAACCTTGTCCTCATACTCGCGGCGGATCTGCTCGTATAACTCCACTCTGCGCGCCGCAAAGCAATTCGCCCATAGTAGTAGCTGGCGCTTTTCGACTTGGGGATTCGGGTGAAGTGTTGGAAAAAGGCTGAAGGGGTAAGGTATATACTTGCAGGTTTGCTGTTGGTGAGGGGCGGAGCCGCTTGCGGCGATGGGGCCAGTTGGTGGTGTCATAATATGGGATGTAGGGCCGGGGCTTGCCCCGGCCAGGCCGCCCCAAGAGGTGGCCCCACGGCCGAATTGGGACACCACCGGCCAGTTGACATGCCCGCGAACTGCCCACACGAAGTGGGAGGAGGTAGGCCATGAGTGCTGAGCTTTCGAAAAGACTGGTGATTCTGTCCGGGCCATCCTGTGTTGGTAAGAGTCCACTCGACAGGGCGCTTGCCAAGTTCCATCCGGAGTTGCGCCATGGACTGCGCAAGCTTGTTCTTTACAACAGCCGGGCCCCTAGGCCAGGTGAGCTCGAGGGGGTCGACTACCATTTCCGCCTAAGGAGTCAGATCGAGGCCTTGCGCGCGGAAAGTCGCTATGCCGTCTTGGACGTGCGAGGAGATCTGCAAGCGCTGGATATCGAAGAGTTGCGGGCCTTGCTGAAAGAAAGCAATGCTCTCTTCGAGGGAAATCCTTTTGTAGGGCGAGCCCTTCAGACGCATCCCGGCTTGGCTGGCATTAATCGGCTCAGCATCTTCCTTTCCCCTCTTTCGAAGGAAGAGGTTATCTACCTCCAGGCGCCGGAGCGCAATGTTTCGCTTCCGGACCTGGTCACAGAGATCATGAGGCGCAAACTGCTCCGCCGTACGCGTCGCCAGAAGCTGGAGCTCTCGGCAAATGATCTCGAGAATATTGAGAGGCGCGCTACCAGCACGTATCGTGAACTGAGGGAAGCCTGGCATTTTGATTATGTGATCCCCAATCATGACGGAGAAGACAGCGACAACTGGGAAGCCTTTTATTATCCACTCGGAGATGCTCGAAAGGCGGTGAAGGCGTTTGCGGGACTGCTGGAGGGTAGGATCCCACCGGAGGTAGAGAAATGGGAGGAAGAACTGATTCCTTGAAGAGCTTCCTTTCGACCTTGCCTCACGGCGCGCGGCCATGGCACTTTGGCATCGTAGCAGGCAGGCACGACCAATGAGGATGCTTTCAGAACGAGCTTCATGGCCAGGCTGAACCTGCTCGTAACGGGAAGATCTGGGGTAGGGAAGACGACGTTATTGGAGCGGGTGTTGTGCATGCTTCCAGGAGGGCAAGCCGTTATGAGCCAAACCAAACCTCTTTCCACGCCGATCCTGCAGCTTCCGGCGCCGGAGCGCAAAGGACGCATGTCTCTTGAGGAGGCTCTTGCCGCGCGCCGCTCCGTTCGGGAGTTCAGGCGGGAACCCCTAACTGATCGTGAACTGTCTCAGCTTCTCTGGGCAGCTCAGGGCATCACGAGCCCCGATGGCCTACGCGCCGCGCCCTCCGCCGGAGCGCTCTATCCACTGGAGGTCTGGGTGGCGACCGCCTCCGGTTTCTGTCACTACGAACCGCACCAGCAGCGGCTGACTCGACACCTCGAGCGCGACCTGCGGCCGGACGTTCATCGTGCGGCCTTCATGCAGGAAGCACTCCTCCAGGCGCCGGCCGTTCTCGTGATTGCTGCTGTCTACGAGCGCATGGCGCGAAAGTATGGTGAGCAGCGAACGCCACGATACGTCCATATGGAAGCGGGCCACTCTGCACAGAACTTGCTCCTCGAGGCAGTGGCGCTAGGGCTGGGCGGTGTTCTGATTGGCGCCTTCAACGACAAGGAGGTTGAAAGAGCCCTTTCGCTGCCTGCCGATCAGAAGCCGCTTTACCTGATCCCAGTGGGGCATCCACGCTAGCGAGGTCGGCTCAACCTCTTCGCAGTCAAATATTACGTGGGACAGGACGCTAGAATGCAGGCAGCTTTCATTCCTGAGCTTGCTGGCAATTGACGGGGTAGCATCACATTAACTGCTTTGCTTTCAGATACATTCCCGCTTTCAACTGATAAGTACATTTGTTTTCTACAACATTCCCGCTTCGCCCCCACTTTTTCCACAGCGGTCCTTTTTTTTCATAGACATTCCCGCGTTGCTCGTTCACTTTTTAAAGTTACTTGCTTCTTCCTTTCCCTGTCGGCTGTGACATCTTGTCCAGACCTCCCATGCCCGCCAAGAGCCCTCTCCATCCTGCCTCCCTGAATTACAGTAGGCAGAAAGCAGAGCTAGCGCAGCTCCCGCTCTCCGGACCTGCGGCACTTCAGAGGGAGCAAGCAGTCGGCGGAAGGCAGAAAGCAGAAGGCAGAAGGCGGGAATCAGATGCTCTTCATTCTCATTCCTGACGCCTGTCACCTGACACCTGAATCCTGAATTCTGACTCCTGTTTCTTCCACAACCCCACCTACTATACTAGCCTATCGTTCCCCATTTGTCGAGAGGCATGCACACCCCGCACCACTGGCGACAGCGAGTTTGTTCGGAGATTCACAACCCACGGCGAGTCAGGTCAATCCGACAGGATGTGGGATGGCAGGGTAAATGAAAATGCTGGCATCCAGAAAAGTTCAGAGCGAGATTCTTCGCTCCGCTGCGCTCTCCTGAAACTCGATGAATTACTCGTTTCAGTTGAGCAATTTAGGCCGAGCGGGCCGGAAGGCGTCTTACCTGCTTTTTGCGCCCCCGGCTACTCTCTTGTGCCCTTGCAGGGCACGAAAAAGCTACCCTTCGGTCTCACCCCGCGGCACCCCGTTTCTGACTTCACGGACAGCCGTTTTGGGCTATGAATGCTCAGAATGACAGTATGGCAGAGGAGTGCACGAATGTCAGGCTGAGCCATTTGGCTGTGATACGACGAGGGGAAATCAACGGGGACCGAGAGCTGGCGTGACTGTTACTATGGGGAAGATGGGGCAATGGGTGTCTCGACCATACGGGGAACTGGCCCGCCCCATGTGGTTCTAAATCATGAGGCGGTCAGCCAATCAGGCGCTCATCACCTTTTGGAACGCTGTCTTGAATTTTTCCATATCCTCACGCGAGCCTACGGTAACGCGCACATAGGTTGGCCAGATCGGCCAGCCTCGCCCGATGTAGACCTTCTCCGCAGCCATGGCTTGTACAACTTCCTGGCCCGGACGCTTCACATCCACCATGAACATGTTTGCTACCGAAGGGATAAAGGAATAGTTCTTCCTGGTCATCCAATCGAAGACATCGTTTCGGATGTCGGCGACAATCTTACGGCGCTCGGGGACGAGGTTCTTGACCGCCAGGCTGGCTGAGGCGCCCACCATGGCAGTGACGGGCATGGAGGG
>Ga0208692_1001694_pt1 | contig 11878 bp, 9 predicted proteins | sample June2015DPH_20_1_3_FD_184721 | JGI IMG/M metagenome (GOLD analysis project Ga0208692, IMG submission 184721) | Peatland microbial communities from SPRUCE experiment site at the Marcell Experimental Forest, Minnesota, USA - June2015DPH_20_100... | ecosystem: Environmental > Terrestrial > Soil >...
CATCGTCAGCCACTGCGGCGCCGGGTGTTTGCCCGCGATCACGACGTTGACGTAATGGCGGCTGCGCAGGCAGTGGTCCATCACCGACAGCAGGCAGTTTGCATCCGGCGGCAGGTAAACCCGCACGACCTCGGCCTTCTTGTTCACGACGTGGTCGAGGAAACCGGGATCTTGGTGGGTGAAGCCGTTGTGATCCTGGCGCCAGACATGCGAGGCCAGCAGGTAGTTTAAGGAGGCGATCTTCCGTCGCCACGGCAGGTGCGACGTGACCTTCAGCCACTTGGCGTGCTGGTTGAACATCGAATCGACGATGTGGATGAACGCCTCGTAGCAGTTGAAGAGGCCATGCCGCCCGGTGAGCAGGTAGCCCTCGAGCCAGCCCTCGCATTGGTGCTCGCTGAGCATTTCCATCACGCGCCCGGTGGGCGCGAGCCATTCGTCGTTCGGCACGGTCGCGGCGTCCCATTGGCGTGTGGTCACGTCAAAGAGGGCCTCCAGGCCGTTGGAGAGCGTCTCGTCAGGGCCAAAGACCCGGAAATTCCGCTGCTCACTGTTCAGCTTCGCCACATCGCGCAGGAACCGCCCGAGCACATGCGTGTCGCCGATGCCGCGCACCCCCGGCGAGGGCACGGCGACCGCGTAATCGCGGAAATCCGGCATCCGCAGGTCGCGGAGCAGCATGCCGCCGTTGGCGTGGGGATTCGCGCCCATGCGTCGTTCGCCCTTGGGCGCCAGCTCGGCCAGTGCCGGTTTCAGGCGGCCCTGCTCATCGAAGAGTTCCTCCGGCCGGTAGCTCCTCAGCCAGTCTTCCAACAGCTTGAGGTGTTCGGGATGGGTGGCCGGGTCGGAGAGCGGCACCTGGTGCGCTCGGAACGTGCCTTCCACCTGCAGGCCATCGACCATCTTCGGCCCCGTCCAGCCCTTGGGTGAATTGAGGACGATCATCGGCCAGCGCGGCCGAGTGGTGTCGTTCTTGTTCCGTGCATTGCTTTGGATTTGCCGAATGCCCTCGATGGCCTTTTCCAAAGTACTGGCCATGAGTTGATGCATCGCTTCCGGCTCATCACCTTCCACAAAGTGGGGCGTCCAGCCGCAGCCTCGTAGAAACTGCTCCAATTCCTCATGCTCGATGCGGGCTAGGACGGTCGGGTTGCTGATCTTGTAGCCATTGAGGTGCAGGATCGGCAGCACCGCGCCGTCGGTGGCCGGATTGAGAAACTTGTTGGAATGCCACGCCGTGGCCAGCGGGCCGGTTTCCGCCTCGCCATCGCCGACGACGCAGGCGACGATCAGATCGGGATTGTCGAACACCGCCCCGAACGAATGGCTGAGCGAATAGCCCAACTCGCCGCCCTCGTGGATCGAGCCCGGGCACTCCGGCGATGCGTGGCTGGGAATTCCTCCGGGAAACGAAAACTGAAGAAAGAGCTTCCGCAGCCCGGCCTCATCCCGGCTGATGTTGGGATAGATCTCGCTGTACGTGCCCTCGAGGTACGTGTGGCCCACGACGGCCGGGCCGCCGTGCCCGGGGCCGGAGACGTAAATCATGTCGAGGTTGTACTTCTTGATGACCCGGTTCAAGTGCACGTAAATGAAGTTCTGCCCGGGGGTCGTGCCCCAGTGTCCCAGCAGCATGTGCTTCACATCCGCGAGCGTCAGCGGCCGCTTCAGCAGCGGATTGTCGTAAAGATAAATCTGGCCGACCGACAGATAGTTGGCGGCGCGCCAGTAGGCGTCCATCTGGTGGAGCAGTTCCGGGGAAAGCGTGTGTGTCTTCATGGGTCACTTCTCCTTGTTTCCGCCCAGGCCGAGAACGCGGCAAACCGTCGTGGCTATCATGCGTTCTTCGTCCGTGCGAATGACGCGGACCGCAACCCGGCTGGCCGCTGCGGAAATCACGCCCGCAGTCGCCGCGTTTCGCTTTTCGTCGAGTTCGATTCCAAGGAATCCCAGCCCATCGCAAATCCGGGCGCGGACCGTGGGCGCATTCTCTCCGATGCCACCAGCGAACACCAGCGTGTCCAGTCCGCCCAACGCCGCCGCGAAGGCGCCGATCCATTTCTTGACCTGGTAGCAAAACAGCGCGACCGCTTCAGCCGCCCGCACGTCCTGCGGTTCCCGGGCGAGCAAGTCACGCATGTCGGAACTGGTCTCCGACACGCCCAGCAGCCCGGACTGGAAATTGACCATCTCATTGAATCGTTTGGCATCGAGGCCCTCGGTGCGCACCAGATACCACAGCAGTCCGGGATCGAGATCGCCGGAGCGGGTGCTCATCGGCACCCCGGCTGTCGGGGTGAAACTCATGCTGGTGTCCACGGGTTTGCCATCACGCACCGCCGCCAGGCTCGCGCCATTGCCGAGGTGGGCGAGGATGACCCGGCCTTGTGCCGCTTCCGTTCCGGCCAGGCGGGCCAGTTCTCCCATGAGAAACGCATACGACAACCCGTGAAACCCGTACCGCCGCACGCCCTGCGCTTCGTAGCGGCGCGGGATCGGCAACAGCCGCGCCACGCGCGGCAGGTCCTGGTGAAACGCCGTGTCGAAACACGCCACTTGGGGCAGGTCAGGAAATCGGCGATAAAACGCTTCGGTCAACAGGATCTCCTCCGGCAGATGCTCAGGATCGAATGGGCTGAGCCGGCGCAGCTCCTCAACCATTTCCGCAGTGATGCGCTGCGGCTGGCTATACTTCGGCCCGCCATGCACCACGCGATGCCCCACCGCGGTCAATGCATCACGCCCGCTGCGTTCCTCGATCCAATCCATCAGAATGCCCACCGCCACCGTGTGATCCGGCGCCGTCACTAACCGCGAAAAGTTGTCCGCCGGGTTCAAGCCTTTCACCCGCAAGGTGGCCTCTGGCAGTCCAATCCGCTCAATCCCGCCCTCCAGAATCCGTCGGAGCGAGTCACCGGCCTCGAACAGCGCGAACTTGATGCTCGACGAGCCGCCGTTGATCGTCAGGATGCGTGGGTTAGCGGGTTTCATGGATGGCTCCTTCGTCATTCTGCAATCCGAACGAAGCCAGTTTCGCGCACGTGGACCTGTAATCCGTGTGAAGAATGCTGCGAATCCCCAACCCTTCCGCGATCTGGACGAACATCGGGGTGTTTTCGATATAGACTACCTGCCGGGCTGGCGCCTGGGCGATGTCCAGCGCCAGCCGAAAGATGTCCGCGTCGGGCTTGCGGACGTGGACGAAGCAGGAGGAGATAAAAGAATCCACAAACCCGTCCAGCTTGAACTTGCGAATCCGATGAGAATTCAATTCCCGTCCTTCGTTGCTGACCACGACGATCTTCAGCCCGTGCCGGACCTTGAGCTGAGCGATCAGCTCGATCATCTCGGGGTACGGTTTCGATTGCGCGAACATGAAGCGCCGAAACTGAGCCCGGGTAAACGGTCGCTCTTGGTAGAAGACCACCCGACCTAAATATTCTTCCAGCGTGAGCTTGCCCTCCTCGTAGGTCTCGAAGGTCAGGTGATGTCGATCCTCCATCTCGGGCAACTCCAGCTTGAAGGTCGTCGCCGCCCGCTTGCGGGCATGATGATCCCACCCGTCGGTGAGCAAGACGCCGCCGATATCCAGAAACACGCAGGTGATTGCAGTCGCTTTCTTCATCGTCTTTTCTTCCATCGATCGGGTCATCGCTGCCACAGGATTCGTGCGTCTTCGAGGGGAACCGCCACGCCGGAGCAGTGCGGTATCACTCGCGCCGTATAGTCCGCTGGTGGGCGGGCCGCAGACACCGCCGCGCTGTAAACGTAGCCACCCGACGCGCCCGCCAGCTGGCGACCGCGCCTCATCTCTTGCCGCACCGGAGCGCCGCCGTTGATTCCGTCGGCATAAAGCTCGACCCGCACGGTCTTCGGCTCGAGGTCAGCGAGATAGACCTGAACGTCGAAAACATGCTGCTCGCCACGAGTCTCCACCTTCACTTCGCCGAAGCGTAGCAAGGCCCATTTCTGTTCCAGACTGTGCTGCCAATCGACTATTTGCCTGCCGATTGCGCCTTTATTGGCAATGCGCAAATGGTAGGCTGCCGCAGCCGGGAGGTAGTGTTGCTCGGTGTATTCGCGCACCGTGCGGTTGGCGGAGAAGCGCGGGGTCAACCGCGCCATGCTTTCCCGCATCCGCTTGACCCATGCCGTGGGAATGCCGCTCGCGTCTCGGGTATAAAACTCCGGGATCACCTGCTGCTCGAGCAGGTCGTAGAGCGCGTCGGCTTCGACAGCGTCCCAAGCGGGATCGTCGCCATGCTCGCGGCCGTCCCCCACCGCCCACCCCACTTCAGGCGTGTAGGCTTCCGCCCACCAGCCGTCCAATTCCGAGAGATTGATGCCCCCATTGACGAGCACCTTCATGCCGCTCGTTCCGCTCGCCTCCCAGGGTCGCCGTGGCGTGTTAATCCAGACGTCCACCCCCTGCACCAGGTGCTCCGTTAACAGCATGTCGTAGTCGCTCAGGAAGACGATGTGGGGTCGGGTCTCTGGCTGGCGGATGAAATTTATCCATTCATGGATCAAGGCCTGCCCCGCCCGGTCCTCTGGATAGGCCTTGCCAGCGATGATGAGTTGCACCGGGCGCTCAGGATTAGCCAAGAGGCGCAACAGACGCGCCGGATTGTGCAGCAGCAGGTTCGGTCTCTTGTAGGTCGCGAAGCGGCGCGCAAAGCCCAGTGTCAATGCGTTGGGATCAAATAGATGCTTTGCCCCCTCAACCGCCTCGGGCGACGCGCCGGAGGCGGTCAGTTGCCGGGACAATCGCTCGCGGGCGTATTCAACAAGCGACTTGCTGGCGGCGGTGCGAAATTGCCAGAGCCTGGCGTCAGAGACGCGGCGAATGTCCTGCTCCAGGGTTTTCGTCGTCCCCAACCAGCGGTCCCTTCCACAGGCTTCCGTCCAAAGATCATCGGCCGGGGCCGAGTCCCAGGTCGGCATGTGGACTCCGTTCGTCACATGTCCGACCGGGATTTCGTCCTGCGGCCAGTGCGGAAAGAGAGGCAGAAAGATGTGCCGGCTCACCTTCCCGTGCAAGCGACTCACGCCATTGACCGCCCCGCTCCCGCGGACCGCCAGATAGGCCATGTTGAAACTTTCCGACGCGTCGTTCGGGTTCTGGCGGCCCAGGGCCAGCAAATCGTGGAGGGTTATGCCGAGCTTCTGCTCGGCATAGCCACCGAGGTATTGCTCGATGAGGGCCGGAGCGAACCGGTCAAAGCCGGCGGCCACTGCCGTGTGGGTGGTGAAGAGGTTCCCCGCTCGCGTGACGGCCAGCGCGACTTCGAAGGGCTGCGCGGTCTCTTGCATGAAACTGCGGGCGCGTTCCAACACGGCAAAGGCCGCATGCCCTTCATTCAGATGACAGACTTCCGGCTGGATGCCAAGCGCACCAAGCAGTCGCCATCCGCCGATCCCGAGGAGCAGTTCTTGCTTGAGGCGCAACTCCGGCCCGCCGCCATACAGCTCGCTGGTAATCCCGCGGTGCGCGGGGAAGTTCGCCGCGTCATTGCTGTCCAGCAGGTACAGCTTCACTCTGCCGACCTGGACCTGCCAGGCGCGCAGCCAGACCGAGTACCCAGGTGAGGCGATCTCCAACCGCAACCACTCGCCGTTGGCTTGGCGCACCGGCGTGATCGGCAATTGTCCGGGGTCGTTATACGGGAAGAGGGCCTGTTGCGCTCCGCCCGTGTCGATCACCTGGCGAAAATAGCCTTGCTGGTACAGCAGTCCCACGCCGACCACTGGCACGCCCAGATCGCTGGTGGCTTTGAGCTGATCGCCGGCTACATTGCCCAGCCCGCCCGAGTAGATGGGCAAAGCTTCGCTCAACATAAATTCCATGCTGAAATACGCGGCGCAGGTCAGGGAACCCTACGAGTGATTCTGCTGAAACCACGCGGGCGCCTCCACCGCTTGCCGCCTGGTCTGCACCAGGCCATCAACGTTTTTGCGAAAAACGGGATCGGCCAACACGCGCTCGATCTGGTCGCGCGAGACCGTCTGCAGGACAACCCAGGGGTTCTGCGTGATTTCCCACAGTTCGGGATCAAGCTGCCGCCACACTTCGTCGGTAGCATGATTCCATGACCAGCGCATATCCAGGGCCAGCTCCGCCAGGGAATTGAACCCCTCGATTTCCGTGGGTAGAAGATTGTATATGGGGTGGCTGGCACGGGTTTGTTTGCTCATGATCTCTCCCTCACATTTGTCTCGGACTTGATCTCCGAATGCATCAATTGGGGTTCCCCTCATTACGCCAGGATTCCACAACTTCGTTTCCCGGCTTCTGAGGAAGGTCCGGCGCCGCCGCCAGAGTATCGCTGACGATTGCCTGTGCTTCCTCCAGGAGGCGGCGCAGATGATCGGCTCCCCGGAAGCTCTCTGCATAGATCTTGTAGATATTCTCGGTCCCTGACGGACGCGCCGCGAACCACCCGCTTTCAGCTATTACCTTCAACCCGCCGATGGGCGCGCCGTTGCCCGGCGCGCGGGTGAGGATGGTCTGGATTTTCTCGCCAGCCAAGTCTGTGAACCGAACCTGCTGCGGCGAGAGTGTCTCCAGCAATTCCTTCTGCTCCGGAGTGGCCGGCGCCTCGACGCGATCATAGGCAGGCTCACCGAACTCGCGCGTGAGGTCGTGGTAGATTTCGCCGGGATCGCGGCCCATCCGGGCTGTGATCTCCGCCGCGAGCAAAGACAGGATAATTCCGTCCTTATCCGTCGTCCAGACACTGCCATCCAGACGAACAAAAGACGCGCCTGCGCTCTCTTCACCGCCAAAGCCAAGCGAGCCGTTGAGCAAACCATCCACAAACCACTTGAAGCCGACTGGCACCTCGTAAAGCTTGCGTCCAAGCTTTGCGGTGACGCGATCAATCATCTGGCTGCTCACCACCGTCTTGCCAACCGCCGCTTCCTTGCCCCACTTCGGTCGGTGTTGGAAGAGGTAGAAGATGGCGACCGCGAGGTAGTGGTTGGGCGGCAGCAACCCCGCGCTCCGGGTGACAATCCCGTGCCGGTCGTGGTCGGTATCGCAGGCGAAGGCGATCTCGAAGCGATCCTTTAGACCGATCAACCGCTGCATCGCATAGGGCGAGGAGGGATCCATGCGGATCTGACCGTCCCAATCCACCGTCATGAACCGGAAGGTCGGATCGACGGCCTCGTTGACGACGGTGAGGTTCAACCCGTACCGTTCGGCAATCGGCTCCCAGTAGTGGACCCCGGCACCGCCAAGCGGATCGACTCCCATGCTGATCTTCACGGCGCGGATGGCGTCCATGTCGACCACATTGGCGAGATCAGTAATGTACGCATCGAGATAGTCATGCCGGTGCGTCGTGGAGGCGCGAAGCGCCTTCTCGAGAGGAATCCTTTTCACACCTCGCAGGCCACTTTCAAGAAACGTGTTCGCCGTCGCTTCGATCCAATCGGTGACGGCAGATTCCGCCGGCCCGCCGTTTGGGGGATTGTATTTAAAGCCACCGTCATGGGGCGGATTGTGTGACGGCGTGATGACGATGCCGTCGGCGAGCCCTGTCTTGCGCCCACGGTTGTACGTGAGAATCGCGTGGGAAACGGCAGGGGTTGGGGTATATTCATCCCCCTGCGCGATCATGACCTCCACCCCGTTTGCCGCCAGCACCTCAAGCGCGCTGGCAAGAGCCGACACGGAGAGCGCATGCGTGTCCATGCCGAGAAACAGCGGGCCATTGATCTTCTGTTGCTCACGGTACCGGCAGATGGCCTGACTAATGGCGAGGATGTGCGCTTCGTTGAAGGCGCCGTTGAACGCCGAGCCACGATGGCCCGAGGTCCCAAATGCCACCCGCTGCTCGCGCAGGCGAGGATCTGGTTGCTGCGTGTAGTACGCCGTCATCAGTCGCGGGATGTTGGTCAGCATCGACGGGTCCGCAGGCTGTCCCACCCGGGGGCTGAGAGGCATGGCGTTCTCCTTCATGCGAGTGCTGTCGCAGCTACCCCACGGGTCCGTTAGTCATAGCGTCGTGCTGTGTCACGTGACGCCGCGTGCATCCAGACGCTTGGGGGTCACGCCGGCCTAGTGTTCGTACCGCCCGATCGCCGTCGACCCGCCCGAGCCGGACCGCCTGGGTTCGCCAAGCTTGAGGTCCCACGGCACAGAGTCCGCTACGCTTGAGATATCCTCCTGGAGGGCGACACAGCGGGCCCTCAGCCCGCCCTACATGCCAGACTGGAACCGCGGCGGACGCACGGTGAGAACCGGGCAGGGCGCGCGGCGGATCACATTCTCCGCCACGCTACCCATGATGGCATGGGCTAGCCCGGTCCGTCCGTGCGTGGCCAGGACGATCAGGTCGCAGCGGAGCCGCTTGGCGGCCCGGACGATTTGATGGAAGGGGACCCCCTCGGTCAGGACCGTGTACGTCCGAAAGTTCGGTCCCTTCACCTGCTTTTCGAGCCGGCGCAGTTCCCTCTGAGCGGCTACCCGGGTCTTTCGTTGCAGAGAAACCGAGAGGGCGCCCGAGAGATCGGGCACGGTATACGCCGCGGGCAACGGGAGCACGTGAAGCAGCACGAGTTCCGCGCCCGCATCCGACGCCAGACCCACCGCGTGCGGAAGAGCAGCCTTCGCCAGCGCAGAGAAATCCGTCGGCCACAGGATCCGGCAATACCTCGTTTTCTTGACCTTCCCTCGCACGGTCATACCCATCGGTTCTCCTTTGCAGGGGATCCCCCTGGGGGTTTTCCCGCTGTTCCACGCGGGCCCGACGCCCTGTGGAGCCCTTCGCTCGAGCGCATGGGAAGTGGCGACTGTGCGCCTAGATTCAGCGCGCTCCTGTTTGACGTCGGCTCAGATCAGTGACCCCCCAGCTCAAACTACCCTCGAGGGCCATCGGGCATCCATCGGGATCACCGCCCCGGATGCGCAGTGTCTCCCTCGCCAGGCGGAAGGCGTCGTACTCAGCAGTTGGAGGAATGCTTCCCGATTCACGACCTCCTTCTCGATCAACAGCTTGGCTAAGGCGTCCAGCAGCCCGCGCTTCGACCCCAGGGTCTTCTGCACTCGGGCGTGGGGCGCCTCCAACATCTATATTGGAGTTCTTGGTCGATCAGCCGCCCCGTCTCCTCTGTACTCCCGCTACCCGCCACCCGGGACTTGGAGGAACAGCGTGTGCCGTGCCCCGTCGAAGGTGGCGAGCCCCAGTGTCTCGCTCATCCCGTAGCACGCGATCATGTGCCGCCCCAGGTCCGTGGCCCGCTGGAGATCATCCTGTGCTCCCGTGGAGATGTCGCCAAAGACCAGCTCCTCCGCGATGCGCCCCCCTCGTTCGTGGCAAAGGCGGCCTCGAAGTGCACCAAGGGTCCCGGATGGTCTTCCGTGTGCCCATGGACCGCTCGGGGATGCATAGCTCATACGGCTATTCTGACTTTCCCCAATCCATTCCTCCCTCCTCGTTCGTCTGCTATGCGTGAAATTCCCGCAACGTCCGCAGGAAGCTGATCAGGTCTTCCCGGGTGAGCATACCCACCATCCTGCCGTCCGTCATTACGGGGAGCTGATTGACCCCGTCCCGATCCATCTCTTCCAGAGCCGCCCACAAGGCCGTGTCGGGCCGAATGCGTTTCATCTCGCCCATCGGGATCATCACCGTGGCGGCCGGGGTCGTGGACCACTCGGCCTGTGGGACCTGTTTGATGCGGTGCAACGTGAGCAAGCCAGCAACCTCCTCGCCCCGCTTGACCACGAAGCTGCGTCGGCCGCCACCCAAGATGTGATCGTCTACCACTCGCTGCAAGACGTCATCGGCAGGGACCGCGGTGTAGGTGCGGCTCATCGCATCGGACACCTTGTGGCCAGCCAGCAGGCCCTGGACCATCTGTTGCTGGATCTGGGCCACCGCGGCGGTCTCGAGAAACCAGCCGATGAAGGCGATCCACAGACCATTGACCGCGTTGCCACCAAAGACTTGCCACACGCCAGAGAAGATAAACACGAACCCGAAGAATCGTCCCACGTTGGCGGCAACGAGGGTGGCCCGGCGCAGGCTGTGCGTGACGCCCCAGACAACGGCCCGAAACACCCGCCCGCCATCGAGTGGAAAGCCTGGAATCAGGTTGAAGAGGACGAGTACGCCGTTGATATAGGTCAGGTATTTGGCTAGGGCCAGGAGCGGGGCAACCCCGGCGAATACGGGCTGCAAGAGCCTGAAAAGGGTTGCCAGGCCGAAACTCACCACGGGGCCGGCGATGGCGATCCAGAATTCGGCGGTCGCACTGGGCGGTTCGCCGCCGATCTGGGCGATCCCGCCGAAGATGAAGAGCGTGATGCTCCGCACCGGCACCTTGTAGCGCATCGCCACCACTGAGTGTCCCAACTCGTGCAGCAGGACACTGACGAACAGCATGCAGGCCGTGATTGCCCCCACAATCCAATACTCCTGCGGGGGCCAGTCCTTGAACTCCGTGGGGTAGTAGCCCACGGCCAGCGTCCAGGTCAGCAGCCCAAAGATCAGAAACCAGGAATAGTCCAGCCCGATGGGGATCCCCAGAATGCGGCCCAATGGAATCGTATGTCGGTTCATGATGCTCCCTCCTCCTTTACTCGCTCTCCTGGCACCCGGCCTCACGCCATCGCCTCCAGAGGAGGAACAGGCCGACGGCTCCCACCAATGCCTGCCCGATGATCACATCGACCCCTGAGGAGACGAGCGCAGCTATGGCGCCGGGTAGCCCGTCCCACAGCCCGTGCAAGATCGCGACGGTGAGGTACGCCCCCATCACCTTGCGTAACCGGGAAACCGGGCCTTCGGTTCTGTGCGCGGTGGCTTTGCGAGTTGATCCTTCGCGGGATTTCACGATATCCGATATCGAGTGACCGCCCTGTCGTCAAGCTCCAGGTCCAGTGCGGGGCGATCGGGCACGATCACCGGACCGTCCGGGTCATCGGGCCCGGTACTGCGTCTCCGAACACACATCTTGGGCCGTGAACCGCAACGGGGTGGTAGAGGGAGGATTTGCCTGGTCGACAGGAAGGGCCAAGGGATATTGGTACAGGAGATCAAACCGAGTCTCGGTACCTCGAATCGGCAGTTGCATGTGGAAGGGAGAGAATTCGTCCCGGTAAAGGACAATATCCGGCAAGGACATACCTTCCTGCAAGAGGTCATTGGCAGCCACGCCGGCTAACCTCAGTTCCAGGGAGCGGACCTCTCGCCCGCCGATGTTTTTCGCGATCCCGTCGAAACGCAACACCGATGGCTCGGGCCGAGCGCAGTTCCAGTACAGTTCCACGTCCGGCGTGGCCAGCCGATGGGCAAAGGCCTCCGACGGAGGCGCCATGGACTGTGCCGGGACAGGTCGGAATATCTCTACGCTCGTACAAGCGGTCACCCCTATTCCCACGAGCACCAGAGCGCCGATCTGATTCCTCATCCTCTGTCGCATGATCGTACTGCTCCCAAAGTCCTGCTCCGTCGAGATTCGGCTGCGAGGGGCGACTGGCGTGAGGAGGGGAATACGCACGGCCAGTCGCCTGCATGCCCACCGATGAATGAACAAGTCTCCCTTCCTGATCAAATATCATATTTCATAACGCCCGTGAGGGCAACACACAACCAACTGGAATCTTGAGATCTCTGCAGACTCAAGATTCAAGATCTCTGAACCTTGACCCCGTTGAGTGGGCGTGCTATGAAACTTCCCTGTGCGAGCGCGGCATCCGAACCCGTCGCCAGAGGGAGGTCAGAATGGACCTGCTGCCGCTTGCAATCGTCCCAGTGCTGTTCATCATCATCGTATTACTGTACATCTTCTTCAGTGCCGTGAAGGTCCTGCGGGAGTACGAGCGGGCGGTCGTCTTTCGCCTGGGCCGGCTGTCCAAAGCCCTGAT
>Ga0208692_1001695_pt1 | contig 11875 bp, 12 predicted proteins | sample June2015DPH_20_1_3_FD_184721 | JGI IMG/M metagenome (GOLD analysis project Ga0208692, IMG submission 184721) | Peatland microbial communities from SPRUCE experiment site at the Marcell Experimental Forest, Minnesota, USA - June2015DPH_20_100... | ecosystem: Environmental > Terrestrial > Soil >...
GTCCATAAAGCTAACCCAGGGGTAGGGTTGTGGACAAGAACAATCTTGGCCTGTGCAACCTAGATTCTCCGTCGTAAAACAGCCGTTCGACCACGGTCTTGTAGCGCTAAATAGCGCATCGTTGAGGTTCAATCGCCCTTTCTGTCCGCCAGCGCACACAGGGCATCGGTCTCCGCGTGGCTTGTGCGCATTCGGTGCCGGAGTGGGGCACGGCTTTCTCCTCGCACTCGGCAATCGGCCTGCCATCCGGATCGAACCAGCTGCTCTATGGGCGCCCGTGGACTGGCGCGCGCCGACGATCGGCAGCAGGGTTACAGGCAGCATGCGCTCCGGGTTTGCCTGGGGCTACCCGACTCGCGCATCCTGGCGGCGCTGTTGCGCGCCACGACCTGAGCGGGCCCGCATGGCCAATACAGATCCCGCGCGCGTGCGCCCTTTGTCGCTTTGCCGTAACAGGCAGGCACCGACCGATTTCCGCATCTGCTATCCGATTGAATCTATTCCATTTATTCGGTTCTTGCCGACGCCACCGTCTGAGAACGGCAGGGCTCTCCTGGAGTCCGCGGCTCCACTCAGTAGCGTCCCAGCGGCAGCGTGCGCAGCAACTCAATGAGGCACAGCAGGGCCACCGCGACCCAGAGCGGCACCGTGTCCCGCTGGAGCACATGGACGACCAGGCACACGGACGCCGCAATGGCCAAGACCATCAGGATCGTGATGATTGACATGGGCTCCCCTCCATCAGCCACCGGAGACAATGGATCGCGCCTGAGTCAGCGTTCTCCTGTCAGTGCTCAGTGCATTGACACACGCCTTTCCCGCGGTGTCAGATCGATTCTACCCGTGGAAACGCAACACGCCGAACAGGTACAAGAGCACCACCACGAGCAGGACCGTCCCGACGATCCCCAGGCCCCCACCTGGACCCCATCGGGAATACCCGTAATAGCCGCCGCCTCCGCCGAACAACAGCACCAGCAGAATCAGAACCATGAGCAGTAGCATCGAACGTCTCCTTTCCGCGTGTGAATCAGGATTGCCGGTCTGCCTACCCTGCACACCCCTCTTCGCTCTGGAAGATGCAAAGACAGATCCACATCCCTCTTCGAGCGTCTCGCCGCGGTTTCCGCCTTGTGAAAACGCCTGGTTGGACGGGATGCAGCGGCGACATCTCCGCGGATGGACCGGCGGGAACCGCCCGAGATTTCGGAACGACTCCAATATCTCGGATGGCGCGTGGCGCTCAGCGGGGGGGCGGGGGCCCAGGCCGCTCGGTGGAAGGTGAGCGCATTTCAAACCGGGGACGGATCAGTCGCATCGGGGGGATCGCCTGCCTCGGTCCCGGCCGACTGCAGCGCAGGCACCGGTCGTCCGGATTCCTCGTTCGGCGAAGCGGGTGGAGCCCGCAACGCCCCCACCTCGCGCGGGCCAACTGCGGGCGCCGACCGCGCTGCTTCGGGCAGCATGTCTGGGCTCGCTGCTCGTGCGTCTCGACCGTGGGTCGCGACGAAGCCAGCATCCGCGAGGACCATCCAGAAGCAACCGGAAGAGAAAAAGCGCCTCGATCACCTGACCATGTTTGGAGAGTAGACGCCACCCCAGGTGGCGCGAGCTCTGCCAACCGCTTTGAGCGGTTCACGCTCTTCAAGCCCCCGGCTTTGCCGGGGGTATCTGACTATGCTCGAATCCGTACCAAGGGCCGGGCGTAGCCCACGGGGAGTGGGGGAATGGGTAAGCCGTCCAGGGACAATCACGACGCCGAGCGCACGCATCTCCAAGCCATGCTGTACCTGGCCGCCTGACGTGTCCGCGGCCCGGCCGGCCCCGCGACGCTCCTCCGCCTCAAGTCCACCACCCTCGAGTCCCGCATCAAGGAAGCTCGGGCTCCAGCGTCCTCGCTGAACGGCGCCTCCCCCATCCGACGTGTCGGAGTTGCTCCAATATCTCGTGCGTTTTCTCGTCTGTTCCTCCTCTGAGATTCAGGACAGCATCTCATCCAACCACCCGATTCAAGAGGACTGAGAGCTCGTCGGGCCACCCGGCGAGCGGGCTGGATCTGGCTTTGCATGCTCCAGGTAGCACAGGGGTACGCGGCGCAGCGGGAATCAGGCCGGGCGAGGGCACGCCGCACGAGCCCGGGAGACGGGGCACCATCGGTCCACGACCACAGAGCACCGTCAACACGCGGATGGCTGGGCGCCATTTTGATCGGGCCACGGCGAGGACGGCGGAGGCTCGCGGAGAACGGACAGCCGCCAGGTTCCTCCGAGGGGAGCAAGGCGGAGAAATCCGAGGGGAGCAAGGCGGAGAAAGCGGAGGGGCCCGGGCAGCGCCCCAGGGATCGCCCGGGCACGAGGGTGTCGTTGGCCCGGACGTCGTTCGGCACGGCAGGCGAACGGCAGCGAGACCGGTCCCGGAATACGTCGAGAACGGCCCGCCGGCCCGCGGGGCTCCTCGACAGGCCGTCGGGGGACCGGAGCAGCGCGGGCACCGGGTCTCTCTTGAACAAGGTTGTGGAGAAAGGAGACACACACATGGCACGGGGAACGATGATTGCGGTGTTGGTGCTGAGTCTGGGGATGCTCGCGACCCCCGGCCTCGCCGCCCAGGGGACGGCCAGCGGCACGATGGCCTCCGCCGAGGGCACGGTCAAGGACGCCGGCAAGACCGCCACGCGGGAGGTCACGGACTCCTGGCTCACCCTCAAGACCAAGCTGGCCTTGCTGGGCGACGAACGGGTCAGCAGCGCTGACGTCCACGTCACGACCCGGAGGGGCGTGATCACGCTCCGCGGGAAGGTGGCCAGTGCGGACCAGCAGCAGGCCGCCGAGGAAATCGCCCGGACCATCGAGGGCGCACGGGAAGTGAGCAATCGGTTGACGGTGGTCCCGAACGCGCAGCGGAAGATGGTCGATCGGCAGGACGACCAGATCGTGAAGGACGTCAAGCGGGGGATCAAGAATGATGCCCGCCTGAAGAAGGCCCGCATCCATGTGCGTGCAGACGAGGGGATCGTCACGCTCACGGGGAAGGCCCCATCGCTTGAGACGAGCGTGCACGCCTCCGAGGTGGCCCGCCGGGTTCCCGGCGTGCGCGCCGTGCGGAACGAGCTTACGTTGTAGCGCCTGGGAGAATCACACCTGGGGCACCGGCCTCCGCCGTCCACCCGGACGGCAGAGCGCCGCCTGATCCCCGGGTGAGGGTCGTGCCGCCCTACCATCGTCGTGTGTGTTACGGGTCCTCTTCCGCCGAAGGCGGCTCGGGTCCGAGGCGGTACCTCCGAATGTCGTTGGCCGGTGACGAATGCATCGCAAGGAACGTCCGGGAGAAGTGCCGATGAGCGAAACTCCCGTCCGGCCGCAACGGCTGGCGAAACCCTCGGCGGATAGTTCGAGGACGGGGGCAACCCTCCGAAAGAGAGCGCTCGGTGTGGTCGGTCTCTTCGTAATGGGCGCCTTGGGCCTGGTCTGCGCCTGGTGGTCCTATCCGCTGCTGGACTTTCGCAAAGAGCATCTTCCGGCAGTCCACCTCTACGCCGGAAGCGCAGAAATCGCGGCCCTCCAGGGAACCGCTCGGCGCTCTCAGATCTGGGTTCCCCTGGGCGAGATTCCGCAGCCGGTCGTACATGCCGTCCTGGCGGCGGAGGATCGGCGATTCTTTCACCATCCGGGGATCGACGTGCGGGCCGTGCTGCGCGCCACCGTGACGAACCTGCGGCGGGGAGGGGTTCGCCAGGGGGGGAGCACGATCACGCAGCAGCTCGCCCGGATGCTCTTCTTCAGCAACGACCGGACATGGGGGCGAAAGCTCCGGGAGTCCGGCGCCGCCCTCATGCTCGAGACTCAGTACTCCAAGCGCCAGATTCTGGAAGCCTATCTGAATGCCGTGTATGTGGGGCATGACGGGGATGTCGCCATCTATGGCGTCGGAGCAGCTTCTCGACACTTCCTGGGCAAAGACCTGGCGGAGGTGCGCCTCGACGAAGCCGCCTTGCTGGCCGCGGCGATTCAAGCCCCCAACCGGACCTTCCTCGGCCACTTCCCTCGCGCCGTCCAGGCGCGACGCAACAGGATTCTGCAGGCCATGCGGGACCTGGGCACGGCCGGCGAGACCGCCGTTCGCGAGGCCATGGTCCGTCCGCTCCCCCGCCCGCCGGCCGGCAGCGCAGCGCAGGAGGCCTACTTCGTCGACTTGGTCCGCGAAGAGATCGCTCGCCGGGTGTCGCTCCCGGCGTCGGGCGAGGTCCGCATCGCTACCACCCTGGACCCCCCGCTCCAGCGTGCCGCCGAACGCGCGCTCCGGGAGGGTCTAGAACGGATCGAACGAGCGCAGCCTGGCCTCGAGCGGGGGCGTCTGCAGGCCGCCCTCGTGGCCATCCAGCCGGCCTCCGGAGCGATCCGCGCCTTGGTGGGCGGCCGGGGGTACCGCGAGAGTCCGTTCAACCGCGCGACGCGGGCCGCGCGCCAGCCCGGGTCGCTCTTCAAGCCTATTGTGTATCTGGCGGCCTTCGAGGCTGAGCGGGCGGGTCGTGGCGCAGGCCTCACGCCGGCCTCGCTGGTTCTCGATGATCCGATCGCGATTCCGGTCGGCTCCAGTACCTGGTTGCCGCAGAACTTCGACCATCGGTTCCGCGGGCCGATGACGGTCCGCACCGCGCTCGAGGCATCGCTCAACGTCCCGGCGGTCCGTGTGGCGCAGGACGTGGGCCTCGAGGAAGTGGTGCAGATGGCCCAAGCCCTCGGGATCGCGCGACCCCTGGCTGCGGTGCCCTCCCTGGCCCTGGGAACCTCAGAGGTGACGCTGCTCGAAATCACCGCGGCGTATGCCACCCTGGCCAATGGAGGTGTTCGGGCCGTTCCCACCACGCTGGCCGCCGAGTCGGCCCCCCAGGGGGCGCGGGCCGTTGAGCCGATCCCCCCGCCGGTGCGGGTGGTCTCCGCGGAGTCGGTTTTTCTGATTAACCACTTGCTGGGCGGGGTGATGCGTTACGGCACGGGCCGCGCCAGCGCGCGCTGGGGGCTCAGCGACGTCTCGGCAGGAAAGACGGGGACCACGGACAGCCTTCGGGACGCCTGGTTCGTTGGCTATACGCCGGACCTCGTGGTGGGGGTGTGGGTGGACCTGGACGACGCCAGCCCCGTGGGCCTCATAGGCGCCCAGGCCGCGCTGCCGATCTGGGCCGCTGTGATGCAGGCCGCCGTGCGGCGGTCGCCCCCCGGGGAGTTCACGCCGCCCCCCGGCATCCTGATGGCTTCGGTGGATTCCGCCACAGGGCGGTTGGCCTCCGTCTCGTGCGGCGGCGGGCCGATGATCGAAGAGGCGTTCTGGGCCGGGAGCGAGCCCGCAGTCTCCGATTGTGACGGATCACCCGAGGGAAGCCCCGCGGAATCTGTTGCCGGGGGATTCCAGGGCTTGATCCCTTGAGGGTCCCTGGAGCAGCCGGAGGTATACGCCGGGTCAAAGGCGCGGGCCAGAAGTCGACAAGAGTCTCATCGTCACATAGATGGGTTCGCGCGCGAGGTGTGCGACCGCCCAGGCTCCGGTCGCCGGAGGCCGCAGTCGTACTCGATGGCGTGACTGCGCAGAAGACGCGCCTCGCAACACCAAGCGCATGCCCCGCAAGCAAAGGGTTCCGGATGCGCCGATCGTGCGCGTTCCCGCCTTTCGTGGCGCTCGCGGTTGTAACACTCGTGACGACTGCCTGCATGCGGTTTGCCCCGAACTATCCGACAACCCACCTGGCTTCCCACCGGCCCGACCTGCCCGTCCCGACCGGCTACGAGTACCGGAAAACGGCTTCCCCTGCAACCCTGGAGCGTCAGAGCATCTCTGCCGACGGACAGTACGAGACCTACGCCCTCACGCTGCCTTCGGTGGGAGACAACGGACAAAGGCAGCTTCTCGTCACCGCGCAGTACCTGAAGACGAAGACGCCGGGCAAGAAGAAGCTGGTCATCGTGGTCCCGATCTACGGGAGTATCACTTTCGCATCCAAAATGATGGCGAGGCAGTTGGTCGAATGGCAGAAGCAAGACACGAATGTGCTCTTGATTCAGGATGCAAACAGAATCTTTGATGGAGATATCGAGCGAGCCCCGATCATGACCACGGAAGCCGAGCTGCTCCAGGGAGTGCAGCGGTGCGTGACACGCTTCCGACACGTCGTGATCGCCATCCGGCGGTTGATCGACTGGGCGGAAACGGTGGAGGAGATCGACGCGGCGCGCATCGGGATTGTCGGGTTCTCGATCGGGGCCTCCGTCGCCAACGTCGCGATGGGGGTCGATGCGCGGATCGCCGCCGGAGCCTTCGTGCTTCCCTCAACGAAGCTGCACGAGATCTTTGCCTACGGCCGCGTGCCCCGCTGGCAAGAGTCGATCGATCGGATCCGCGCGAACTTGAAGCTCACTCCCGGCGAGCTCGCGCGGAAAGTCGAGCCGATCCTCCGGTCCATCGACCCGATTTACTTCTCGAAATCCATCGACCCGACCAGGGTGCTGCTCATCGAGGCGGCGCAGGACAGTTTCGTGCCCGCACAGGCGCGGAAACTCCACTGGGAGGCCCTCGGGAGACCCCAGCTTATCCGCATCGATTACGACCACGAGGTCGGCCTCCTGCTGTCGATGACCTTCCTCAGCCGAAACTTCACCGAACGGGCCATCATCACATTCTTCGATGAACACCTCTAGTTTCCCGCTTCAATCAATACTTACGCGCCACCCTTTTGGCGCGTGTATCTACGGCCATGGGGGAGTTGGCGACTATCGCTGGAGGGCGAGGATGGGCTTGGGGGCCGGAATATCGAGCTTCTTCAGCAGGGCGGCGACGGCCGCGCTGCAATGCGAGGTCTGAACAATTGCCGTCCCCTCCACCCGCTAGCGGACGGCCGTGAGCTCCTCCAGGGCCAGGCGGATGTTTCGCCGCGTGTCCCCCGCACGGATCTCCACCGCCCGCTCGAGGGGGAGCGCCAGCACGCAGAGCTTTACGTGGCTGACGATCCGGTGGGCGGTCCAGTGGTAGATCGGCGCCCCCCACTGACCGGTGCCTCCCCCCTCCGATCTATCGGAATCCCTCCGGTATATCGTGGATTTCCAGCCTGCACATCCGCTGAGATTCCCCCGCAGCAAGCACAGCCAACCACTTATTTCCACAGGACAGACGCCGCGTCACTCCCCCCCGACAACGGTGTGGAACTGTTCTTGCAAACTCGCCGTGGAAAATTTGCTCAATGGAGGGAGGGAATGTTGGCGAGGCACTGGAACGCGGTGCGAACGCGCGCGGCTGGGTCCTGTCCCATAGGCCACGAGAAGCGCGGAGGGAGAGAGAGGGCTCGTGCGCCGAGGGATGGCCGGGGAGCTTCGCCCCTCCGGCGACGTTACCCCAGACCGGACCCGAAGAGATCGTAACAACAGACAAGCACAGAGTGCCGGAGATGGACCAGTCGAAAACCAAGGAGGCGAAAGGAGGGCGATTCAGAATTGACGTGCAGTGACATGTCCCGCGACCACGCTGGGGCGAGAAAGGAGGTCTAGGCCGCGGAGAGGCCCCAGGGTGATGGCCTTCCCGCCCAGTTGTCCGGCTTGAGAGGATTGACTGCGGTGACTATGCGGTACGAAATGCACGAAGACGCTGAAAGGAGAGACGCGATGAAGCCGAATTCCAGCGTACGGAGAGTGCTGCCCTCGATGGCTGTCCTTGTTCTCCTGAGCTTCCTTGTCGGGTGTGCGGGGATGGAATACGCCGGAGGGATGGATCGGAGATTCTCGTTCTATCCAAGGGAATTGCCCGCCGCAGGGAGAGCCGTGGAGGCGGCAAGACAGGCAGGTAAGGACCGGGAATGCCCCGACGAGTTTCGAGCCGCAGAGAAGATGAAGGACAATGCGTACGCGACGTACGAGGCGTGTCATACCCAAGAGGGGATCGCAATGGCCATTGAGGCGGCAAACCGGGCGAATGGGCTTTGCCCGAGGAGAGCCGTGGCTCCCCCGCCGCCTGCGCCCAGCGTGTCTCTCTCGGCGAGCCCGGCCGCGATCGTGCAGGGCCAGTGCACGACCCTGACGTGGTTGTCGACGAATGCCACCAGCGCCTCGATCGCCCCGGGAGTCGGCAGCGTGGATCTCAGCGGGGCCCGGCAAGTCTGCCCCGGGAGCACGACGGATTATATGATCACCGCGACAGGCGCGGGCGGCTCCCAGACGGCAGCGGCGACGGTCGCCGTGACTCCCGCGCCGCCTGCCGTCCCCAGGGTGATCGACCGCCTGACCCTGCATGTGAACTTCGACTTCGACAAGTCGGTTGTTCGGAAGTCGGACATTGCCGAGCTTGAGAAGGCCGTCGATTTTATCAAGAAGTATCCGGGGTATCAGGTTTCCATCGAAGGCCATACGGACAGCATCGGCACCGACAAATACAACCAGGCCCTTTCCGAGCGGAGAGCCGCGGCCGTGAAAGCCTACCTCCTGCAGCAGGGCGTAGTTGACAGCCAAAGGATCAAGTCCGTGGGGTACGGGAAATCCAGACCCATAGCGGATAATAAAACGAAGCAGGGCAGGTTCGAGAACAGGCGGGTTGAGATCCTTATCCTGTCCGAATAGGGATCTGTGCGTTATGACGCGCACGGGCACGGCAGATCCCCGACGAGAGGAGTGCCGCGCCCGTTTCCTAGGGTGGCTCCGTCGAAGATGGGGGTGAGGAAACAACCAACCGCGCACGGAGGGATGACCATGAAGACAGCGAGGCCGATGGTGCGAGCGCTCTTGGTGCTGCTGGTGCTGGCGGTGATCGCCGGCTGTGCGGGGACCCGAACGACCGAAAGCACGGGGCAATACGTGGATGATTCCACCATCACGGCGAAGGTGAAGGCCGCGATTTTCGACGATCCGGCCCTGAAGGTGTTTGACATCAGCGTGGAGACCTTCAAGGGTACCGTCCAGTTGAGCGGCTTCGTGAATTCGGCGGAGATCCGGAGTCGGGCGGCCGTCGTGGCCAGCGGTGTCAGCGGCGTGCAGTCCGTCAAGAACAATCTGCTCGTCAAGTAGGAAGCTCACCCGCAGCGTGCGGCTGCGCGGGCTCCAGTCCCCGGAGCCCGCGCGCCGCAATCGATGATGTGAGATTGAGGGGGATCCAGCCGAGTGACCACCCCGCGTGTCGCGGAGGGCGCGGACCCCCGCAGGGTGCGGCGCGCACGGAAGCCGAAGGGCGGGTGGCGACGACCCGGAATGCCCAGCGTGCCAACGGAGGCACCAGCGTACAGCCAAGTCCTCCGTGAGAGGCCGCTTGCTCGGACGGCCACGGGCAAGGGAGAGAAAGCGCAGGCCGGGGAAATTCACCCGTGACGTGCTGGGGCGAAAGCCCCCAGCGAGGAAGGAGACAGAGCATGAAACGCATTGCCACGCAGTTCACGGTTCCCGCGGCCCGCACGGTTGCGGCGGCGGCGCTCCTTGCCACGCTCGCGCTCGCCAGCCCGGCGCGCGCGGCCACGGGCGACCTCGCCCACGCCCCCACGGCGGGGACACGCCCGGCGCAGGTCATGGTGGCACAGGCGACCTCGCCGCCAGCGCCGGCGGCGACCAGCCCGGTTCCAGGCCCGGCGCGCCCGGCGAAAGCGTCGGGAGCCGACCGCGTCGAGGCCCGCATCACCATGCTGCATGCCAAGCTCGCGATCACCCCGGCCCAGGAAGACCTCTGGAAGAACGTCACCCAGGTGATGCGGGACAATGCGCAAACAATGGAGGCGCTCACGAAGGCCCGGGCCGCCCAGGCCAAGACCATGACCGCGGTCGAGGATCTCAACTCCTATAGCGAGATCGCCGAGGCCCATGCCGCGGGCCTCAAGAAATTCGTCCCCGTCTTCCAGACGCTCTATGCCAGCATGTCGGACGCGCAGAAGGCCCAGGCGGATACCCTCTTCCGCGGGCACGGTCCTAGCCGCACGGCGGCGAAGAAGAAGGCCAAGAGCAACTGATCAGGAGGACAGCCCCGGCACGAGCGGGCCCCCGCCCGTGCGCGAGGAATCGCCCTCAGAACGGAGGAGGATCATGAGTCTATCGACAGCACGAGCCACGCAGGGTCGCTCGCTCGTCGGCACGCTCGGGCTGGCGCTCGCCGTCGCCTTGGTAATGGTTGGTCTAGCGCTGGGACCGGCGCTCAGCAAAGATAACGAGAGGCGCCCTGGGCCACAGGAGCGCGGCCGGCGTGCGCATCAACCCTCCCGCCGTGAGTATCGACCCTATGGCTACTACCCGCCGCCGCCGGTGATCTATGCGCCGCCGCCGGTCGTCTATGTCCCGCCCCCGTCGCCGGGCATCAGCCTCTTCTTTGACTTGCCGATCCGGATTCGCTAGGGGGAGCCGCGGTGGCGACGGCCCAGCACTCACGACCGCTCTCCTTCGGGCGGTCGCGAGCGCTGCCGCTCGATAGGATCGTGGCGCACCGCGCGAAGGTCATCGACGAAAACGGGGTCAACGGTGGCACGCGCGCTGAGGGGAACGCCCCATGCGCCGAACGCAGGGACGCACGCGGAACCCTGCGCGACCACGCACCCCCCCGTCCCTACGGGCGACGAGACGGGTCGCCAGAGGCCGACGGGCCCACCCCGGTATTGGCCGAATCCCTCGTCCACAGGACATTGTGTGGTCGAAGCCTGGAGTACCTGGTCTATCACCGTTGGGTCGCTGCGGATCCCTGGCGTCCTCGGAGCACGGCAAGCCGCTGGGTATGAACCCCAAAAATTCAAGTAGATTCGTGGCGAGGGGGGGACGGGACGGAGCAGGCCAGCTCCTCGGCCCCGGCTATCCGAGCATCGGATCAGGGGTGGGGAGGTCGTCAAAGAACGGTTCGTACGACCACTCTTGCGGCTGGTCAGCCGCCTGATCCCCGGGCGGATCGGGCGGCGCAGGGAGGCTCGCCGTTCCGGTGGAGAGCCCCAAATGGTCGAGGATCTGCCGGACGATCGCCGGCCGCTCGATCACGGCGAGCATCTTCATCGTCCCCCGGCAGCGCGGACAGCTCGGCGGATCGACCTCGTGCATCTTCCGAATCAGCCGCGCCCATGATCGTCGCATCGCCAGCGATCCCCGAGCGTCCCCATCGGGTGCAGGGCCCACCGTGCGGACCTTCCCGAGGAGCACGTGTTGCTTGCGGTAGCCGCGGGTCCGATTCGAGTACCAGCCATAGAAGAGGATGGTCTTCGCATGCGGATTGGGGATGTGGGCACTCACCTCGGCGAGGAAGTCCAGGGGATCGAAGACGCGGAGGTTTGCTTGGTGCCGTGGGTGGACCGCGTCTGACCGGTAGATGATTTGTGCCTTGCTCGCCTCCGCGAGCATCCGCTCCGGCGTGACCGGAGGCCGAGTCATGTAGCGGGCCACGACCCTCGGCGTGGTCGCATCCGCCGGGATCGCCCGGCTCACGTGCGCGCCGAATCCCGTGTGGGGCCATGCCAGGAGATTCCGGACGACCCCCTCCGCAAGCACCCCCTCCTCCAGGAGCATCCGGAGGACCTTGTGTCGGAAGAGCCGCGCCAGCGTTTCTGATTCCGGTGTACCCTCCACCGGGAGAAAGGACCCATCTCGTCGGAACAGGCCCCAGGACACCAGTAGGTATTCCGTGGTGAAAAGATGATACCTACACCACCGGATGAGGGCGGGGGCGTTTCGCGACCTGTCGGCAATGGTCCCAAGTCTGAATGATACGGGCGGAGTTGGTTTGACAGGGTGCACCGGCGTGTAGTAATAGAGAAGCTGGGCTGCGGAGCCTGTCAACAACTTTGAGACACTGACCGTGGGCATTTAGTGTACGACTCTTTGTGTCCGTGGACCCACCTCGGTCTGCAGGAGGTTCATGGGGACCGCGGTCCTCAGGTCGGCCGGCGAGT
>Ga0208692_1001702_pt1 | contig 11846 bp, 17 predicted proteins | sample June2015DPH_20_1_3_FD_184721 | JGI IMG/M metagenome (GOLD analysis project Ga0208692, IMG submission 184721) | Peatland microbial communities from SPRUCE experiment site at the Marcell Experimental Forest, Minnesota, USA - June2015DPH_20_100... | ecosystem: Environmental > Terrestrial > Soil >...
TAGTCTCCAGAGCGGGTTTCCCATCCGAATCACTTCCTCGAGCGACCTGGAACTCGAGAACAGCGACGACTTTGAGTATCCCGGCGAGCCTGACTTGGTTGGGAAGTTCAGGACTCAGAACTCTCGCAAGTCCGGTTGCGCCTTTGGAACCGGCCCCACTGCCGGACCCGGCGCAACTGCATGCCAGTCTGTCCCCAATCAGTTCTTTGACCCCAATGCATTCGCTCCCCAGGCTCTGGGAACAATCGGGAATGCGCCGCGATCCATTTGCTGCGGCCCGGGAATCAGCAATGCCGACCTCGCCTTGCTCAAGACAACGCGACTCGCGGAACACAAAGAGCTCCAGTTCCGAGCGGAGTTCTTCAACGCCTTCAACCATGCCCAGTTCTATGTGCCGGACGGTAACATCACGGACGGGTCAACCTTTGGTCAGGTGTCCAAGGCCCGCGACCCGCGGCTGATCCAGCTCGCCTTGAAACTGTTGTTCTGAGTTCGGAACTCGGGATCAATGATCGCGACTTGTTCTGGTACTTACCGACGGAAATTCGCGTCAGAAAGAGCAACCGCGGCGAAGGGGATTCCCCCGGCATAGCCCAGTCAGGGGCGGGAGAATTTAGCCGAGGGCGCAAGCCCTGGGTTGGGGTCGCGTCACGGGAGTGAGCCCCGGAAGGGGCGAAAGAAGCTTTGACCGTGCAGACTCTTACGCCCCTGCCTGCCACATACTAAGTATCTGTGTTTTCAATAACATCCCCGCCTTGAAGAGCTAACTACATTTGTTTTCATAGACATTCCAGCTTCAGCCCCAAGTTTTCCACAGCGGTCCTTTGTTTTCAATGACATTCCCGCATTGGTCGTTCAATTTTAAAAATTTGCTCTTCCCCTTTCTCTTCCAAGAAGGGACTTGCTGTCCACCTTGCCAGAAGTGACAAGGCGACTCACAATCCATTTTACGATTCCGAATCCGCAAAAGAATTGGCCCCTTTCCCTGGTCTCTGTAACTTGCCCCTGCTTTTCCCCCACCTGCCACCCACGACCTACCAGCAAGGTGGCAATGCAGCATAGCGTCCCCAGGAGACCATGACCGCCTGCACGGCTTCAACTTACTATGCTAGCCTACGTTGTTCCGCTTGTCAAGAGACAGCGTGTCCGCCCCGGTCTCTCGGAGGAGGTAGGAGTAGGGTCGGCTCTTGGTGTCTTGGTGGTTCAATCGGCTTTTACCACCAAGTCACAAAGACACCAAGAAGGCTTTGGGCGGCAGGTAGTCGCGGGCGGTCGTACCCTTCCTGATCGCTGTAGTATTATCCTCGACACTGGGCAGCTACTTAGACTTGCCAAGGAACCCGACGCGCGCCTGCCCCCAATGCCAGAGAATGTATCCGGACGACACTGATTCCTGTCCGCGCGACGGCGCTCACCTCACCGCTCAAGCCACGGAAACCGAAGCGCAGCTTGCCGGTCAAGTGTCCCGCCGTTTTCGTATTGTCCGCCGCCTGGGCGCGGGCGGCATGGGCGCGGTCCTGTGTAGGGCCGAACGGCGTTCGGCCCAGGGGCGAGCGCCGCTCGCCCCTACACCCCCTTGGCGCCTGGCACTCAAGGTCCTGAGCCGCAAGGGTTTTGCCTTTTCCTGTCACTCGCCACTTGTCACTGCCTTGGGTGACCCCGACTTCCTGCTGCGCTTTCAGAATGAAGCGGCTTCCACAGGGCGCATTCATCACTCGAACGTCGTCACCATTTACGAATCCGGCCAAGCCGATGACGGCACGCCCTACATCGCCATGGAGTTCCTGGAAGGTGAATCTCTCCGCCAGGCCCTCACGCGGCGGGGCGCGCTTCCCGTGCCGGAAGTTGCAGAAATTCTCCAGCAAGCGGCGCGGGGGCTGAACGCCGCGCACAAGCTGGGCATCATTCATCGTGACCTGAAACCCGATAACATCTTTCTCTCGAACAAACCGGAAGGGCCGAGGGCGGAATGATCAACCTTGCACTAGATGTTATAATTAAATCCAGTTCCATGAGACACGCTGAGGGATGAGCAGTGAGGGAAGGGGAATGGCGATCAAGATCTGAAACACAGACGATCCATCAAAAGGCTGAAGGTGGATTAGGGCCGTGGATGTATTTTCGGTTAGTAAGCGAAGCGAAATAATGCGACGCGTGCGCTCGAAGCACACCAAGCCTGAGCTGCTGGTGCGCGAGATAGTTTCAAGCATGGGGTTTCGTTATCGGCTGCACTCGGAAACAATTTCTGGTCATCCAGATTTGGCATTTAGCCGATTACATAAGGTGATCTTCGTGCATGGGTGTTTTTGGCACGGCCATCGGTGTCCGGCAGGAGGATTACCGGCGTCAAATACGGATTACTGGAATGCAAAAAGGAACAGAAACCTAGCCAGAGACAGGCGAACTCGCCGCGCTCTCCGTCGCGCGGGGTGGAAATCACACGCATTGCTGAGCGGGTTTTGAAGTACGACATCTGAAAACGCCCTTGCGAAGAAGGCTTGTGAAACAACTGTCCTTGCGAGAAAAATCCATACTGGCAGGATTATATCTTTCAAAGTTTGACTCTGAGGGATTGCGACGCCTTGGTTTCGGAAGTTTTACTGAAGCATTCAATGTGATCGGGTCGGCGTTGGGAATTCGGCCGGCATCGGTAAAGAATTATAGGGACGAATTTGATCCTTTATTTCCAAACGATAGGAGAGGCTGGCATAAAAGACCGATACGGGAATATTGCAAAGCCATTTACAGCACGTTCGGCAGCCTCAACCTGAAAGAATTCACGAGCCTTTTAAAGCGAATTATATACAAAGAACATGACATTGATGTGCTGATGGAAGAAGTTGAAACGAAGCAGGGGGAAGACCGCTCCTTTGCGAAACGGCTGATAACGGGTCAAGCGGCTGAACAATACTTCAAAGCAAAATATAGAGAGATAAGCCTGTTCCAAGATTTTGCGCTTGAAGACACTACCAGGCTTGGTTGTGGTTTTGATTTCAGGCTCATTTCGCCGAATCTCTTTTACGGAGTAGAAGTAAAGGGCTTGAGTGAGGTACGCGGCAGTATTGCGCTGACGAGCAAAGAGCACGCTGTCGCTTCAGTATTGAAGGACAGATTCTTTCTGTTCGTAGTGAAGAACTTTAGGGAAAATCCCTTCCATGAGTGGTACCAAGACCCCCTGAATGGAAATCTCGTCTTCAGCCGAGTCGAACAGAAAACAATTCAAATAAGTTGGACTACAACGGTATGAGCATTACTGAGACGGGATAGCTCACAACGGAGCGCCCTGCTCAGGTGCGAGGACACAGATGAGCAAACGAGGCGATAGACCCCCTCTAAAGAAAAATAGCATGAGAAGTCGAATGAAAAGGCGCTCCGATGGCAATTGGGTGAGCTTGCCTAAGTCAATCGTACAAGCACGCGCGGGGTTGATTCCTTCCGAGGGGATCGATGCGAGCCCTCCGCCAGAGGGGCTGACGGCACAGGAGCAACTACGGTGGTACCGTGGCCTGCCAGTGTTGCAGCAAGCCGATTAGCCCCGGCGTGACAGCATCGTGCCTGTGGCGGACATTTAATGGCTGGGTGGAGCCCTCCGGGAGGTCTTCGCCTCAATTCTGGTGAGGGATCCCGCCAAGAAGCAGGTAGCCGGCATTGACCTATCACAATATGAGGTGAAATCAGCCACAGATGGGGGCAGCTACGAGTACCAGTATCACAAACTCACTGGCAGACAGAAACTGCAAAGAGACATGGATGTCGGCCATTTGTTTTTCGACCATCGAAACAACTTGCGACTGGTGGATCTCCGCTACGCCCACGGCAATTCGATGAAAGAGTTTTTCCAAAAGTGGCTTGATGAATATCCAGATCCTTACCTGCAAAGATATCGCAAGAATATCCCTTTCCAGTGGGTCAAAGAGAATGGGACATTGCTGATGACCCTCACAGACGGGGAAGTTACTTACCCCGAATTGGGCACGCGCTAGTTTCTCACCATCAGGCCCGCGGTTGTTCTTGAACTCCGCGGCTTGTATACTGGGGAACCGTCGAAGAACTGCCTGAGGCCGACCACGAGCCACTTTAACCGAGTAAGCCCAAACAAGACTTAGGGGTCATGATGGACCCACGGCACCTTTCGGTAGACGAGCGTCTTATGGGAGCGTGCGTGTATTGCGGCGGACCAGCAGAAACTCACGATCACGTTCCTTCGCGGGTGCTGCTTGAGGATCCTCCCCCTGACGATCTCCCGGTTGTCGACGCTTGCGCTGCCTGTAATCAAGGCTTCTCTCTGGACGAGGAGTATCTGGCGTGCTTCCTCGAATGCGTACTCGCTGGTTCGACGGATGTAAAGCGCCTACGGCGAGAGAAGATCAAACACGCGTTGTCACGAAATGATCGGCTGTCCGCGCGCATCCAAGCTTCCGCACGTTTCAACGATAATGGCGTACTGACCTGGGAGCCTGAGGTTGAACGTGTGCACAATTTCGTGCTCAAACTGGCGCGAGGACATGCCGCATATGAATTGAGTCTTCCACAACTCGACAGCCCGGAAACGGTTTTTGTTTCGCCCTTGCTCGCTATGTTGGACGGAGATCGTAAGGCTTTCGAGAATGCGGGTTCGGGTGAGCTTCGGGGTTGGCCGGAAATCAACAGCCGGGCCTTTCTCCGTGTGGTCGGCGCGCAACCGTATAGCGATCAGGCTGGTGCGTGGATAGTCGTCCAACCAGGCCAGTATCGGTATTCGGTCGATCAGCATGGCGGTGTTCGAGTCCAGGTTGTGTTGGCTGAATACCTTGGATGTGTTGTTAAGTGGGCTTGATGTAAAAGGAATAACAACAGACAGTCTAAAACATATAATCAGGGGACACCAATGGACATCTCTCCAGACAAGCAAAACACTGACGGGGTCTTCGCCAATACTGCGTACTATATCGACTTCTATCAGCGCGACTACCGTTGGACAGACGAGCCGGTAACGAGGCTGCTCGACGACATCTTTTACAAGTTCAAGGAGCGGTATGCCAAAGCCAGCGCCCTTGATCCGGGTAAAGAGATCATCACCACATACCCCTGGTACTACCTTAGCACCTACGTCACGAATGTGGTCGATGGGCGCGTATACGTGGTTGACGGGCAACAACGCCTGACCACTCTGTCACTGATTCTTATCAAGCTCCTCCACCTTGCTAAGAGTCACGGCTCCAAGCTGGAGGGCTGGATCGCCAGCAAAATCGCTGGGCAATCGGGATTTGAGCAGAAGTTCTGGATGAACCATGTCGGCCACACCGCAACCCAGTAGGCGTTGCTTGAAGGCGTGGACACCAAGAAGATCGACACGAGGAGCGGTGTCACAGCCCAAAACATGGTGAAGAACTACGAAACCATCAGCGCTTGGTTGGACAAAGAGCTGAAGGACAAGCATTGCTTCGAGACTTTTGTCTTTTACTTGCTGCATCGCCTCGTCCTGATAAACCTCGCGGTCGAACAGACCGAGGTGTCGATGGTGTTTGAAGTGATCAACGATCGGGGTGTCCGCCTCAGACCGTACGAGATTCTCAAAGGCAAACTACTCGGTCAGATCGAAAAAATCGAACTCGATAACGGCAAATACAACGATCTTTGGGAACGCAAAGCCGCCGAGATCAATGTCTTCAAGGAGGACGAGATCGACAGCTTTTTCCGCTTCTACCTCAAGGCGAAATTTGCTGCGACCCGCAGAGAAGGTCAGCGATTTGACGGGGATTATCACCGGGAGATGTTCGCGCCGGACATGGACAAGTGTTTGGGCTTGCTACGCAATTCAGCCAAGGTGAAGACCTTCCTGAAGGGTGATTTTACCTACTACACCAACCTGTATATCAAACTGCGCCGTGCCTATGCCCAGGATCAAAAGGAATTTCGGGCCACCTATTTCAATGCTCTGCTCGACCTGGATGCGCCATTCCTCCTGGCCCTGTCGGCCTGTGTGCAGAATGACCCCCTGGAGGATGAAAAAATCAAAAGATTAGGCAAGGAAATTGACCGGTACTTCTCTCTGCTCCAACTCCAAAGCGCATACGACAGCAACGAGTTTGCAGATTCGCTTTTCCGAGTTTCGGAAGCTGTTCGGGGGGAGCCACCGGAGAGCTACCGCTCTGCATTTGATACCCAATTGAAGGCCATGATTGCTGCCCGCCGTAACGTCCAGGACGCCGCGCCACTGAGCTATCCGGCTTTCAAGCAGACTGGCATCAATTTGAACACCCGTTTCAAGCGCTACTTCTTTGCGCGAATCGACGAATTTCTGGCGGAGAACTTGAATCTGAATCCGAAGCATCCCATCACCGATCTCGTAACAAAGACAGGCGCGAAGACTGGCTTCCATGTCGAACACATTCTTTCTTGGAACGACGAGAATAAGAAACTGTTCGACGGCGATGAAGAGCGCTTTGAGCAGGAGCGAAACCGGCTCGGCGGAATCCTCCTGCTCAAAGGGAAAGATAACATTTCCAGTAACAACGAAGCGTATACCAAGAAGCTAAGGTCTTACGCTAACACGCTCTACTGGAACGAGACCTTGCGTGCGGACAGCTACAAATCAAAGCTCGACATGAATGAACTGCGCGCGCGGTACAAACTGGATTTGAAATCATTCGATAAGTTCGGCCCCGAAGAATTGGAGGCCCGTCACCGCCTGCTTTTTGAAATTACCAAGATCATCTGGAGTTGATTTGGCCGCCACGGACATGGGTGCATCGTTGTTACCGCGTCCTACCCGTGGCCTGTTTGGGCTCCTTAATTGTCGCCGACATAAAATGTCCGCCGCGGCGGATCGCCGCCACCCGCGACGGCAAAAGCGCAGGGCCCGCACTCCGGCCCTGCGGCTCTTCTAGCGGCGCGGGCCCTTTGCGCGCCGCACATTGGGTAATCTTGGTTTTTCTAACCTTGCCTGCAATGAAATCATCACAATTTTAACCGCGCCGTCAAACCCTTGGCGCGGTGCAAAAGCCGCAGGGCCGGAGCGCGGGCCCTGCGCTACCGCGCGGGCTCATGCCTGATGCCCTTCGCATCTCACGACTTGTTCATGAGGGCTTTTTCCACCGCTTCCGGGTTTCAATCAATCACCGTCAAGTAGGCGCGCGCGGCGCTTTCGGGACGCCTTCGCCCTTGCTCCCATTCCTGGAGTGAGCGCGGGCTGACGGCATAGCGCCGTGAGAATTCCGGTTGTCTGGACTTGTGTCGCGAAGCGGTTTCGCCGGGGTACGCGCCGACCGCCTCTGCGAACTGATTTACGATGGTTGCCCCTTGCTATTCTTTTCTACGCGGGCATAATAGAGGCATGCGCAAACAGAAGAAACTGCTTTCCTATCAAATCAGCCTGATTCCCGAAAGGGCTGGGGGTTACACGGTCCTTGTCGCGACGCTTCCGGGTTGCATTTCTTACGGAAGCACCATTGAAGAGGCAACGCAGAATGCCCGAGAGGCGATCGAACTTCATCTCGAAAACCTTGCCGCCCATAAGGAACCCATCCCCGAAGATAACGAGACCGTGCCCGTATTCACAACTCTCGTTCAGGTGACACCGACATATGTCTAAGGGACTTCCCGCTTTGCGCGCACGGGAAGTTGTGCGCGCCTTGGAAAAAGCGGGTTTTTCCCGCTGGCGCCAGAAGGGCAGTCACCTCACGATGTTCCGAGAAGCAGACCGGCGTGCGTTGACAATCCCCATTCACTTTTCCAAGACTGTTCCGAAAGGTACACTTCGAGCCATCATCAAACAGGCTGGCCTATCCCCAGAGGAATTCCTACGCAACCTGTAGCATGCGCCTGGGCTGTGATGGATCGCCCCTTTGGGGCTCGGGCTTATTCAGAACCTGAGTGCTTGGTTTGTCAATCGTTAACCCGCAGCGACGCATGGATTGCGCTGCAGGCGCTTTGGGGGCGGGTTCAGTCCTCCCATGGGTTAAGGAGTAAAACCCCGGTGGGTTCGAAATCAGCGGTGTTTCGGGTCATGACGCGGAGACCGTAGCGTAGCGCCGTGGCGGCGATAAGTCCGTCAGTGGCATGCACCACCCGCCCCGCCTTTTGTGCTCTGGCTGTGAGTTCTCCCCAGAGGCGACTCGTTTCCAGATCGATTGAGAGGAGCCGATCGCCGTAGTCGCGTTCGAGGGTCTGCAGCCAGGTTTCAAGCGCACGCCTTCTTGGGCTTCCCCTCAGAAGGGAGATCCCCTTGAGGATTTCGCCGATGGAAATAACGCTGACGAAAAGGTCCTCTTCCTTGAGGGCGTCCACGGCTTGGCAAACCCCAGGATGCCCCTTCGGGTGACGTAGTTCTGACAGCACGCAGGTGTCCAGCAAGACTCTCACAGCTTTACGTTCCGCATCGGGGATTTGTCGCGATGAAGGTCGAGTCCCCGCAAGCTTGGACCTTTGCCGAGGAGAAATTGCTTGAAGCTCATGCGTTTACGCGTCAGTTTTTCATAATCGCACCGGGCGACCACAACGACTGCGTCGCGGCGCCGCAAAACCACTTGGGGGTCTCCCGTAAGGGCACGGTTTACCAGTTCACTGAAGCGATTCTTAGCATCTGCCAGACGCCATGACATCGAGGCTCTCCTTAATCTAGCCAATCTAGCCATATCGTCGCATACCCAGTGTAAGATTGCAAGCGGTTCGCTGCATGGAAGCGCCAAGAGTCAGGCGCGAAGAATCAAGAAGCCCTGGGCAAATGCGCCAGTGCCTCTTTGATCTTTTCTTCCGGATACTCGTAATCGGCGAGTTCGCCGGCCAAGTATTTCTCGTAAGCCGCCATGTCGAAGTGGCCGTGGCCGCTTAAATTGAAAAGGATAGTCTTCTCCTTACCTTCCTCCTTCGCCTTGAGGGCTTCTTCAATCACGCAACAGACGGCATGGGAAGTTTCCGGGGCCACGATGATTCCCTCCGCGCGCGCGAAGGTTATGGCCGCCTCAAAGCATTTCAGTTGCAGATAGCTCACCGCCTCGACGACGCCCTCGCGGTGCAGCAGGCTGACCAGCGGGGCCATGCCGTGATACCGCAAACCGCCGGCATGGATGCCCGCCGGGATGAAGTCGTGCCCCAGGGTGTCCATCTTCAGCAGCGGCGTCATCCCACTCTTGTCTCCAAAATCATAGGCATAGACCCCTTTCGTCATGGTTGGGCACGCCGCCGGTTCGACCGCGATGAGCCGTATCTGTTTTCCCGCGGCCTTGAGCGGTACGAAGGGAAACGCCAATCCCGCGAAGTTACTTCCCCCGCCACAGCAGCCAATCACGATGTCAGGGAACGCCCCGGCGAGCTTCAATTGGGCGATAGCCTCCTGGCCGATGATGGTCTGGTGCAGCAGGACGTGATTGAGGACGCTGCCCAGCGAGTAATTGGTGTCCTTGCGGTGCGCGGCATCCTCAACCGCTTCGCTGATGGCGATGCCCAGGCTGCCGGGGCAGTCGGGGTCTTCGGCAAGAACCTGTCTTCCGGCAGCAGTCTGTTCACTCGGTGAGGGAATGCACTTGGCCCCCCAAACCTCCATCATCGTCCGCCGGTGCGGCTTCTGGTAGAAGCTGCATTTCACCATGTAAACCATGCACTCCTGGCCGAAAACATTGCACGCGAACGCCAGGGCGCTTCCCCACTGGCCCGCACCGGTCTCGGTGCAAATGCGCTTAATGCCCGCAACCTTGTTGTAATAGGCCTGAGGCGTCGAGGTGTTCAGCTTATGGCTTCCTGCCGGTGAGACACCTTCATTCTTGTAAAAGATTTTCGCTGGAGTTCCGAGGGCCTTCTCGAGCCGCCACGCCCGGCACAACGGCGTCGGCCGCCAGAGTCGCAGGATGTCGAGCACGGGCTCCGGGATGGGGATAGTTGGGGAAGCGGAAACCTCCTGCTCGATCAATTGCGGGGGGAAGATTGCCTCCAAGTCGCCGGGCCCGGCCGGCTTTAGCGTTCCGGGATGAAGAGGAGGCGGCAGAGGCGCCGGCAGATCGGGAACGACGTTATACCAGGTCTTCGGTAGTTCACTTTCCGGCAAAATATATTTGTTTTGTGTCATGAGTTGACTCCTATTTTCGACGTAGCGCCGGCCCCGCGTCTGCGGGGCCGGCGTTACATACGGCTCAGGTGGCCTGATTCCTCCCAAACAATTCTGATCGTCGAGCGAGAATCGTCTGCCCCACATCGGGGCAGTTTCGGAAGGTGAGGTTCGCAAGCCCAATCATCCGGGTAAAGCTATCCCCGCTTGGCGGCGGCCCCCACGCCGTCAAAGCATGCGGTTAAGTTAAGATGCGGAGAATAGCACAAAACGAGCGCAAACGGGCAAAGGTCTCCGGCAATACGGACGGTTGACTCCCTTGCGTGCCTGGATGGTCCGGTCTTCAAAGCACTCAAAGACCCGGCCTGATCTCGGGAATTCTCCGCAGATGGAGGCACTGTGATGTGGCCGAACGGGGCCGATATGGCGCCCGAGACCCTCCACTTGACTCCCTAGAGGTGTCGCCCTATCCTGAGGAGAGTTACGAGAAGGGGAGGAATACGGCATGACCATTCATCTCAAGCCGGAGCAGAAGCAGGTCATCGGGCAGGCTATTCGGGCGGGTTTGATAGAAACTATCGACGACATTGTTGAAGTAGGAGTAGAAACCATCCGGCTGCGCCTGGAGGCCGGCGCGGCTTCGGAGGCCCCGCTGAGTGCCGAGCAATGGCTGCAAGAATTTCACGCCTGGGTGCACAGCCATCCGACAACCACCCCCCTGCTTTCTGATGAGGCCGTCAGCCGGGAGTCCGTCTACGGTACACGCGGCCAGTAAATGGCAACTCTAATCGACACGAACATCTTGTTGCGCTCCCTGCAGCCCCACCACCCCCATTGCGGCATTGTGGAGCGGGCGGTTAGCGTCCTGCGAGGCCGGAACGAACCGCTGTGCGTTACGGCTCAAAACCTTGTTGAGTTCTGGGCCGTGGCGACGCGTTCAGTAAGCGAGAACGGTCTTGGCATGACGGTTGAAGCAGCGGCGAGGGAACTCGGCGTTTTGAAGCACCTATTTTCCGTGCTACCGGAAACGGTTGCCACGTTCGAGGAGTGGGAACGCATCGTGACGACGCACCGGGTCTCCGGCAAGAACACCCACGACGCTCGCCTGGTCGCCGCCATGAACGTGCATGGGATTAGCAGCATTCTGACGTTCAATGTGCAGGACTTCGCGCGCTACGCAGCGATCTCCGCAGTTCATCCCGAGACGCTTGCCTGAAACCGCCTCCGGGCGCTAAAGGCGCGAGCTCTTTCGCCAAGTTCTCGGGAAGGCCGCCGAATCGCAGACAGGCTGAAGAGCGCATGTACGTGTCCTGATGTTCTTTATCGGGGTGCGCCACCCTGCTCCTTTTTCTATCCCGGCATTTCATCCCCTTCGCGGGGTGGCTTTCCACCACGGCGGCGCATGATCTTGTCGAAGGTCTTGAAGTCCGCCCGCGCTCTCCGATCCTCGAAAAACCGGGCGGTTTGGAGAGCCGAGACCTTCTCCGCCACCGCCGTGGCTACGAACTGGTTGATGCTCGTTCCGTCCTGCCTGCTCAACCGCTCGACCGCTTCCTTGAGCGACCGGGGTAAGCGCAGGGGATAGGTCTTTGTTTCGCTCATGGTTTGATCCTCCTGATCGCTTCGCGGGGAAGCAGGACTTCTATGCCAAACTGCGAAGGTACGGTTCCGAAATCCCGCACGTTAAACGTGACCAGGGCGTCCGCACGACCGTTGACGGCCGCTTCCAGCACCATTTCATCGCCCGCATCGCGAAGCTGTGGCCGCCACAGAAAATGCGTCCTCACTGGCTCTGCCAGGGCAACGACCGCCGTGAGAAAGACAT
>Ga0208692_1001704_pt1 | contig 11826 bp, 10 predicted proteins | sample June2015DPH_20_1_3_FD_184721 | JGI IMG/M metagenome (GOLD analysis project Ga0208692, IMG submission 184721) | Peatland microbial communities from SPRUCE experiment site at the Marcell Experimental Forest, Minnesota, USA - June2015DPH_20_100... | ecosystem: Environmental > Terrestrial > Soil >...
TCACGACGTGGGCCGGCCAACGACCGCCTTCACCCTGACGACGGGCTCCCCGGCGGTCAATGCCGGTTGGAACATGGGAAACATGGGCAGTCAGGATTTCTTCGGGAATGCACTGCCCACGTCCGGCGCCGTGGACATTGGCGCGTGCCAGGCTCCTTAGGATGATGTGCTCTTCCTGCTGCCCGGCTTGGCATGGTTTGCAGCTCTGAAAATGCGGCGCCGGGGTGGTTTCATTGAGCTTAGTGTTCGCCGGAACGCCCCGCTCAAAGGCATTGAAATGGTAACGGGCAATCGGTTCAAGAACAGCCAGGAGAAACTTGCAAGAACATCTCGGGGGCAGATGGGATGGTTGCTCGTCGCTGCTGTCCTGGCCGTGTCGGTTGTTGGTTTTCTCGTTTGCCAGATACGGCCAAATCCCAAAGCTGTTTTCGCCGGCGACACCGCACCGCCCTTCAGCCTTCTCGCGGCTCGAGGGGGAAGGTGCGACCTGACCGGTCTCCTGGCGAGGAAAAGAGTCGTGTTGCTTTCCTTTATTGACGCCCGCTCGCAGCCATTGTCGCACACTTATTCTGATCCATCTCGCGGCCAGTTGGTTTTCCTGAAAAGCATGGCCCAGCAGTATGCGCCTAATGGCGTTGAGGTGTTGATAGTGGGATGCAACACGCTATTCGGCGGTAAACCGCTCGCTCCCAGTGCGCTCCTCAACTTCACCTACGATTGGCAGCTTGACGGCGTGACCGTCCTGCGCGATGACGACCAAGGCACAGCCTTCCTCTATGGCGTTTCCACGCTTCCCACTACACTCCTTATTGCCTCCGACGACCGCATCCAGCGGCGTTGGGATGGATTCGCCGCTCCCGCCCAACTTGCATTCGCTCTAGAATCTTTGGTCGGTCCCCCGCGCTTTCGGCGATGATGCTGCGCGTGGCGCGATGGAACCCGAATTCCGAAACTGAGAGCCGGAGTTACGTTCTAATCCGTTGCGATGACAGACGACTCCAACTTCGGAATCCGGGTTGAGACCGCCAAATGAGGCTTCTCCCCAATCATTTGGCGCGAGTCTACGACCTATGGTCATTGACCTGTCCGGAGAGCCGCGGAGGTTGTTGACGAGATTGGAGCGGGGGACGGGGATCGAACCCGCGACGTCCAGCTTGGGAAGCTGGCATTCTACCGCTGAATTACCCCCGCTCGATGCAAGACCTATAAAATTATAACGTCAGAGAAGATCTACAAAATGCGTACAACATCCATACAACAAACAAAGCCTTCTTCCGGATCACCACCTCGAACGGCTTTGAGCAGCATGGCAACGATTTGTCCCGGCCATTAAGCATAGGCGAAACCACACCCCAAAGGCATCGAAACCAAAATCCGGCCAATCACGACTCCTAATCTAACCCTTTTCGCTGGTCCTTGCAAGCGGGCTCATAGTGCCCACGAAGCTAGTTTCTGCTGCTGGGACGCAACGGATAATACGGCTCGTGTCGATGGCGCTCGGTGTCGTACCGTGACGTGAAGGCGACGAATACCATCTTCCGGTCCTGAGCTTGGGGGCGCGGGTTCGGCGCCAGCGTGACCCTCACCTCGGTGGACTCTTTCTCCGCCGCGAACATGCCGTACGAGTCGCGAAAAGAGCAGGCGGTTACGCAACGGCTCGCCTCGCGAATCGCCTCTTCAACAGCCTGGCGTAACGTCCCTTCGGCACGATCTGCCGAGCCGTAGATGATGCGCAATTCTTCGATGCCATAGCGAAAGCACTCGCGAATCCGCTGCCCAGCCACGCTGCGGCCTTCTTCCATCGAGCATCCGTGCAGGTCGAGTTCGAAGGCATTGTTGGACCGGTCGAAGTTTTGTCGGGCCACGATCGTCCTCTCTCCACCGTTCGGATCAACTTCCCGGCCAGTCGAAATCCCAACCGGATTATAGAACTTTACCAGGCGTGGCTGGATAAAAAGCTTCGGAGCCCTTTACAATCTCTGATTGCTCGAGGACCCGAACCCCGTTTCGGGGGGCTAAGCTTGAGGGCCATATGCCAGATTTGCCACTACACGGCCAAAGGGAGCGCAGTCAGTAAACACCACAGCGTTACTCGCGATCTATCCCGGCGAGTGCTATGCCACCACAAACCTCCTCGAACGGGACTTCCGGAGAGTCAGGGGTTGCATTTCAGCCAGCAGAGATGATATCTGCCCCGATGGCGCATCTCAACACAGGAAGTGGCTAGGTTTCTTCCGAGTTTGTGACCCAGGCGTGATCGTCAAAAGCTGGCGGGGCGGACTACACGTACGGTTTGTGGACTCCATAGGCATTGAAAGAAAGCGGATATCAGTGCAATGGACCCATGGGATTCGCAGAGGCGACGAGTTTGGAAAGGAAGCAGGCCACGCCGGTAAGCTTCACAATACCGAAAAGCGATCAATTCAGTGGAATCCCCATCATCCTGATGATTTTGAGGGCATTCGAGTGCTCTACTTTCCCCGGGCGGAGGTGGTAGTCAAAACTGAGGCCCTCTGCCATGGGCAAGTCAGCAAAATGCACGTTAGCGCCTTTCAGCTCGCGCTTCTCACAGATCTCGGTCAAGGCGAGGTCGTGCGATGTGACCAGTCCGATGGCCCCGCCCTCAACGAGCAGACGGATGACGGCTTCGGCGGCAACGCGCCGGTCGGCGGAATTCGTACCTCCGAAAAGTTCGTCGATGAGAAAAAGAACGGGCGGGTCTGACGCCGCGCAGTCGAACATCGCCTTGAGCCGCTCGACTTCGGCGTAAAAATGGGAGCGGCCATTGATTAGCGAGTCGTCTACGCGGATCGACGCGCACACCTGAAGGGGTGACAGCCGCAGCCGTTTGGCCCGCACCGGCGCGCCCATCCGGGCTAACGTGGCATTCAGGCCGGCGGCGCGGAGCAGAGTGCTTTTCCCCGACATATTTGAACCTGTCACCAGGAGAAAGCGCGTCTCCCCGCCCAGCGTCAAATCATTTTGAACACAAGTCCGCACATCCATCAGCGGATGCCCCATGCCGGTGGCTTCGAACAGCGGGCCCTCGGCCACCAGTTCAGGATATGGGTCGGCGGGATTCTCGTAAGCGTGCGCGGCAATGGCCATCAACGCCTCAAACTCGCCCAAAACGGTGAGGTATTGAAGAAGGTCGCGCCCGTAGAGCTGGCGCCAGCGTTCGATCCGCATCGTCCATTGCGTGCTCCAGAGAAGCGGAAAGAGCGGCCAGAACAGCCATTCGGTGTCTCGCAATTCACGCACTCGCACCAACCGCTGGAGCTGGGAAACAAGTTTGGACGATCCTCGGAGCCTGCCTTGCACCAGGCTGAGCGACGGCCCATCCATCGGTTCGCCGTCCACGAGCAGGCACAACTTACGCATCGATTCGAATTTGCGTGCGGGCAAATGCATGCCGGCCAGGATGAACCGGACCCGTCGGCGGAGGAAAAGAGCAAGCGCCCCTTCCGCCGTGCCGATGACAGCCAGCACTCGCAGGGCGTCGTGCGGCTTGAGCACTTCGTTCCATCCGCATACGGCCACGCTGGCCATGGACAAGGAAAGCAGGATCCCTACCCAGGGGGCCCAGCGCGGGAACCGGATGGGGCTCGCTGCGAGCCAGTCGCGAAGACGGTTCCAGGAATACTCACTGGCCTCGTCCCCGCCCAGCAGCGCGCGTTTCTCTCGCAGATCAGTTCGGTCGGACAATGAACGGATGGCGTGCTGGCGGGAGATCACCTCTTCGGGCGGGGCGGGCGATTGCAACCATTGGGCCAGCACATCTCGACCTGCTGGGGTCTGAACGTCGCAGAGCAATTCGAACAGGGAGCCCTCACCGAACAGATCGAGGTCGCGAGCGCTCAGGTGATCTGCCATTTGCAAGTCCACACCTGGATCGCCCTTGCCCACCCACTCGTGCTGCAGGCGCTGTAGTCTGCGGCGATAAAAGTCATGCAGGCAGCCTGAATCGCGAGCTCGGCTGTCGCGCTTGCGCGCCTCCTCAAACGCCCATAACGCTGCGACCATCGGCAAGAAGAACGCCCACAGCGGCAAGAGATGGAGCCCGAAAGACAAATAAAATGACGCAACGAGTGCAATCAAGGATGTGATGAGGTACCAGTAGCACCTCCGGCGCTGGATTATTGCGCGCTCGCGTTGTTGCTGGAGCTGAGCGATGTTGGCACGGTAAGTGGAGGCGATCTGATCGCGCGCGCTTTCGGGGCCGTCAGTCGAAACCGCCGTTTCGAAAACGGTAGGAGAAGGTTGGCTTGGCGGGGTTCCTGTAGTGACGGGCCTTAGGGTCTGGGTGAGAAATCCGACCGCCCACTGCCACAGGGGGATGTTCGGCAAGGAATTATTCCTTCCGGCACTTACTAACTTTGCTTTGACTTCTCGGGCCGAGAGAAACCGTGCACCTTCCGACCCCGACGCACAACGCTCACAACTGGCGCTCCACGCTGTGCCGTGCCATGTCCACGATTGTATCATGTGGACCTCTGGACTCGATGGCCACCGCTCCTCCAACGGTTGGAGCGATTCATCGCTCATCCCAAAGCGGCGCCTCGCGTGCGAGCACTTCCGGCTGTATGGTCACTCGGAAAGTAAGCTTTGCGTGATCCGCCGGGCGTGTCGTTGTGCCGAAACGGCGTTCGAGGAAATAGGCCCTGACTTGTCGCCTTGCGTTTACCGATGTTTGCCGCCAAGTGGCCGAAAAACCCCAACCCGCGAGTGGCGCCGACATTGATTTTTATGTCGGCGCCCCTGAACGATCCGAGCTAAACGGCAACGGTGCCGACACAGCAGCATTACTGCGGCCTCAACAAACTGCACTTCTTTACTGCCAGCGTCTATGATCGTGGGCGGATGCGCAGCCTGTCATCGGGGCGCAGAAATAGAAGGCAGTGTCTGCGCCACCCGCGAAGCGACCAGAGTCCGTTAAACGCAGTCGCGGAGGCAAATCTCGGATTACCCGCAGAAAGTCGCCAAGGGTTTAGCGACCCTTCCAGATGATCCTCGTCCCGAAACGGGGTTCGAGGAAATAGCTCCCGCCTTGTCGCCTTGCGTCTACCGATGTTTGTTGTCAAGTGACCGGGAAACGCCCGACCCCGAGAATTGGCGCTGTCAAGCAGCAAGTAGCGCGGACCTACTTGCCAAGGTCCGCGGCCTTTCAGGTTTTCAGCAGCGCAACCCCGTACTTGAAGGCTGCGGCTTCTGTTGGTTCGGAGGCTAAAAGCCGGGGAGTTACAGAAAAATACTGGTCAGCTTAACGCTGGTGGTCAGCGGCGGGGGCTGGCCGCCCGTCCACTGGACGACCTTGCCAGGCGGCGGGTGGTCGCGGATATTCGCAGCAGAGATCGGAGGGCTTCGTTCACTGCCGCCGAGTTGCGGAACACCTTGGCCACGTCCGGCTCCAGGACCGCAACGTTTGCGCCTTCCCTCATGATGCGACGGTAGTACTTGCCGCGGACGGCCGCCGAGTAATCGAAGTTGTACTCCGGGCGCATGTCATCCGGCTGCATCGGGCTCTTCGCCTTCATGACGTTCCCTTTCGCGAAGGGTCGCACGACGTGCGCTGATTACGCGCGTGGCGCCGCCTCGCTCAACATGGCTGACGACGAGCAGCCGGCCGCGGGCTGAATACCCCACCGTGATCAGCCGGCTCTCTTCTTGCGAATGGTCTGGGTCTCCAAAGGTGGCAGCCAGGGGGTCGTAGAACACCGTCACAGCTTCGTCAAATGACACGCGGTGCTTCTTGACGTTCGATGTGGCCTTGCTCCCATCCCACTCAAAACGCATTATACCATTTTCTCCTGTGCCCCCCTGACCGATCAACCCAAGTCACTCGGCGACATTGCCGGGGACTGCCGACCCGTGATCGCCCGCAATTCCCCACCGCCCGTTCTGGTGAGCGGGCTAGCCACGCTCAGTGTGTTCATGACCACGGGATCTTTCTGGCCGGCCCCGGTCGCATCAAGAGCCTACGGCGCGTCCTGGAGAAGGGTTCTTGGGCGATGCGAGGATCCCTCCGGCGCGAAGCGGGGCGGCTGGCAGTCACTTCACATTCGACGGGAGGGTGTAATACTCGTACGACATTTTCCAAGTGAATTCGCTGCCGGGATTGATCGTCATCGCGATGAAGGGTTCCACGGCGAGCACGCTCCGGATCGACCACAGGTTTTCGAACGATAGCGGACGGTCTCCGCTGATTCTCATGCCGGCGCCCACTCTGCTGTTCTCGATGCGGATCTCGTTGTCTTGGGGGCTGTCGCTGAACCCCAACATGGGGATTTCCACGACCTCCTCATTCTCCAGCACCTTCAAGTAAACGATCTGGTTCCCGCGAATCTTGGCAAGCTCCTGGTTGGGCGGCTCGGGCGACTGAATCTGGAAGGGAACCGTGATGGAGAAATCCGGACCGGGGGGCTGCTTATCGAGTACCAGGAAATTGTGATTGTACACCGTGCTTTGGATGGTGCGGCGGCCGGTATTTTTCAAACTGTGTTCCAACACCATCTCCGGCTTGCCTCTTGTTAGCCGCACGGTCTTCCCATAAACATAACTATAGCCCGATGACGGATCGGTAAGCTCCTGCGTGAATTCGATGGAATCCGAATACTTCCTGACGCTCCATTTGCCCGGGTCTACGATCTCGTACTGTTTGAAGGAGTCATAGCTGCCCTCGTCCTTGCGAAGCACCCCCACGCCGATTTTGATAAAAGTCCCGCCGGCCTTGGCCTCGTCCCATCCCAGGGCGCTCCCGTTGCTCTGAAACTCCTCGACGGGACCTGTGTTCCCGGTACAGGGCGAGGCGACAATCTCCGCCCCCTCGTAACGGAAGTCGTGCACTTTCGGATCCACCCTGTTAAACCATGGTCCGTAATAGTTATGCCCTTTATACTCGAGGCCGGCAATGACTCCCGACCAATCGAACCGGGTGGCGCGATAGTATCCGTTCCGGGCATCGGGCAGGTAGAGCTTCACCCGGATTTGGCCGTTTGTAATCTCGGCCTGCGGGGGATCGGCCGCCGGCAGCTTCCCGTTGCCCGCCACACCCCATACCGTTGCCCCAGCCAGGGCTACAGCCAGCCTCGTTCCGAAACGCGAGTTCGTCATCTTCGTATCAGCCCTTTCGTCTTCCATGGTATTTCCCCGACCTGCCTTCCTGCAAGCCCTTCAAAACCTTTTCGTGGACGTGATCCCCGCATTCGTAACCAAGCAATGCAAACCAGAGGTTTTCTTGCACGGTAATCCTCCCTGCCTTGCCGATTACGGGCACCCGCAGCCGGTCGAGTGGGCTGTGAACCCCTCGACCGCCACAGTTCAAAAGGAATTGTATAGCATCGTGACATTGACGGCAACGCTCGTGGTGACCTCGGGCTCTGCGCCCAAGCCGAGCGACGCCCCGGAGAGCCCAAGTCACATGCCCGTGCCGCTCAAGCTTACGGTCTGCGGGCTGCCGGGGTCGCTGTCACTGATGACAAGGGTGGCGGACCGCGCTCCCGCCGCGGTGGGCTTGAACGCCAGGTTGATCGTGCAACTCCCCTCGCCGGCTACCGTACTGCCCACCGCACAGGTAGAGTTGGCTTGAATTGCGAAGTCTCCCGCATCCGTGCCGCTGAGGGTGAGACTCGCAATCCTCAGCGGCGCGTTGCCCAGGTTGGTCAGCGTGACAGTCTTCGGGGCGCTGGTGGTCTCCACGGGCTGCGGGCCGAAGCCGAGGGACGTCGCGGAGAGCCGCACCGCCGTCCCCCTGCCCCTCAAGTTGACGGTCTGCGGGCTGCTGGGATCGCTGTCACGGATGACAAGGGTAGCGGACCGTACTCCGGCTGCGGTGGGTTTGAACCCCAGGTTGATCGTGCAGCTCCCTAGCCCGGCTACGCTACCGCCCGCCACACACGAGGTTGATTGAATCGCGAAGTCTCCAGCTTTCGTGCCCCTGGGAGTGAGGGGCGCAAAGCTCACCACGCTGAGGCTCGAAATGGTCAGCGGCGTGCTGCCCAGGTTCGTCAGCGTGACAGTCTTCAGAGAGCTGCTGCCCACGAGCTGTGCGCCGAAGCTGAGCGACGTCGGCGAGAGGCTCACCGCCGTCCCCGTGCCCGTACCGGTCAGACTGACCGTCTGCGGGCTATTTGCAGCGTTGTCGTTGATCGCGAGCGTCGCCGTGCGGCTCCCCGTCGCCGAAGGCGTGAAGGTTACACTCACCGTGCACGTGCCGTTGGGCGTGACCGTGGCTCCCGAGCAGGTGTCGCCGCTCTTGGCAAAGTCGCTGGCGTTCGTACCGCCCATCGTGACCGTCGAGATGATGAGGTTGGCGGTGCCGGTGTTGGTGACGGTCTCCGCCTGGGCTGCGCTCGTCGCGCTCAGGAGCTGACTGCCGAAACTTAAACCCGGGGCGGACAAGCTCACCACGGGCGCCGTCCCGCTCAAGCTCACCGTCAGCGTTACGTACGCCGTTTGAGTCAAGGTTCCGCTCGTGCCGGTGACGGCGATCGGGAAGTTTGCGCGCGGAGTGGAGGCGGTCGTGGAAACGGTCAATGTCGAAGCGCCTGATCCAGCGACCGACGTCGGATTGAGGCTGGCCGTCACACCTGCCGGCTGGCCGAGGGCTGTCACCGTGAAATCAACGGTGCCGCTGAAGCTGTTCACTGCGCTGACCGTGATCGTGCTGGTTCCGTCGTTGCCCTGCGTGACGTTTAGCGTGCTCGGTGACGCTGCTAGGCTATAATTCGGGCCCGTAGGCACGGGGCCGATGGCGTTGAGCAGGCTTTGCCCGTTCGGCGTGCCCCAGCCGGTCACCAAGTCGTAGCCGGTAACGGCTGAGAAAAGGTCCGGGCTCCCGCTATTGAAGTTGTTGCCGTCGGTGATGTCGTGGAAGTCGTTTCCGTACCCCGATCCCTGGCCGATCCCGTAGATGGTCGGGTTCAAAAAACCGATTCGGGTGCCGTTGGCCTGCTGATTCGCCAGGGCCAGAAACCCGGCCCACCGCGGCGCCGAAACGCTGGTTCCGCCAATCACATAATTGTGGGGGCATTCGCCGTTGGCACAGTAGTAACTGTCCCCATTCGCATCCGCAGCAACATCCGGTATGTTGCGCAAGGTCGTCGAGCCCTGGTTCAACGAGTTGACGACTGGCACCTGATAGCTGGGAATGGAGATGCCGTTGGTACTAAACCCGCCTCCGCTATCAACCCAGGCTGTTTCCGATTGCCAAGTGCCGCCTGGGCCGCTGGTCGTCAAGTCCGTCCCGCCAACAGCCGTGACGTAAGGATCATCCACCGGGTACCAACTACAGTATCCATTGTCGCTACAGCTAGGAGCGTTATATGCGCCGCTGTCGCCGGAAGCGACAAACAGATTCTGCCCCTGCGTCGCGAATTCCTGAAATATAGGTTCGTCCGACGAGGGGTCTGCAGGAAGCCACCCAAAGGAGGTGCTCAGTTGCTTGGCGATATTGTCCGTCGCCATCTGGTTAAGAATATCCACGTCGTTGTTGCCTTCGTAAACGATCACTGCGGACAGGTTGGGGGCCATGGAGATCGCCTGTTCGATATCGATGGCCGGTTCGGTATCATCGCAGCCCGCCCCACAAATTCCAGTGACGCCATCTAGTAGGACGTTGACGATGGGGACGTTGAGCGGCTGATCGATCGTGCTGAAGTAGGCTTGGACGTCGCTGAGGTTGTAAGGGGGGAGCTCAAACAGCCCGACCACCTGGCCGCTGCCGTCTAGCGTGACGCCAGGCATGTAGGCCGCCCTGATATCACTCCCGAGAAACATACCACCGTACCCTGAGCCGGTCCGGTTGGCGTGGACACTTTCGCCCTCTGGAACTCGCTTCAGGCCTATGGGGTGAGGCGGTGAGAAGTTGTTGAGGCCGGAGACGCCCTGCACGGGAACGCTCGGGTCCACGGAGGGCTCCACATTGGGAGCGTAAAACGTGCGCGGTTCCGTCGGATGTTGATAAACCTGCATCGTCACCTGGAAGGCCCGCTCGATATCGGCAACCGTACCGCTTACATCCAGCACCAGGCGATTGGGAGCCGTGTGGGTCACCGTCAAACCGTACGATTCGGCGAAACCAGCGACCTTCTCATAGTCGTCTATCGTTGGCCCAAATCGCTCTGTGAACTGCTGCACCGTCAAGAAATGACGGTAATCGGGACTGGCTGGGTCGTAGAGCTCGCGGAGCAGGCTCTGGAGTTCCTGCTGGTTGCACAGCCGCAGCGTTAGTGCCAGGCTCAAACGCCTCGAGCCGGGAAGTCGGCCTACTGCTCGCGCGCCCGCCGGTGCCGATAATTGCGTCGGGAGTGCCTGCCGTTGCTGCGCCCGAACAGGCACTGTCATGAAAAGCGAAGTGGTTGCGAACGCTGACAAGAGAAACGCCGCGAGCGAAGTACTTCTCTTCGTGGTCATTGTTCTTTCTCCCTTAACCAAGACTTCCGCTTTGAATTTGAACCGACCCGTAACATGCAACTGAGCACCTCTGAATGCAATGTTACTCTCGGGTTTCCGCAACCCTCTGCATTTGCGGCCAAGGATTTCTCCTGATGGTTTATTGGTTGATCCTCTCCTCGACCTTCTGTACCTCTCCGCCACTTTGTGCTACTTGGCCTACAGTGATTCCGGGAGGCGAGCCATGCGCGGAGCATTAAACACCTCCGCTACAGAGCACAGTGCGCTTTGTCTTGCTTTCCCGCTGGTTGGAAACCCCGAGGCGCGGGAGCATGAGCAACCTCCACTGGGGCGAGAGTGTGAATGAGCGCGGCTAATGTAGCTCCCCAAGACAGCGAATGTCAAGACACCACCTGTCAAGCCGCATTAGAAATGTCCCCTGATGCAAAGGAAAGGGCTTGCACGTGGAAATTGCGAAGGCCTCAGACGAACCCGCTCACTTTATAAATTCACACCGACGAAAGGAGGAGAGCCAAGATGTTCGGCCAAATGCAAGTCACTCGGATGTTTCAATTGAGCAAGCCGGAAACAGTGGACGAAGCTGTTGCCAAGCTGTTGGAGTTTGCCGAGTACCCTAAGGCGCGGGCCCACGACGCCCGCTCCTGCCAAGTGGCGAAGGAAGCCACCCTCGAACTCGCCTATCAAATAGTCGGGGATCGCCGCCGAAGCAAGTCGCTGAAACTTGCAGGATTTGCCTCAGATTTGGCAGATTGGTTCTACCTTGTCGTTAAGTGGCTCTCGTGCGCGAGGCATGGACCACTTGATGCGCTACATGGACTCGTTGAACAATTAGTTCCCCCGGGTCTCCGTGTACCCAGCGATAAAGCTCGTTGTCTCTGGCGGGTTTCATGTTCGAAAAGGCAGCGGACCGAGCAATTTCGGAACTGCAGGGAGCCTTCGCCCGCCCAAATCGCGCCCGCATGCAGCAAGGAACCGCCTCAATCGACGCCGAGATTGATAATCTAGTTTAGGAGCTCTACGGCATCAGAGACGAAGAACGCAAAATCAAGGAACCGTAAGGGCGGACGATTGATGAAACTTCATGCGCAAATAAGGGTAGAATAAGCACTCTCTTGGAGAGAAACATTATGAACATGCGGGGGATAGTGTTGGCTAGCGTGTGCGCGTTCTTGGTGCTTCCATTCGCCGGACTACGCGCAGAAAGAGCCGCGAACGATCCCACCTCCTCCGCCCAACCCGCGGACTTTTACCCGGTGGCCGTGTGGTACGGAGGGGGGAAGGCTCGCGCACCCATGCTGGAACCCGTGGACGCCTCGAGTGTGCAGCGCTGGGGCAAGGATCTGGACCAGATTAAGGCTGTGGGATTCAACACCGTGAAGTGCTGGGTGGATTGGGCCACCGCAGAGTCCAAGCCGG
>Ga0208692_1001709_pt1 | contig 11809 bp, 15 predicted proteins | sample June2015DPH_20_1_3_FD_184721 | JGI IMG/M metagenome (GOLD analysis project Ga0208692, IMG submission 184721) | Peatland microbial communities from SPRUCE experiment site at the Marcell Experimental Forest, Minnesota, USA - June2015DPH_20_100... | ecosystem: Environmental > Terrestrial > Soil >...
CATCACGCTGGTCCTGTCCGTGGCAGCAACGGCTGCGATTGCTTTCACGCTCAAGCCCTGGCTCGAATTGCGGCCCGCGCCCGACGCCGAACGTCAGGGCCTCGACATCAACGAGCACGGCGAAGAGGGTTACATTCTGGAGTAGCTGTCCTACTTTGACGACAGCCGCCGGGATCACCGCCGGGGCGGGACAGGCAGCGGCCACTACACGAGGCAAGCCGTGCCGGGTCGGGAGACCACACGCACAACGAGGATGCGGTCACGAGCCTTCGGCTTGGCTCAGGACAGGCTCCGCGCGACCCTACAGGACCTTTGCGCATTGCCGCAAATGACAGCAGCGGGTCGTCGGACTCGGCTCTTGCGGCCATTCAATCCGTGGGACTCGGGCAACGAAAGCCCGGTCGGTACGCCGTACTTCTTGACATAAGTGGGAATTCCCACCATATTCGAGCCATGCCAACCGCAACACTTCAACGCCGGAAACGAGCGAACCGCATCACCGTTGTCGCGCACTACGACGTGGCAGCCGATGACAAGAAACGGATCAGCCTGCGAACCGCCCGAACGAAGTATTTTCACGTCAAGGCTCTCTCGAACGGCTGCTTCCTGCTGGAGCCGCGCCTGTTGGTGCCGCCGCAGGCGATTCCTGCGCGCACGCGCAAGATGCTGGAAGAATCTGTCGCCCATTTAAAGAAGGGGATCGCCTCCGTTCCGATTGATCTGACTCCGTTCCTCAAGGATTAGGAGCGCCGTGGCTTTCCGCATCCGCATGGGTGTGCCGGAGATGGAAGCGTATTGGACCGACCTGTCGGCCCGCAATCTCCAAGGCAGGTTGAGCAAGCACGAGGAGAAGTTCTTCAAGAAACTCGTCAAGGTGCTGGGCTTTCTCGGTCAGAACCCGCGTCATCCGGGGTTGGCCTCACACGAGATTGACGATCTGACGCGCAAACACGGGATCAAGATTTTCCAGTCGTATTTGGAGAACAAAACGCCGGCAGCGGGGCGGTTATTCTGGGCGTATGGACCGGAGCAGGGAGACATCACGGTGCTCGCCATCGAGCCGCATCCTGAAGACCAGAAACGCGGCGCCTACCAGCGGATCAGGTTGTCCAATATGCCGGCCCGCAGGGCGAAGCCGGAGGAACGCAAGGCCACGAAATAGGCCCGGAGGAGGCCGGCGACCCGAGCGTCTCCATTGATCTGTTGATTCAAGCCCTGTTCCGGGTGGGCGCTACGCGCCGTCAGGTAGCCTCGGCACTTTAGCGGGAGGCGTTGCGCCAAGCCGGGCACTCCGTCGCCGGCGATTTGGGTCGAGCACGAAGTTGAAACCGCCTTGGCCCGCGAGCAGGAACAGAAACGCACCATGCTCTTTCCGATTCGCCTCAGCCGGAGGATTTGAACAGAAGGTAACGCTTGCCCGCCGTGGTTGGAAGGAAACAAAGGATGTCGTCTTCGTTCGCTTCGCCTGCTCGCGTGTCGTCTACGGAGTTGCCTTCTATAGAAATTCCGTACCCAATCTTGGCCCGGCACATTGGCGATTTCCGCCACTGGAAAGACCGCGACGCGTATGAGAAGTCCTTCGCCCGCCTCCTCCGCGACCTCACTTCAGCCGCACGACGACGAAGCGGCTGGCGCCTTCGCGGTTGACAAGGAGCAGGATGTTCTTGTTGCCTTTGGCCTTGGCCATTGCGGCGCGGAACTCGCTGACGTTGGCGACAGATTCGTGGTTGACCTCAGTGATCAGGTCGCCTTCTTGCAGGCCGACCTCGGCAGCGGGGCTGCCCTGGTCAACGGTGGTGACCAACACGCCTTTGGCGTCCGGATCATGGCTGTATTGCTTCGCGGCCTGTGGAGTGAGCGGGGCCACGCTCAGGCCGAGGTCGGGCATACTGGGAGCTTCCTCGCCCTCTCCGCCGGCGCCGGCGGCCTCTTCGGCCTTCATTTCGCCGACCGTGGCCGATAGCGTTCGGCGTTTGCCGTCCCGCACGACGACGATGTCCACCTTGGAGCCGGGCGCGGTAGCGGCGACGAGGTTTCGCAGATGATCGACATCCTCGATCGGCGTGCGGTTGTATTCGACGATGGCGTCGCCGGCGTTGATCCCCGCCTTTTCCGCGGGTGAACCTTTGTTAACGTTGGAAACCAGCGCGCCCTTGGTGCCCGACAGGCCAAAGTGTTCGGAGAGGTCTTCCGTGATGGGTTGGATGTTGATGCCGAGCAGGCCGCGGGTGACGCGGCCGCTCTTGATCAAGTCGCGAACGACCGGCTTGGCCATGTTAATGGGGATGGCGAAGCCGACGCCGGCGAATTGGCCGACGCTCGTGGCGATCGCGGTGTTGATGCCGACCACTTCACCCCGCAGGTTGACCAACGGGCCGCCGGAATTGCCCGGATTGATGGCGGCGTCGGTCTGCAGAAAATCCTGATAGTGGTCTCGTCCCTGCTCGACATCCCTGCGGCCTTTCGCGCTGATGATGCCGGCGGTGACGGTCTGCTCGTACCCGAACGGCGCGCCGACAGCCAACACCCAGTCGCCCACCCGGATCGCATCGGAGTCGCCGAGATCGGCCGGAACGATGCCGCGCGGAAGTTTGTCTTTGATTTTGATCACGGCGATGTCCGATCTCGGATCGGTGCCCACGACAACCGCGTCGTAAGGCTCGCTGCCGGGAAATCTCACCTTGATCTGGTCCATGTCGCGCACGACGTGGTTGTTGGTCAGAATGTGGCCTTCCTTGTCGATCACGACGCCCGACCCCATGCCGGTTTGCTTGAATTGGTACTCGCGGGGCTGCGACCGGCGCGGGCGCGGCGAATTGTCGTCACCGAAGAACCAGCGAAACGGTGAGTCATCACCGAATGGCCACTGGAAATAAGGCATCTTGACGGTCTTCTCGGAGTACACCGTCACCACACTTGGTTTCACGCGGACCGCCACGTCGGCAAACGCATCGCTCAACGCTTGGAGCGGGGCGGGGCCAGGTCCAAGGTTGGAGGTGGTAGCCTCTTCCTTGGCCAGTGCAGGTTTGTCAACGGCGGTGAAAACGATCAAGCCGGCCGCCACGCACAATGCCAGGCCAACGGTCATTCCAACTACTCTCAGTTTCTTTGAATTCATCGGGCATATCCTTTCGTCAGCGCGTTTCAGTAGTAGCGACACAGAAACCTGCCCCGGCGTTGAATTGAACCAACAAGAAAATACGGCTTGGAATCTCTCGGACTTCTGCCGATCTTCTGCCATAAGGACCAACGCCGTTGCGCCATGCCGGTCGCATGGGGGCCTTGCTGCATCATCAGACGGCGTGAGCTGCCCCGGGCGTATCTGAGCACCACCGCCGTAACCCGCCGAACACCCAACGTACTGGTGTTGTGCGAGGTAGGGCGCGACTCCGTAAACGGCACGCGAGCAGGCCGCCGGGCGCGCCGCGTTCTTCGGGGACGGGCAGCCCGGCGGTCTGCCCCTACCTACAGCCCTGCAAAACGCCCAACGCTGGCTATGGTGGTAGTGTCCAGATGCGCCCAGCTGCCCCGGCTGGACGGAGAATGCAGTTGAATCGAAATGCGGCTCTGTTATAGTGCGCCCATAGTTGGAGAGTGCGATGGCGGTTTTCGAGAACAAGTATCCAGACAACGTCGCGGGCAAGTATTACGTGGACGACCAGTGCATTGACTGCGATCTGTGCCGTGAGACTGCGCCCGACAATTTCACCCGCAACGAAGACGGCGGCTACAGCTACATATACAAGCAACCGACATCGCCCGAGGAGGAAACTCTTTGCAAGGAAGCGATGGAAGGTTGCCCGGTTGAAGCCATCGGCAACGACGGCGAACAAGCCGACGCCGCTGCCGCCGAGCAATCTCAGCCGCAGCAATCCCAGTGACCCCGGCATTGCGATCGCGAGTCTTGCGCGAATGGCAACCGTTCGCTGCTCACGGCGATGTGCCGAACGGAAAGATCGCCGCGTCCATGAGCAAGCTCGTTCCAGGCGTCATGAAAGGCCTCGGCTTGGAGCAGCGTCTCCAACAGTCACAGGTTTTCTTTCTATGGCCTGAAATTGTGGGGACCGACATCGCCAAGCACGCCCAGCCTGTGAGCTTGCGCAACGGGCTTCTCCACGTCACGGTCGATCATTCCGTCTGGTTGCAGGAACTTTCCCGTTACCACAAGCTGCTGTTGCTCCAAAAAATCAAAGCACGCGTCGGTAAGACGGCCGTTCGCGACATTGTCTTCCGCATCGGCTGAAATGCGCTGTGTGCTCTGTGCCTTGTGCCTTGCGCTCGTGACGATCGGCTGCGCCACCCATCACCACTTGCCAGTCACCAGTCACCAATCACCAATCTCCGTCCCATTCATCGCCCAGAAGGCCAACTACTGCGGGCCCGCCGCACTGGCGATGCTCGCCAACTATCACGGCCACAAGGTTTCACAGGACGAAATTGCTGCGGCCATTTACCTGCCGGGGATCCGCGGCACGCTCACCACTGACCTGGCTGATTATGCAGCGCGCTTCAATTTGTGGGTTCGCCAGTATCGCGGCACGCAGGCGGACTTGCGACACAAGCTGGCGGCGGGCGTTCCCATGATTGTGCTTGGAAAGTTCGGTGCGAACTTCCATTACTTCGTCGTGCTCGGCTTCGACGACTTCACCCAGACCGTCATCGTCCACTCGGATTCGCGTCCATGTCTCGAATTGCGGCAGGAGGATTTCCTGCGGTTTTGGAACAACGCCGAGCGCTGGACGCTGCTGGTTTGTCCGCCCGACCGCGCGATGTGGACGCTGTCGGCGGATGAACACAACGATTTGGGTGTGTTCTTGGAGCGCACGGGTCATCTGGCTGCCGCCGCCGGAAACTATCGCCGGGCAACGGAACTCCAGCCAGCCAACTCCTGCTTCCAGATGAATCTCGGCAATGCGCTCATCAAACAGAAGCTCTTCACCGAGGCAGCGGCCGCCAACGCGCGGGCGGTGAAGCTTGACCCTGGGAACGCTGACGCCATGAACAACCTGGCCTGGACCTACTTCGAACTCGGCGCCAACCTCGACGAAGCCGTGCAGCTTTGTGAACACGCCGTAAAACTCCGTCCATCGTCGAGCGCCTACTACCTCGACACGCTCGGCAGCGTTTACCTGAAGCAGCGTCGAGTTAAAGAGGCCATCGAGGCGTTCGAGTCAGCGCTGGCAGCGACGACCGAGCGCGAGTCATCGCTGCGCGCGGCGATCCAGCAACGGCTGGCGGCCGCGCGTGCGCTCCTGGAAAAATAAGTACTGTTGCGCCCAGCCTGCGTACGGGCCGAAGTGCGTGCGGGTGAACTCGCGCAGTTGCCGGTGCGTCACGTTGTGCTTCCGAGCAAAGTACAGCCGCCGCAGCGCGCGCTCGATCCACACGTCGATCGGAAACGCCTGGTCGAATCCACAGGAAAACAGCAGCACGCAACTGGCGATCTTCTCGCCAACACCGGGCAGGTTCAGAAGTTCCGCCATTGCGGTCTCATAATCGCAGCGCGGTTGTAGGAGCCCCGACAGGGATGTCGGGGCGACCGGGTCGGTTGATCGCGGCGGGGACGCCGCTCCCACGGAAATCTTAGACCAATTAATCGTGCCGTCATCAATCATCCGTGCGGCGGCGAGCAGATTCTTCGCGCGAAATCCGAGCTTGCAGTCCTTCAACTGCTGGACAGACGCTCGGGCAATGGCGGAGAAAGGCGGAAACCCGAAATGCGTTCCGTCAATTTGGTCACCGAATCTGCGCGACAACTCGGCGACGATCTGGCGAATTTGGACGATCTGCTTGGCGGAACTTGCGATGAACGAGGCGAGACATTCCCACGGTTCCTGCCGAATCACGCGGAGTCCCCAATGGTTGCGGACGGCTTGTTGCAGCGCCTCGTCGTCGGCTGGGAACGTCGCAACGACGTCGCGCAGTGAGCGATCAAGAGACAGATAGTATTGTAGCCGTGAATCGCATTCGCGGCTGTCGTCGGATTGCGAGGCCCGCGAAGAAGCTTCGCGGCTACAATCGTACTCCAAGACATTGCCCTGCTGCCGGAGTCGCCAGACCTCGCGTCCCACCACGCCTTCAAACCAGCTATCCGTCCCGCCGGGGCGGGACCAGCGGAATGCCTGACCGCATTCCAGCGTGCTCGCCAGATCAAAATCAGAAACATTGATAAAGTTCGTCATTTCTGTTACACAACCGTGCGGGGAACCCTAAAGGATGTTGCGCAAGAAGGTCAACTCGATCCACTTCGTGGGCGTGTGCGGCACCGCCATGGCTTCGGTCGCAGCGACGTGCCGCGAACGCGGCTATGCCGTCACCGGCAGCGACGAGAACGTCTATCCGCCGATGTCCACGTTTCTTGAATCGCGCGGCATCCGCATTATCTCGGGCTACTGCGAATCCAATCTTGATCACCGGCCCGACCTGGTCGTGATCGGCAACGCGGTGAAACGCGGCAATCCCGAAGTGGAACGCCTGCTCGACGAACGGTGGAACTACTGCTCGCTACCGGAACTGTTGCGCGAGTTTTTCATTCGCGGCAACCATTCCATCGTCATCGCCGGCACGCACGGCAAGACCACTACAACATCGCTGCTGGCGTGGGTGCTCGAATCCGCTGGGTTGTCGCCGGGCTTTCTCATCGGCGGGATTCCCAACAACTTCGGCTGCGGCGCGCGACCTGCAGCACAGGCAGGGACGCCTGTGCCACCGCCGGGCAATGGTGGCGCAGGCGTCCCTGCCTGCGACCGTTTCTTCGTCATCGAAGGCGACGAGTACGACACGGCGTTCTTCGACAAACGCAGCAAGTTCGTCCATTACCTGCCCGACACGGTGATACTGAACAATATCGAGTTCGATCATGCCGACATTTTTGCCGACCTAGCGGCGGTCAAGCGCGCTTTTCGCCAACTGGTCGCCGTGATTCCCCGACGGGGCCTGCTGATTGCCAACGGCGAGGACGCCAACGTGCGCGAGGTTGTCGCCGGCGCGCAATGTCGCGTTCGCTTCTTCGAGAAAGCGTGCTTCGACGGTTTCACGGTCCCGCTCGCAGGCGAGCACAACGCTCGCAACGCGGCCGCGGTGGCCGTTTGCGCCGCCGAATTGGGACTCTCCCGCGAACAAATCCAGCAAGGGTTCTCGACGTTTCGCGGCGTGAAGCGTCGCATGGAGGTGCGCGGCGAGGCGGCGGGCGTGACGGTGATTGATGATTTTGCCCATCATCCGACGGCCATTGCAGAAACCATCCGCGCCATTCGGACGGAATATCCACAGCGGCGGTTGTGGGCGTTGTTCGAGCCGCGCAGCAACACGACCCGGCGGAACGTTTTCCAGCGCGAACTGGCCGAGTCGCTGGCGCTGGCCGATGGCGTGTTCATCGCGCGGGTGCATCGGCTGAACGAGCTTGTCGAGAGCGAACGGCTCAAGCCGGAACAGATCGTCGAGTCGTTGCGACGCGCGGGCAAGTTGGCCGAGTATTCATACGACAGCGAGCAGATTGTGGCGCGGCTGGTGCCGCAGTTGCGCGACCGCGACGTGGTGGCGGTTTTTTCCAACGGCAAGTTCGACAGCATCCACGACAAACTCCTGGCGCGGTTGCGGCTCGGCGGGAGCCACGGCTCGAATGCTTCTATCCCAGCCCTCCAAGACGCGGGCCAAAGGGCTTGATTTCCCATTCTCCACCTGTATTCTGACGGCTGAATTCTGACCACGTGAAACGTGGTAAACTTCGGTTTGAGCGGCCCCATCGTCTAGAGGCCCAGGACACGAGATTCTCAATCTCGGTACACGGGTTCGAATCCCGTTGGGGCCGCCATTTTATTGGTTCCGCTTTGAACCAAGTTGACAATCGGTGTGTCTTTAGGTTTGGATTTCCGCTTGTTGTAAACCTCAAAAGGAGAACGCATGGACCAAGGCATTGCGGCGATTAACGAACAGGTCAAACGCGAGAGCGAGTTTGTGCGGCTGCTCGTGGGCGAGATCGGCAAGGTCATCGTCGGGCAGAAATACCTCATCGAGCGGTTGTTGATCGGGCTGCTGGCGGACGGGCACGTGTTGCTCGAAGGCGTGCCGGGGCTGGCGAAAACATTGTCGGTCAAGACGCTGTCGGCGGCGATCCAGACGACGTTTCATCGGATCCAGTTCACGCCAGATCTGTTGCCCGCCGACGTGATCGGCACGCTCATTTATACTAATGGGCGTTCAATTTAACATTAATTATCCAGTCGAAATGAGTGAGGGACTGGATGCGAGCGGGTGAGGATTCCAGTTCACGTAGACGCTCCAGCAGAGCCAATTCCACACGGTTCATGGAGTCATAATCGTGGTTGCCAAAGGGATCACGGCGTATCTCGCGCCAGAGTAGTTCCTGCGGGTTGCATTGCGGGCTGTAAGGCGGCAGCCACTCCAAGGTGATGTTGGTCGGCACCACCAAGGCCTTGGCTTGGTGCCAACCCGCTCGATCCAGAAACATCAACAGGTGCTCGGCTGGGTGCCGTCGGGAGACTTCGGCCAGAAACAGGGACATGGCAGCGGTGTCAGCGTGAGGCAGAATCAAGCTGATCAGTTCGCCATCCTGCGGACTGACGCTGCCGAACACATGCGTGTATTGCCGCACCCGATGGGTCGGCACTTGCGGGCGGCAGCCCAGCGGAGCCCAGCAGCGGATCGGATCGCTCATCCGTCCGAACCGGGCTTCATCCTCGAACATCAGGCGCAGCGACTGGTGCGGGTGCCCAGCCGCCACCGCGTCCACCTTGGCTTGGAGTTTTTTTAAAAGCCGCTCGCGCTCGCGGGTTGTCTTTGGGATGTTTGGGACGGGGTTGGACCTGCCGCCACTGATGGCGGGCCAGCAGCCGATACACGGTCGAATCGGGCACGGGCCGGCCGACGCGGGCTTGGTAGCACGCTTTGATGCCGCGGGCGCTTACCAATCGTCCCGCTTGAGCCTGCTTGTGCCACGGTGCCAACAGCGCCCGCTCCTGCTGGACGGTCAGGTTTTGATGGCGACGCCCGCCTTTGGGTCGGCCCTGGGCGGCGGCCAGGCCGCCGCGCAAATAGTCTGACCAGATTCGTCGCACATGGCTCACGCTCAATCCCACGGTGCGCGCGATGGCGTCGGTGGACAGGTCCTGCTGGGTGCGAAGCCAGAGGCATTGCAGCCGTTGAAAGGTGGATTTGTTGGGGGCGGTCAGCATCGCACGACGAATCGCGCCAACCTGCACAGCGGGGATTTCAGTTCGAGGGCGCATAGAATTGCCCTCCAACTTACTTTAGTAGCCTATTGATTGCAAGTTAGTATAATACCATTTCCCAAGTTGTTCATCACCGAGCGAAGCGCAGCCCTCAAGCGGAGTGTAGCGAGGTTGTGAATAACTTGGCCGCCGCATTCGCCACCGAAGGGATTTCCGGGCAGGCTGTGGCTGGCAGCCGTCCTGTCGCGATGTCGATACGGTCACCGACCAACCACCCCACGAGGGTTCAGCGCAGAAAACCGGCGACATCGTTGGCTCGTGTTCCAAAGTCTGAGAGAACTGCGCCCCATGATGGCCGCCGTATTAGTCCGACTCTGAACCGAGTAACTCCAGGTGGGGCTGCCGCAACGACAGGAAAGGAATCGCAGCACATGAAGACATGGAATGAAGTCACACACTTCGCGGGGTTCGATTGGGCCAAGGAGCATCATGACCTACTGGTCTTGGATGCGGCGGGCAGAATCGCTGCTGAGTTTCGCTTCGACCACACGCCGGACGGTTGGGAAGTCTGCCGCAAGCGGTTGGCGGAGTTTCCCCACCTCGCCATCGCAGTCGAATCTGGCCAGCGCCTCGCGCTGGAACGACTGGTGAGCATGGGCCACCGGATCTATCCCATTCATCCGCGCAGCTCCAAGTCGTATCGCACCCGCAAGCTGCCCAGCGGCACCAAGACGGATCGGGCCGATTGTTGGGCGCTCGCTGATGCGGTGCGTTTGGAAGGGGAAGCGTGGACCCCACTGCAAACACCCGAACCACTCGTCCAGCAGTTGCGGTTGTTGTGTCGGGACGAGGTCGCGCTAATCGAACAGCGGACGGCCTTGGTCAACCAGCTACAGCAAGCGCTCTACGAGTATTATCCCGCGGCCTTGGCAGCGTTCGACAACTGGTGTGCGCCCTCGGCGTGGGCGTTTGTGGAGGCGTTCCCCACGCCCCAAGCGTTGGTGCAAGCGGGACAGCGCCAATGGCAGAAGTTCCTGTTCGCGCACGGACTCCGCCGTCGGGAGACAAACGAGAAACGGATGACCATCTTTGCCCAAGCCGACCAGTTTTGCGGCCCCACGCCAGTGATTGCCGCCAAAAGTGCGTTGGCTGTCGCCCTCGCGAAGTTATTGCACACACTGGAACTACAGTTGACCCGCTACCGCACCCTCATCGACGAATGTTTTCAAGCACATCCGGCGCACACAATCTTTGCCTCACTACCCGGTGCCGGCACCAAGTTAGCCCCGCGTTTGTTGAGTGAACTGCTCGTGTTGCCAGCGCTGGCAGAACAGCCGCAAACCTGGCAGTGTTTGGCCGGGATGGCACCGGTGAGTTATCAATCGGGCCAGGTGTCCGTCGTTCATCTGCGCCGCCAGTGCAACCGCTTCCTCCGGCATGCCGTCCACCTCTGGGTCGATCTGAGTCGGCATTCTTGCGATTGGGCACAAATCTACTATGCGGCGCATCGCCAAAAGGGACAGAGCCACGCTTGTGCCGTGCGTTGTCTGGGCATGCGCTGGCTGAAGATCCTCGCCGCCATGATCCGCAATCAGACGCCGTATGACGCCGCGCTGCATGCCCGCAATCAGTTGCAGCATGGATCATGGGTGCTGCAGTTGCAGCCAGACCAACCAGTCGCAAACCATGCCGCGTGATCGCCGACAGAACAACCTCGTCAACAACCAATAACTTTTATGAAAAATCACTTGCTTGCACAGAGAACTTCTGCGCCTCACGCCGCCAAGAACTACCACAGCCAATCGCTCAGTTTGTCTGCAGACATGCCCCTGAGTGCTGCCGCACTAGCATGCAGCCGCGCACGCGTAGCACGAATTGAGATCACGGCCCCCTTTTTCCTAAGTTTCGAGATCACCCTTGAAACCTCACCTTTAGACAGCCGCATAACTTCGGCGATCTGAGGTCCCGTCATCGGCTTCTTTATTATCGCCTTTAGCACCTTTTCTTCTTCTTCATACTTTTCTTTGTACGATTTCTTCACAACTCCTCCGACTTCACTACCAATTATTCCACTATACGAACCATTCAGCACCGTCAATCAGTTCTGTCAGATCAAATGCGCTTCGAGAAAGACAAAGTCCCTACGCGCCGGTAGCTCCTACGAATTTGTTGGGCATCTCATCATTGCGCTCGGTACTTCTCTCTCAGGGACTGCACCAGAAAGGCCGCATCAAATGTATAGATGTGTTCAGGCTTCGTGGCGAAACACTTGATAAGCAACCCAGTTCTTGGCTTATACATCAGGTATGCAGGGCCTTCATAGTATGTCGTCTGGGCCGAAAATGTCGCTGAATCCCCGCTGGCGGACGCGGAGCCCGATGTGACTGCTCGAGCCGCTGGCGGCGAGAAACTGGAAACAGATGTGGACGAGCTTTCGTCAATTACGGCGAAGTAACCGAACCCATGCTGGGTCGTGAGTTCGGCGGCCCGTAGTAGGGCGAAATCCTGAGCGCGCTCCATGGACGTGTACGCATTGCCACGGAAGTAAACTCGAAATACGTCTGTTGCCAGGTGGGTTTCCGAGTACCCGCCCCGAAACGAGCTGGCCTGATATGGGG
>Ga0208692_1001712_pt1 | contig 11790 bp, 14 predicted proteins | sample June2015DPH_20_1_3_FD_184721 | JGI IMG/M metagenome (GOLD analysis project Ga0208692, IMG submission 184721) | Peatland microbial communities from SPRUCE experiment site at the Marcell Experimental Forest, Minnesota, USA - June2015DPH_20_100... | ecosystem: Environmental > Terrestrial > Soil >...
TGACCGGTTCGCAGATCATCGTCAAGGAAAAAGGCAATAACCTGCGCACCTACAAGCTGCGCAAGTACCAGCGCTCCAACCAGTCCACCTGCATCGACCAGCGCCCGGCAGTCATCAAGGGTCAGGTGATCAAAAAGGGCGACATCATCGCCGACTCCTCCTCGACCGAAAGCGGCGAGCTGGCCCTCGGCCAGAACGTCACCGTGGCCTTCATGTCGTGGGAAGGCGCCAACTTCGAGGATGCCATCGTCATCTCCGAACGGCTGGTGCAGGAGGACCGCTTCACCTCCATCCACATCGAGAAGTATGAGGTCGAGACCCGCGATACCAAGCTGGGTCCCGAAGAGATCACCCGCGATATCCCCAATGTCGGGGAGGATGCCCTCAGGGACCTGGATGAGACCGGCATCATCCGCATCGGGGCGGTGGTCGGCCCGAACGACATCCTGGTCGGGAAGATCACCCCCAAGGGCGAGAAAGAGCTGACCCCGGAAGAACGCCTGCTGCGCGCCATCTTCGGCGAGAAGTCGCGGGATGTCAAGGACACCTCGCTGCGCATGCCCCACGGCGAACGCGGCAAGGTGGTGGATGTCAAGGTGTTCACCCGGGAGGACAATGCCGACCTGTCGGCCGGCGTGGATATGATGGTGCGCGTCTCCGTGGCGCAGCGCCGCAAGATCACCGCCGGGGATAAGCTGGCCGGCCGGCACGGCAACAAGGGCGTCGTCTCGCGCGTGGTCCAGGTGGAGGACATGCCGTTCATGGAAGACGGCACGCCGGTCGACATCATTCTCAACCCGACCGGAGTCCCGGGCCGCATGAACCTCGGCCAGGTCCTGGAAGTCCATCTCGGCTGGGCCGCCCAAAGGCTCGGCTTCCGCGCCATCACCCCGGTCTTCGACGGCGCCAAGGAGGAGCAAATCGAAGCGGAGCTGGCGCGCGCCTGGATCATGGATCATGCCTGGAAGGACACGGGCGAAAAGGCCTGGACCTGGCTCAAAGATCAGGAGTACACTCCCGAGGACATCGAGGACGACGACGAGGTGCGCCGGCTTTACCTGGAGCAGTGGCTGGGGGACCGTGGCTATGACGTCTACCGGTTCAACGAACCTGACTATGCCCGCCACGCCACCGCCATGGAGTGGCTGCGCGATCATGAATTTGATCCGTCCACCATTTTCGCAGACGAGATGCCCGCGCCAAAGCTGCGAAGCGAGTTCGACAAGCAGGCCGTGCATGCTTGTCTGAAGCTCTGGCTGCGCTCGCGCGGCCACCAGGAATTTGCCGATAAGAACGTCTTGACTTTGGCGGATAAGGAAATGGCCCAGTTCGGCGTCCCGTCCCCGGTTTTGGGCAAGCAGGTGCTGCGCGATGGCAAGAGCGGCGAGAATTATGACCAGCCGGTGACGGTGGGCGTGATGACCGTCCTGAAGCTGCACCACCTGGTGGAAGACAAGGTCCACGCCCGTTCGACCGGGCCGTACAGCCTGGTCACCCAGCAGCCGCTGGGGGGCAAGGCCCAGTTCGGCGGCCAGCGTTTCGGCGAGATGGAAGTGTGGGCGCTGGAGGCCTACGGGGCAGCCTATACGCTGCAGGAGATGCTCACCGTGAAGTCCGACGACGTTCAGGGCCGGGTCAACGCCTACGAGGCGATCGTCAAGGGCGAAGAGATCGAGGAGCCCTCGATCCCGGCCTCCTTCCGTGTGCTGGTCAAGGAACTGCAGAGCCTGGGACTCGCCGTGGAGGCCGTGACCGACACCGGCGAGGTGCTCAGGTTCGACAAGGACGAAGAAAAGATCCATCCTCCGAGGTTCCAGACCGGCCTGATGGACATCGGGGAGGGCCTGTTCAAGAATCTCGGCGGCGAGCAAGTACCTAAATTCCGGTGATTGCCCATAAGTGTAAGAGTTGAACAAAAGCTCTGCCAATTGTGGTAATAATTTGTTACCACACAAACCATACCCAGGAGGCAGAGCCATGTGGAATATACCGCTTACGGCATCGGTCACAAGTGAAGGTAGTTTTGCATCTGTCAAGATAGGAATGAGTTCCAGTGGTGCAGGGCGTGCGGATTTGCGTTTATGTCTAGGAATTTATATTTTTGCAAAAGAACGGCGTAGCGTTTCAGAGGCAGGCTACCTGCCTGCCCTGGCGGCAGTCCAGGGAGCGAATCGGCATGATGCGCTCACCATCAAGGCCGGGACGAGATCACCCCAAAAATCAATTCCATGGAATATGGCAATGCCTCATGAGGTTATCTGAGGGAGAAAAAGTGAGGAGGCGCATCAGATTTTCAGGATGTGTTCCAACTGAAAGGCACAGTTACTTCGCAGGTGAGCGGAAGCTGCTGATACTGGCGAGGCGATTTTGGACGATGGGTGGGTTGTTTGACCTGCGCAGCCTCTTTCATGGCGTCTCTGGCAGCCTTCCGCATACGATGTGTTTCCAGCCAGCGCTACATCCATACAAAACCGCGTTTTGGCTCCCGGATTTCCGCAAGTTCCATCGTGCGGCCACAAAGCGGCCAGGATAGAGGATCGTATCCAAAACTGGCTTTGATGCGGTCGCGCCATTTCAGGGGGGCAACGGGCTTTAATAACGGGTCGAGAGCGAACAGAGGAATTTGTGTGCGCAGCGCTTCCAGAGCGGGGTTGGCAATATCTACACAGCGGCGTTTAACGCAACGGGCGTATAGACCGGCGTAGTGCACCATTTGCAATCCCTTTGGAGGGATATGCGGCACGAGGTAAGATAAGAGATGAAATCCAGGGCCGGACAGCGTACGACAATTTTCTCACTGGTCTGGGTGTCCTTATACCAAAAGGTGACTGTCTTCCCATCGTAGTCGGTCAGGTGGGAGGTAGCCAGGGGAGGATGTCCCAGGTAACGGCCGATATAGCGGTCAGCTTCAATTCCTTTGGGATAAAAGCTTTCCGTATGGACCATCTTGGGCTTTGTTCAATGATTCGATCGCTGCGGCGGCGCCCTAGTGCGCTATTTCCAGGTCGGCAGAGGTCCGCAGGGCGGCCAGGTCATCGGCACCCACGCCGGGCCGGGGACGATCGCCCTGACCTAAATGGCCGGGGTCCCCTAATCCTCAAAATCGCCGCGACTTCTCCATTCTTTGGGGTTTAATAATCTGATAAGTCTCCCAAAGGAGGGGATATGTCGAAAGTCGCCGTTGTCACCGACAGTACTGCGTACCTGCCTCCTGATCTTGTGGAAAAATACAACATCACTGTCACGCCTCAGGTACTCATCTGGGGTAATGAAACTTTCCTCGACGGCGTCGACATCCTGCCGGACGAGTTCTACAAACGGCTGGCGACCTCCAAGGTCATGCCGACGACCTCCCAGGTCGCCATCGTCACCATGAAGGCCACCTTTGAAAAACTGCTCGCCGAAGGTTACTGCGTTCTGGGGATTTTCATTTCAGCCAAGCTCTCCGGGACGATGCAGTCCGCCACCCAGGCATGCGAGATGCTACCGAAAGCGGCTGACAAAATCGCGATCGTGGACTCCAATTCAACAGCCATGGCGATGGGGTTCCATGTCCTGACCGTTGCCCGCGCTGCTCAGGAGGGGGCCAATCTTGCTGAGTGCCAGAAACTGGCGGAAAAATGCCGGCAGTACACCGGCGTCTTCTTCGTCGTGGATACCCTGGAATTCCTGCAGCGTGGCGGGCGCATTGGCGGCGCACAGGCCCTGATGGGCACCGCCCTGAACATCAAGCCGGTGCTGGAACTCCGGGACGGCCGCATCGAATCGATCGAAAAAGTACGCACCAAGCGCAAAGCCCTGGACCGTCTGATAGCGCTCGTCAGCCACCAGGTCGAGGGGCGGACCCCGCTACGGCTATCCACGCTTCACGCCAACGCCGAGGCCGAAGCCCGTTCCCTGCTGGAAACCGCCACGGCGAAGCTGCACCCGGTCGAGACCATATTCACCAGTGTCAGCCCGGTCATCGGCACCCACGCCGGCCCCGGGACGGTCGGCCTGGCATATATGGCCGGGATGTAATAACCTTTGGTGCTAGTTGAGATAAGAGTAGCCATGGGTTATCCTTCAGGGCGACGAAACCCAACAGGAGGATCCCATGACTACAGAGGACATTATCCTAAACATCTTCTGTCTTGTGGATGATAACTTGCCGCACAAAACCGGCAATCGAATTTTTAACCCAATTTTGGGAACTTGCCAACCGCCTCGCTGACCACCGCGCCGTGTCCCGGGCAGACGAGGCGTGCCCCCAGGGCGGCCTGTTTGCGCACGGCGTCGTCTGCCTTCGCCTGGTCCCAGTTGTTGGCCCCGCGCGAGCCGCGCAGGCCGGTCTCCTCGGAGACGATCGAATCCCCGACGAACAGGACGCCGGCGGAGGGAGCGAAAAACGAGACGTGGCCTGGGGTGTGGCCGGCCGTCTCGACGACGCGCAGCCCGCCCAGGACCGGCAGCACCTGTCCGTCGGCCAGGATTTCGTCCACCTGGACGGGCCTGGGCTTGACAAGGTGGCCGGTGATCGAGAAGACCAGCTTGAGCAGCAGGTTGGAGGGCTTGAACGGACGTGAGGCATGCTCGGTGGCCTTGAACGGGCGCGAGGCATGCCCGGCGGCAATGGCTTCGGCTTCGATCGCGCTGGCATAGACGCGCGCCCCCGTGGCGGCCTTGAGCCTGGCCAGCCCGCCGACGTGGTCGAAGTCAGCGTGGGTGATGAGGATGCGCTTCAGGTCCTTCGGCGCATGCCCCAGCCCGGCGAGGGCGCGCAGGATTTTCCTGTCGCTGCCCGGCAGGCCGGCGTCGATCAAGGTCAGCCCGTCGGCGTCGACGATCAGGTAGGGATTGGCCGTGATGCCGGGGATCAGGTGGACATTCGGGGCAATTTCCATAGATGTCTCCTCAAGACATGCATTCTGATTCGGCCTAGCTTGTCAACGGAAAAACTGCGGATGGGAAATTGTAATCTTATCTAACATGAATGAGTGACGAGTATCAGGTCCAGCGATCCTTGTCAGCCGCTAAGAGGGATGCGGATTATATGATCTCAGGCAGCCTTGACAGCCGTTTTCCCGGCGTCGAGATCTGAGGACACAGGGCCCATCTCTTTAACGAGCTTGTCCCGACCGAACTGCTTTAGTTCCCCGGCCTTCCCTTGAACCCCTGCCGTGATCCCATGGGTATTGAAGCGAACCTGCGCAAGCACATTTTTTACCATTTTGGTTGTCCGATTGCGCAATTGGTTAATTTTTAGCTGAATTTGGGAGCGCGTCTGTTTTCCCGATTGCGGTGCGAAGAGTAGCATCGCTGCCGCGCCGGCCAGGCTACCGATCAGCAGGCCGATTAAAACGTTCTTCGTATTATTTATGTCGTACACGTGCTCCTCGATATTGTTTCCCATTATGTCATCTCCTTGATTGCTGAATATCGCGAATGCTCATTGCGGTTTGCGTGAAGGGAAAAGGCGGGTATAGACGGGGAAAGACACTGCGATTTCTCTTTGTGTCGTTTTAACTTCTGATATTCAGCTGTTTGACATTTTGATCTCGTTGAGTATGGCCCCATTTGAATACTGAAAGGGCTCATCTTACTACGGCACAAAAAAGGCCGGTTGTTCCGCACAACATTCAACTCTGCAAGAAGATGTCGAATCGCGCCCGGGTAGCAGCCACGCAGGCATCCGATTCGTTTTCTGCCATCACGAACAAAACGACTCTCACACGATACAGTTTCTTTTCCGTTTTTTCTCCTCTCAGTAACAACCGGACGACCAGGGAGAATAGCCAAAACGGTTCAGTTAGAAACGGATAGTCTCTGCCGCCGCTCTCAGACGTTCGGCCGCGCGCTCGGGGGTCTCACCTTTACTGATAAATGCATCGGCGCCGGCGGAGAGCGCGGCCTGCTGACGGGCATTAAACAGCCTGCGCCCAGCCCGATGGAACAGACCGGCGCGGGCTGGATGGGTTAGAGAATGTGCAAGTCGGCGACCTGGCGGAAGTGGTAGCCGTAGATGGCCAGGGTGATCGCCACCGGGAAGAGGCGGGGCTTGCGGAAGAGCGCCCAGACAAACAGCTTCCAGTAATAGAAGCGTTCCTTGCCCAAAATGCCCAGGCGCAGGATGGAACGGAAAAATGCCCGGATGTATTCCGAATTCAGCGGGATAGTAACCCTCGGAGGCTGGTATTCCCTCAGGAAAGTCCGGACGCGGACATAGTAATTCTTGGGGGCATAGAGATAGTCCACCACCCCCCGGTAACCCTTCTGCAGCACGTCGAGGTTCATCTTGGGAATGATGTTCGTCGTCCCGTCGACGTTATCGCCGGTCGACAGACCGCGCAGGCGGCCTTCAACTGCCAGGCGCTGGTACAGGCGGGTGCCGATGGGTGCCTGCAACAGGCCGACCATGGCAGTGACTATGCCGCTTTTCTGGATAAAGTCGATTTGGCGCTGGAAGATCGAGGGGGTGTCGCTGTCGAACCCGACGATGAACCCGCCCTGGACCTGCAGCCCGGCGCGCTGGATGCGCTTGACGTCCGCCACCAGGTCACGGTGCAGGTTCTGCTTCTTATTGCACTCGGCTAGGCTGTCGTCGTCCGGTGTTTCGACGCCGATGAAGACGGTGTCAAACCCCGCCTGGACCATCAAATCCATCAACGTTTCGTCGTCGGCGATATTGATCGAAATCTCGGTATTGAACGCAATACCAACTTTGCCTTTGCGCCATTCTACTAGCGCTGGCAGCAGGTCCTCCTTGAGGTGCTTCTTATTTCCCATGAGATTGTCGTCCACGAAAAAGATGGGCTCACGCCACCCGAGGCGGTAAAGCCCGTCTAGCTCGCGCACGATCTGGGCGGCGGTCTTGACCCGCGGCCGGTGCCCATAAAGGGCGGTGATGTTGCAAAAATCGCAGTCGAAGGGACAGCCACGCGAATACTGGATCGACATGGTCGCATAGTGTTTCAGGTCGGCCAGCTCCCATAAGGGTGCCGGGGTCTGCTGGATATCGGGAAACTGATCGGAAGTGTAGACGCGTTTTGCGCAGCCCTGCTCAAGGTCCCGCAGGAACGGCGCCAGGGTCACCTCGGCCTCATTCAGCACGAAGTGGTCCACATCCGCGAAGTGCTCGTATTCGCTGGTGAAGAGCGGCCCCCCGGCGACGACTTTCAAGCCGGCGGCCTTGCAGCAGCGGATTAACTGGACGGTAGATTCCCTTTGAACGACCATGGCACTGACGAAGGCGTAATCCGCCCAGGCCAGGTCCCGGTCGGTCAGCTTGCGCACGTTCAAGTCGACCAGGCGCTTCTCCCACTCCGCTGGGAGCATGGCAGCCACGGTCAGCAGTCCCAGCGGCTGGGTAGATGCCTTTTTGTGGATGAACTGCAGGGCATGCTTGAAACTCCAAAAAGTGTCGGGGAATTCCGGGTATAACAGTAATATTTTCATTTGCTCTCCGATCGGGAAGTGCGGAAGGATTATTACTTCAGGCTTTCATGCACGCGAAGAAACTCAGGGGCTACCTAGTGGTTCTTGTGTCTTTTCTTCGATCCGGACGAGGGGTTCATCCCGCCTTTGCCGAACGGCATCGCCTTGGCCTTCTCGGGCAACTGTCCCCGCACCCCTTCAGACTGGCTCAAACCGGAAACTGGGCCGCTGCCGCGATTGGCGGTTGCGAGCGGTTTCGATTTTGCTTTGGGTAACTTGCGTATACTGACACCTTTGTGTCCCATATTATTCTCCTTGATGGAATGGTTTTCTGAATGTTGAATGAGTTTACTGATCGGTCAGGCATGAGGAGTGCCGGCCACCTTGCGGGCCTCCGCCTTCATCCGCCGCACATGCTTGCGCTTCCCCTTGGATAATCGTTTGGATTTCGTCTCGTTCGACTTGCCTGTCTTGGTTGCCATGGGTATCAACTCCTTATTCCGTCACGTCTCCAGGGTGATAATTCTCATCCGCACGATAAGACAACCGATACATCACCATGCGGACCCCCTTCTGTCCCATCAATTCGCTGACCACCCGCGCCCACGAAAATATACGTCCCCTCATCCGCTTTAACCTCGCCTGGTTATCATCACGGAAATAATACGCCCCGGTCACCGTATTCCGAAAGACCGAAATTCTCGGCTTCATTTGCCCTGGTCCCTCGCAATCCTCCGAATCTCATCCGCCGTGCACATACGAACATCAGCCCGCCACGTTTCCGAACCACCTACCGTTTTAATTGACCGTTCATATCCCCACTTATCAATTAATCTTTCTACCTCTTCCCACCATATATGACCGCCCCTTCGCGTTTCCCTTATCACCTCGTATTTCGCAAACGACAGCCGAACCCTATCCTCGTTTTTAAAATAAATCACATGCACAACCGTTTCCATATGACCTCACTTTGTTCTTTAAGTACGGCAAGCCTATAGTGCTTTTGCCTTTTTCGACCGGACCCCTTCCTCGTCACCTGCGGGCGGGGGCTCCCAGTCGAAAAAGGCCCCACATCGGGTCGGCAGCCCCCTTTAAACAAGAGCCGCCAGCGCTTGCCGCTGGCGCTCGCTTCTGCTATACTGGCAGTACAGTGGCCGCTCCAACGGCCGTTCGACATCCTAAGGACCACCAGCTTATCCCGTAGGATGTCGTTTATTTTTACCCTCGTAATACTATCACTCATCAATCACCGTAGCAAGTCCCAACGTACACCCAATCCGACGGAGGGCCCGTGTATCTCACCCCTCCATTTTCGGCGAAAATGGGGAAAGCATCCCCGTTTTCGCCGAACGCTGTCGCCCCCTCGCCCGCTTCCTCACTCAAACGACCGACCCCGCGCGCGGCTGGCGCGCCCGCGGCCAGCCGGTCATGAAAAAAGAGCACAGGGGCAGAACGAAGCACAGGATTTTGTGTCTCACATCCCAGACCGGACACGTCCGATGCTCAATAGATTTTTTAAGATTGCTGGGGGACCCCCGGGCGAACAGCATCCTTCTGATTTTTCTCCCCATCTGTGGCGGGAGGGAAGGCATGCCTCCGCGGCTGTGGCGGCAAACGGATGATCACGGGATACGCGCCCTCTCAGGACATTCTGAGGATTTGTTAAGATTCGGGCAACCTTAAATATTTTAATATTTTTAGATAGGCGTAGGCTTGGAGTATTGGAGATCGCCCCTTTCTCTGCTACAATCAAGCACACACTTCTTACACAATCTCGGGACAGCAGGCAGGATTCATCCCTGAAATAACCCGGTACCCCTTAAAGAAATATTCTGATCGACTCCCCACTGCACTTGCGGTGGGCTTGTTTCCTTATACGGTATCATTGGTACGATCATCAGCGGAGGGAATTCATGGAAGCCGAACAAGCCTGGCAGTCTGCCCTCGGGCAGCTGCAAATGGAAATGCCCAAAGCCTCCTTCGACACCTGGCTGCGCGATACCAGCCTGGCCACCTATGAGGATGGGGTCTTCACGGTCGCCGTCCCGAACGCTTATGCCCGCGATTGGCTGGAAAGCCGCCTAGCCACCACTGCAGAGCGCACGCTGATGGGGATCATGAACCGCTCTGTGGACGTGCAGTTCGTCGTCGCCCAAGGCAGTGTTGAACCGACTCCCGACCTGATCCCGGACGAGAATGTCTCCATTGAACCCCCCCGCCCTCGCAGCCTCAGTCTCAATCCCCGTTACACCTTCGAGAACTTCGTAATCGGCTCGAACAACCGCCTGGCGACGGCCGCTGCATGGGCAGTCGCCGAGAATCCCGCCTGCGCCTACAACCCGCTTTTCCTGTACGGGGGCGTCGGCCTGGGCAAGACCCACCTGCTGCACGCCATTGGCAATCACTGCCAGAGAAACGGCCGCAATGTCCTGTACGTCTCCAGCGAAGAGTTTACCAACGATCTGATCAATTCCATCCGCAGCCACACCACCCAGGCTTTCCGGGATAAATACCGCACAATCGATGTCCTTCTGGTTGACGACATCCAGTTCATCGCCGGCAAGGAATCCACCCAGGAGGAGTTCTTCCACACCTTCAATACCCTGCACGGGCAGAATAAGCAGATCATTATCTCTTCCGACCGCCCGCCCAGGGCCCTGGTGACGCTAGAGGAGAGGCTGCGCAGCCGGTTCGAATGGGGCCTGGCCGCTGACATCCAGCTGCCCGACCTGGAAACCCGGATTGCTATCCTGCGCAGCAAAGCCGAGGCGCCGCCTCGAGCGGTACCGGTCGAGATCCTGGAGTTGATTGCCCGCCGCGTCCAGTCCAATATCCGTGAGATGGAAGGGGCCTTGAACCGGGTGGTTGCCTTCGCTCAGCTGAGCGGTATGGAATTGACCCCCCAGCTGGTCGAAGTTGCTCTGGCAGACCTGCTGGCCCAACGCAGCGATGTCCAACCGGAGACCATACTGAACGCGGTAGCCAAAGCCTTCAACCTGTCCGTCGAGCGGCTGCTCAGCCCGGACCGCTCCCACGTCGTGGCTCTGCCGCGCCAGATCGCCATGTATCTGATGCGGGAGGCGTCTGCTTCCCTGCCACAGATCGGCCTGGTGCTGGGTGGGCGTGACCACACGACAGTCATGTATGCCTGCGAGAAGGTTGCCGGTTTGCTCGAACAGGATGACCACCTGCGGCGCCAGGTAGTGCAGATCCGGCAGCAGTTATACGGCCAGCCTGCGGCAGTCTAAGGGGTTCGTCTCGTAAATTGCGATAAAAGATATTCCCAGCCTGTTAATCAGTACCCCCACATGTTTCCCAAAAGCGCACCATCGTAAGAAGACGGTGCGCACATGCTCTTAATCTTTTCCGTCTCTCATATAACTTGTGCGGCGGAAATCACCTGCCTTGGCCTCAGGCCATATCCTGCCGGCGGTTGGATGGCAGATTCCCCATTCTCTTCTCAATAGGAATTATTGGATGACAAGCGCCGTTCGTCCAGCCATTTGTGCTGACAGGACTTAGAGCCAAACCTGGATTTAGCGGGGTTCAACGACAATCTTAATGGCCGTGCGGACCTTATCTTCGATTTCTATATCCACAAATTCCGGGACAGCAACCACATTGATGCCATCGTTCTTCAGGTAGCCAGTAGCCACAATCAGCGCCTTCACTGCCTGATTGACCGCCCCAGCTCCTATGGCTTGAACCTCCGCGCGCCCCTGCTCACGGACGACCCCCGCGATTGCCCCAGCTACAGCAGCTGTACGGGAGGTTGCAGACACCTTAATGAGCGTCATGGCTATTCTCCCTTAAGTCAGTGATCACCCCCCAGAGGCATTGATCTGTTTATTAAGAATGAACGTCACTTGGTTTACGCTCTTACGAACAATTACATCCCGGCCATATAAGCCAGGCCGACCGTCCCAGGGCCAGCGTGAGCGCCGATGGCCGGACTGACACTGGTGAAGACGGTCTCGACCGGGTTCAGCTTCGCCGTGGCGGTTTCCAACAGGAAACGGGCTTCGGCCTCGGCGTTGGCGTGAAGCGTGGCCAGCCGTAGCGGGGTCCGCCCCTCGACCTGGTGGCTGACGAGCGCTATCAGGCGGTCCAGGGCTTTGCGCTTGGTGCGTACTTTTTCGATCGATTCGATGCGGCCGTCCCGGAGCTCCAGCACCGGCTTGATGTTCAGGACGGTGCCCATCAGGGCTTGTGCGCCGCCAATGCGCCCGCCACGGTGCAGGAATTCCAGGGTATCCACGACGAAGAAAACGCCGGTGTACTGCCGGCATTTTTCCGCCAGTTTCTGGCACTCAGCAAGATTGGCCCCCTCCTGAGCAGCGCGGGCAACGGTCAGGACATGGAACCCCATCGCCATGG
>Ga0208692_1001719_pt1 | contig 11750 bp, 6 predicted proteins | sample June2015DPH_20_1_3_FD_184721 | JGI IMG/M metagenome (GOLD analysis project Ga0208692, IMG submission 184721) | Peatland microbial communities from SPRUCE experiment site at the Marcell Experimental Forest, Minnesota, USA - June2015DPH_20_100... | ecosystem: Environmental > Terrestrial > Soil >...
CACTTCAATGACCGCGGGTTTCCGCGGCCGAGTGAATTTGACGGCGTTGGAGAGCAGGTTGGCAAAGACCTGTTTTATCAGTGCCGGATCGCACTCGACGAAGGGCAGCGTTTCAACCTTCCACTCAATCACGCGATCGGGGTTTGCGCGGTTTAATTCGGTCCTGACCTCATCCACGAGGGAGTTCAGTCCCGTCACCTGCATGACCAGTTGCTTTCGTCCCACACGCGCCAGATTGAGCAAGTCATCAATCAGTATGCCCATCTGGAGGACCGAGTCGCGAATGGTCGCGACGTATTCTTGGGCACCGGGGGAGAGTTCGGCGCCATGCTCTTCGACGAGCAGCCTCGAAAACCCGTCAATGTGGCGCAGCGGCGCGCGTAGATCGTGAGAGACCGAGTAGGTAAAGGCTTCCAGTTCGCTGTTGGTGGCCTCGAGTTCGGCCGTGCGCTGCGCCACGCGCTGCTCCAGATCATCGTTAAGCTTGCGGATTTCGATCTCCGCTCGCTTACGCTCGGTGATGTCGGTTATGGCGCCAACCCAACGGCGAGGTTGACCCTGCTCGTCTCTGAGCACAGTTCCGCGCGCCGACCACCACCGCCACCCGCCGTCCTTTCCTGCTACGCGGTAATCGACGTTGTACGGCGCCAAGCCTTTGAGCTGACTCTCAATAGCCAGCCACACACGTTCCTTGTCTTCCGGGTGGAGCGCGGCCGCCCACCCGCCAATCGTCCTCGGGAAGCCTCCCGCCGGGTACCCCATCAAGCTGTCCACGTCCCCGTACCATTCGACCTTGTCTCTGAGGTCCCACTCGTAGATGACGTCCGTGACACTCTCGGCGACGATCCGGGTCCGCTCCCCGCTCTCCCGTAGGGCCTCCTCTGCCCGCTTGCGCTCGGTCACGTCCCAGAACACGCCAAGCAGGCCGATCACCGTACCGCTCTCGTCCCTGACGGGTGTTTTGATCGTGTGCACGATCCGCCCCTCGTTCCGCTCCATGTACTCCTCGTCGAATTCGTCCGTGACACCGGTCTCCATAATCCTCTTGTCGTCGGCGTGGTACTTGTCAGCGAGTCCCTTGGGGAATAAATCGTAGTCCACTTTCCCCACGATATCCTCAGGACGGACACCGAGGCTCCGGGCAAAGTTCTTGTTCACCGAAACCCACCGGTAGTCCCTGGACTTCATGAATATGCTTTGCGGGATATTCTCCACCAGCGTTCTGTATCTCGTCTCGCTTTCGCGCAACGTCTCCTCGGCCCGCTTGCGCTCGGTAATGTCGCGGACGATGCTTAGGATGAGCCTCTCCCCTCCGGCGTCGACCAGTGTTTGGCTTTCTTCGACGGGCACAAGCTGGCCATCTTTCCTCTGCACGGCGTGAAGGCACAAAACCCCGTCCGCTCCCGACCCCCTTTCGAACCATTCCCGAGGGAGTGCGTGATCCTCGGGAGGGTGGAGGCCAGTCGCCGACATGTGGGCAATGTCTTGGTCGCTGTAGCCATCCATCTGCGCAGCTTTGCGGTTGCGTCCTAGGATGCGAAGGGTGGAAGGCTCAATGATGTATATGGCGTCAGGGGCCGATTCCAGAAGGGCACGGAACTTTTCCTCTTCCCGCTTCAGCACCCGCGTCATCACGTCGCGCCGATGAAACAGCAGCAGGCCACCCAGGAGGATAATTAAGAGGCCCGCTGCCAGCCCCTCCGCAATGGCCATCCGACGAAAATGCTCCATGGCTTCGGCGCGATCGATCTTGCGGACCAGCCCCCAGCCGGTCAGCGCGATGTGCTGCGTCGCCGCCAGCACCAGGACACCCCGGTAGTCTCTGTATTCCACAAACGTCTCACGGCCTTCCAAAGCGAGGCGCGCGGGGGCGGGAGCCGTGGACAAAGGAAACCGCAGGTCCTGGGACCCGGCTGGAACATGGCGCAGGGGGGAGAAATAGACCATGTCGTTACCCTCGCGGCGCACGAGAAGTGTCTCGCCGGTCCGAGCTGGAACGACCTTCCGCGTCACAAGAGGAAACAGCGTTTGCGATGCATCGGAAACTACGAGCACAATCCCCAGGAGTTGGCCTGGTGGTCGGCCCGCATCGCTCGTACCCGGTCCAGGGAACACGGGGGCGGTGAAACTAATCAGGCTTCGGTCCGGCGCATCGCCCAGCAGATTGATGCGCACCACTCCCGTGTGGGCAACAGGTCGGCAATTCTCCGCGAGCAAGGGACCCAAGGCCGGAGAATCGCTGGACTGCGCAACGACGTGTGCGTCGCGATCCAAAACATAGATCCGGGTGTAGGAGTACAATGTTGCCATCTCGTCCAGAGCCGCCGTCATTTCCGGCAGGCCCCCAGGAGGGTGTTTCGAGAGCTGCCCTGCATCGTAAGAAGCCCGCAAGGCGGCGCGGATCGAAGGGCGAGTGGCAAGGAGTTGCGCAAGTAATTGACGGTCGGCTAACCAGTCCGAAAGCCTCTGCGCTCGATCGTCGGCAACGCTGAACTGCCGTGCCCGCCAAGAGGCCATCTCTTGCCCGTGCAAACTTGCGATGTGCCAGCGTAGGAAGGCCCCCACCGTCACTACCGCCAGCGCAAAAGCCAGGGTGTAAGCCAGGGCTTCCCAAGCGCGAATCCCTGGGCGACCGATCAGCCTCTGGGTTAAGGGTTGGGTTGGGTGGAGAAAGGAAGCCAATATCTGGCGCGGCGACTTCATGGCATTACCCCCAGCAGGTGGGCATTTACCACTTGAACTGCCCCGCCCGCGTCTTGACGGGGTCGGTTGCCGCTCTCCGGAGGCTTGCGCCTTGGGAAAAGGAAAAGAGGGAACTGGGACGCGAATCCCTCGGCGACCGAGCGCCCTTTGGGCCAGTTTCAGCGTATGCGTTCATTGAAATAACCCAAGTCTTGGCGAAAATGCTTCTGAACTACGCGGCCTTGAAGCCGCAAGAGCAACGAGCAAAAATAACGGTGCGACGGACATGAATGCGATTCTCAATTGGGATGAGGGGAGTCAACGCCCGGCGCCTTGATACGGTGGGCTTGGCCTGGAAACAGTTCGTGCTTGGTCAAAGGCCCGGAGCGCGGCAGCCTTTTACCCAAAGTCGACGACGCACTTACCATAGCTGATTTTTACTGGTGTGTCAAGTAACCAATTTAACGTACCTGCCTTAACGATAGAGCCCTTGGTTTAGCCAAGCCCCTGTATCAAATCGTTACACTCCCACCTTGTTGGACATTTCCATTGGTACCGGTTCGGGGCAAACTGGTTACCTTGATTCACTGGAACCTATTCAATTCACTGGGGATACAAGAAAGTTCAGCGAATCGCTGTGATTGGCATCTCCCGTGCCTTATATTTATGCTGAGAACGGAGAGAATTCTCTTTGGAGGCTCCATGCATACTTCAATCGGCGGATCCATTCACCTAAGTGAGCAAGGTGAAGCCTTACAAAAACCCACTCGAAGCAGAAAAGACGACCAAGGCAGCACGCAATTTGGGCCCTCCCCCCCTCGCGCGCGCGGGAGGGTGCCCTAGCCAGGCATGCTTTAACAATCTTCCCGCTTCCCCCCCTCGCGCGCGCGGGAGGATGCCCTAGCCAGGCATGGTTTAACAATCTTCCCGCTTCCCCCCCTCGCGCGCACGGGAGGATGGCAGCGCTTATCGTCCTAATTGTCTTGCTGACCGCGGTACCTCAGCTTTATGCGCAGCGCCGGACGGCGACCTCTTCCCAAGCATTGCAGGTGCGTCCGGAGGAACTCCTCCAAGACCGGAACGGCAGTGTGGCGCTCAAGATCCGGCTTGCTCGCGGAACGACGGCTGGTCTCTGGGTGGCAAATTCCTGCGCCTCACCCTCCCCGCAATCGCATGTCATTACCATGTCAGGAATCTACAGCATCCTATACAGCGCGTTGACACCGGTGAGCAGCAACCCGAGCCCCAGCACGATGCAGGTTTGCCTGGTGTCCTCCGACGGCATGCTTAATGATTCCCTGCCTGTCGAGATCTTGGGGACCGGAAACGGTGCAGCGATGCAGGGGTCGACGCCCGTGATTGCGCCAAGTGGCGTTTTGGTTGAGGTACCAGCCGGATGGATGGTGACTGCTCAATCGGGTAGAACGACCCGGTCCAATCCGTAACCGTCGTTCTCCTGCCGGAGGGTTCTCTCGAAGGCCGCGAAGCGGTGGTGCCGTCCTGGCTTTGCTGCGTGAGGCTAGGTCATTGACGATTCACGTGGTGATGGATAAGAGAAGCCTCTGGTATTGACATCGGGAGTGCGTGAGTCGGGCGTGGGCCGCCGGCTTCCATAGGTGCGGTCGGAAACTTCAAGGGAGGTGACACCAATGAGCCTACCGAATGCTGATTTGGGCGATTCTGAACGTGAGGGATTGGGGGCAGGGATCTTTGTCGAGCAGAATAATCCGTTGGCCATTATTGCCATTGATGATGATCCGGGAATTCTCAAGTTTTACCAAACAGTCATGAGCGGCATGGGCGTCCGCTTCGAAAGTTCCACCGATCCCAGGCGGGCTTTGGATCTGGTAGTGGCTCATCACCCAAGCTTGGTGATTCTCGATCTGACCATGCCCGGCACCGATGGGATGGAACTCCTCCGCCGCATCAAAAGTCGCGACCCGCAGACTCGCGTCGTTATGATTACGGGCAACTACACGATTGACACGGCGGTAAAGGCTATCCAAGGAGACGCGATCGACTATTTATGTAAGCCTGTCACGGCGGAGAAACTGCGGGAGCTGGTCACCCGCGTTCGAAGCCTGGTGAACCAGGAGGAGCGAACCCGCGCCCTGGAGCAAGAACCCGCTGATGTGTCCAACCTGGAGCGCATCATCGGCCGCAGCCCGCGCATGTTGGAGGTTTTCGACATGATCCAACGCGTGGCGCCCCACTTCCGTACCGCGCTCATTGTCGGCGAACCGGGAAGCGGCAGAAGAACCGTGGCCCGGGCTCTTCACAATCTTAGCCCTGGCAGGGGTCAGCGTTTTGCCACTTTCAAAAGCGAGGTCTTAAGCGATGACCCGGTGGGCATCCAACCTTCCAAGCAGCGGGGTGGTGTTTTCACCGGGGCCGTGGTGGGCGAAAGTGAACTTTTCGAATCGGCTATGGGCGGAACGGTCTTCCTGGACGACGTTGGAGATCTGAGCGGAGCCACGCAGCTCAGACTTTTACGGCTTCTTGATCAAATCTCGGCCAAGGAACTGGGTTCACCGCTGGCTCCGCAAGAGGACCTTCGCGTCATCGCGTCTACAAGCCGTGATTTGCAGGCGGAGACTCAATCGGGACGGTTCCGGGCCGACCTCTGGTATCGCTTGAATATGGTTCAGATTCACCTTCCGGCCCTGCGCGAGCGGGCGGACGACGTTCTGCTCTTGGCGCGCCATTTTCTCGCCCAATTCAGCGCTCAATATGGGAAGGCTGTCCGGCGGATGTCGCGTGGCGCGGAAGCTGCTTTGCTCGCTTATTCGTGGCCGGGAAATGTCTCCGAGCTGGAAAATGTTATCGGTAGGGCCTGCATGCTCGCCGAGGGCAAGGTTTTATACTGCGGAGACCTGCCGGCGGGAGTTGTGCTGCCGAGCTACGGCGATCACGTTCTGTTCCGCGGTGGGCGCGGCATGAGCACCGCCTCTGGCCAAAACCATCTTCCACCGCGACCTTGCGAGAAAAGGTGCGGGATATCCCCGATCACTAGTGGGATGAATGCCTGACGCTTCTCCTCTGATATCGTATTCATTCCCCGGCAGCCTCTAGCGATTGTTCCTTTTCCGGCGAATTTTCCTGCAATCCATATTTTTCCATCGACCTATAAAGGCGGGCGCGGCTGATATTCAATATGCGCGCGGCAAGGGTCTTGTTCTTCGTCGTGGCCAGGGTGTGGATGATGGCGCGCTTCTGCGCATTCTCCAGGGTCATGGCGGACAAAGGGGTGGCGGCGGTTTGACTCCGAACTTCCCTCGGCAAGTCCTCCAAATCAAGTGCCTTCGTCTGCGCCATCATGCAACCCCGGCCGATGACATTTTCCAATTCCCTAACGTTGCCAGGCCAGGAATAAGCCAGTAGGGCAGACTCCGCGCGTCGTGAGATTTTGTGAATTTCCTTGCGATACTCGGAAGCGAAATCCTGAAGAAAGCGTCGCGCCAGCAGCAAGATATCTTCCCGACGCTCCCGTAAAGCGGGAAGTTCAATGTGGAGCATATTCAGGCGGTACCAGAGATCCGGCCGAAACCGGTTGGATTTCATTTCCACGTTCAAATCACGGCTGGTCGCGGCGATCACTTGCACGTCAACTCGGATGGCTTGCGGAAGGCCTAACTTCTGCGCCTCGCCATTCTCCAACACCCGCAAGAGCTTCGATTGTGCTGCCGGGCTTAAGTCGCCTACTTCATCGAGAAAGACCGTGCCCCCGTTGGCCCACTCGAAGATCCCCGCCTGATCGTTTATTGCCCCCGTAAAAGCCCCCTTCCGGTGACCAAACAGTTGGCTTTCGGCAAGAGTGTCAACGAGGGCGCTACAGTTGAACACCGCGATGCGTTGCTGGGCCCGAGGGCTCAGCTTATGTAAAGCTCGAGCCACCAACTCCTTTCCTGTTCCTGTCTCCCCCGTGATCAGGGCGATGCCCAGGTGCGGCGCAACGCGGCGAACCAGGTCGAAAACTTCCAGCATGCGTGGACTGCGGCCGATCATGCCCTCCAAGCTGAAAACTTCAGCGAACTGGTTTTCCAGCGTGTTCTCCCGCCGCGTGAGGTCTACTCGCTCGCGGGTTTCCTGAACCATTTTGCAAACCTTCTCCGGGCTGATGGGCTTGCAAACATAATCCGTAGCTCCCGCCTGGATGGCTTTAACAGCAGACTCGATGGAATAATCCCCGGTTATCATGACGACCCGTGCCTCCGGATCGCGGAGGCGGATCCGCCGCAGGACTTCCATACCATCAATTCCTGGCATCGTGAGGTCCAGCAGGACCAAATCAGGATTGAGGGTTTCCACCAGTTCCACCCCATGGACTGGATCCGCCGCGCTTTCGACGCGGACACCCTCATTGGTTAGTGCGGCCTCATAAAACCTGAGCATTCCAGGATCGTCATCAATGGCAATAATCACAAGCGAGGGAGCGGGCTGGGCAGGGACCTCTGTTCCAACTGGAATTTCCATTTTGGCCTCCCAGCGGCTTTGCGTGTACACCGACTCGTCTCCCAACGAACCCTCCCATTTCCTGTTTCGTGCCCGGATTGTGCCAGCGGCTCCCATCTCCCGTTCAGGGGTCCTGAAGCGAAATCTACGAATTCCGAGCACCGCTCTTTACGTACACCTCCACTCTGGAACCCGCCCTGTACTTTTTCAAGGGTACGGGGGTACTACTACACGCGCATCAGTATGTGTTACAAATCAGGCCGCTTATCGGGAATTTCCGTTTTCATTTCCCGGCCGACCGCTAAGATGCATTTGACCGCCTCCGCATACTAGGCTCCCTCCCAGTTTTCGGTGCTGGGGTGCTTCCAGCAGCCGGCCGGAGGCCAGTCCTACGGCTCCCAAGAGTCCCAGAGCCCGCAACTGCGGCTGATGCGACCCACTGCTCAGAGTGTCAGACCGAGCGAGTTTTTCAACAAACTTTTAGGTTTTGGTAACCCGCCAGGCGCCTTTTGACAGTTCGCCGCGGCAGGTCGGCCAGGGCTAACTGTGTGTTCTTGCCACGGCGAGAGCCGGTCCCGCCGCGGCGGGCTCTTTGATGCGGTTTTCCATTTCCCCTCGTGCGCAGTACAGCTCTCCGTACAACCCCGGCGACCCCCAGGCCTCACTCTTCAACGAGGTGGCTACAAAACGCGGATTAGGGCCTTTCTCCAAATGCTCCGCCTTCCGGAATCGCGAACCCGGTCTCGCGCTGCGTGGAAGAGCGCGTCGATTTCACCCTGGGTAAGGATCTTGTCGATTATTTCCCGCCCGCAAGCTCACGCGTCCTTTCCATAGGCGCTCGCGCAGTCCCCCGCACGCTGAGCAGTTCCTCCATTCGCGCTCGCAGGCGGGTGACCGCTGCGGAGTGCAACTGTGAGACTCGAGCCTCCCCGATACCCAGAACCGCCCCCACTTCCCTCATCGTGAGTTCCCTATAATAATAAAGCACCAGCAGTTGGCACTCCCGCGAAGGGAGTTCGCCAATGGCCTCTGCTAGCAATCCCGTCATTTCGGAGCGCAAACAAAGCAAAAACGGATCTTCGGCAGCCGTGGACGAGCCGAGGGTACTGACCCCGCGACCAGAACCCTCTTCCAATGTTTCTGACTGTAGGCTTCTCAAGTCAAGCCCCCGCAGTTCTCCCAGTAAGTGCTGGAATTTGTCGAGACTCATGCCCAGTTCTTCCGCCAGTTGGGACTCCGACGGGGAGTATCCCAAGCGCGCTCTTAATTTTTGTTGGGCCTCCTCGATTCGGCGGGCCTTCCTGCGCAGCGGGCGAGGGCTCCAGTCAAGATCACGCAAGCTATCCAATATCGCCCCGTGTACGCGGTATTTGGCATACGACCTGAGGTCAACATGGCGCGCGGGGTCAAACCTCTGAATGGCCTCGATCAGTCCAAGAATGCCCGCATGGATCAGGTCTTCAAGCAAAACATGCGGTGGAAGCCGATCATGAATTCGCTTGGCGATGTATTTGACCTGAGGAAGCTGATCAACCAGCAGGCGCTCGCGCTCGGCTTGGTTGAGATTGCCAAAGGTGGCATAAGCAGATGTCACGTCCCGGAGCGCCTGGCCGCTATGCAGAATGTGTGAACTGCCCATTGTTCACCTCCCACCGCCTCGAAGATGGATTAGCGAAACATCTCGAACGACTGACTGATCATGTGCACGTTCGCCAAATCACTCGCCAGCACTTCGGCGCGTTGTCGCTCCGCCGCCAGCGCCGACCCGCTGATCTCCAGCGCCCCCTATAAACTCACGTGAACAGCTCTCTTCCTCAGAGGCAGCGGATATCCCCTGGAATTCGTGTTGCAAGAACTCCGCCCCCAATCGAACAGGTGAGCACGCATTCTCTTGTTGTCTTCAGGACTCTGACTCAGATCTTGATATGCTTTCTCAAGCTCCCGCCGCAGCCGCCTAACTTCTGCCTGAAGCTGAGAAGAAAAGTTCTCAAGCGATAATCCCGCATGCTCAAACGAGTGGAAAGCCTTCAATCGAGGTTGCTTCGCAGAGCGTTGGTGCAATTGACATGTGGAGGTAGGTACGGTCCTTCTTTGCTGCGTCCCAGGAAAAATTTGCATGGCTCAATGGGTAACAGCAGGAGACATGCCATTTTCCAGGCCCAAATCTAAGATTTCTCTTACCCAACCACCTCAAATTGGCAGGCTGAGGTGCTCAGAACGTAGTACTGACCCGTCTTCGGACAAGATGAATGCCCGCTCGATGATGTGTTCTAGCTCGCGAACGTTCCCAGGCCACGAGTAGGCCTCCAAAGTCCTGGCCACCTCGAAGGCTATTGACTTGCACGGAACCGCAGCCTCGCGACAGAATGAGTCCAGAAAATGAATTGCCAAGGGGAGAATGTCTTCTCTCCTCTCTCGGAGCGGCGCAAGTTCGATCGGAAAAACGCATAGCCGATAGTAGAGCGCGTCGTTGAACCGCCCTTCGGTCATGCCACGAGCCAGATCGACGTTCGTGGCTGCTATCACCCGCACATCCACCCGAAATACGTCCGGGCTCCCCAACCGCTGGACTTCCCCCTCTTGCAGGAAGCGCAGCAACTTGCCCTGCATGCCCAGAGGCAGTCCTCCCACTTCGTCCAGGAAAAGCGTGCCACCATGCGCAGAATGGATCCTTCCCAACCGTGACTGGAAGGCTCCCGTGAAAGCCCCGCGACTATAGCCGAACAACTCAGACTCCAGGAGAGCTTCGGGAATCGCTGCACAGTTGACAATGACAAAAGGCTGCCGAGCCCGAGGGCCGAGATTGTGGATGGCTCGCGCCATCAGTTCTTTTCCCGTCCCCGTCTCCCCCATGATGAGAACCGTCGTATCACGAGGGATCACCAATCTCGCCAGGTGATAGGCCCGTTGCAACGCCCCGCTCGATCCCATCATCCCCGGCAACGGCTCTTCCCCTTTCACCTCCGACACTATCCCAGCCGCGCCAGCCGGGTGCTCCTCCAACCCCTCGGCTTCCACTCCGCACTCCATCGAGCCCTGCGCGTGGGGGAAATCCAGTGGCCGGCCCTGGCGTGGGGAAAGCCTCTCAAGCAGGCAGCGTTCCTCAACCTCGGAGCCAAGCACTAGAACCTGCACGTGGGGATGCCGCGTCTTGATGATCTCAACCAACTCCTGCACATCAAGGTCCGGCAACCAGCGATCCAGCAAAAGCGTTTTGAACGCTCCGTCCTCCACCAGCGATAACGCCTCGGCTCCGCCCAGCGCCTCTTCGACGGTCCAACTGCGAGTGCCCAATCGTCTGAGAATGCGCTTCCGAAACTCTTGATTCGCACTCGCCACAATTACGGCGCTCGGAGCTTCGCACCCTGGTCGGTAATCCGACGTACTCATGTTGTACTCCGATGATGCCTATTATAGAGAGACCATCATTAGAGATTCATTAACCTCGTATTAAACTTTTCTAGGATAAAAAGGCGAGTGGAGCGGGGAGTCCTGCGGACAAAAAGGACTCACGTTACCATGCTTCACAATGGCCACAGCTTGCTAGGAAGCCAGTTCAGGAGCCTTCGGGCTGGGAAAGTGGGAGACAAATCTCGCAGAGGAGGGGGGAATTCGCAGTAGTTATGGTCAGGAGGCTGCCTCCGAGCGCCTCGACCGCTCTGCGCACCGGGGCCCAATCCCCCTCTGCACTGTCCGGGGCTAACACCCTCTGGGATTCACGTTCAGGGATTTCGCTGCACTCTGGCGGTGAATACACCTCGACCCGTTGCGCAGTCGCCGAGATAGTGAGACAAGCGCTGCCCTCCTTGGTTGATAGGCTCACTTCCAACTTTCCTCCTGTTGGGCTCTGCTGGACAGCGCGGAGCAATCCCCGACGCAGAGCCACGAGTAAGCGCGCCGGATCGGCTTGAACGAGGCAGATGTCCCCGGACTCGACATGGACAGCGAGGTGACGAGAATCCGAGAGTGGACGCAATTGCTCCAGCGCCACCCGGACCAGCTCGCCGACCCCAGCCGCGTCATTCACAAGGTCGCTTGTCCCTCCCTCGGCCAATGCCCGGTGCGACTTAAACAATTGGACTAAGCCCTCAGCCTGTGCAAGTGACTGCTGGATCACCCTCCTGTACTCTTGCGCGTCGGAGTCAACGAGGAGAGCCAATTCAAGGATTCCGCGCAAAGACGTCAAGGTCTGGCTTAATTGATGGAGAAAGACGCGCGTCTGATCCTTGTATGGTAGCGAGTTGCTCAGCGAATCGCTTTCGACGCCTTGCCGAGGCATCGGTCCGCGGGCGGATGAGACAGGAAATGCATCCACGACTTGGGAAGGCCGCCATTCCCCCTCGGGAGATTCCGTTGGTGGTTCGGCGTTTTTCATCCCGTTATCCCTTTTTCCCCCAACTCATAGCCAACGTTCCGAACCGTGTGAATGAGTTTGCTTTCAAAATCCTGATCGACCTTCTTCCGCAAGTAGTTGATGTAAACATCCACAACATTCGTCATGGTGTCGAAGGAAAAATTCCAGACATGCTCGATAATCATGGCGCGCGTCACACACCGTCCCGCATTACGCATGAGATATTCGAGCAAGGCAAATTCGCGTGGCGTTAGGTCGATAC
>Ga0208692_1001721_pt1 | contig 11738 bp, 8 predicted proteins | sample June2015DPH_20_1_3_FD_184721 | JGI IMG/M metagenome (GOLD analysis project Ga0208692, IMG submission 184721) | Peatland microbial communities from SPRUCE experiment site at the Marcell Experimental Forest, Minnesota, USA - June2015DPH_20_100... | ecosystem: Environmental > Terrestrial > Soil >...
TGTGAACTACAACTGTGACCAGTGTGGCCTCTGGGGGAGCACGTGGACGACACCGCCCTACAAGGACTCCTTCACCGTCATGAACAGCTGGGAGAGCTACTACACGTCGGAGTGGCCGTACATCCAGAACGGATCAATGCAGGCCGCTTCCTTAGGAAAGCAGAACGGCATCCTTGCCGGGGTGTGGGAGTACTCAGGGAGCGTCGATTACAACCCTATACTGACGAACTCAAAGAACGGCGGCTCACCGAGCTACAAGTCAATGCTCGATTGGTCCTACGCCAATGGAATAGGTTTCAATCATTTCCAGGTGTGGTGTGGTCTCAATTCGCAGGGGCTTTCCAGATATAAAGCATTAGGATTCGAACAGGTCGTCGCCGACTTGCAGACGTATTACCCACCGACCAGCTCGACCTCTATTAGCGGGTGGGGAGCCTGGTCCAACGTCGGTGGTATCCTTGCTTCAGGCACCAGCCCTGCCATGTGCGCGCGGGATGCGAACAGCCTCGACGTCTTTGTAGTAGGCACGGACAATGCGCTCTGGTGGAGGCATTACCAGTCAGGGTCAGGGTGGGGGTCGTGGACCTCTCTCGGAGGGCGTTTGACGTCGTCACCCGCTGCCGTATCTCAATCATCGGGGAAGATCGACGTCTTTGTGCGCGGCACCGATGGCGCCCTGTGGCAGAGGGAGTATAGCAACGGGGCATGGGGCTCCTGGAGCTCTCTGAGCGGGCGGCTTGCCTCTGGTACGGGACCGGCGGCGAGCTCGTGGGGCTCAGGTCGTCTCGACGTCTTTGTGGAGGGTACGGACGGGGCCCTGTGGCATCGATCATATAGCGGCACGTGGTCCGGATGGGAGTTGCTCGGAGGGCGTTTGACGTCGTCGCCGGCTGCTGTGTCTCCGAATAGTGGTGTGATCGACGTCTTTGTGCGCGGTGCGGACAACGCCCTGTGGGAGAGATCTTATAGCGGTGAGTGATCCGGCTGAACGTCCGTCGGCGATTTTTTTTTAACATCGTCATCTAATAATGTCTAAGGACGCGAGCACTAGCTTCGTCTCTCTCCATCTGAACTCAGGAGTAGCTTGCGCCATTATCGCAATGATGTCGATGGTTTCCCGCTGGTACCCCCTTTCGATTGTGGATGGGCGCCGTTTTGGCCGTATGATCCTGCTTTCACGCTGCATCCACAATGTCAAAAAGAGCACGCAGTGCATCTACAGATGACAACTGAGCGATCAGGTTCTTCGCATCAAAGCTGTCGCTCCCCACACAAAAATGCAGTTATCACAGCGCAGTAATTTTTGAAACGCTGTTTTGGCTCAGCAGGCTCTTGAAGGTTGGACTGAATGAATTTGTAATAATCAAACTCCCTCGCGAGGAATCTGGGCCGGTGGAATTGTTCGACTAAACCACTTGTGCTTTTGCTAATAAGGTTTTTAATCGACGCGCTCACTTTCGGTCTCGTCCGCAATGAAGAGTGTGAGTGCTTCTCGCTATGTCCGTATTTCCCATTACATTTTATCAAAGCGCTGTCCGCGCCAAGCTTTGGCGCGCAAGTTCTTTCGGGGCAGCGATATCGTGTTGAATCGGTGGTACTGCTGCTGCGAGCGGTCATACATGATCTCGCAAAGCCGAATGTCGATAACCGTTTCCGTTTTGCACGGGGCACCTTGTTGATCTATTTAACATCAAAGCGACTCCAACTTTTTTCTTATACACTCTTCGGATTGCACCACCAGATATCTCGCAAAGGCATTGCTTTTATACGCGCGAGTCTTTTTTTAGGAATGTGACAGATATCGACGCTTTCGGACTATCCAAGTCTCATACAAGACCGCTTGCGAGATCTGTTGAGGATCTTATAGCAAAACTAGATCCGGAACGTTATTCGATTGCTGAATTTATGAAGTATGCGTCGAAAGAAATAACAGAAACAGATAGAGTTTTAGATGCAGGAGCAGGCGCCGCTCCTTATAAGAAGTATTTTATTCACGCCAATTATGAGAGCACTGATTTTGAAGATATATTTGATAAGAAATCAAAAAAGATGCACAATTTCATCTGCAGTCTTGATAATATCCCCAAACCAAACAACTCGTATGACGTTATTATCAACACGCAAGTTCTTGAACACGTTCCAGAGCCTCTGAAAGTAATCACTGAGTTTTATAGGGTCCTAAAGCCAAACGGCAAGCTTTTCTTGACGGCCCCGCAAGGATGGGGCATACACGGTGAGCCGTACCATTTCTTTAACTTCACAAAATATGGTTTGGAGCTTCTTTTCAACAAAGCGGGGTTCAGAGTGGTATTTATCAAACCAAGAGGGGGCATTTTTTGGTATCTGGCACATCGAGTCAGTATACTCCCCTCTTACGTTTCAGCTCAGTACGTAATGCAAAAAAATCGCCATTGGCAAGAGATAGGTGTTTTGTTATTACGATTAGCTTGTCTTTTGTCAGTTCCTTTCTGCAAGTTTCTCATGCCTCTGACTTTTTTTTATTTGGATAAGCTCGATAAAAAGCAAGATTACACCCTCGGGTATGCGTGTTACTGCACAAAAGGTTAAGCCACGTCAGTAGTCGGCTCAGTAACATCTAAGCAACACATCACTGTTATTCGAGCTTGCCATGAGTTGTAAGGCATTATTACAATCACCCTGACTCCGCTCATCTTGCGAGTCACTGCGTCAAGTCTGGCAACCGACATGAGAGATAACGCGTGTATCCGCGATATTGGCAGCGATCACCGCGTTGTTGAAGTCGTTCGCTATACATTACAGGTAACATCGTAGATACTAGCTCTGGAAGCAGAGTGTTGAATTCTTCGCGAGCAGGTGCACGTGTGCGTCACCAGCATACACCACGCATTATCGACTATACAATTCGCGAAACAACGGACTATGCTTCTCGGGCGCTGTCAGGAATTCTAACAGGCAAGCCTCTTCGATCAGCTCGTACATCGGTTTTCGCTTCACCAATCCCTGATCGGGCACATCGAACGGGTACGCGACCCGTATCTCAGGCACGTTATGATATGCGCGATTGTGCAACAGCCTTCCGTTAATGAGCTCATAGTACGCGCCGCCGTGGAGAGCCGTATAAGGCTCGTAGAGTGACTCGAACGATCGGCACACCCAGTTGGCCATCTTGAGCGTTCGCTCCGACGGGTTGATCGTGATGTGCCCGTAGTTCGGCGGAACGACCACCTTGTCACCCCGCGTCGCCTTGACGAGGATGACATCATCAACGCTGTATTCGTTTTTCGCGCGTTGCAGCAGGTAGTGAGCGTCACCGTCGAGCACCTCGTAGAGCTCCGGATACGTGTACCTCAGCTTCGGATTCACACGCGGGTGGTAGTGGCCGTACGTCTTGACGAACTCGAGTCCCATCGTGAGTGGGGGGATAATCGTGATGTCGTAGCGTAGCTGGTAGCGCGTGATGGTTTCCGCATCGGTCGGCGTGAGTGAGAGGTCACGGTACATGTAGTAAGCGTCGCGATCCGGCGCTCCTTCGAACCACGCAGAGTCAAAAGCGACGTCACGGAGGTCGTAGAGCCGTCGGATCTCGGGTTCGATGAGCCGTTCGCCAAACTTTAGCTTCATAGGTGCCTACCTCTTGAAAAACAGTGCACTCAGGTTTCTCAGTTCTCGCTCAACCACTTATCGTTTTTGCATATGCTATGCCCTGTTGTTTCATATACATCTCTCGCAATCCGTTTGTAATTCCAAGGCAATCGCCAATAAGTGCTGCCCTCAACATATCGCAACATAAACGTGGTGATATAGGGCACACACGGCTTCTTAGTTTAGCAGTATAAGCGAGAAACACGATGAAGTAGCCGGAGCAATTGGTTGTGAAGTACAGCAGCAGGCCAACTCTATACTCGCGGCGAACGGCGGCACTCTGTTACCCGTAAGAAGTCCCTAAACCCGAGAGCACTGATCGAGATTAAGGGGACGTCGTTGCTTGAACTTCAGATGCACGGCCAGCTCAAAGCAGCCGCAGATCGGATTCCATTTTTTTTCTTTTCGTGCGATAAATGAACTGGCAACGCGCTTCATACGTGAACATTGAGATACAGACGTTCAGCATGTTTCTTCGACTGGCACGTCGCCGCGCGAGCTACGTTAGCGTTGATGATGCTCACGTTTTCGAACTTTGTAGTCTTTCCTTCCAAGTGTAACCGAAGCATTTATCCTGTCCTCCGACAGTTCTAGCCGTCGAAGACCTCCTAAGAGGCAACCATGCGCATATACAAAATCGTTTCATTTCCTATAGTCATCCTTCTTATTACTATGTTATTTGCGGGCTTTGTAACTGCTTCTGCGGCAGCTCAGTCGCCCGCCACATCTGCCGCCAACCAGTCTGTCACCTTCGCCGGTGAGAGTTCCTATCAGGCCTACAACAGCAGTGCCTTATCGTTTGCCGCCACATGGGGCGCTTGGTCCAACCTCGGCGGTATCCTTGCGCCAGGCACCGGACCCGCCGTGTGCGCGCAGGATGCGAACAGCCTCGACGTCTTTGTCGTAGGCACCGACCACGGGCTCTGGCACAAGCACTACCAATCAACGTCAGGGTGGGGCAACTGGGAATCCCTCGGCGGCATCCTCACCTCGTCACCCGCAGCGGCCTCACCGGCCTCTGGCAAGATCGACGTCTTTGTGCGCGGCACCGACAGCGGCCTCTGGCAGGTGGAGTATAACAACGGCGGATGGCATTCCTGGACCTCTCTCGGCGGGATCATGTACCCCGGCACAGGACCGGCGGCCAGCTCATGGGGCTCAGGTCGTCTCGACGTCTTTGTAGTAGGCACGGACCTCGGCCTGTGGCATCAAGGGTATAACGGCGCGTGGTCCGGCTGGGAATCCCTCGGCGGAATCCTCACCTCGTCACCCGCGGCGGCGTCACCGGCTTCTGGTAAGATCGACGTCTTTGTGCGCGGCACCGACAGCGGCCTGTGGGAGACGACCTACAGTGGTGGGTTGTCCCCTGGCTCAACGTCCATCTACTACGTTCCCCAAGCAGGATCAACGTGGGTCAACCACGGGACGGCCGGCGCCAGCTATAACGCTTACGTCAGCACCCCCAGCCTATTTCAAACCCAAGCAAACGGCTACCCCTATTGGGGCGATATCGGGAAGAATGATTTTATCTGCATCCCGGCAGGCAGCGCAACAAACAATCCAAACGTCGCTTCGTGGGAGATTGGCTTTCGTTTCAGCGGAATAGCATCCGACGCATCCGCCACATCCGCGCACCGCTACCAGAAAATATGGGACAAAGCATATGGCGGTTTCGGTTTTAAGATTGACACCGAATACGGCCTTACTAATGGCAATAATAATTACCTTACCATCTACCGCGCTACGACCAGCGGAAGCCCGAAAGCGCGGTGGTATATACCAACGGATACCCCACTTCATGTAGGCCATAACTATTACATCCAAATTTCGTGGGACACCAGTGCGGGCCCGGGAAAAGAACCGTATCCGACGGTCTGGATCGGTGAGGATGGAAACGCGCCGGTGCATCAAACGCACTGGGACGAGAGCGGCGGCGCTCTTAGCGGAACCGGATCGTGGTACGACGATTCAGTGGGAACTGCGACTCTAGGAAGTACAAGTTCAGGCCTTGCCTGTGGCAGCAGCGCGTCAACGAATACCGACTGGCTCATCGGTGGCTTCTTTGTCTACCGGCAGTACAATTCGATCGTTGATTTTAGCAGCGGCGGAAGCTGGAGCACCGATAAACTGGCGTGGACGTAGCCGCGTTTGTTCTACACCTTTGACTCCAACGTGATCGTGTTCGGCGCTACGCACGCCGTAGGAAAGTCTCTCCGAAGACGCCAAACCGAGTACCTGTTCTATCACGACGGCTGGATTAAATGTCCTAGCGGCAAATATGCCAGCCTCCATCGACCCAAGGGGGCTCGGCCACCACTCACGGTTCATTATCAGCTTGTGTTTGCCAGCGACCACGTCGTTAGATTGATGCTTACACAAAAGGCCTGCCGCGGAATCTCCAAGAGATCTTCCATGTGAGCACGTGCCAAAACCATGCCAAAAATGCGCCACTACGCAAAATTGCGGGGCCCGTCTTCCTGTCTTGATCCTCGAAAAATCCACTTGTGAACGCCTCTTTTGTGCAAAATATGCTGGAGCTCCAAGACCGTTGCGCCGGTTACGCGTCGTTTTCAGCGTAGGTCGTGCTGCGCTATTGTGTGTCGGCACGGTTGACACTACTCGTGCTCAGTCGCACCTCCCTGCCGCTATTTAGTCTGCGTAGATCAGTTATAAAGGCAGGATACCGTTAGGCATAGATCGTGACAAATCAACACAAAGAACCATCGGCGGCAACAAGTACTTCTACCGCACAGCCATTATTGCGGCCGGACGACTCGCAAGGATCGTGCCGCCTTCAGACGAGCTCAAAACGCACCGAGGGTCAGCCCTAGACGCGGTTGCTTTTGAATGAGGCCAAAAAAACGCTCTGCTAATGCAGAAAAAGCAGCTGATTTAGCCAGTTAGCTAACATACCTAGTCAGAAACAGAAAGCAGTCAACCGGCAAACTCTTGCATCCGTTGCGAAAAAAAGAGTTCGGTCAGAATAAAAACAAACAAAAATGGTTGTCGTTTGCCAAAAAAATGAAGGCGCTAACGCGCCTCATCGGTGCAAACGCAACCAACTATTTCGAAGCTCGTTGTGTCTCTCGGTTCGTTTCGTAACCCTACGTCACCAAAAAGTCTGACAGCGTCAGTACTTCTTGGTCTTGTCCACCTTGAAAGAAGGCATCTTGTAAGGTTCGAACTTGCATACCGGTTTACAGCAACATGGCGCACAGCAAGTCGTGACGACACAGCATGCCGTTGCCGGGCATTTTACCGGACAAGCGCATGTAGTGGGGCACGCGGGTGCACACGTCGTCGGACAACACGAGGAAGCACAAGAGCAGCACGATGCGGTGGTGCAGCTCGTGCACTGCGCGCTAGTCGTTGCGGCCGTTGTGGTTGTCGATGACGCGGCACATTGGGCTGTTACGTTCGTTGCAGCAAACAGTGAGAGCGCAACAAACAATGCTAACACGGCGACTACCTTTTTCACTTTTTCACCTCCGTTTTGCATTTTAGCTTGATCCCACGAGGCTCAAGCTCGTTTGATTTGCTGGTACACTGTTTACTGGTGCCTTGCGGTTGTTACTAGACGTTGACTGAGCTTTCTTGACGTTGAACATGATTAGTACTGACCACGGCTATATATACTTTGCTTATTTTTACGGATGTAAAACCCCGGTTAATCGGCTGAAAGCGCTCGCACCGACGAGCTCGGTCGGATTCGAGGCAGTATACGCGCCGGACTGAGCGGCGCTGAATGATCTCTCCAGGCAGCGCGATGGACGTCTCCCGTAAGCGTCCACATTTTGCTTGCTTTTTGAAGAGCTGCGCATGTTTTCAGCCGCATCACACTGTCGCATTCGGCGGCCGCGAATGATGGCGCTGGTGCTTACATCACGGAAGCACGTATAACTGCTCGTGGAAGCCGCAGCAGCGAGGCCGTCACGCTCAAGAGATGCCTTCAGTTTCTCGTCGGAACGAGCGGCAGTAGCATCAGTCCTAAGCCACGGGTTGGAGTCTGAGGCGATTCCTGCGTGAGGTGATTCCCAAGTTAAGGTTATAACCGAGGAGGGGCATGCGGTATTCACGATGCGCGAGCACCCTCATACCGCCCGATATGTCACGCTTGCCGTCATCTTGATCGTGGTCGCATCACTGCTTTTTCCGCTGCTGGAGGGGATGGGCGCTGCGGGCTTCCTCGGTGACAAGACGTACCTCGTCGTCTTACAGGACAACTCGGAAACACGAAGCACCGGAGGGATAATATCGCTTATGGGGGTGCTCACGCTGCATGACGGGCACATCGAAAATCTGCATTACTACTACAGCCACACGAGCACGACGATGCAAGCGGTCGTGCCCTTAGACGGCCCTGAGAGCCTCACCTCATTCTTCGGCTTCAACGCGGTAAATCTATCTGATTCGAACGTTCAATACGACTTTGCTTCCTTCGCCTCTAAGGTGCAGTCAGACTGGTACAATGTGACCGGACAGAAGCTCGACGGCGTCATCGGGATGGACTTTACCGCGGTGGAAAAGATTTTGAGCATAACGGGACCGATAACGTCATCAGGCGAAGTCATAACGGACAGGAACGTGTGGCAACGTTTGGAATTCTACTCGTCGAGACAAAACGGCACGCAAATGGCGAGTCTCTTGTCGACGCTTACCTACGGGACCCTTGGCCTCATCCTCGATGCGAGCGTTCCGCAGAAACTGGCGCTCTACAACGCTTTCCGCGACTTGGCAAACGAAAAACACCTGTTCATCTATCCCGATCAGGGGCTCCTCCTGGGAACCGGCGACGGCACGAACAGAGCGCCTCAGTCGGACTCCATCTCCGTCGTTGATATCAACTTAGGCAATGGAAAATCAGATTTTGGTATCAACAGAAGCATCGATTACCACGTGCAGCTGCTTCCGGACGGTTCCGCCGTCTCAAACCTGACGCTCACGTACGTCAACGGGGACTGGTGGGGTTCTGACCTTTTTTCGCAGGCGGTGGTGCCGCCTGGAGCGAAGCTGGTGGCGGTATATAATGACACTGCCCAATTCGACGGCCCTGGGATAACCAACGGCACGGACTTCACGGTCTTTTCATCGCGATTCGATGTGTCGCCCTATACGACGGCGCGCATAACGTACCTCTATACGCTGCCGAACCTGACGTATGGAAACGGCTTAGGGACACACTACGACCTCTATGTCGTGAAGCAAGGCGGGATCGATCGCTATGGCCTGAATACCAGCGTCGAGCTTCCAGCGGGCGCAACGCTCATCCACACTGAAAACGTCGGGTCGAATCGCGTATTCACGGACGATGCGCACGTAAGCGTGGTGTATACGACGTAGCCGAGGCGGAGCAGATCGACATGAACAGAAAACTCGTTGCAGCGGCCGTGGTCATTCTTTTTATCGTTATCGCCCTCGCCGTCATCGCTTACGCGTTTCTTGCCGCCATCCCGGCCTACGAGATTACCTACAAAGAGCCGGCTTCAGCGGTTCACGCGTCGTTGGGCAAGACCGCGACGAGTGACACGATTGCGTTGCGACTCAACAGTGTCACCGATGGATCAAACCCGGCGACCGCCGCCGCCTGGGCCAAATACAACCTTGAATCGGGGTTAGCCTCCGGGATATGGTTGTATAACGTCTCGTTGATGCCGCCTCCTAGCGACAGCTACTTGGTCGCGAACCTTACGCTCACAAACGTGCAACACACCCCGGTTCCCTTTAGCTATGCGGCTTTGGCGTTGCTCACGTCCAATGGCACCGCGTATTATGCGAACTACCCTGCGTGCAACGCCAACTGCAGCGCGCAAGCACTTGACAACCAGACGCTGAACGCGGGCTTTTCGAGCGATCTCTACGTGCTCTTCTCCGTGCCGGCAGGAACGAGTGCCGCAAAACTCGTTTACACCACATCCAATCCGGTTATCGTGATGTCAGCGAACTGAGATCCGTCTTCGTCGAATCGCGCACCTGTGAACTTTTTCACTAAGGTTCGCACGTGCCCACGAGCGGTCAGCTTTATCGTTCTGTTACTCAAGGTACCCGTGAAAGAAAACAAAACGAAAGACCGTTTTATCGGGTTGCGGGCCCACGGGCTCGATTTTCATTTGCGCTAGCCGCTACTTCGATGGCACGGTCGTTGTTAGCAGGACAACGACTAGGTCGCAGGGATCAAAAACAGGTTCGCCTCATACAGACGTCTCACTACGTTTCTATAACGTAATTGATTGCTGATACGCACGGACGACTGGGAAAAAAGGTAGGATTACCTTTCAAAAAGAAAGCGGTCGATGCGCAGAAACGGGGCTGCAGCGAGAAGTGCTATGAAGGAGCCGAGCGGTTGCACGTACGTCGTATTCATTAATCATTATCGCGCACAGACGTGCGGCAGACATCTAACTCGCGTCCTACACCGACTGCGAGAAACGTGAGGCGATTCCCAAACTCGTGGGGATCAAAAATACGCCGAGCGTCAATCACCGCCGGTGTCGCCATGGATTGAATGAAATCGTCCGGTGTGAGCCGCTTGAACTGCTCCCACTCGGTCAAAATGATGCAGCAGTGCGCTCCTGCAAGGCATTCTGAAATTGAGGACGGATAATCAAGCCCTTCAAAGCCGGGCTGACTCACCTGCTTGACCGCGGGATCGAACGCGCTGACGCGTGCGCCCGCCCCCAAGAGTGTACGGGCAACGGTGAGTGATGGGGCCTCGCGCAGGTCATCGGTATCGGGCTTGAACGAGAGGCCGAGGAGGGCCACTTTTTTGCCCCGTGGTTCGCCGAGCGTTGCAAGCGCCAGCTGGGCGACATGCGAGGCTTGCGCTTGATTTACCGCAAGCGTAGCCCTCAGCAACGGCGCTGAATAGCCCTGTGCCTCAGCGAACTTGCATAACGCTTTTGTATCCTTGGGTAGGCATGAACCCCCAAAACCTGCCCCAGCATTGAGGAATTTTGGGTTGATCCTCTCGTCAAGTCCCACGCCTGCCATCACCTTGGACACATCGACGCCTGGAACCCGCTCACAAATTCGTGCCATTTCATTTGCATAGGAAATCTTCATCGCAAGAAAGGTGTTGCTCGCGTATTTGACCATCTCTGCCGATTCGAGACTCATCCTGAGTATGGGAATACCCGACCCATAGAAACCCTCAAGCAGATCGGCCAGCCGTTGGCCCGAACGCTTATCGTATTCTCCAATTACTACTCGATCGGGGTACAACGTATCCCGAATTGCCGATCCTTGCCGGAGGAATTCCGGATTCATGCACAGACCAAAATCACGCCCTGCAACGAGTCCCGACGCTTCTTCGAGAGCGGCCTTGACAGGGCCCCGCACCGTCCCGGGCGTTACGGTGCTTTTGACCACAACGAGGTGGTAAGTTTTCTTCCGTGTTAATGCACGCCCGATGTCCTCGCTCGCACTGATGACGTAACGCAGGTCGATCGTTCCGTCGGCTTTCTCCGGCGTGCCTACCGTAAGAAACGTGACCTCCGTTTGACGCACTGCTTCAGAACGATTAATCTCAGCGTGTAAGTGTCCCGATTCAATGCTCGTTCGCACCGCTTCATCCAGTCCTGGTTCATAAAAGGGGGCCCGCTTGGCATTGATGGTGCGCACCTTATCTTCGCTGCGCGTGGAGGCGATAACATCGTAGCCCCTCGACGCAAAGCAAACAGCAGTGCTTAGGCCAACGTACCCGGTTCCAACGATCGATATGCGCTGCACTGCGTTTTCGTGTGCTGTCATTCATTTAAAAGTTGTGTTTGCGCGACGCCAGATTTCCTTTGAAGGTAGGAAAAAGAGCTATCGTCCGATGCACACGCGGTGGGTTTGCTCCTCAAGATGAAATAAGGGGTGTACTATGGATAAGAAGCGTCTCATTCTTTTGCAGATATCGCCTTCTTGTTTTGCTCTTTGACGAGGGCAGGCATTCGGCAAGACGATCAGCGCTACAAGTCGTGACGTCGGTCCTCCCAAGTGGAGGATCAACCTTTTATCGGAGCCAGTTGCAGAACAAATCAAAAAGTCTTTGACGACTCATCCTAATAGGTCGCACAAAGTGCGAAGCCGCATGCCGCCACAAGGCTTTCTTTATAGGTGTTCCTAGAGTGCCT
>Ga0208692_1001722_pt1 | contig 11735 bp, 7 predicted proteins | sample June2015DPH_20_1_3_FD_184721 | JGI IMG/M metagenome (GOLD analysis project Ga0208692, IMG submission 184721) | Peatland microbial communities from SPRUCE experiment site at the Marcell Experimental Forest, Minnesota, USA - June2015DPH_20_100... | ecosystem: Environmental > Terrestrial > Soil >...
ATCCACCACCCTTCTGGCCTGCCTCATTTCCTTGTGCATGCGCGCGACAAACCAGATCCACACGCTCACCGGCGGCCTTTGCGAGGATGACCGCCGCTTGGTGGCGGCGCGCGCCATTCTGGGCGAATGGCTGGGGGGCTCGGGAGGCGGCTGGCAGGATTCCGGCGGGGTGTGGCCGGGAATCAAGCTGATTCACGGGGTCTCAGCCCAGGAGGGTGATCCGGAATTCGGCATCAGCCGCGGCCGGTTGTTGCCGAACCACCAGATTCTTGGCCCCCGGGAGGTGTCACTGGAAACGCGCCAGCAACTTCAGCAAAGCCTGGTGCTCGTCCACGGCGGCATGGCGCAGGATGTTGGCCCCATTTTGGAGATGGTGACGGAGAAATACCTGCTTCGTTCAGAAAGTGAGTGGCACAGCCGGGGCGAAGCCACGCTCATCTTCGATGACCTCATTGCACGCTTGAGGAGCGGGGACGTTCGCGCTCTTGGCGCCTTAACTGAGCGGAATTTTAGCGGCCCCATTCAAACCATTATTCCCTGGGCCGGAAATCTCTACACCGACACGCTGATACGCCGCGTGCGCGGAGAGATGGGGGACGACTTCTGGGGCTTCTGGATGCTCGGGGGAATGTCAGGCGGAGGCATGGGTTTTCTTTTTGCTCCGCATTTGAAAGCGCTGGCGCAGGAGCGCTTGCAGGCCATCATGAGCGCCACTAAACGGGAGATGGAACATGCGGTGCCCTTCGCCATGCAACCCGTGGTCTACGATTTCGCGGTCAACGAACATGGCACTCAGGCCACGCTCCTCGAAGGCGACTCGGCGCTGATGCCGGCGGGCTACTACCAACTGGCTGTGCCCTCGCTTCTTCGCATGGAATCCCGTCTGCTTTCGCCCCTGCGCCGCATTGAGCTCGAACGCTTCACCGCCGCCTGCCACACCGTGCCGGAATTCCAAGGGATGGTGCAGCACGTCTTCGAGCACCTCATCCCGCAGAGCCCACAAAAAGCCGACCGCTCCCAAAGCCTCGATGCGCTGCTCGAAGCACATGGATTTGATCGCGTGGAGCATGAGCAGATCCAGGCGGACTTGCGCAGCGGCCGCGTGGGGCTGGCGCAGAATCGCCTTCCCATCAGCAGCCTGATCACCGAGGTTGGCGCCGAGGATCTCTTTGACGCCACCGAAGGTGTCGCACCGAAATACCACGAAATGGGCAAGGATGCCCTGGCGGCGGGACGGGTGGCGGTGGTTTCGTTTGCCGGCGGCGCGGGCAGCCGTTGGACGAAAGGCGCGGGCGTCGTCAAGGCCCTTAATGCCTTTTGCCGATTGGGCGGCAAGCACCGCAGCTTCATCGAAGTACACCTGGCCCGCAGCCGCCGCACGGGCCGCCTCTGCGGCACGGCTCTGCCCCACGTGATCACCACCAGCTACCTGACGCACGATGCGATCCAGGCGCACCTGCGCACCGAGCGCAACTACGACTACCCCGGCCCCTTACTGATTTCGCCCGGACGCTCTATCGGGCTGCGCTTTGTGCCCATGGAAAGGGACTTGCGATTTGCCTGGGAAGAGTTGCCGCAGCAAATGCTCGACGAGCAGGCGCAGAAGGTTCGCGACAGCCTGCGCGCCACGCTCATCGCGTGGGCCCGGCACATGAGCGAAGGCGCTAGCTATACTGATAACGTACCGATGCAATGCCTGCACCCGGTCGGCCACTGGTACGAAGTGCCCAACCTGATTCGAAACGGCACGCTCCTGCGGCTGTTACAGGAAAGGCCCCGTTTGAAATACCTGATGGTTCACAACATCGATACCACGGGGGCTGACGTAGACCCGGGGTTGCTGGGTTACCACATCGGGGAGGGGGCAGCGCTTACCACCGAGGTTATCGCGCGGCAGGTGGAAGACCGCGGCGGCGGCTTGGCCCGCGTCGACGGCCGCTTGCGCCTGATCGAAGGTCTCGCGCTTCCCAGTGAAGAGATCGAATCACTCCTCTCCTGGTACAACAGTGCGACCTATTGGATCGATATCGATCAACTCCTCACCATGTTCGGACTGACCCGCGATGATCTTACGCACACGGAACGGGTGAACAACGCGGTGCGCATGCTGGCCGCCCGCATGCCCACCTACATCACGCTGAAGGACGTCAAGAAACGCTGGGGGAAAGGTCAGGAAGACGTCTTGCCCGTGGCGCAGTTTGAAAAGCTGTGGGGCGACATGACTAGCCTTTCGGAATTTCCCTGCCGTTTTGTGGCTGTGCCCCGCACGCGTGGACAACAACTCAAAGAACCGGCGCAGCTCGACGGTTGGCTGCGCGATGGGTCCGCGGCCTTCGTCGAGTCCTTGTGCGACTGGAGCCATTGACTCCCCCGCCGCGGCGGATGGGCCACGCAGGCATTTCTTCTCACCCCTGCCCCGATCCGTGACCGTAGCCTATTTCATCACCGGCATCTCCAGAGAAATTTGGTGAGGCTGGGCATCGGCCTTCCGATAGATCCTGAGCGGCTTGCATCAGATTTTCCGGCCTGCCGAGATCACGCCAGTAATATTCATCGGCCCGAAAGGCGAGGATTTTTTCTTCCTGGGCGGCGAGATGCAGATAGGAGGTGATGATGGAGAAAACGCCTTCTTCCATCATCAGCGCAAACAGACGCGGAGAAATCACGTGGATGCCGGAAAAAGCCAGCGCCTGCGCCTGCTGTGAAGACCGCACCAATTCGATGTTCTGATCGCGCCCGGCTCGCCGGCCGCAGAGCTGGAGCTGCTCGTCGAAGATAAGGTGTCGAGAAGCCTCCCGGTTTTGCACCGCCAGAGTGGCGAGAGCCTGCTTTTCAGTATGAAATTGCACCATGCGGCGGAGATCGATCGTGCTGATGACATCGACATTGTGCACAATGAACGGCTCTTCAAGACGGTTGGAATCCTCGAGGAAAAAATAGGCGGCTTTTTTCAGGCCGCCGCCGGTGTCGAGCAAGACTTCCTCGCGAGAGACTTCGATGCGCATGCCGAAGTTATGGTTCGTTTTCAGATAGTCGAGAATCATGTCGGCGAAGTGATGCACATTGACGATGACCTCGCGAATCCCATAGGCGCGCAAGCGCGAAAGTGTGATCTTTAACAGCGTGCGGCCGGCGATTTCCACCAGCGCCTTGGGGCGATCGTCGGTGAGTGGCCGCAAGCGCGTACCGGGACCGGCAGCCAAAATCATCGCTTTCATTTGCCCAAATCCTCCAAGTCGCGATGCCGCACCACCACCTCCAGCCCGCTCCTTCCGCGCAAACGGCTCGCCAATTGCTCCGCCAGATAGACCGAGCGATGCTGGCCGCCGGTGCAGCCGAACGACACCATCAAGCTCTTGAAGCCGCGATGCTGATAATTGCTCACGCTGGCCTCCACCAGCGACATGACGCTGGCGAGGAACTGGTGCACGCTCTCTTGCTGATTGAGATAATCGATCACCGGCGCGTCTTTGCCGGTGAAAGTCTTGAAGCGCTCTTCCCGTCCGGGATTGGGGAGGCTCCGGGCATCGAAAACGAATCCGCCACCATGCCCGGTCTCGTCCGTGGGCAGGCCTCGGTGAAATGAGAAACTCAGAATTCGCACCGTGAGATTCTCTGATTCCGAAGCCAGGCTCTGCAATTTCTCCGAGCCCAGCATGCTTTTGAACGCGTCCAGCAGCGTCGGCAGCGGGATAGGCAGCTTGACGTTGTGAAGCAGCCAGCGCAAGCTCTTCAGCGCGTACGGCACGCTTTGCAGAAAGTGAGCTTTGCGCTCGTAGAAGCCGCGAAAGCCATAAGCGCCCAACGCCTGCATGATGCGCACGAAAACGTAGGCATAGTAGTGCTGCATGAAGACGTCGCGCTCGAGCTTGATGAAACCGGCAAGCGTGTCGAGATAATGATCGAGCAATTGCTGGCGCAGCTCCGGCGGCAGATCGGCCTTGCCATCGTACAAAAGAGAGGCGATGTCATATTGCAGCGCCCCTCGGCGGCCGCCTTGGTAATCCACAAAAAATGGATGGCCGTCGCGCAACATGACGTTGCGTGATTGGAAATCCCGATAGAGAAAGTAATTGCGGTCGGCGCTCAACAAGAACTTCGTCAAGCGCCCGAAATCGTCTTCCAGCGCTTGTTCGTTGAAGGGGATGGCGGCGAGCCGGAGAAAGTAGTACTTGAAATAATTCAAATCCCAAGCCATGGACTGGCGATCGAAGCTCGAGCGCGGATAGCACACTTTGTAATTCAAATCGCGGCCGGCTTCGATCTGAAAGCGGGGCAACACGGCAACAACTTTGCGATAGGCTTCAACGGCCTCGGGAGCAATGTTCTCGCCGACACGGTTTTTCGAGAGAAACTCAAAAAGTGTCGTGTCCCCCAGGTCTTCTTCGAGATAAGCGCCCTGGCTCAAATCTTCAGCATAAATTTCCGGCACCGGCAGACCGTGCCGGCGAAAATGCCTGGAGAATTCGAGGAAGGCGACATTCTCCTGGCGTACGTCATACAGAATACCAATGGCGCTGAATTGTTCACTGGCGAGCCGGATGATCTTTCGCCCCGAACCGCCGAGCTCGCCCTGAAGCGGCTGCACCCGCCCGACCGGTGAGTGGAAATGCTGCTCAAAAAGTCTTTTGAGAACGTCCATGGATATGACTTCCAGCGATTCAGTAACCGCTACAAAGATATCATCGAACGCGCGATGAGAGAAACGGTAAGGTCATCGTCAAGCGAAACGGCAACGAAGAGTCCCGGTATCCCCATCTGCCGCCCCTTCGTGCTAGCGAGGGTCCCGAGCACGTCGGGCGAGTCGCAATCACTTGGCCGCTCAACGCGCCATCCGCACATGTGGCAACGCGGTGCGCACCGATGAACGGCGAAATCTGACGATTCTGGACGAGCGGTCGCCGACACGGAAACTATTCTGGGCGCTGCTCGCAGCGCCTAATACCAGTTTGATAGTGTCCGAGTGCGCCGTGACTCGGGCTGAATCAGTAATCGACGGCGCGCTCCGTCGGTAAACACTTGGTGACTGCCGGGAGCTATTTCCTCGAACGCCGTTTCGGGGGATTTGAGATTGAGGGCCATTCGTCCGATTTGCCGATTACGCATCCACTTGTACCCGGGTCGGGCTTCGGAAGCGCACGTTCATGAAAGCTTGTTTCACAGGAACAATTCGGCTTGGGCGGTCAGAAGGGCTGTTCTGCCTCGTTGTCATGTATGGCAGTCGATTCCGCAACTGCGCATGTGCGGAACGGAATCGCATCGGAGGCAGACGTATGAAACGCGGGAGCCAAAGGCCGCGGGCGTCGTTACGGCGGGAAGTTCACGCGGCGCAAAAGGTCCTGGCAGCGCGGGGCGGTTGAGCAATAGGGTCTCAGGGAATATAGCCTCCTGTGTGCCCAATGGGAATCGAGACGTCACGGCAGAGGGATACGGTACAGATTGCGCTGCACGCTCCCGCGCGCGAACGCATACACCTCAGACCTGAGCCCGGGCGCAACGTCGAAGGCATCAATCACCCGCGCTCCCGGCAGTTTGGCGATCTCCGATTCCGACCGCCAACCTCCTGGCGGCACCTGGGGCAAGACTCGCCCAGGCGGCAAGGGCAGAGCGTAGGTGTGTCCCCGTCCCTCCAACATTGCGGTTGCCAATGAGATGAAAATCCACTTCCCGTCGCCGGACCACCTCGATCTGACGTCCGCGTTACCGACAGTGCCAGGGGCAATGATGTGAACCTGCGGATCCCCCCCGAGCGAGAACGCCATGGCGCCGGTCCCCTCACTTCCCGTAGCCGTGACGAACAACCAGCGACCGTCTTGCGAGATACCAAAAAAACCACCAATCGGCTGTTCGATCGCCTTGCGCAATCCCGTTCCGTCCTGATGGACGCGGTAAACAAAGGCAGAGGCCCCGTTAAATGCGCGGAAGAAGATCTCAGCGGCGGGCCCGAACTTAGGTTGCTGGCCCTCGACGTTGGGGATCTGGCGGGGCGGCGACCGCCGGTCGAGCGGGGCGAGCCACAGCCAGTGCTTTCCATCATGGCCAAGCACTGTCGCCACGACCTGCCGGCCATCCGGAGAGATGTCGTATGGCCTCCCGGGTCCCCCCACGATCGAAAAGCCCGGGAGCAATGACTCGTTGCGGCCGGAATCCAGGTCCACCACCCGCAACTCGCTCGGGTCGGACATCGGCAGGGCACCCTTCAGTATGCGATAACAGAGCCTCTTTGCATCCGGTGTAAATTTCGGGTCGTAGGCATATCCCTCCAGCGAAACCTGGCGCTCGCCGCTGGAATCGTGCAGCCAAACCGAACTTTGCCTGAGCCCCACGGCCGTGAGGAAGGAACGACCATCCGGCGCCATAGCGATGCCTTCCTCTTCGGTCGGTCCCGAGGTGAGCTGCTCCGAATGGCCGTCGGGGAAACGCTGCCGCCAGATGTGGAAGGTTCCACCGGCGCTGGAGTTCAGGTACATCCATTTCCCATCGGGCGACCATGCCGCCGAGGTGCATCCGGCTCCTGGCGGGCCCACCCGCCTGCCGGCCGAACTTGCATCCATCGGAACCAGCCTGCAGGGAAGCCACGCCGCGCGATCCATTTCCACCACCAGCGCCCACTTGCCATCGGGCGAGGGATACGACCGATGCGCCATGCCTCGGTCACTGGGCGGCACATAAACATCCCGCTCGCCTGCCCGGCTCTCGTCGGACGTCACGATTGCCATGTGGATATCATTGTTCTTGATCTCGGAAAACAGGATCTTGTCCTTTTCTGACCAAACCAAGCCGGAGGCATTGGGCAGCCAGAGGCGCGGCTGGCCGCTGATGACCGGTACCACCCATGTGTCCCACCGATTCTCGGCAGCTACCGATGTGTACGTGATCTGGGTGCCGTCCGGGGAAAAGACTGGGCTCATTTTCGGAGAGTCATCCCGGGTCAACTGAACCGGCTCGCCGCCGGGCAACATTTTGAGGTAGATTTGACCGGGCGCAGCGAACGTGTCGGGCCCGCGAATGAAGGTCAACATCCGTCCGTCCGGAGAGAGTGCAGGCTGGCTGACCGAATCTGGCAAGTTCGTGATCTGCACGTACTCCGAAGGCGACACCAGGACCGGCCTTGACGAGCGAAACCACAGCCAGGCAGCGACGGCAAGCGCGGCGATCACAATTGCACCCGCGAGCAGCCAGAGCCGAGGATGAATCTTGACCTGTACCACCGCAGCCGTCGTGGGGGCCGAACCGGCGTCGCGCCTCAGACGCTTTAAATCGGCCCGAAGTTCCGATGCCGATTGGCAACGCACGTCACGGTCTTTTTCGAGAGCCTTGCCAATGATGTGATCCAGTTCGGCGGGAAGTTTCGGATTCAGGGTAAGCACTGAAACGGGGCTCTCATGCAGAATCGCTCCGAAAACGGTTGCGGCATTACTCCCGTTGAAGGGCAACGTTCCGGTGGTCATTTCGTAAAGAACAACTCCAAAAGAGAACAGGTCCGTGCGGGCGTCCAGTTCTTCACCGCGCGCCTGCTCGGGAGACATGTAGGCCACTGTGCCCATCGTCACGCCGGGACTGGTGAGGCTTTCCGCCCCCATCGTGGCCGTGGCGCCGGCTTGCGAGGCTGATTCACGAACGGCCCCAGCCGCGCTCTGGGGAGGAAGTTTGGCCAGGCCGAAATCCAGAATCTTGGCCTGCCCGCGCTGGGTAATGAAAATGTTGGCCGGCTTGACATCGCGATGGATGATGCCCTTGGAGTGCGCCGCGTCCAGACCATCCGCAATCTGGATCGCCAAGTCAAGCAGGGTCTCGATGCGTAGTGGCGCCCCTTGTGGGCGCCCTTGAGCGGGTACCAGGCCCGCCCCGACGTCAATGCGGTGCTTGAGGGTCTCCCCCTCGAGCAGTTCCATCGCAATGAAGGGCTGCCCTTCGAATTCGTCGATGTCGTAAATCGTGCAGATGTTGGGATGATTGAGGGCAGAGGCCGCACGCCCCTCGCGCTTGAAGCGCTCCAGCGCCTCCCGGTCTGGGACCGAACCTTCAGGCAGGAACTTGAGCGCCACGAAGCGACCCAGCTTGGTATCCTGGGCCTTGTAGACGACGCCCATGCCGCCGCCGCCCAGCTTCGAAAGGATGCGGTAGTGGGAAACGGTCTTCCCAACCATGCCAGGAACCAGTCGTGGGGTACTATCTTAGGCTGCGTTTGCAGCTAAGTCAACGCAATGGGACTATCCGGGACAGTTCAAGTAGCGGAACAGTTCCCAGGAGTGCTGTATGCAGCAACACCTCTCCGTGCAGGATCGACCATGAGTCCCGTTCGAGGAAGTTTGTGGTGGCATAGCACTCGCTGGGATTGATCGCGAGTAACGCCGTAGTATTGACCGAAACGATCAACTCCTGAATGGTCGCCCACACGGAAACTATCCCAGCGATCTGCGGCTCCTCCTCTGACGCCGGCGGTCACTGGGCCGTGTAGTCGGCTTGCACCAAGGATAGCCGGAAACTGACCCAGTATCGAGAGTGACGATGAACTGCCTTTTCGATCGAGACGAATTGCACGGACTCCCGTAAAGGCCAAGAGCGTGATCTAATGGTCATTCTCATTAGGGTTCGCCTCGTTCCAACCTGAGCGAATGTAGCAGAGTAATACTAGCTCGTCTGCGATTCATGATTTCGGTTGGGCTGCACCGCGCCGCCACTTCCGCCGGAGGCCTCAGAGGGCGGCCCAGCGTAGCCTTCCGTGGCAAGTCGATGGCCCGAAGCATGGTACCCAGCGGCCGGCATGCCTCGGACTCCCGTCGCGTCGCGCCGGCGATTGTAAAAAATGATAGAATCCCCAGTGGCGTGAAACTTAGAGCCTTGCCATTCTTGTGGTGCAGTTTGGCGTTATTCCTCGGAGGTTGCCCGAAGCGGCAAGCCCCCACGCGAATCGTGTACGTTCCTTCGCCACCGCCCGCGGCTACGCAGGCTTCCGCCGCAGGCGCGCCGCCCATGGTCATCGAAGAACCGGCGCCGCCCGAAGAGCCCCCAGCCCCTTCGCCTCAGCCGACCTCCCAACCTGAACCAGCGCGCCGGCCGCGCCGCCGGCTGCGGACGGAACCGCCGGCCGCGGCCGCTGAAAACACCCCTGAAACGACCGAGCCGCCTACTCCCCAGGTGCCCTCATTGGAGCCGCGCGAGAGTTCTGCCCAGGAAGCGGCTCTGCGCCGCCAAATCCAAGGGTTGCAGGATGACGTCCGGCAGCGAATCGCCAAACTCAGCCGAGCGGGGCTTTCCGGCGCAGATCGCAAAACCCTCGACGATGCGCGCACCTTCTTCGCACAGTCCACGCGGGCTCTGAGTGACGCAGACCTCCAACGCGCGCTTAACCTGGCGCGTAAGGCCTCCCTGCTCGTCTCGGCGCTCGAACCGTGAGGGACTGCGCCAGCTTGCGACGCTCGAGTGCTCGGACTCGCCGCGCTCGTTCATTGTGGCAGAGCAGGCGGCGGAGGCAACACTCAGCATGTGATGTGCAAAACGGCATTCGTGCCTTGGGGATGCTGGTTGAGGAATTTAATGGCTTTTTCTGTTGGCAACACCAGCAATTCGACCTTGCGGCGCTCGGCTTCCAGCAGGACTTCTTTCATCACCGGCAATGCTCCATTCGCGCCTGTCCCTATCACGAGCCGCTTGCATTTCCACGGAATCGGCTCCTCCACCGAGAGTGGGGTGTGCCCAAACTCTTCCCGGAATCTCTTGGAAGCCTTTTTCTTTCGCTTGCGGACTTCCCCGTGGTCAATTACCACGTCGTAGTCGTAGCCTTCACCATCAATATGAATCGACCCGAAAGAAAAACTCTCAAAACGCATAAGCTACCCCTGCTTGTATTATAGCGCTCAAGGGCGAGGCGTCAGCGGGACGAGCAGTAGTCAGAAGTCAGGAGTCAGAAGCCAGAAGAAAAGCCGCAGTCGCCCGCCGGTAGGAATGGCGGGCCGTCTGGATCTGCGGCCTTAAGAAAGCAGAAGGCAGTAGGCAGTGGAGAGAAAGAAGCAGGCAATTCAAAATTCATAATTCAGAATTGCCCTTCTACAGATCGGGACAAAGCTCTTCTCCTGAATCCTGAATCCTGGCTCCTGAATCCTGATGTCACAGCCACAGGTGCCTGCTAGAGTAAAACGTGACAGGGCCGTCGGGATGTTTGGCTCGGTAGGCGCGATACTGCTTCAACATGGCAGCGTATCGGCGGTCGGAGGTCCTGAGCTTCTTATGAGGCATTTTGATGAGGGCGCGTTCCACTTCCCAGACGCTTTTTTCGGAGAGCCGCCAGTCGCCTTTCACCAAAGTGCGTAGGTCGGCGACCCCGTAGCCCGTAATTCGTCCGGACCCATCCACGTAAGGGTCCACGTAACTCATCACCAATTGCCGGAGGGTGGGAAAGAGTGGCTTGCGTCCATGCAAGCCGGCATCACGGGAGCGGGCTACGGTTCCCCATCGTCCCCGCCGCCTGAAGAGGAACAGGACGTGGTCCAATTGGTCCTGGGATTCGAGGTCGAGGAGCAACGGTGGGTAGCCATGCTGCTCGAGAATGGTCGCGGCGGTGAGGGCGCCTTCCAGGCAGTGCGCGCTCCAGTGCCGCACCACACCTCGAAAAGTCCGCAGCGTTTCTCCGCCCTTCTCCCAGTTATACGGCAGGTCGCGAAGAAAGGCCTGGACCTGGCGCGGAGTCCCGCATTGTTGAATGATGGACCATTCCTTGGGGTGAAACGCCGCCCGCGCTGGCGCCGGCGTTCCTTCCGCAGCGGTTCCCGTGATGGTTACATTGGTTTGCATAGCAATACTGACACTAGCAAGTCTTTCCCCACCGATCATACCAAAGCTGGAAACAGAAGAGGGCCCAGAGCATTTTTCTGTGGTCAGCCCGCTCGCTCCAATGTTCTATGAGAAGCCGGCGTACATACGGGATATTGAACAGCCCTTGGCGCTTTAATCTCTCTTCTCCCAGGGCCTCATCCAACCAAGGACGCAATTCCTTCCGCATCCAACGGCTGATCGGCACGGAGAAACCACGCTTCTGGCGGTAAACGATCTTGCGCGGCAACCATTTCTCTGCGGCTTTCTTGAGAAGGTATTTGAGTTCGAAGCCACGGACTTTCAAGTCCCCAGGTATGCCAGCCGCGAATTCAATCAGCCGGTGATCAAGGAATGGCGTCCTCATTTCAAGGGAACACGCCATGCTGGCGCGGTCGACCTTCACCAAGAGATCATCTTCCAGATAGAGCCGAAAATCAACGTAAGGCATTTCCGCCAGGACACTTTCAAAAGCCGCCCCATCCAGCACCCTCTCGAGTGGTGCGAAGACCTCCAGGCTGGGTGGTTGCGGACCGCTCCACTCCGGCGAAAAGAGTTGATCCAGTCCCTCCGGACTTGTAATTCCGAACCAAATCGCATGACGCTCGGCAGGTTCCCTTTCCACATAATTCAAGAACTGCTGAAGGTACCAGCCGATCGGCACCGCGCCCGCAGACAGCGGCAGGAAGCGTCTGAGCCGCGCGAAGAGTTTGTGGCGCAGGAGGCGCGGCAGGCGGAGATAGTAGCCGGCCAGCCAAGCGCCAATATAGGTCGGGTAACCTCCAAAGAGCTCGTCGCTGCCCTCTCCGCTCAGCGCCACTTTGATGTGCTGGCGAGCAAAGCGGGACAAGAGGTAAGTGGGGATGACAGCAGGATCGGCCAGGGGTTCGTCAAGGTGGTCCGCCAGAATTTCAAGGGCTTGG
>Ga0208692_1001724_pt1 | contig 11726 bp, 8 predicted proteins | sample June2015DPH_20_1_3_FD_184721 | JGI IMG/M metagenome (GOLD analysis project Ga0208692, IMG submission 184721) | Peatland microbial communities from SPRUCE experiment site at the Marcell Experimental Forest, Minnesota, USA - June2015DPH_20_100... | ecosystem: Environmental > Terrestrial > Soil >...
CTCCCCCGGAAAGCTCCTGTTTGATGAGGGCACTCTTCAACTCCGTCCGCAGCGCCATATCAATCATGGCTTTGTTGTAAGGGAAGATGTACAGGCAGTCAAACGAGCCTCCTGCTTCAGGCTAGAAGGTGCTTTGGGCACTGGGCGAGCGGCCTGGTCAAGCTTTGAATACTACGAATTGCCCGTGTGCCAATGCATGCAAGGACGACCGGAAACGTGGTTCTCACATTTGTCGACCCGCAAAAATAATTCTTGAGGTCGGCTTCCCTCGCCTAAAAGCGTGTGCTGCTTACCTTTCCCGCTTGGTCGCGATTGAGGCCGGCTCTGCGTGCCGACATCGAATGCCCCGTCTCGAAAAAATTGCAGTGTATTGTGTGCCTCGGGAGGCGCTAGACGTGTTTCGATCAAGGGAGGAGCTCTCCGGCAAGCTGCGCGAGGCCAAGTACGTGATCGACGAGGTGACCCTGGAAGTGGTGTATCTCGCCTCCCGCATGCAGAAGCCGCTGCTTGTCGAGGGGCCGCCCGGCTGCGGCAAGACACAACTGGCATACGCAGTGGCTGAGGCAGCTGGAACGTTCGTGGAGCGCCTACAGTGTTACGAAGGCATCACCGATGACAAGGCTATCGGTAAGTTCGATGAGGCCTTGCAGAAGCTCTTCCTCGAAACTCAGGGAGATCAATTCAGCGGCAACTGGGACTCTATTCGCAAGCGCCTGCATTCGCTCGATTTCTTCGCTGAAGGTCCCCTGCTGCGGGCTTTGCTTTGCCGAAACCGACCATGCGTGCTGCTGGTAGACGAACTCGACAAGGTGGACCACGAGTTTGAAGCATTGCTGCTGGAGATCTTGAGCGCCTGGCAGGTGACGGTTCCAAAACTAGGGACCATCAAGGCGGAAACGGTTCCCTTTGTGGTTCTGAGCTCGAATGAGGAGCGTCGGCTGGGCGATCCCCTGCGAAGACGCTGCTTTTATTTGCGCGTCGAGTACCCGACCGTGGAACGGGAGGCGGAGATCCTCGCCGTGCACAGCACAGATATGGACCCCGCCTTACGGGGACAACTGGCCGGTTTGGCGCGAGCATTGCGCGGGTGGAGTCTCGAAAAACCGCCGTCCATTGCAGAAATGCTCGACCTGGCGAAGGCCCTTGAGATCATGGGGGTAAGCGAAATAGAACCCGACCAACGAGATGTACTGCTTGCTCTCCTGGCCAAGACTGAGGCCGACCGGAAGCGTCTGCTGCTGCGCGCCGGATTCGATGGCTTGGTCGCGGACTCGAAGAGATATCGTGACGAGTTGACGAAGGTGGCCGTATGAAGACGGGCGGCAGGGTGTTGATCGTTTTATTTTGGTTCGTGAGTGTGGCGCCAGGTGCAGAGCCCACACCGGTGCGTGATTATGCCTCCCGTTGTGCCGAGTATTACGCGCATGTCTATCGAGTTCCGGTTGAGTTGGTGGACGCCGTGATCGAGGTGGAGTCGAATTGGCAGCCTTACGCGGTTTCGCCAAAGGGCGCTGTGGGGTTGATGCAACTGATGCCAGCAACTGCCGTGAGATTGGGAGTGCGGAATCGGTTTCAGATCGAGGAGAACGTTCGTGGCGGCGTCGAGTACCTGGCTTGGTTGATACGCCTCTTCGGCGGCGACCTCAGGCTGGTGATTGCAGCTTATTACGCGGGGGAGCGCCCGATCCTTGCCAGGGGACTCGATTACTCTTCACCGGATGTTTATAGCTACGTCAGGCGTGTGGCTCGTCTTTATCGCACGAAAAGGGTTGAGAGAATGCGACGGGCGCCCGCAGCAGGGGCTCCCCAAGAGGAAACGAGGTGACCAATGGGCAAGGGTAGTAAGGCATTAGTGATCTGCATGTTGTTCGCTTCCCGTTCGGCCATGGGGCAGGTTGCCGAGGTCAAGCCTCGGGTGCTGAGCAAACTGGAAATGGATGGGAAGGTCGCGGTAGTCGAAGTCGCCGCCCACTTTGTGACCGCGATCCGCATGCCGGAGACTGTGAATTCGGTTGTCGTCGGCGACCCGACACTATTCAAAGTAGAGCACTCGGACCGGGAGCCACAACTCGTGTTCGTTAAAGCCCTCACAGAGGAGCCAGCGGAGACTAATCTACTGATTTCAACGACTCACGGGCGCGAGGCAAGTTTGCTGCTGGTGAGCCGAGGGGAACAAAAATCAAACGACCCCGAAAACGTGGACCTTCTGCTCAATTACAAACCTACCAAAGGCTTTCTAATCGAGCCAGATTACCCCTCTGCGCTGGTGGCGAAAACTGTGGAAATAGGATCGCCCGGAGCCGGTGCCGTGTCCGCAGCTCTTGAGACAGCAAGCGCAGGCGGGGCGGCGACGGACGTCAAGCAAGCATCCTCCGTCGCACCAGACCCACCGGACGCCCCTCCACTGACGGGGTTGGATGAGCTTCTTGCCCGGCAGGAACGGTCTCCATTGCCACCGCTCTATGGCGAACATGTGTCGGCGGAAACGGCCACCGGAGACCGAGTGCGCGTCGGCGTGGGCGAGGTAGTAGATGGCGGAGGGCGGGTCATCGTGCTGTTCTCTGCCCTCAATCCAACCGGCCACAGCATTCTGATCATGCCGCCGCAAGTCCAGCTTGGAGGCAAGGTCAAGTCAGGGAAGTTCATTCGGCGTTCTCGCTGGACGACGGCCGAACAGCTTCCTGTACTGAGTTTTCGCTTGAGCAAGCGCCGTTTGGCGCCGGGTGAACGCGCAGATGGGGTGGTGGTCTTCGATCGCCCCCCATACAAACAGTCTAACGAGACGCTTTTCTTGCAGATTGCTGAAGCCGGGGCCGTGGATCACCCCGCCTTGGCGCCCATCGGTTTTGGCATCAACACCTTGAAGGAGGATTCTACCCATGGAGAGCCCATCAAAGGAAAATGACACGCTGCACACGACGCCAGCGGAGTCGCGAGCCGATCTGGAGGAAGCCGCGGAACCACAAGCGGCGGATGGAAAGCGCGGGATTCAATGGCGCGAGATCATCCGCCAAGCGTTTGACAAGGCGCGGCAGACCCAGCAGCCCAGAACCACACGCCGCGAGCTCAGCAAGGACAAAAGCAAGTCGCTCGTGGTACTGGGTGGTGCGGCCGTCGCTATGCTCCTGCTGTTCCTGGGAATATTCTCTTCGCCTCAAAAGGCAAAGAAAACATTGGGACAGGCAGGAGCGCCGGACCTGGGGCGCAGGACAACGCCGGGCCAGGAGAGTGGCCAAAGCGGATCTGTAACGCCCATGTTGAACGCCGAGGTAAGCGGCGACCAGGCCGTGAATAGGAGCGACGTGACCCCCGAGGATATCGGGCGAACGGCGCGACCGGGTCGGCCAAAGGCCCCCGCCGCACAACAAACAACTCCGCAGTATGCGCTGAATAAGATTGATTTCGATTCCGCCCCGGCGCAGGAGCCAGGCTATCAACGCCCACAGCAGCCTCCCTCACCTGACGAATCGCCTGAGGCCGCTTTGCGTAACCCATCGCTGGTGTTTGTGCGTGGGACGGAGACTGCTGCTGCCAGAGGCGCTCCGATGACGTCGGCCGTCCTCGAACAGACAGATTTCGTCACTTTGCTGCCTCCCGGCACCCGCCTCGTAGCGCGGCTGGAATCGGCGGTCAGTACGGGGTTGAAAGAACCGGTTGTCGCGGTGATCGAGTACAACTTCGAGCGTGAAAGTGAGATTGTGGTGCCGGCGGGAGCAAAGGCGATCGGCCAGTTGCGTCAAGCAGACCGTTCGGGGAACGTCGATATCAGGTTCGATAGGCTGGAAATGCCGGATGGAACCACTCAGAGGATGGACGGGGTAGCTATGGACCTGGCATTTCGACCGCTGAAGGGATACGTATCTGGAAAGAGAACAGGGACCAGATTCCTGGTACGGACATTCACCGGTCTTGGAACTGTCGCCTCTTATCTGGTCGGAAACGGGGGCAGCAGCGGATTCTACGGCCCGCTTTCTGAGAGCGCGCTGCTCCGGGAACGGGTCGCGAACAACGTCGGGGTCGCAGGCGACGAGGAGTTGAATGAGTTGGCGTTCAATCAAAACATCGTGGTGACCGTCCCTGGCAATACCAGGTTCTACATTGTGCTAGGAACCGGCGCTGTAGGCCGTGACGCAGGAAGCAAACAGGCGGTCGCACCCGTTCCCGCAGGGTCGAGAGTCTCCACAACGCCGAGCCTTGAGGAACTCCGGCAGCTGATGCAACTCAGGCAGGAACTCAGCGCGATGTATCAACAGACTGCTACGCCTCCGGCGGCAAGCGACACGCCACAGTAGATCAGGAGAGAAAGGAGTCACCAACCAGGATGGAGCCAAATTGGAAGCCCCTTGAGATGAAGGTTGGACCCGCCAGGTGTGTGGGGTTTATGTTCATGGGGAGAGTGAACGGCATCAATCTCTACAAGCACGGAATCACGCGCACCTATCTTAACTTGGACGACGAGGGAAACTGTTACGCGTACCAGGGCGGCTCGCAATACCGGCCGACTGATTTCTCGGTCGAGCTTCAAAAGCTGGAGGCTTCTCTGAAAAAGCAAGGAGAGACGCTTACAACTCCCTATGACTCTCCTTCGGGGAGTGTACAATGACAGGCTGGCCAAAGGAGTAGCTACATTACTCGATAAGGGGGAATATATGTCGAATTGGTCTTTCGATCTAACCAATTCAGCCGATCAACGCCTAGAGCTTGACTCCAAGTTGCGAGGAGAAATCTTGGCACTAGACAACATTGGTCGTGGAGACGAGATACATGGAAGCATTGGGGTCATTTACTCCGATGATCGTGTCAAGGGATGTAGTTTGATTGGCCCACTCGAAGCTAGAGGTGTTGCCTTTTCCTGGAAGCTAAGAGAAGTTTCCACGTCCTGAGTTACGTAAAGTACATACTTCCGAATTCCAATTCTCTCACACTACTCTTTCACGACAAACTATACCAGAGCGTGCCGCTGCTACGCTCCAATTTCCGGACTTCATTTTCGTGGCCGGTCGTTACCCCTTGAACTACGCGGGCCGTACAGAACCACGGTGATGTTGTCGAATCCGCCCGCACAGTTCGCCCGATCCACCAACTGCGTTGCGAGCTGACGCATCGTGCCCTCCCACTGCACGATTGAGTGAATCTCGGCTTCTGGTAATGCTTCCCACAGTCCGTCCGAGCACAGCAACACGCGGTCGCCGTTCGCTAGAGGTCGCGTGTTAACTTCCGGGACGACACCGGACGGCATCCCAATGGCCTGCAGGATCTCGTTCTTTTTCGGATGAACACGTGCCTCTTCGGGCGTGAGTTGCCCACTTTGCACGAGCGCCCCCACCACAGAGTGATCCCGCGTGATCTGCTGTAAGGTGGCTCCCGACAACACGTAGCACCGCACATCGCCCACATGGCAGGTATACAGCCGGTCGCCTGTTAGGCAGGCCACGATAAGCGCACTGCCCATATCGCGGCGTCCCTGGGGAGTGCCGCTTGCTTCGATGACTTTTCGATGAGCCGCATCGAGCGCTGCCGTTAGCAAGGGCCCGGCCTGCTGAGTACCGGCTTCAATAGCCTTCCTTTGCTCCGCAGTCACGAATTGCGCGGCAGCCTCTATGGCCAGAGCACTGGCGACTTCACCGGCTTCGTGACCTCCCATTCCGTCCGCCACCAGCAGGAGTCGACCGTCCTCGGATAGGTAAAAAGCGTCTTCGTTGTGGTCCCGCACCCGGCCAACGTCCGTAATCCCGCAGAGTTGGTCTGTGGGTGCGACAACCTTGCGCCGAGGCGTAGTCTCGGAGTAGCCTGACGGTTCAGGCCCAGCTTCGCTGACCTTGCGCGATCGACCGCTTCCCATCTCTCTTATCATCCGAAGGATTGCCCTTGGCCAATTCATCGTTTCTGCTCGACCACCCGAATTAACGCACCGCCTCTTGTAGTGCATGCCGAAAATCCGCTGCAGTCTGGTAACGTTGGCTCGCATCCTTTCGCACAGCTTTGTCGACCACGCCGGCCAGCTTCAGAGGCAGCGAGGCTTCTCGCTTGCGGATGGCAATAGGTTCCTCAGCTAAGATGATCTGGAACGGGTGCCTGATACGCTGGAGTTGCATCATGGCGGCGAGCGCTTCATGACGATTTCGCCACATGGCGGGATTATTCTTCAGAAATTGCTCAATGTCTTCTGGGGTCGGAAAATCAAACGAATACCTTCCAGTCAGGATGTAATAGAGCGTCTGCCCAACCGCATAAAGGTCTGCTGGCTCTCGCACAGCGCTGGCATCGCGCACCTGCTCAGGTGGCATGAACATGAGAGTGCCCATGGCAGTTCCGGGTTTCGTGATTCGGGTTCCTCCGGCTCGCTCATACGACTTGGCCAAACCGAAGTCCGCCAGTTTGGGTATCAAGGATTCATTCCCAGTCGCGGGGATCTTGTAAGAGTTAGAGGCTCCCCGGTTGGAACTCCGCAGCAGAATATTCGGGGGCTTAATGTCTCGGTGGATTACTGATTGCGTATGTAAGAACTCTAAGCCCCGCAGCAGTTCGATGACGATTTGAACCGATGACTTGACCGGGAGGCGGCCTCCCGCTTTGAGTACGTGGCCGTCAAGGTCGCCGTCCGGAACATACTCTGTTACCAGAAATGGCGCACCCTTGGCATCGATACTCGTCCCCAGGAAGCGAACTACGTTCCGGTGACTCAGCCCCTTCAACAGTCTCGTTTCGCGCTCGAAGCGCTTGACCAGCATCTCGTTCTTCATGTCCTTGATCTGTTTGAGCGTGAGCAGCCGAGCTGTCGGGCGGTGGTAGATCAAGTAGACTACGCCCATCCCGCCTTCGCCGAGGCAACTCAGGATTTCGTATTCATTTACCATTCTCCCCGCAAAAGCGTCCTCGCGGGAGAGGCAGTTTTCGCAAGCATAAATCGCCACATCGCGAAGCTCCTCTGCGCGGCCATCACTGTTGGCTCGCTCCGTGAGCTTTGAACCGCACTTCCAGCACTCCACTTCAAGCTTGGCAATGAATGGCGGAGCGAGCGACTTTTCCTTTTCTGCACATTGAAGGCAACGCTCTGGCTCCGCTTCGCCATGCAAAAGCCGGATCAACTGGCCACACTCAGGGCACTTGAAGGTTCGTTGAATCACCTGAGCATGAATTGAGACCTTCAGCTGCGTGTAGCCAAGCTCAATGACATCACCGTCTTTTAATTCTCGCTCTACAACGGGTTCCCCGTTGACATGCGGAGGGTTCGTAGCCCCTTCCCCGGTCGTGCCAAGGTCCCTGATCCGACAGCTTGGTGGACAAATCTCCAAAAACACATGTCGCCGCGAGACGTAGGGATCGTCCGGGGAGAGCTGGAAGTCAGCGTCGTGCGCTCGGCCGACGATGAACCCTCTGGGCTCGTCAAACTCCATCACTCGGCCCTGCCCAGGGCCCTTCACAACACGGAGTGCAACCTTCATGCCGCTCGGCATCTGCGTCACCTCTCATGCTTCTTTGCACATTCCGTGCAAATCACCTTGCCGTTCTTCTCTGTCATGCACTGCTTGCATTTGGCCACCCTGCACTCGGGGCAGAGCTCGGTTGCCTTCCAGGCAGGGTGGTTGGGGCACATGTCGGGCTTCATCCTGGTTCCCGCCTCCGCTGGGTCTTTGGCCGGCTGAAGGTTCGCTGGCTGCACCGGTTGCGTGTCTCCTACTTGGGCCGGCGGTGGGCTCACTGCTCGCGAAGCCTGTTGCCAGCCAGGCTGCTCCGCAACCTGAGGGGGCTCACTTCGCAGACGAGTTCTGCCAGCCGCAGGGCCACCGGCCACTTTGGTTAGTGGTAATTCTCTAAGCGCATCAAGCGTAAACTCGAACTCATAAGCGTCAAAGCGGATACGATCTCCATGCTTGAGCATCACTTCCCGAATCCCCCCGGCATCGCTGAATTTCCTGCCGTTAAGGAATGTCCCATTACTGCTCCGGAGATCGCGCAGGTAGAACGAGCCGTCGCGAAACTCAATCGTGGCGTGCTGCGCGGACACAGTATCATGCAAGATCGCCACCTCATTCGTCTCTGGATCCCGGCCGATGCGCGTGATCGGCTTCTTGAGCGGATGTAATTCCTCCCCCGTGTGCCCGCCGAGGCCTCGGAGGGTTGCGGGCACGCTCGGCTGCTCGGACATCTTGCGGGATCGCATTCTGGCCACCCCCAGAATCAGCACGAGTAATACCACCGCCCCGCCCAGTACCAGCCCCCAGCGGGCCAGAGGCGACGTTGAGCTTACAGGGGGATTCTTCTCCTGCTTCGCCTCGGGGTTCGCGCCTGTGAGCTCCCTAATGCGCACGCCAATTTGGTCAAATACGCTTGGGATCTTTTCCGCGCTGAGAATGCGGAAGTAATCGCCTCCCGTCGTTTCGGAGACAGACTGGATGAGCTCAAAATCGGCTTCCTCCGTGAAAGCGATCCCGAACACCTTGATACCGACCCGATTCGCTTCAAGCGCGAGAGTATCTCGCATCCAGCGGGAACGTTCGAGATCCTTAGCCGGATCACCAAGGTCCACGATGCCGTCGGTGAACAACACCACGATGCGCTGGGCGTTAGGCCGGCCATGCTCCCTGAGCTCATAGATTGCCCGCTCCACGCCTCCGGGAATGTCGGTGCGCTGTCCGCTGTAGTCAATTCTACGCAGTGTCTTCGTCACTAGCTCTTGAGAGGCGCTTGCATTGACCGGTGTGAGGCTCATGACAAGCTGGGCGTCTTTGTCGAAGCGGACAATTCCGAGCTGGGAATTCGGCGACAGCCGGCTGGCGAAGTCTGAGACCACATGGCGCATGAGAGACCTGGGGTCGTTCTTTTTCATGCTACCTGAGTTATCCAGGGCCAATATGACGTCAACCGCAACCCCGGCGGTCTCCTGTCCCCTTATTTGGTGGGGATTGATGGAACAAAAGCAAAGGCCCCAAACCGCCCAGCAAAGGTTTTTCTTGGCTATCATAACAACTCCTCTTTCCGTTTATGTCCGCCTAATTCATTGCCAGTCAGCGGTCATCTTCTCAAGCTCGCGGCGCACTCCTTCCGGGCGCAGCCAGCCGTAGCCAGCGCAGCCGAGCGTATAGAGAAACTGACTGAAGTCGTCCTCTGTCCAGACAGGCCTGCCTTTCCGTGTTAACGCGCAAGTTACGTCTTCGTCGGTGGGCGTTCGGTCAGCGGGCAGTTCGCCTGCGTACGGCTGGTGAGCTGCCAGGAACACCTCCAAATACGGTCGCGCTCCCTCGTCCCAATCAGCAGGCTGGTTGTCTTCCAGGTCCCAGTCCAAGAACCACACTTCCAGTGTATGGCCCTCCGTTCCCGCCGACAGCGTGTACCGCCCGTCCGCGCTGAGGCAAACTGACCGCACCGCCTTCTTCGTCTCGACTTCCGGCAGACTCGAGAAGTCGTGTCCTTCCCGCGTGCGCAAGCACCGTCCAGTGGCCACTTCCCACAGCTTCACCATCCCGTCGTGGCTTCCCGACAGCGCATACCGCCCGTCCGCGCTCAGGCACACTGACTCCACCCCGCTCGCATGCCCTTCGAAGGTGCGCAGGCAACGCCCCGTGGCCAAATCCCACAACTTCAGGGTATAGTCCCAATATCCTGCCGACAGCGCGTACCGCCCGTCGGCGCTCAGGCATACCGACTGCACAGAGTCGGTGTGCCCTTCAAAGGTCCGCAGGCAATGGCCCGTGGCCACATCCCACAGCCTCAGCGTCTTGTCCCGGCTTCCCGAGAGTGCATGTCGTCCGTCCGCGCTTAGACATACCGAAAACACGGCGTCTGTGTGCCCTTCGAAGGTGCGCAGGCAGCGGCCCGTGGCCACCTCCCACAGCTTCAGCGTCTGGTCCAAGTTTCCTCCGACCGACAGCGCGTACCCCCCGTCGGCGCTCAGGCAGACCGACCGCACAAAGTCGGTGTGCCCTTCAAAGGTCGGCAGGCAATGGCCCGTGGCCACATCCCACAGCCTCAGCGTCTTGTCCCGGCTTCCCGAGAGTGCATGCCGTCCGTCCGCGCTTAGACATACCGAAAACACGACGTTTGTGTGCCCTTCAAAGGTGCGCAGGCAACGACCCGTGGCCACATCCCACAACTTCAGGGTATTGTCGAAACTTCCCGACAGCGCGTACTGCCCATTTGTGCTCAGACACACTGACGCCACCCTTCCACTGTGCTCTACCAGACTTCCTTTGACCCATGCGTCTCGTAGGGATTCCTTCCGCAACCGAACATACAAGCGGACCCACTCCTTGACTGTCTCGTCTGACCGCCGGTGGCCGGATTGGCTGCGTGCTGTTCTCAAGTACCTGCAAGCGGCGAGCGCGTCGTTCTCTTCAAGCGCCTGTCGTGCTGCTGTTAGGGCTCGGCGGTAAGCAGCTGTCGCCGAGATCATCTGCCCACTTGCTTGAGCTCGACTGACCGCGAGAGGCGCTGAAACCGAAGTGGATACAGGGCTCCACAGCTTCAGAGTCGTGTCAAGGCTTCCCGAGAGCGTATACCGTCTATCTGCGCTCAGGCACACCGACGTCACATCATCCGTGTGCCCTTCGAAGGTGCGCAGGCAACGACCCGTGGCCACATCCCACAGCCTCAGCGTCTTGTCATGGCTTCCCGAGAGTGCATGCCGTCCGTCCGCGCTTAGACATACCGACCGCACGATGCTTGTGTGCCCTTTGAAGGTGCGCAGGCAACGACCGGTGGCCACCTCCCACAACTTCAGCGTCTGATCCCAGCTCCCCGACAGCGCATATCGCCCGTCCGCGCTCAGGCACACTGACTCCACAACGAATGTATGCCCTTCGAACGTGCGCAGGCAAAGACCCGTGGCCACCTCCCACAGCTTCACCATCCCGTCGTGGCTTCCCGACAGCGCGTACCTTCCATCCGCGCCCAGGCATACAGCGTACACATCGCCCACATCCCCTACGAAGGTGCGGAGGCAATGACCCGTGCCCACTTCCCACAGCTTCACCATCCTGTCGTGGCTTCCCGACAGCGCATACCGCCCGTCGGCGCTCAGGCACACTGAACTCACTTTTGCCTTGTGCCCCTCCAATGTGCGCAGGCAACGCCCCGTAGCCACCTCCCACAACTTCAGCCAACAGTCGCTTCCCGACGTCGCGTACCTCCCGTCCGCGCTCAGGCATACTGACTCCGCAACGTATGTATGTCGTTCGAACGTGCGCAGGCAACGACCGGTGGCCACCTCCCACAGCTTCAGCGCCTTGTCGAGGCTTCCTGATAGCACGTACCGCCCGTCCGGGCTCAAGCTTAACGAGAACACTGCCGACCTGTCCCCTTCGAACGTCCGGATAAGACGGCCCGATTGCAGTAAACCCTCCGCTGCCTTTCTCGCAGCTGTTACCTCCTCTTTCGCTTCCGCCTCACATGTGACTTCATCTAGAGCCTGGTTCGCACCCGCTCCGTTCCCCCGCTCCAAATGCACCTGCGCCAGAAGATACCGAGGTCGCCACGCCCCCGGATCCGCTTCGCAGACCTCCCGCATCCTTTCTACCAACACGTCGTCCGTCAACCGTGCTTTGCGCCACAGAGTCAATCCGTAGTTAAAGGTGGTCTCCGCATGGTGCGGATCCCCCTCTAACGCAGCTTGCCAAGCCTTCTCCGCTTCTTCCTCCTTACCCAAAGCCAGGTACGACAACGCCCGGTTGTTCAAACCGTCCGCCGCCTCCGCGACCTCAGGCACCTCTGCATGCACACTCGGCTCG
>Ga0208692_1001745_pt1 | contig 11618 bp, 11 predicted proteins | sample June2015DPH_20_1_3_FD_184721 | JGI IMG/M metagenome (GOLD analysis project Ga0208692, IMG submission 184721) | Peatland microbial communities from SPRUCE experiment site at the Marcell Experimental Forest, Minnesota, USA - June2015DPH_20_100... | ecosystem: Environmental > Terrestrial > Soil >...
TGGCGCACGCCGTCGCCGACCAGACCGGCCTGACCGACAAGTATGAGGATTGGTTCCCCCTGTCCTGCATATCGCCCTTCTCGAAACTGCTGTCGAACTTGCAGAATTACGAACGCCCCAACCTCACCTCTCACCCCCACTGCGCCATGGGGACCTACCTCTACGTTCACCCCGACACGAAGAAGGCCATCCCCATCACGCGCTTCTTCGATATGCCCGCCATGCTGCGCGAAATCGACCGGCTCGCCCAGCAAGCGCAGGGAGCACGATTTAAGATGTTCACTAAGATCAACGCCTGGCAGAGGCTTCGCCGGCTTTTCAAGCCGCAGTTTGCCCCGCCGGGTTTGACCTTCGAGCGCTTCCTGCAAACCTTGCAGGGCATGACCGACCACGAATACGGGCGGGGCAGGGGCGACGGCACATTCACGTACAAGACGTTGCTCGTGGCGGGCATGCATTTCATGGACTCCTACAATTACGATTTCGCCCGCGTCAAGCGCTGCGTGATCCACTACGCTGCGCCCAATGGCCTGGTCTATCCCTTCTGCATTTACAACTCCGGGCCCTGCATGCGCGAGAAAATTGAGCGGCAATTCTCCGTGCCCTTCGACCCGAAAGCCGCGAAGCAGAACGGCAACGGCCTGGTGCAGGTCGAGAGCTAACGCGCTTTTCATCGCGACATATGCTAGGATAACTGGCGAATTGCACGCTGTTCGTTTCTAGAGGCACGGGCTGGTTATGGCTGCATCTCCAATCTACCAGGCGTTCAAGCGCACCAACTGCACCCGACTCAGCTTCATCTTGTCAGTTCAGTTGCCTGCCAGTAAGGCGTTACTTTCAAGAATCAGGAGTTGTCTTCGTGGGAAGGGTTTGAATCTCTCGTGGGACTTCGCAGCCACCTATCCCGGCGAGGGGAAAGAAAAAGTCAACGCACAAGCCATTCTCACGCGGGGACCGCAGAAGGACCTCAGCGTGCTGGTCATTTGGTCCAGGGCCAAGGAAGGCGCTCCCTCGGAGTCCAAGCGCTTCAGCGAGCTGCTCCGTTGCATCCACGAATACCTCCCCGAGCGCGAGGGGTCTGTGTGGGCCTATTTCTCATACGACAGCGAAAAAGTGACCTCTCTGTTCAGGCCAATCCGTCTGGCCGACCAGCCCGTGATCTTCGATGAGATCACCGGCATCACAGGCGTCAAACGAAATCCCGAGGGCAAGATGGGGTACGAGTTGGAGATGTCATTCGAAGGCAAACGTGTGAATCACGTCGTGAGATTCACACAGAGATTGGAGCTTTCGGAAGACACTCCGCTTCCATTACTCGAGGTAGCAAGTAGAATATCGATGTTGGCATTAAAGCCGAAAGAGGAAAAATGAAAGGAAGCCAGGCGGCACCTGCGACGCTTGAATGGCTCCGTCGCGAGGTTCACGAAAGTCGGGCGGGCGGCTACCTTTCGTTCCAGGGTACTCCGTCAGCCCAGTTTTACCAGACTTTCGACCTCGAGGCATGGGACCCTAACGTTGTCGTCGTCGTTGATGGGGTTTACAACCGCATGCGAGAGGAAGGGGCGGCCGCGGTCGTTCGACAGGTTACATCGGTCGAAGAGCAATTGCGTGCCGTTTTCGGCTACACGAAGAGATTTGATGAACTCTGCGAGCGAGTTGCAGAACTCGAATCGAAAGTTGACCAAGTGCTTAAGAGGATCGGAGATCTCAGCGCGCTACGACGAAGCTTCCTGGTCCCGATTGAAACTTTGGAGCCCGAACCCTACGAAATCACGAGACCATTTACTGCCGTCGTGATGGAGGCGGAAAGTGAGTTTGAGGCAAGCATCTTCGACCTGAGTATTTTCGCGTCCGGTGACACGGAGGAGGAAGCGATTGCCAACCTGAAGGAAACGCTGATCGACACCGTCGATCGGCTTAACGGGCTCCCCGACGCCAGGCTGGGCAAGGGTCCATTACGGCAAAAGAGGCTTCTAAACAAGTGCATTCGCAGAGTCGAGAAGGGGTGATCCTTGCTTACCCAAGACGATGCGGAAGCTATCGCTGACAAGTTAGGTTGCATACCCGACGAAGGTAGGAGTCATAAGTACTACGAGCTTTTTGTGGACGACAAGCTGATTGCGAGGTTCGGCGTTCGTCGCGCATCGAGAGAGAAGGGGCACGGGCACCTGCCACGCGAACTTCACATAACCCAAAAGCAATGCAGAGATCTCAGCAAATGTCCTCTGTCTAAGGACGAGTACCTCCAGATTCTGCGCGAGAAGGACCTCCTCTAACAGGTAGCGCGAAACTCGCCGGTAACACAGACAAGCGCGCCGGCGTGCCTCCCCGATTACGCTCTCCGAATCGTTGACCGCTTGACCACCGGCAACTGCGCTTCAATGTGCCAGTTGAAACGGTCGCCTACTCCTGATACTGTGTACGGGCGGGACAGAGTGGCCCGCAAGAAATCCACATACTCGAGCTTGGAGGGGAAACGAAGATGAAAAACGCAGCCATAGTCCTTACATTCCTGGCCTTCCTATCGCTAAATGTGTGGGCTGCGCAGGAACAAACGACCACACCTGCGCCCGCCCCGAAGGCACGGTCCTCTACTCAGAAAAGTACCGCTGCGGCTCCGATGACCACCACGCCCTCGGGACTGCAATACAGAGACTTGGTGGTTGGCAAAGGACCGCAGCCCAAAGATGGCGACACGGTGGTGGTGAATTACACGGGAACGTTCACGAACGGCAAGGTTTTCGACACCTCCGTGGGCAAACCGCCATTCGAGTTCGCCCTTGGGCGTGGCCGAGTCATTAAAGGTTGGGACGAAGGTGTGGCCACCATGCACGTAGGTGGAAAGCGCAAGCTGGTCATCCCTCCCGATTTGGCCTACGGGCCGGGCGGCTACCCGGGAGTGATTCCTCCCAATTCCACCCTCACTTTTGTCGTCGAACTGCTGAAAATCAAATGACCGTCCTGTCGGTGCACACCTTCCCGGCGTGCCACAGGTCCAAGTACGCCTGGGAGTTCAAAGGCAAAGGCTTGAAATTGGAAACAGAGGGCTGGAAGCGAGTTCCCGCTGTGCTGAGAATACGGATTCCAGATCTAAGATTGCAAAAAGAAAAGGGCCCGGAGCGCTGGGCACGAATCGGGAAGTTATGCTAATCTACGAGGTGCGTCCCACGACAAGGGCCTTCCCTGTGGGACCTCACTTATGGCCCTGATTGTTCCCTCGCTGCTGGCGGCAGATTTCGCTCGACTCGGAGAGGCGCTCCACATTATAAAGGCTGCGGGCGTACCGATGCTCCACCTGGAGGTGATGGACGGCCATTTTGTGGAGGAAATTACCGTCGGGCAGCCGGTCGTCCGGAGCCTGCGGAAAGCCACGGACCTGGTTCTGGACTTACACCTGCTCATCGAACGTCCGGAACGCTACATTGCTGACTTCGTTGAGGCGGGTGCGGATCGTATCTCGGTTCATGTGGAGGCCACGACTCGCCTGCACCGAGTTTTGGACCAGATCCGAGAGCAGGGTGCCAAAGCAGGAGTGGCCTTGAATCCGGCGACGCCCGTCGAGACAATTGCGGACGTGGTAGGGGAGTTTGATTTTCTCTCAGTTTTGTCCTCTGATCCGGGGATGAGCGAGCGAACCTTCGTCCCCAGATCGGTGGAGAAAGTACGAGCGGCGGCATTTCTGCGTGATGAGCGTCGCGCGGATTTTGCCATTCAAGTCGAAGGTGGAATCCGCTTTGAGCATGTGGAGCAACTTACTCGGGCAGGCGCAGACATCCTGGTGGCCGGTTCAGCCATCTTCTATAGCGATGACCCAGAGGCACGCCTGAACGAAATGCTGCGCCTCGTGTCCGCAACGCGGCGGATGTCCAAAGTATGATGGGCGCGAATCAGGAGTGAAAGCACTGGCGAAGCGAATCAGCAAGACCGGATCGAAGCGTCTGCCGTTCCTTTTGTGGGTGGCTGTACTGGGTGGTGTGTTTCTGCCCGGATGTCTTTTTCATCGCCATCGGCGCACGGATTTATCCACGATGGTTAATGCTGGCGATCAGCCGGACAAGATTCTTTACGAAAGGGCGAGCAACGAAATTGTACACGGTCGTTACGACGTAGGACGTCTCACTCTCCAAACCCTCATCAATACGTACCCGGATAGCGAGTATCTGGCAAAAGCAAAACTTGCCATCGCGGACTCCTACTATAACGAGGGAGGGGTCTCGGGCCTGACCCAATCCGAGGCTGAATACAAAGACTTCATTACCTTCTTCCCTACGGCGCCCGAGGCTCCTCAGGCGCAGTTCCGCGTCGGCATGGCGCATTTCCGCCTGATGGCCAAGGCCGACCGGGACCAGACCGAGGCTCGCCTTGCGGAAGTCGAGTTCAAAGAGTTTCTGATGAAATACCCTGACAACCCCTTGACGGTCCGCGTCAAGGCGCGCCTTCGAGAAACACAGGAAGTCCTGGCCCAGGGGGAGTTACTGACCGCGAGTTTTTACCAGATGAGGGGGGCGTATCGCGCGGCACGGGGACGCTTCCGGGAGATTGTCGAGAAGTACCCCAACTTCAGCGGCGGGGATCAGGCGCTGTATGGATTGGGCCAAACCTTGGAGCACCTGAAAGCCCCCAAGGAAGCGGTTCCGTACTACTCGCGGGTGGTTCGTGATTTTCCTCTCAGCCCGCGGGCGGCAGAGGCCAAAGATCGGCTCGTGGCCATGCGCGAACCGGTTCCAAAGCCCACCAAAGCGACGGTGGCGCGAGCGCAGGCGGATGCAGCCCGATTGCGCAGCAAAAGCCTGTTTGGAAAATTGACCACGGCGATGGCCAGTACGCCCGATACAAGCGCCACCTTGCGCGGCCCGGTTCGCCTGGGGACGGCGGAAGCGAGTGGTGTCGAAGTGGCCAAACGTACACCTGCTGCCCCGTCTCTCCCCAATGCTGCGATTGTTGCTGAGCCAGTAGGCGATGCTGGCTTGAATTCCGGAAAGGCGGTTGATTCCAAGCCTGGCGTCGACAACTCCAACAAAGGGACCAGCGCTAACGCTCAGGACAACAATGCAAACTCTTCAGGCAGTGAGAGCAGCTCGAAGGCTCAGGAGAACAAGGTGAACTCTGCCAGCAATGAAAGCAGCTCGAAGGCAGGGGAGAGCAAAGCAAACCCTGCTTCTCAAGACCAATCTGGGACAGTCACGCCTCCGAAGAAAAAGGGCCGATTCCACCTCCTGAAGAAGATTGTCAAGCCTTTCTGATTTGCCTTTCTTTGGCTCTCCAGGGTGGGGCTGTGTTCGCAAACGGTCACGCCAGCCGATTCTGTCGGGCCATTTTTTGGACCTTGTACGCCAACTGAAGACTCTCAATCCCTGGCGCGCCTTGACTTCCTCTCATTGACGTGGTATTCGTCTGGTAAGTCATCTCGCGACGCAAGGTTGAAGGGAGGCCGTGTGGCTCGGTTGATCCTGGTCGCAGACGATAGCCCTGCTATTCAAAGGAGAGCCCAAGGGATTTTGCAGGGTGAGGGCTTCGAGGTCGAAACCGTCTCCAACGGTGTCGCGGCGATCAAGAAACTACCCAAAATGCAGCCTGTCCTCGTGCTAGCCGACGTGTCCATGCCAGGCAAAGATGGCTACGAGGTTTGTGATTATGTAAAGACCTCAGCGGATCTTCACCACGTGCCCGTGCTGCTGGTGGCCAGCGACCTAGAGCCGTACGATGAGCAGCGGGGTGCGCAGGTCGGGGCGGACGGGATTATCAAGAAACCCTTTTCCCCCCACGACTTGATCGCTATGGTTGCGAAATTCGCCGCCCTCGGCGAAGCCCCAGCATCCCCACCCGCGCTTCCTGAAACGCCTATTACTTCGTCCCCTGTGGCCCCACCTGAAGTCTCCCCAATGGGTTACGAACCGGAAGGCGCCACAGGAAGACACGCGCCGGATTTGGCCGCGCCTTCGGCTGGTATGGCCTTTGCGGAACTCCCTGCGATGCCGGCGACGCCGCCTGAGCCTTTGCCCGATATTCCCGTCCAGCCTTCGCTTCCGCCCCCGCTGCCAGTCTGGGCACAATCTTTATCCGAACCACTGCTTGCGGCTCCGCCCGAGGACCTGCTGGGAGGTTTGTGGGAGCCGTTACTTGTACCGACCGAACCGTTCCCAGGGTTGGCAATTGAGGGGACGCCTGAGCCAACCCCGGAGCCCATCCCTGAGGCTGCACCGGAGTCGGTTCTGGTCAGTCCTGAATCAATCTCCGAGAGCGCTGTGGAGCCTACGCCTGAGCCCACCCTGATCGCTGCTGAACCAACCCCAGAGCCCATCCCGGAGGCTGCACCGGAGTCGGTTCTGGTCAGTCCTGAATCAATCTCCGAGAGCGCTGTGGAGCCTACGCCTGAGCCCACCCTGATCGCTCCTGAACCAACCCCGGAGCCCATCCCGGAGGCTGCACCGGAGTCGGTTCTGGTCAGTCCTGAATCAATCTCCGAGAGCGCTGTGGAGCTTACGCCTGAGCCCACCCTGATCGCTCCTGAACCAACCCCAGAGCCCATCCCTGAGGCTGTACCGGAGTCGGTTCTGGTCAGTCCTGAATCAATCTCCGAGAGCGCTGTGGAGCTTACGCCTGAGCCCACCCTGATCGCTCCTGAACCAACCCCGGAGCCCATCCCTGAGGTTGCACCGGAGTCGGTTCTGGTCAGTCCTGAATCAATCTCCGAGAGCGCTGTGGAGCCTACGCCTGAGCCCACCCTGATCGCTCCTGAACCAACCCCGGAGCCCATCCCTGAGGCTGCACCGGAGTCGGTTCTGGTCAGTCCTGAATCAATCTCCGCGACCGTTGTGGAGCCTACGCCTGAGCCCACCCTGATCGCTCCTGAACGAACCCCAGAGCCCATCCCTGAGGCTGCACCGGAGTCGGTTCTGGTCAGTCCTGAATCAATCTCCGCGACCGTTGTGGAGCCTACGCCTGAGCCCACCCTGATCGCACCTGAACCAACCCCAGAACCCATCCCTGAGGCTGCACCGGAGTCGGTTCTGGTCAGTCCTGAATCAATCTCTGGGACCGCTCCAGAGGCTACGTCCGAGCTGGCATCGGTCGTGTCAGAACCACCAGTTGCAGAATCAGGCCTGCCCTGCGCGCCGGTGTCTGTAACCGAAGCAGTTCATCCGCCTGCTGAGGCTGCGCCCCAGGCGCCCCCGGGTGTCCCTGCTGAAGAGCCGCTTCCTCCGCTGTGCCCGTCTCCTGAACTCGTGAAGCCGGCAGCCGATAGAACCCTGGCGTTCGGCGTAGCTGCCGAGTTTGCGGGGCCGATGGTAATTGATGAGCGAGCTCCCGCTCTCCCTGCACCCGAAGCGCCTCCTTTCGTCGAAGGACAACAGCCGAAACCCATAGCAGCAACCAGCTTGGATAGTTTTTCCCTCACCGAAGCCGCGGAGGGCCAGGTTTATATCCCCCCGCCTGAAGCGGAGGCGGCGCCGTCGCCCGAAGCTGGGGTTGTACAGCCGGGAGAGGCTCCGGAGCCTCCCCCTTCCGTGATCAACCCGGAGTGGGTTTACGTAATTGTTCACAAGGTCGTCATGAAGATGGCTCCTCCCGTGCTGCCCCCGGACCTTGTTAGGGAACTCATCCGCGTACTCACCGAAGAGATCACCGCAGAACTTAACTCGGAATCGTCTCAGCCTTATTAGCAACTCGATCATTTCAGGCGAAGGGAACCTGCGCCGGCGGCGCGACATTGCGGGGTGCCGCCAATTGTTCGGGAAGGTGGATATGTCATCCACAGCCTTGACCAACCGATACAGCAACAACAGGGAACGGGATCGCTAGATTAGGAGGTTCGTATGATGACCAGTCGGCGTGATTATCTGAAGGCGATAAGCAAGGGGCTGGCTGCGGCGGTTGTAGCTGAGGGGGCAAAGCCGTTCGCCCTCGCTGCCCGAGCCGAGTCGAAAGCCGAAGACGGCAAGCTCGCGATGCCGGGGCTTTACCGAGGCCGAGTGGTCGCGGTCGAGAATCCGGCGGTGCTGGTATCGGGTCAGTACCAGGCCGAGGCGGTTCGCCAGATGATGCGCCGGGGAATGGTGGAATTGACAGGCGCGGACGGCTGGGTGGATGCTTGGCGGCGCTTTTTCGAGCCGGGGGATGTGGTGGGGATCAAGCTCAGCCCTGTGGGCCAGCCGCTGGTGAAGTCAGACGCGACGGTGGTGCGCGAGATCATCGCGGGCCTCGAAGCCGCCGGCGTCAAGCCTCAGGATATCGTCGCCTACGACCGCTACCGCCGGATGTTCTACGAGGCCGGGTACGACAAGTGGCTGCCCGAGGGCGTCCGGAACTCTTCCGCTTCCGAGGACGCCGACAACATCCAGCAGGCGATCGCAGGCTACGACCCGGACCACTACATGGAGATGGCGCTGACGCTGCCGGGCTACGACATCGACAACCTCACGGCGCGCCGCTCCTATGCGGCCCGCTTCATCACCCGCGAGGTCAACAAGCTTATCAACGTCCCCTGCCTGAAGGACCACCAGTCAGCCGGCATCACGCTGGCGCTCAAGAACCTGTCGCACGGCCTGGTCAACAACGTCAGCCGCAGCCACGGGACCAAAAGCCTCAACGCTTGCAACGCCTTCATCCCCGCAGTGGTGGCCATGCCCGTGATCCGGAACAAGACCGTCCTCCATATCCTCGATGGCGTCAAGGGCCTCTATCACGGTGGGCCCACCTCGCGCCCGCAGTTCGTTTGGGAGCACAACACGCTCTACTTCGCCACCGACCCCGTCTCGCTCGACCATATCGGCTGGGATGTAATCGACGCCAAGCGGGTTTCGGTCGGGATGAAAAAGCTGGTGGAAGATACGCCCGATCAGTTCAGCACCTTCGTACACCGGCAGCCCGAGCACGTCGAGATCGCAGGCGCCCTCGGGCTGGGCGAGTGGGACCGGACGAAGATGGACGTGCGGCAGTTGAAGTTGTAGCCGATCATCCCACCGGCCCGGTTCCGATTCGCGCTCTGCGGAAGGCCCAAAAACGCCGCATGGCGACGATCAAGCGGTCGTCAAGGCGATTCTGCGTGAGGCCGTTAAATACGGGACAAGCTGTTCCCACCAGGCGTCTAGCTCCCGTTGGTCAACCGAGTCGAGAACCTCCAGGCCCGCCACACCACGCCGCTTGGTCGTGTGGAAGATGCCGCGCCGGACGAGTACTGCCTTGTCAAAAGCGACGCCGTAGGTTTCTTCCAGGATGATCATGGGCAACAGCTTTTGGAACAGGGCCCGTGCCTCGGCCCATCTGCCGGCTGCCGCCAAGCTGTAAATCTGAACCTGAACGTCCACAAACTCGCAAGCGGGCATGGTCCCAGAAGCGCCCCGCGCCAGCTCGTTCAGCAGGTTCCTGCCGGCACTCCCCGAAAAAATGCCCTGCATCACGCCCGAACTCTTGTATTCCCCCAGGCGGTGTGGAACGGGGGCAATTTCTTCCTTAATGTAGCCCAGGCGAGGGTTTTCCTTGGCGAGCTGAATTACAAAACTGGTTGGGAGAGCCGGCCCCCACTCGCCACCCGAATTTTGAATGATAACCGGGAGGCGGATGGCAGCCGCGATCGCTCGGTAGTACTCAGCAACCATCTCCAGTGTTATGGGACCAAGAAAAGGTGGCAGGGCGATGACGGCGTCAGCCCCCCTCGACTCCGCATGGCGCGCGAATTGAATCGCGATTTCCTTGCTTGCTGCCTGGACACCAATCACCACCGCGCACCTTCCTCCGGCCGCGCGGATTAGGATTTCCGCCCCGCGCCGCCGCTCCTCCTCGGAAAGGAGGTAGAATTCGCCCGCAAGCTGCGGCCACACCAACCCCTGTGCCTTCGCGCGCACGCAAAAGTTCACTTCGCGCTCGAGGTCCTCTTCTTCCAACTGGTCGTGCAGCGTGAAAGGGGTCTGGAGAATCGCAAAAATGCCGCGGAAAGTTTTCACCGTGGGTGCGGGCGCCATTTGTGCGAAAAGAATGGGCGCACGAGTGAGCAGCGGCAGGGCCAAAGTGGCCCCGGCCGCGCGGCGCAAGAAATCCCTGCGCGCGTATTTGCGCATCATAATTCATCCTCCTGCGTTGGAAGTTCTGATCAGGTATCCCGAATACCCTTCGCTCACGAGCTTCGCCACGGTTCCCCCGGCAAAGTGGGGGATGTCGTCGGCATGGGGTTGGATCACGGCCAGGACTTTACCTGAATGAGGCTGGCCCGTAAGCGGACGTTCAATCACAACCTCCACCAGGCGGGCGAATCCTGGAAGTTTGCCAGGAGCAGCGTTGTGTTGGGCTATGCCATCCGCGCTCGAGCCCGCAAGCACGCCACCCGCCAGGACTTGGGCAACAAAACCCCGACGTTGCATGTTCCCCTCCGGTAGTTGATGTTGAAAGATGGTATCACAGCTCTTCAAACGCGGTAGGCAATTGGTAGTGGGTCAATTTGATGTAGAGGCGGCTTTACGCCGCCATTTGGCGATCCCGCCTTGCGGGATCGCCGCTACAGCATCAAATTGACCCACTACCCGGCAATTAGCCGTGGGCAGAGCAGAGAAGGAAGAGAGCAATTCAAGATTTACAGCCTTTGGGGTTCGCAATCTATTTTGGCTTCGCTATGCTGATGAGTGCGGCACAGGAGGGTCTGGCTTCTTCATGGGAGGCGATACCAGCATACCCTGCACGCGCGGAGATTTTTCCGAGGCTGCACTGCACCCTTTTGAATTGCGCCAGCGCGAAAACTCCTGGCAGTACTTGGCCAGTTCCTGGGCAGCGAGTTTATGAGCAAATTCCTGTTCAGGGGATAAATGAGGAAGAGAGTCCGACGCCATGTGTACCTCCGTGGGAAGGAGCATTATACCATCCACCCCGGAGTCAAGTGTGTTGGCCCCCCCCCCACAATTTCACGGCCGAGGGACCTTTTGGCGTGGAAAGGGGATTAATGTCAATGGAAACCACCGCGTGGGGGGCTGATTTCTCGAGGCGCTGGATTGTTGCGGCACGTCCTGGATCAATCGCCTTTCAACCCCGTGGATTGCGACACGCGGCGCTCTTCAGCTTCGATATTGGGGATGAAGGGAGCTTATCTTGCCCGCCGGGTTTTGCGAAGCGAGAAGGTTTTATCCTACAATGTTTCAATCGTGGGTATTCTGGACGTGGTTTTGCTACGTGGTCTACTCATCATCGGCCTTATCGGGCTCAATGCGTTTTTCGCCGCCACCGAATATGCGCTCCTGAGCGTGAGACGGACACGCATCGAGCAACTGGTGCGGGAAGGTGATCCTCGCGCGCGCGTTGTTCAGGCCTTGCTGGCGGATATCGGCTCGCTTATCTCAGGTACGCAACTTGGCGTGACAGTCGTCAGCCTGCTGATGGGCTGGCTTGGGGAGGGATTCATCGCGGCGGGCCTCCAGCATCTGTTTGGTACCGGACTCCAGGGGCACGCCTCCGTTGTGGTGGTGCACTCGATTGCTTCGGCCTGTGCCTTTGTGCTTATCACCGCTTTTCTCATGGTGCTTGGCGAGCTGGTTCCGAAAGCGGTTGCGTATGACCATGCCGAGATGGTTTCCTTGGTTGTCGCCCGGCCTATGCTTATTTTCCTGAGGCTAAGCCGTTACGCCGTGGGAGCT
>Ga0208692_1001750_pt1 | contig 11608 bp, 7 predicted proteins | sample June2015DPH_20_1_3_FD_184721 | JGI IMG/M metagenome (GOLD analysis project Ga0208692, IMG submission 184721) | Peatland microbial communities from SPRUCE experiment site at the Marcell Experimental Forest, Minnesota, USA - June2015DPH_20_100... | ecosystem: Environmental > Terrestrial > Soil >...
GAAGCCGTTGAGGTCCGCGACATGCGCTAGCACGTTGTTGGCGTGGAACACATCGGCCCGCGTACCCTCGCTGACCAGCTTGGCGGCCAGCCGCTCACCAAAGAAATCCGTAAGGGTCGGAATCCCGCGGTTCTGCTCTGCGACACGCGCGACATTAAGCGCGGGCTCGATTCCGAGCACCGGGACGCCGGCGCGCCGGTAATGACGCAGAAGATAACCGTCATTGCTGGCGGCTTCCACCACAAGATTGTCTGCCCCCAGACGCAGTGAATCGATCAAGCGCCGGGAGATGGCCTCGGCGTGGCTCTGGATCTCATCGGAGAACGAAGAGAAGTAGAGATACTCCCGGAACAGCATTTCAGGAGGAACCGTCTCGGTAATCTGGACAAGCGAGCAAGTGGGACAGAAGGCAAGGTCCAGGGGGAAGGTAGGTTCCGGACGCGCGAGATCCACGTTCGTCAAGAGCGAATTCGCTAGAGGCGTCACGCCCAAGGAAAGGACGGCCGCAAGCCTAGGGCTGCCGCAGGAACGGCATGAGGCTTCGGCGCAAGTCACTTCGGCTGCCCTCCGAAAAAGTCCTGGTACCACCTAATCGTCTCTGCGAGGCCGCGCTCAAGGTCATAAGCAGGCTTCCAGTGAAGCAGCCTTTCAGCCTTTGCTGACGATAGGTATTGATTGCGGATCTCACCCTTCGCTGAGTTAAGGATGGTGGGCTGAATATGCTCACGCTGAGCGAGGCGGCGAATCATGTTGACAATCTCGAGCACCGTCACCTGGGATTCGGGGCTGAAGTTAAAGCTCTGCCCTCGGATCTCCGGCCCACTAAGGCCCTCCGCCAAGCGCAAATAGGCACTCGAAACATCTTTCACGTAGATGTAATCGCGGATGAACTTGCCGTCGCTGCGCAAGACCGGCGATTCGCCTCGCAACAAGGAGCGGATGGTGCCCGGCACAATGCGGGACCAATTGAGGTCGCCACCACCATAAACATTGCCGCAACGCGCCAGGGCCACAGGCAGGCGATAAGTGTGGAAATAGGCTTGCGAAATCAGGTCGGCGCAACTCTTCGAAACCTCGTAGGGTTGGCGCCCTACGAGCGGCATTTCTTCTGTATAGGGGAGCTGCTCCTGCTCTCCATAAGCCTTGTCACTGGACGCCACGACGACCCTTTTCACCAAATCCGGATGCAGGCGACAGGCCTCCAGCAGATTCCATGTGCCCCGGACATTCGTCTCCAGGGTTGCCAGGGGTGACCGGTAGGCAACACTCACAATGGCCTGCGCACCTAAGTGGATCACCGTGTCGATTTCGTGAGCCACGATGGCGCGTTCAACGGCCCGGAAGTCCTCAAGTTGACCGTTGACGACATTCACTTGATGGACTGCACCGCTTCGATAGAACTCCGATTGCGGGTCGTCATCCAGGACGAAAGCCACGACATAGGCGCCGCGCGCCAACAGATCCTTGGTCACCCAGGAGCCCACAATCCCCGTCGCCCCGGTGACCAACACTCGCCGTTCTGTCCAAAAACTCGAGCCTTCGTTCACTTGTCCCACATTCTCCACGGGGGGTTCTGTTTCCACATTTCATTCAGAGCTACAAAGTCCCGGTAGGTATCCATGCAGTGCCAGAATCCATGATGGAGGTAACCCACGAACTGGCCTTCCCGTGTCAGTCGCTCGAGCGGCTCTCCTTCAAGAACGCAACTGTCGTCGTCTGAGAGATAATCAAAGAACTTGCGCCGAAAGACAAAAAAGCCGCCGCTGATAAATCCACTCTCATCCAAGGGCTTCTCATTGAATTCCTTCACCAGTGAACCTTGTACGGATAATTCGCCGTAGCGGGAGAGCGGATGAACGCCAGTCACTGTCCCGATCTTCCCGTGGCCAAGGTGGAACTCCCACAGCTTACTAATGTCGAGGTCCGTTACACCGTCACCGTAAGTCATCATGAAGTGGTCTCCGGTAACATACCGCTCAATGCGCTTAACCCGGGCGCCGGTCATCGCTTCGGCTCCGGTCTCCGCAAATGTGATTGACCACTGATCTCGCATCTCGGTGCCGTGGAATTCAGGATCCTCCTGAGAGTTGAGGCGCAAAGTAAAGTCGCTGTTCATGAGGCGGTAATTCAAAAAGTACTCTTTGATCATCGAGCCCTTGTACCCCAAGCACAGTATGAAATCATTAAACCCGTAATGGGCATAGATCTTCATAATGTGCCAGAGGACGGGTTTACCACCGATCTCAACGAGCGGCTTGGGGCGGTACTCTGTCTCCTCCCGGAGGCGGGTTCCCATACCACCACACAGAATCACAACTTTAGCTCTCATGTCGTCTTGAAGATTCTCCCGCTGACTGGGTTTAGGAGCGTCGGAATTGCTCTGCTAACCTGAGAGGCATTACTCGAGGTTCGGTTCGAGTTGGAAGCACTTTTGCCTGACTTGCAGCCGCCGGTCGCAACTTCCCAGCCTTGTAGCGCCTGACTCCTACGATTCAGATTGGCTGGCGGAATCCTCGTTGGTGTCCTGCCCGTACCCATACCCGTACCCGTAGCGGTAATAGCCATACCCATTGCCATACCCGTAGCCGCCTTGCTTGTGCACGTCAACACTGTTCAACGCCACGCCGAGAATGCGGGCGCCGGTATGGTAAAGTAATTCTCGGGCGCGGCGGACGACGTCGTAAGGCGTACCGTAGGCCCTTGTTACTAGCACCACTGCGTCGGTAAGAGTGGAAAGTATTCGGCTGTCGGAGACGGTCAGCAAAGGTGGAGAATCGACAAGCACGTATTCAAACTGCGACCGCAGCTTGTTTAACAATTCCGGCGTGACGGGCGAGGAAAGAACTTCTGCCGGGTTGGGCGGAATGGGCCCGCAAGGAATCACGCTTAAGTTCGGAACGCCGGGCACCGGCAGGATGGCATCGGCCAGCTCAACGTGGCCCGTGAGGCACTGGACAAAGCCCGGTTTGTTTTCCACGCCTGTCGACCGGTGGCAGGAAGGCTTCCGCATGTCGCAATCAACAATCACCACCTTGCTTCCCAGGCTGGCGAGCATAGCTCCCAGGTTGACCGTTATGGTAGTCTTGCCTTCAGACGGCACGGCGCTTGTAATCAGAAGCATCTTCGGCACAGGGTGGGCAGAAAGCAGAATCGAAGTGCGAAGCGAGCGATAGGCCTCTACAGCCTCACGTCCGGTCTGAACTGCCGGGGCAATGGCGCCGTCGCTACCGTGCTTTACCGTGGCCAGTCCCTTATCGCTGCCCTTGCCTGTGCCGTCGGGGCTATAGTCCGGAAGGAGGCCGAGCGATGGCAAGCGCAACAACCTCTCCACTTCATCGGGTGTTTTGAGTGTATTGTCGAGGTATTCCTGCAAGAAAGCCAGCCCGACGCCAAAGGCAGCACCTAGAACGATGCCCAGCGCCAAGTTGAGGGCTACTCTTGGCTTCACGGGGGCTTTGGGTACCTGAGCGGTGTCCACGATCCGAACGTTGCTGGCTGTCAGTCCGGCCGAGACCGTAGCCTCCTTCATGCGCGTCAGGAGGCCTTCGTAAAGCTGCTTGTTGGCATCCACCTCGCGCTTCAGGATATTGTATTGGATGGATTTCTCAGCAACATCATTCACTTCCTTTTTCTGCTCGTCCAGGGCTTGAGCCAAATACTTCTCGTTGGCCAACGCGGACCGATAGTCATCCACAATGTTTTCGCCCAGGGCCTTCTTCTGACGGTCAAGGGATGCCTGCATCGCATCGATTTGCTTTTTCAAAGCTATGGCTTTAGGGTATTCAGGTTTCACTGTGGCCGTCAGTTGGGCGTAATCGCGCTCCAGTTCTGCCAAGCGGGTGGCCAGATTTTGGATCAGACCATTTGATAGAACGCCCGGCAGATCCTGAACCCTGCCGGCCTGCACCAAGTTATAAAGCGATTCCTTTTGAAAACGCAGGGCTTGGGCTTTCGTATATTCTTCCTGAAGCTGCTTGAGCCGTTCGTTGACGAGATTCTGCTTCTCTTCAACAAATATGATGGAGTTGGCTCGCGCGTAGGACTGCAAGGCATCATCGGACTTTTCAAGCTTGGCCTTGAGCCCCACGAGTTTTCCTGAAAGCCACTCCGACGCCTTGTTGGCCTCATCCCACTTCACCTGAAGGTTTTGATCGATGTACTCCGTAGAAAGCTGGTTCGCGATGCGCGCCGCCAATTCAGCATTTTCCGAGTAAAAGGATAACTCGACAAGGTTACTGCGTCGAACCGGACTCACGTCGATGTTGTCTATGAAATGGCTCACGGTGTTGCGGTAGGCATCCATCGAGCGGTCCGGAGGTTCGGGGTCTGAGGCACTCGGAATCTTATCAGGGACGACCTGGAACAAGCCGAACAGCAAGCTCCCCTTGTAGAATTCGGGGTAGCGGCACAGTTTCAGGTCATCGATCACATGCTCGGCGAGGGTTCGGCTTTGCAAAACCTTGTATTGAGTCTCCCGGTAACTTTCAATATCCACGGAAGTGAGTTGGAGAACTTCCTGGAAGTTCAAAACGTTCGGCTGCTCAGGGTTAATCTCGATTAAGACTTTCCCCTCGTAGATAGGCTTCTTCTTGAGCGTACCGATGGCCACCGTCGTGAAGACAATTAATAGGCAGGATAAAACCACCCACCGCCGTTTGAGAATGACGTGCAAATAATCAAGCAGGTGCGGGAGTTCTTCGGCCGAGACATCCAACGCCACAATAGGTTGTCGCAAACTCTGGGGGCCTGAAAGAACCAAGCTCTGAGCGGGGTCGGTAGTGGGGACTTCTGCGTTGGCCATTAATCACCAAGTCGAAGCTGGGTCACCCATCTTAATGGGCCCAAATGAGCCATCCCGAGAAAGTGGATACACTGGCGTCGATAGCCCGTTGGCCCACGATTTTCTGCTTGCTGTCGGGAACAAAGAGGATGTCATTCGCCGCCAGCGTCGTGTCCTGTGCCTTTCCTTTTATAATCTTCGCCAGGTCAATAGGAACTTCTGTCTTTGACCCATCCTGGTTAGTTCTCAAAATACGAGCGGATTTCTTTCCCGCAGTTGACGTAAACCCTTCCGCCATTGCGACTGCCTGGAGAACCGTCAAGCTGGGGCGATCTTCAAGGACAAACCCCCCTGGCCGCTTCACCGCCCCTGTCACATAAACAACCTCGGCCTTGCTTACGGAGATGATGTCGAGAGGCTTCATCTCAATGTTGAGGGCTTCATCCTTCGTGTAGAGGAGCCTGTTGAGGTCGATTTCAACTTGGTCCGGCCCGCGAATGTGCATTCCATCCACCGGCTGCAAATCGCCAAAGCCACTCTTGCGCGTGACCAGAACTGTGCGTCCCGCCGCCGATGTGCCGCGCTTGCCGAAACCACCCGCCATCGAGAGCATTTCAATCAGGGTGCGCCGGCCAGTAAGGGGATAAAGCCCAGGCTTTTCCACTGCCCCAATGACGGATACAGGCTTAGCCTTGAATTCGCTGACAAAAACCGTTACCTGAGGGTCCTGGAGGTAATTCTCGCCCCATTGGTCCGCAAGCTCTTTCCGGAGCTGCTCGGCGGTCAACCCCGTTGCTTGGACCCGGCCAATCAGTGGGAGGGAAATCATCCCGTCGTTGGCAACTCGAACGGTTTTTGACAGTTCAGGAACGTCAAAGACATCGATCTTGATCACGTCCTCAGGTCCCAGTATGTAATTGGAACCTAAGGGGACACCGGAGTGCTGGTCAGGATTTCCTTGCGTCTTTCCCTCTGTTGTATCCGCATTGTCCGTGGAATTTTGAATCCCTTGGATATCCGGGGAAGCAGACTTATCCTGGGCATCCTGTGCGCGCAACTGTGGCAAGGTAAGGAGAAACACGGACCACAGAAAAACTGTGAGCCCCAAAGATACACGTTCCACAAGACCCTTCATTTCTGCCTCGACATTGATTACATCTCTCGGCGCCTCGCTGTGAGCAAGTCGGTGAGGAGGTTCGCGCGTGAAACCTTGAAGCAAATAGTCTACCTGCGCGCCAAGACAATGTCAATCTAAATGAACTTCACCACACCTCCAGTTGCTCCGCTGGCGCGTCTTTCAACAAGCTGCAAAGTTGTTCAGTGATCTGCAAGCCTGATATTAGGGGAAGAGATTCGAGAGAGTGCGGTTGCGGAAGGGCTTCCGGCGGGTCGCAGAAGAAGGGTATTGATGTTCGGGATGCAGGGAAATCCGCTTGTGGTTTTTCCCTGACTCCTGCAAAGCCGTGCAGGGAATCACCTCTATCTGGGGCACTCACTCCCACCCCACTATCAACTATGCTTGGTTTCCCGAACTTCTATCGTATAATAGAGCCGCAATTTCTAGTAATTGGAGGCGACCCCGCGTGAGCAGCAGGTTTTCACTTACCGGCCACGGCGCTGAGAGATTTCCCCTCCCTGTAGCGCCCTCGCGGGAGGATGCCTGATGGGGTTTGTACACCAGGGGAGGCGCGCGTCAGGCTGCCCAAGCTGCGCCAGGATTCGGATCGTACCAACTCAAGTGGGACGGAGAGTATGCAAATTGCCATAAAAACGAAACCTGCACGGGCGTTGCTGGTCAGTGTAGAGGCTGCAATGCTCCTGATGCTGATAGGATGGGTGGGTAAGGCCTACCTCGCAGATGTGCTGGCGAGTAGGCCGACAGTGGGCAACCTCGAGCGTGCGGTCAAACTCGACCCGAGCGATGCCGACTACCATATGCGATTGGGTGGCATTTACGAGTACAGCCCCCTTGATCTCCAACTTGAAAAGGCCGAGGACCATCTTCGCCGCGCTGCGCATCTTGATTCCTATGATCCTCAAACTTGGCTCGAATTGGCGGCCGCGCTGGAGCTCCAGGGCCGAATAGCGGAGGCAGGAGCCTGCCTGCGTCAGGTGGATCTCCTGGCGCCAGATCTCCCTGCTTATCAATGGCCAATTGCCAATTTCTACTTGTTGCAGGGCAGTATCGACGAAGCTTTCCGGCATTTTAGGGTTGTGCTTGCCGGTACGTCGCAATATGACAGCAATGTCTTTGGCTTGGCTTGGAAGGCTACCGACGATGCTGGGAAGATTCTTCAGCAACTGATTCCTGAGCGAGTCACGACCGAATTCAGTTATTTGAATTTTCTGGTCGCCGGCCATCGCTTGAATGAGGCACAGGCCGTCTGGAAACGAATTGTGGCCGGGCGAGAGGCATTCTCTCCCGGCCAGAGTTCCCCATACATTGACAGCCTTGTCGGCGCTCAACGGGCGGACGAGGCGTACCAGGTTTGGACTGACCTCCAGAAAAAGGGACTCATTCGATATTCGTCGTTGCCATCCGAAAAGAATCTCCTTTCCAATGGCGATTTCGAGGACGAATTGTTGAATATGGGCTTCGACTGGAGAATCATTTCGCTTGAAGGTGTCTATGCAGGTCTGGATACCTCGACCTATCACTCGCCTAGTCACGCCCTCTTGGTTCAATTCCCGGGTAACCAGAACCTGCTGTACCGGCACGTTTACCAGGGCGTAAAAGTATCACCCGGGCAATCCTACCGCCTTCAGGCCTTCATGAAAACCGAAGACATTACAACCGACAGCGGCCCTCGCCTGGAAGTGTACGATCCTTACAATGTTGCAGCCTTGGACAAATTAACTGACGATTTGACCGGGACGAGCGACGGATGGACCTCTTTGCTCTTGGATTTCGCGACCGGGCCAAAGACCGAATTGATCGTGGTTAAGCTTGTCCGCTTGCCAAGCAAGAAGTTCGACAATCTCATTTCGGGGAAGGTTTGGCTGGATGACGTCCGGCTTACTCCCTTGCAGAAATGAGATGCTTTTGGGAACTATTTCACCCGACCTCATTTTTGATTCGCTCGAGAACAACTGAAAGGCAGTCAAGCTAGTCGAGATGCGGGCATGATTCTTGTTGACATCGCCTCCGTCGCATGATATAACCTTGGTTTTTCCTCCAGTTCCGGGTTGAAAGTTGAGTCCGGGCTGATGCGATGAACAGAAGCAGGCGCCTTGAACTCTGGACCAGCGGCATCCTGGTTGTAGTGTGTCTGTTGCTTCTAAACGTCCTGGTCTGGCAGTTTCGGAAAGAGCCAACCCTGAGGGTCGTCGGCGTGGACTTGGCTCGATCCGTTTCACCAGGCGAACACCCTCCAGCCTCTTCCCGCGAACAGCACGAGCCGCGCCGCGCTGAGGCAGCAGTGAGTTCAACTGCGGGGACAATGAGCAGGCTGCACCCGCTGGCTCAAGCCGCACGGCATCTCTTCGAGTCTGAGCAAGCAAAGCGCCTCGTCTCCACGCCTCCCGCCGAGGCGCATCCACAGGCGATCGCTCCACCCCAGCCCAAAACGATCACGCTGGAACCTCTTAGCTATGTCGAGAAAGCCGATGGCCGTGTCGAGGCGACCATCCCTCTGGGGCAGCGCGTCCAGGTTGTGCATGAGGGCGAGATCTTTGACGTCCATTTCAGGGTCGCGAGGATCTCTTCCTCGACTGTGGAGCTTGTAGAGAACTCAGCCCCGGCAGCAGAGCCCCACCTCATGGCGGAGATCGGACAAGGTGTGGCGCCGGCCCCCGCTAACAAGGCGCGGCAGGTGCCCTCCCGGCCTGCTCCCGAGGTGCTTTCAAACCCCGGCACAAATCGCGGATTCGCTGCTGGTTCTGCTGCCAGCGTTCCAGAACCATCCGTCGGCCAGGAATTAGGCTATGTGGAGAGAGCGGATGGTCGGGTTGAAGCAATCGTCGCCGAGGGGGAGCACGTTCGCCTCGCGCCGCAGACCAAGTCATTCGCAAATAGTTTCCGCGTCCCGGCGCCCACCCCGGCCAACCTCGAGGTAGCGAACGCCCTACCCCCTCCAATCAATGCGCCGGATTCGTTTGGCCACGAATCCCAACCCCTTCAGACAAGCTCCTCCACTCAAGAGGCTGGCGTGCCACCTCTAGTGGCTTCAGGGTCTGAGTCTTCCACCGTGGGCAAGCTGCAAGGAATCCGTGGTGGCAAGGGAGAGTTGGAGTCTGAGCAGTTCGGTATCATGCAGCCCGAACCCCTGGCTGACTACTCAGGCGGTCGGTTTGAAGTGAAGATACCGCAAGCCGTTGTGCCCACCTCGCCCGCTGTTGTACCCACTCTTCCTTCGGACGGGAGGGGAACTCAGTCGGCAGTCAGTACCCTCGGGTATGTGGAGAAGGCTGGCGGGGAGAAGGAAGCCATCGTCGAAGTCCTCGGTCAGGTGTATTTGGTACACGAGGGCGAGTCGTTCGCCGAGAAGGACAGAGGCTTGCAAGTCACAGCTTCTTCTGCGGCAGCTCAGGCCATGCACATGCCATCCACTGCACTGGTACGCCCGGAGATTTTGGGATTTGGGTCGGGCGGCGCGATCCACGGGATTTTCGCGGTACAGGTGGGAGCCTTTAGAGACCGGAGCAACGCTGAGCGGTTGAAGGAGCGTATCGAGTCTCAATTCGGGCCGGTCATCATTCAGGACTTCGAACGCGGCGGCGGCCTCTTTTGCCGCGTCCGCGTTGGTCACGAGAGCACCGAAGACGCTGCGCGCGCGCTGGCAAAAAGCCTCCGCAGGGCGAACTTGGCGACGGAGACATTCGTTGTGCGGTTGAATTAGGCCGTTCTTTTTGGTGACTGGAATGCCCGACGCGACCTGAAGCCAGAATACCCCAGAAACCCATCGGTGAGACTCCTCCTCAACCGTCTTTCCAAGCCGACTGGACAGTATAGGCAAGGGGTTGTTCCGGGCCACCCAGATGGCCAGTTGAATAGGAAGTCGAAAAAGCCCGGCGGTATGCTTCGGCGACCGCTCGCCGCATCCATGAGCACCGCCCAATCGCTGCCCTCAAATGCCACAAAAGATAAGGAAAACCCACGGCTCAGGTGGAAACCCATCTGACAGTCGAAAAGGCAAGCTTCGCAGGGAATCGGGCATCATGGCCGAGGGGCGAGGAAACCGTCAACTGTGCGTTTTTCCCAGCAAACGTGATTTGTCCTAATAAAGAGTGCCAAACTCCCCATTTGCTGCGCGATCAGTTTAGGGTTCATTTCCATCTCACCCGTTGACCTGCTCCAGTTATATCTAACTCCCTTAAATCACTTGTCAAACGAATGCGTATCCAGGCCCTGAAATTGGTGAAGAAGCTCGGGTATGGCACGTAACCTGCTGGAAATACAGGACGTGGCACTCAAAGTCGCTGTGTTCGGGGAAGGTGGCGTGGAGAGGTCCACGTTAGCCGGCACTCTTGCTTGCCTGCGCGCAACCGATCATCTAAAGGCCTTGGCCATCGACGCTGACCCGGACGTGAATTCCGCATCGGCTCTTGGTCTCGCTGCGGAGTTGCGCGCCCCTGTCCAATTCTGGATATGGAAGCCGGGACCGAGCATCTCAGCCGCGGGACCGCCAGGGACGTTGACTTAATGCTGGCGGTGCACAAACCGGGGGAGCGAAGTGTGGAGACAGCCCAACGCATCCGGAAGAGGTCAGCAAACCTCGGCATTCGCAGCTTCGCCATGATGTTGAGTCGTTAATCCTATCGAGATTCTGGAGGCCAAAGGATGGCGTACGACGCGACAAAAATGCAAGACTGGCAGATTTCAGAAGCAGCCGAACAGGGGATGCCCAGTCCCCGCGAATGGCAGGAAAGATTGGGGCTGCAACAAGATGAAGTGATCCCCATGGGACGGCTCGCGAAACTGGATTTTCTCAAGATTATTGAAAGACTAAAGGATCGTCCTGACGGGAAGTATATTGAAGTCACAGCTATTACCCCCACCCCCTTAGGTGAGGGAAAAAGCACAACTTCCCTCGGTTTGATGGAGGGTTTGGGCAAGCGCGGGAAAAATGTTGGCGGGTGCCTGCGGCAGCCATCAGGCGGTCCGACTATGAACATAAAGGGCACGGCCGCCGGCGGGGGGAACGCCCTGCTGATCCCCATGACCGAGTTCTCCCTAGGTCTGACGGGCGACATCAACGACATCGAGCGCGCCCACAATCTGGCCATGGTGGCGCTTACCGCTCGCATGCAGCACGAGCGAAACTATAGCGACGAGCAACTACAGCAGCTCAGCAAAATGCGCCGCCTGGATATCGACCCCACGCGCGTGGAAATGGGCTGGGTCATGGATTTCTGCGCGCAGGCGCTGCGCAGCATTATCATCGGGATTGGCGGCAAGCAGGACGGCTTCATGATGCAGTCCAAGTTCGGCATCGCCGTCAGTTCCGAGCTGATGGCCATTCTGTCCATTGTCACCGATCTGGCCGACCTGAGAAAACGCCTCGGGGAGATTACCGTTGCCTATGATAAGAAGGGGAATCCGATCACCACAACCGACTTGGACGTTGCGGGAGCTATGACGGCCTGGATGCGGAACACCATTAACCCCACACTTTGCTCGACGGCGGAATACCAGCCTTGCATGGTGCACGCCGGCCCCTTCGCCAATATCGCCGTGGGACAGTCCTCCATCATCGCCGACCGGCTCGGCCTGAAGATGTTCGATTATCACGTCACGGAGAGCGGCTTTGCGGCGGACATTGGTTTCGAAAAGTTCTGGAACGTCAAGTGTCGTTACAGCGGCCTGAAGCCGAACGTCTCCATCCTGAC
>Ga0208692_1001766_pt1 | contig 11502 bp, 8 predicted proteins | sample June2015DPH_20_1_3_FD_184721 | JGI IMG/M metagenome (GOLD analysis project Ga0208692, IMG submission 184721) | Peatland microbial communities from SPRUCE experiment site at the Marcell Experimental Forest, Minnesota, USA - June2015DPH_20_100... | ecosystem: Environmental > Terrestrial > Soil >...
TCTCTCGAGGAGCACTATGAGTTGCCGGCGGAAGTTAGCACGAAAGTGGAGAAACTGAACGACCAGAAGTCAACCCTGACTGTGTCCATTCACGTGGACATCGCCTCGCTGCGCTACCGCAAGGAAGCCGACCGCAGTGTGAACACGCTGATTTTCAACACGGCCCTCTTCGATCGCGATGGGAAGTATGTAACCGGGAAAGAAGCTTCGCTCGAGCTCCACCTTAAGGATGGGACCCTGGAGAAATTCTCCAAGTCCGGCATTAACGCCAAGACCAGCTTCGAGGTGGGGCCGGGAACCTACCGGGTGCGCGAGGTGGTGCGAGATAGCGAGTCCACGGGGATGTCGGCGTTGAACTGCGAGGTGCAGGTGCCGGGCGCCTCGCAGTAAGGTTTGAAGAACCAGCCCGGCGATTCGCCGCCCAGCCGCCGGCAGGATACCGCTTCCAACAAGAAGCAGCCGGCAGAAGATCAAGCAGCAGTTTCTTCGCAGCACACACTACGGGTGTTGGGTGTGCGCACATCGACCTACAAGGAGAAAATCCATGAGACGTCGCAATTTCCTATCGGCTATGGGTCTGGGTGGCTACTCGTTGCTCGCAAGTGCGGGCGGCTCACCCGCGCCACCGCCAGTCCAACCTGCCCTGCCTGGGAACGAGCCAGGCAAGCGGCGAAACAAGATCGGGTGCGTGAGCTGGAACTTCCACAGCCTTGCCCCTGGCGCTCACCCCGAGGAGGCGATCGACATCATTGGAGGCCTGGGCTTCGAGGCAGTGGAACTGATTGCCAACTCTCCAATGGACATCGACGAGTATTGGACAACTGCCACAATTGACCGCATCAACAAACAACTGGAGCGAAATCGCTTGCAGCTCAATCAGTTTCCGTTTTTCCAGCCGGTGGTCGAGGATCTGACCAGTACCAACCCTGAAGAGCGAAAACGCAGCTTGGACTACTTCGAGAAAGGCTGCCGCATCGCCCATAAACTCGGCGCGCCCATGGTTAATATCGTGGCGCCTTGGGCGCGGGAACTGAAAGCCTCAGCCGCTTACCTGCCCCGCTACTTTATGAGCGATGGCAAACCCGGCGAAAAGTTTCATATCGACATCGCTCCGGGGTACGACTTTGACGAACTGTGGCGTCTCTTCATTGAGACGATCAAGGCCTGCCTGGAGCGCGCCAAAGCGCACGGCATGAAGTTTTCCATCGAGAACCACACCCTCACCATGCTTCCGGTCACCGACAGCTTCCTGCGCCTCTGGGACGCCATTCGGGATCCGGCTCTTGGCTGCAATCTCGACTGCGGCTGGGCCATGAACCAGCGGGAGTATCCTCCGGTGGCAATTCACAAATTGAACCGGCGCCTTATGAATCTTCACCTGCGCGACATCGACGCCCGGATGCGCGAATATGTTGCCATCGGCCAAGGCGTGATGGATTTCAAGGCCATTGCGGATGCGGTGAAAGCTATCGGCTTCGCAGGCGTCCTCTCGCTCGAACAGGACGGCTCCGGCGAGGACATGAAAGAAACTTGCCGCCGCTACATTAGTATGATGAAGGAGTACCTCGCCTGAGGGAGTTGCAAGAATTGCCGAAAGCTGCCCGCAGAAAGCGGAAGGCAGAAGGCGAAATGCAGAAGCCAGCGAGTGGAGATCAGTTGCTCTTCATTCTGACTCCTGACTCCTGACTCCTGACTTCTGCTCTGGCACCTCGCGAAGCGTCAAGCACTTTGCCAGGGGGCTCAAAGATCCGTCTCGCGACCATGGCTTGGTCAGTTAGAGCGCGGTGAGGACACTGCCTCCACAGTCCCCAATACTTACCGCCGCGGCGCATTGAAGAAATCGGGCGGCGGTTTCAATTCGTATTCCTTCGGCGGCTCCGCGCCCATCAGGTAACGAACGAAATAGTCCCACCGCCGCCGTACCATGTACGGCTCATCTCCGAATCCATGCCGACGATTGGGCAGAAGGAGCAGGTCGAAATCCTTGTTGGCCTTGATGAGCTCGTTCACCACCAGCAGCGTGTTATACGGCGGCACGTTGTCGTCGAGCGTGCCGTGCGCCAGCAGCAGGTGGCCCTTCAGGTTCTTGGCGATATTCTGGTTGGCCTGGTCGTCGTAATTCGTACCCCCGCCCGGTGGGTGAGTCAGCAGCCCTTGATAGCGCTCGCCCCAGTCGTCCTCGTATTCCCGGTTGTCGTGGTTGCCTGCCTCGGAAATCCCCACCTTGAAGAAGTCCGGGTAGCGGAACATCGCGTCCGCCGCGGCGTAGCCTCCGCCGGAGTGTCCGTAGATGCCGGCGCGCTCGATGTCGATCCAAGGGTATCGCTCGGCCAGTTGTTTCATGCCGGCCACCTGGTCGGGCAGCGTGTTGTCTCCCATATTGCCGTAGTAGGCGTCGTGGAACTTCTTGGAGCGCAGGGGATTCCCCATGCCCTCGATCGCCACCACCACGAATCCCAGCTCGGCCTGCGCCTGCGCGTCGCCGCGGGCGGACGCGAAAGACCAGCTACCTACGCTACCTCCCTGTGGCCCAGGATAGATATGGTTGATCAGGGGATACTTCCTCTGCGGGTCGAGGTGGGTGGGCAGGAACATCAGGCCGTAAAGATCGGTGGTGCCGTCGCGCGCCTTCACCGTGATGGGCTGCGGCGGCTTCCACCCTGCCGCCAGCAGCTTGGAGACGTCGGCCTTCTCGAGGGTCGTCAGCAGCTTGCCATCCGACCGGCGCAGCACGCTCACGGGCGGAACGTCAGGCTTCGAATAACTATCCACAAAGTAGCGGCCGGAGGGCGAGAAGGTGACCTCGTGATTGGCGTCCTCGGGCGTCAGCAGCGTGAGTTCCTGGCCATCCAAGCCGACGCGATACAGATGAGCGAAGTACGGGATGCGCCCGGGTTCCCTCCCCGAGGCCAGGAAGTAAAGCGTGCGCGCCTTCTCATCCACGCGCAACAACTGAGTCACCACCCAATCGCCGGAGGTGATCCGGTTCTTGAGCTTCCCGGTGGCCAGGTCGTAGAGATAGAGGTGGCCCCAATTGTCGCGCTCGGAGTACCAGATGTATTCGTTGGAGTCGGGCAGAGTGCGCCAGTTCACGCTGCCCTGGCCGGATTCGTACTGCGTCGCGACGCGCTCCTCCATGACGTCGCGCACCGCGCCGTTCGCGGCGTCGGCAACGCGCAGCGTCTCCTGCTTGTGGTCGCGCGAGGTGGAAACGAAGGTCAGCCGGGTTGAATCCGGACTCCACTCCACGTCCGCCCACGCGCTGCCGCGGCAGGCGACGTCGTCGCAAAGAGTGGACCGGTGCGGGTCGGGCGGCATTTGCAGGCGGATCACCTTGGGCGTTTCCACCTCGAGGATCACGCGCTGGATCATGGCCACCGTATCGTCTCCCGGCAGCGGGTACTTCCACGCTTGCAGCACCGGATGCCCCACCTTGGTCTCCACCAGGTACATCTCGCCCAGGTTGCGCTGGTCCTGCTGGAAGGTGGCGATCTTCTTTGAATCCGGCGACCACAACAGGATCGGCCGGTCGCTCTTCTCCCACCCCGCGTTGTCCAGCGCGTAGGAGTAGTCTTTGACGCCGTCGGTGGTGAGCTGGGTCTCTTTGCCGCTGGCCACTTCGCGCACCCACAGGTTGTACTCGCGTATGAAGGCCACCTTCTTCTTGTCCGGCGAAAGCGCCTCGTTGCGCGCGCCGCCACCCGGTCCCGCCCTGCCCGGCGCCGCATCCGCAGCGCCCTCCGCCGCGCACCGGGTGCCTTGGCGGTCACACTGGAACCGGCGCCGGCCGACGCGGAATGAAACGGATTGCCCGTCCGCCGAGAGTTCGATCTCACGGAACGGCAGTTTGTTGGCCTCGTAAGTCTGCCCTGACGCTGCCGAGAGGGCCGCGGCCAGCTTGGCGTGGTCGAAAGCCGGCTCCTTGGTGAGCTTCACCGGGTCGAAAATCACGAAGTGCGCCCCCACCGCGTCGCTATCGCGGTACCACAGGCGCTCGTCGCTGGTCCACGTGGGCCGCACCGCGTGATAAACCAGGGGGTTGGTATTGTACCCCATGAATTTTTCGGCGCGCGCATAATCAGCGGCGCTCAGCGCGCGGGGCGACGCAGCGTCCTGCGGCTGGGCGGAGGCGTTTGCCGTAAGGATCAGCGAGGTCAGAAGCAACAGCCGGAGGAGGGGGGTCATGATAACCTCAAGCGCACAAGATTCCTTGCTGACGAGTAGCGAGTCACGCCGTTCACGCAAACCTAGGGGGTTGATCAAAAACATGGTAGCGCCGACCTTTAGGTCGGCACGTGCTGAGCTAAAGCTCAGCGCTACAACACGCCGTCAACCTGGTCAGAAGCCGCGAGGGCATTTTTCATCAGCCTGCCAGGGGACGGCCGATTGAAATTGGCTTAGTAGCACCAACCTAACCCAAGATGTCGTCTCGCATCAAACCGGAGTTTCTGTTTTCAATTTTCGACCGGCCAATAACATACACCCGACCGCCTCTGAATGCCACCCGCGAACTAAGGATGCGCTTGAGGTGGTCAACCAGCTTCTCGTTCCGGTTGTTGATGATGTCGTGGGTGGGCATTATTCCGTGGCTTTCAGGATTTCTTTGGGGAAACGGCTTAATACGAAGTCCCGAATGGCCAGACCTGAGGCCTGGGCCTGCCTTGCCACTTCAAGCGTGGGCCAGAAGGAATCGTCGTAGCGGAGTCGAACGGCGTAAGGTGTCAGCTCCCAGCCAACCCCGCACGACATCAGCCTTTTCTTTCATGCACGACCTTTCCCTCACGGACGGCTGTGGTGATGAATGCCTGGGGTACAGCGCTCCAGTCAGTCACTTCTTCCGGCGTATACACCATCACGTCCACCGACGCGTTTAATCCGGCCAGTGCGAGGTACAGCGGGGCGTCGCGCCGGTAGCTTGGCTCGCTGGATTCCTTGATCACCAGAACATCGAAATCGCTGTTGGATCGGGCGTCGCCTCGTGCCCGGCTGCCGAACAGGATGATCTTCTCCGGCTGTGCCGTCTCCACGATGCGGCGGACAATATCGCCAATCAGATCGTCATTCGGCGGATTCATGCTTCGAGCCTATCCCACACGCAAAAGTTCCCCTTTGCTCTTCAAGTAGCGCGTGAAGTCGTTATCGTCGTCCAGATCAACCAGGTCCAGCGGGTGCCCCAGGGCATCATGGGCGGCGGCCATGGCGCGGAAAAAGACCTCCGGCGGCAAGCCCGAAACCGCCATGTCTACGTCGGAGTTGGGACGTATCTTCCCCTTGCTCGCCGAGCCGAAAACGTACACCTCTTTCGCTCCGACAGCCTTGAGTGCAGATGCCGCCTTGTCAACTAATCCCTTCATTTCATCTGTCATGGCGTCCTTCCTGGGTCAAGTATGGCAAACCGGGCCGCCTCCGTCGAGACAAGAATGTGGTGGAGGGATCAACCAGCGTTTCATTGCGGTTATCCATGATGCCGTGAGACTGCGACGTCCTGAACTGGCACGGTTATTCCTCCCCTGGCCTCCTCTCGGTGTCGGGAACATGATGGTGAGACAGTTGCCGCGCCAAGTGCCTCCTCACCGGGTTCCTCCTCGCAGAACGAGTAACTATCGGCAGGATTGCACTCGCTGTTTATCTTTGGGGCAATGGGGAGACCGCGTTCCCATTTCGCCGATAAGGCTGCCGAATACGATAGGCCATGGGTTTGGAGCGGGGACGCCTGTAAAGAATTAAGCGTAACAGGACACTGGCGGGGCTCTTGCAGTGGCGGGTATCCCGATAAGGGGCATCGGGGAAGATCGGGATGGGTCGGGGCAGGTCGGGAGATCTCAGCGCGGCACTTTGTTATCAGAGATCTATGGCCCCGGCTAGCCAGGGGGGGATCGGGGACGGGTGCGCGGGCCTCCCTTGTAAGGCCGAAACGGACTCCATGTCTCTTGACAAACTTGGGAAGATAGGCTACTATAGTAAGCGGATGGTGCAGGATTCAGGATTCAGGATTCAGGATTCAGGATTCAGGATTCAGGATTCAGGATTCAGGATTCAGGATTCAGGAGTCAGGAGTCAGGGGCCAGAAAAAAACTTCGACGACGCGTCAGCCAGGGCCAGCGTGGCGACAAACTGTTTTACTCCCTCTGGACAAGATGTCGCTTAGAAAAGGGAAAGGAAAAACGCAGTAACTTTAAAAATTGAGGGACCGACGCGGGAATGTCTATGAAAACAAAGGGTCGGCTTTCAGCGGCCCCGCACGAATCGGGAATGTTATAGAAAATAAAGGCAGTTACGCGTTGAAAGCGGGAATGTTGTTGAAAAGAATGGTAGGTGGTAGGTGGGCAAGAGCAGGTTGCAGGTGTCAGAGGACAGGGAAAGGGGCTAATTCTGAATTGTGAATCGTGATTTGCCAGTTGTCTCCTTACTTCCGGCCACCGCCGACTGCCTGCTGCATTTGAGGGGAGTTCGAGTTGGCGGGAGTCTTCGCCCGCACAGCAGCCTGGGACAGAATGTCTTCTCCACAGGGAAAGAGGAACAGCAGTAAGTTTAAAAATTGAGGGACCAACGCGGGAATGTCTATGAAAACAAAGGACCGGCTTTCAGCGGCCCGGCGCGAACCGGGAATGTCATAGAAAACAAAGGCGGTTACGCGTCGAAAGCGGGAATGTTGTTGAAAAAAAGGTAGTTAGTATGTGGCAGGTGGTAGGTAGGGAAGGACACTGTCGACTGTCAACTGTCAACTGTGAAAAGGAGGCCGCAAGGCAATGAGCATGGAAAAGGTTAGCCGGCGTGAGCTGTTGCAGCGTGCAGGCGCAGTGGCGACAACAGCCCTGAGTGGATTTGCTCTGGAAGAGGGCGTCGCCAGACCCATTAACGAAGGGGCGGCAGCCGCTCGGCCTGCTTTCGAGTGGGTCCGGTCCGCCCGCCTGATGATTGGCGAAGGTTATGCCCCGCCCTTTTATCCCTCGCTGGATTACGAAGCAGAGAAGGCCCTGGCTCTAGCCCGCCGGCTGAACTGCGATGCGTTGCGTTATCCCACCTATTCTTACGTGGCATTCTTCCCCACCAAGACCAAGCTTCCACACCATCCGGAGCTGGGATCGCGCGACCCCTTCCGGGACACGGTGAATCTGTTTCATGACGCCGGCCTGAAGGTCGTAGCCTACAACCCGCTCAATCATCCCTTTATGGACGTGCAGTCGAACAACCCCGAATATCGGGATTGGATGCGATACGACGCCGAGGGACAGCCCTTCATCACCCGACACATGGGTTGGACTCAGTTCTACGAAGGATGTCTGAACAGTCCGCTGCGCGCGCAGATTCGGGAGAGAGTAAGGGAAGTGGTCACCAACTACCCGGTCGATGTGATGTACTTCGACGGGCCTTACGAGGGCATGGAGCAGGAAATGCGCTTCTGCCATTGCAGATATTGCCAAGCCGCATATCAGAAGGCACGAGGGAAAGACATTCCCTTGCAAAACGGCGCAACCACCCTCGAAGAGGAGATCGAGTACAAGCAATGGCTGACGGAAGATGTCGTGCTCGCTTTCATGCATGAAATCTGCGATATGGTGCGCCAGGTGCGCGAGGTGCCCATTGTTTACAACGATACCGGACTGCTGAGCCGGGACTGGAGAGCGCGCGCCTTCCGCTACGTCGACGGCTTCATGTTTGAGGCGGCGGACACGCCTGAGCAGAAGCTTTTCAACCTGCGCCTCGGCCAATCCACCGGCAAAGTGATCTGGACCTATATCAGCTCGCACACGGAATACAATAGCGAGCACCTGAAAGACAAGTCCGTGCGCGGCTGGTACAGCTCTCCGGTGGAAGGTAACAGATTGCAGCTCGACGCGGCGGTGGCGACCGCCGTCGGCGCCGGCTACTGTTACTGGGGCCTGAATCGCCTATTCTACCTGCCGCAGGACATCCTGGATGACCCCTCGATTCGTGGTCTCAAAGCGGTTTTTGATTTTGCTCAGGAGAACGGCAAGCTGCTGCGATCTGTCAGTCCCGTGCCGCAGGCGGGCATCCTGACGGGAACACAAACCATTCAATGGTACCAAAGCTCGTTTCTTATTCCGCAAGCTTACAGGAATTACTACTACGGGGCCTGGCAGCTCCTGAAGGATATGGGTTACGACGCGGCGCCATTTCTGGATTACGAAATGACCGCCGAGCGTTTGGAAAAATACAAGCTGGTGTACGTGCCGAACGCTCCGTGTCTGAGCGAGGCCCAGTGCTCGATGCTGGCAAGCTACGTGGAGGGTGGCGGGACCTTGCTGGCAACTCATCTGACTTCGGTCGCCGATGAATTCGGAAGGCCGCGCAACAATTACGGTCTGTCTGAATTATTTGGCGCGACCTTGAAGTCCGGGGAACCCCTCGAGATCCCCGATCTGTATCTGCGCGTTCTCTCCTCCGGCAAGTTAATCCCCCAAGATCCGCAAGTGATGTCATTTCAAGCTGCCCGCGGGGCAGAGGTCATAGGGGAGACTTATGACCGTGGCCATCGCCGCACCCTGGGACCTGCCGTAGTCAACCGGCGGCATGGAAAAGGGCAAGCGATCTACATTGGATCGGGCCTGGAAGCCGTTTATGAAGAGACCTTGAACGAGTCGCTGCGGGCCTACTTCCATTCGCTGCTCGATCCCATTCTCGCCTCCTCGCGAACTTATGAGCTCGAGTTCCGTCCAGGTCTGATGCCCCAGTTCGCATCTTCTCCGGACACCTTGCTTCTGCACTTGCTGGCCAATACCGGGAACATATGGAAGAAGCTTCTCGTTCAGGAAGAATTCCTGCCGGTCAAAAATGTGCGAGTGCGCCTCCGGCTTCCCCAGGGCCGGACCGCGAAGTCCGTGGCACTGATGTGGAGCGGGGCGGCGCCTTCCTGGAGTGTTCGTGATGGCTGGGTCGAACTGACCGTTCCCCAGGTGCAGGTTTATGAAGTGATTCGGGTGGATCTAGTGTAGTGCGTGTAGATATCGGCCCTCTCCCCCTTGGGGGAGAGGGTGGCCCGCACCGGCGTTTTCTTCAGCCGGTGCGGGACGGGTGAGGGGGAAAACGCAGAACCGCTCTGTGCTAGCCAGTCTCGATATGACGTCCTCGAACTTGTCCTTGCGATGGTTGATGATCGCTCTGGCCTTTTTCGCCACCGCCATCAATTATCTGGACCGGCAGACGCTTTCGGTGGCCGCACCGGTCCTCATCGACCAGTTCCGCATGAGCCACGCGGCTTATGCGCGCGTGGTGTTCGCTTTCATGCTGGCCTACACCATCGCCAATGGCGTTTCCGGCCCAGTCCTGGATCGGCTGGGAACCCGCCTGGGCTTTGCCTTGACGATGGCCTGGTGGTCTGCTGCCAGCATTCTGAATGCTCTGGCGCGCGGGCCGTTGTCTCTGGGCGCTTTCCAGTTCCTGCTCGGGACGGGCGAGGCCGGCAACTGGCCGGCTTGCGTCAAAGTGGTGGCGGAGTGGTTTCCGGCGAAAGAGCGCGCGCTCGCTTCCGGAATCTTTAACAGCGGCTCCGCCGCGGGGGCGATACTGGCGCCGCCCGTGGTGGTCTGGCTTTTGCTTCATTACGGATGGCAGCAGGCTTTTGTTTGGGTGGGAGCTCTTGGCTACCTCTGGTTAGTGATCTGGTCGTTGGTCTACCACACCCCCGAGGGCGTGAAACAGGAAGTAGCGCCGCCCCATATTTCTCCCTGGAAGTTGTTCCGTACGCGGTTTGTCTGGAGCTTCACCCTCTCCAAGGTTTTTCTTGACCCGGTGTGGTACTTCTACATTTTCTGGTTCCCGGAATACCTCAAGCGCGCCCGCCATTTCAGCATGGCCTCAATTGGGAAGTACGCCTGGATGCCTTTTATGGTGGCGGGCCTCGGGAACATTCTGGGCGGCTGGATTTCCGGTTTCATGCTCCAGCGCGGGATTTCTCTTAACGTGGCTCGCAAGGGCGCGGTCACGCTTTTTGCCGCGCTAATGACAAGCGCCATTCCGGCTGTTTTGGTGCGCGACGCGCGAACTTCCATGGCCCTCGTGGCGCTGGCCATGCTCGGATACACCGGGTGCGGTTCGATCATGCTGGCATACCCCGCCGATGTGTACCCTAAGAACGTGGTGGGCTCGATCTGGGGACTGGCCAGTATGGGCTCAGGGTTTGGCGGCATGATCTTCGCTCTCCTCACCGGTTTGGTGATTGACCACTTCTCGTTTGTGCCCGTTTTCGTAGGCTTCGGCATCATGCCGCTGGTGTGCGCGGGCATCATCTGGACTCTGCTCGGCCCAATTTCGCCCTTATCTCGAGGGGCGGATTTCGCCCAGGCTGCATGACATGAACGTAGGGTCGCGCCAAAGTCGGGGAAAAAGCGGCTCTGCCGCCTGATGTGCGGAAAGGCTCCGCCTTTCCGAGGGCTTGAGCCCTGACTAACCCTCTCGGCTCGGCTGGAAGGCTCAGCCTTCCAGCCGAGCCGAGGGGGAGAAGGGAGGCGGTCTGGGCCGGAAAGCCAGAGGCTTTCCGCACATCAGGCGGCAGAGCCGCTTTGGGATGTTACCCTCCAGAGACTTTGACGCGGCCCTGGACATGGACGGCTTCGGAGTTGCGCTCAACAGGAAGGGGGAATATCATTTCAAGTTTCACCTTGGCAGTTCGAAGCCAAGGGAGTGGTTACAATGCTTCCCCGGAGGGGCACGCTGATGAATTCGATACGCTTCCGCCTGTCAATACTGGTCATTGAAGTTGTTGCTTTGGGCTTGGCTGCTTTGCCGGCACAGTCTCGACCGACCATCACCCTTATAGTCGATGCAACCCAAGCGCCGGAGAAGATGCTCCACACCCGCATAGTAATGCCGGTGAAGCCTGGGCCGCTCACGCTTTATTACCCCAAATGGATTCCCGGCGCGCACGGCCCATCGGGGCCTGTCGGCAGCGTGGCCGGACTGAAGTTCATGGCGAACGGCAAAGCGATTGCCTGGCGCCGCGATCTGCTCGACGTGTTCACCTTCCACCTGGATGTGCCCGAGGGCGCGGATAGCCTCGAGGCGACATTCGACTACATCGAGGCCAGCGGAGGCGGCATGGGGTTCGGTGGTTCCGCCACTGACAAGCTAGTGATTGTCAGTTGGAACCAAAACGTGCTGTATCCCGCGGGAGTCCCCGCCGCGGAGATCACCTACACCCCGACCCTGCGCCTGCCTCAAGGGTGGAAGTTCGGAACCGCACTGCCGCAAGAGAGTGTTGCGGGCAACGAGATCACCTTCAAGCCGGTTGCTCTGGATCGCTTGGTAGACTCGCCGGTGGTTGCCGGCGAATACTATCGCGCCGTGGACGTGACGCCGCCCGGCGAGCCCATCCGGCACGAGATTGACATGGTGGCCGACAGCGAGGCGGCGCTCGAAATGAGCCCGGAGGTGCAGAAGGAGTTCACGAATCTGGTGACGGAGACCGGCAAACTCTTTGGCGCACGGCATTACCGCGACTACCACTTCCTGCTGACCTTGAGCAATCACGTGGCGCATTTC
>Ga0208692_1001776_pt1 | contig 11466 bp, 10 predicted proteins | sample June2015DPH_20_1_3_FD_184721 | JGI IMG/M metagenome (GOLD analysis project Ga0208692, IMG submission 184721) | Peatland microbial communities from SPRUCE experiment site at the Marcell Experimental Forest, Minnesota, USA - June2015DPH_20_100... | ecosystem: Environmental > Terrestrial > Soil >...
ACTTCCTGCAGAAACATCCCAAAGTATTGCGGGTTTACTATCCCGGTCTGCCCTGCCATCCCCAATTTGAGCTAGCCAAGAAACAAATGACGGGCTTCGGTGGCATGCTTGCCTTTGAGACCGGATGCCTTGAGAACGCCCGAACCTTTCTCAAGTCCCTACGGCTTTGCTCCCTGGCGGAAAGCCTGGGAGGCGTAGAGACCCTCATTGCCCACCCCGCTACAATGACGCACGCCGGCGTGCCCCCTGAAGAGCGCCGGCGGTTGGGGATCACCGATGGGCTGCTACGTATGTCGGTGGGTATCGAGGATGTCGAAGACCTGCTTGCTGACCTCCAGCAGGCCCTCGACAGGCTGGAATAGTTCTGTCCCCTGACTTCTGACTCCTGGCTTCGGCTCGTCACTCGTCACTGGTCACTCGTCACTGGTCTTTCGTGGCTGCCGGCTTCACCGAATCGGACACCCACTGCAAGTAGTTGCGCGAGCCCTCGATAACAGGGAGGCAGATGATTTCGGGCGTGTGATAACTGTGGATCTTTGAGATCTCGGCTTTAATCTCAGGGAACAATTCCCCGGTGCTCTTGATGATCAGCAGAAACTCCCTCTCCTCGGCGATTTTACCTTCCCAGCGATAAACTGACTCCATGGGCTGCAAGATGTTTACGCACGCTGCAAGTCTAGTCTCCACAAGATGGCGCGCGATTTTCTTGCCTTCACCCGAACTGGCGGCAGTGACGAATATAACGACTTTGTCGGTCACAATTCCTCCCCCAACGGCGGGATTGCCTGTAGTTGGTCAATTTGATGCTGTAGCGGCGAGTTTATCTCGCCAAATGGCGGCGTAAAGCCGCCTCTACATCAAATTGACCCGCTACCGGATTGCCTGCTTGCTCGAAACGTCCGCCAAAGATACAATATCGTCAGCAGGTTCGGCAATGCCATTCGTTCTGCCGCTGCCGACTGGCGCGCAGTAAGAATATCGAGTTGCCGTGACTGGACCAGCGGTCTGGCTCGAATGTGAAACGTCGTTCGAGCCAGGGGGCAGGTGGGCAGGCTTTAACCACGAACGCCTCTGTACTTGGACCATGGATAAGCTCTCCTGGGACGCCGCAACGCTACGCCGTAACGCCGCGTACGTCCTTGTCCTGGTTTGCATTGCCTTGCTCGTTCACGAGATATTTGGGGCACACGGCTTCCTGGCTCTGCGCCAGGAAAAGAACGAAGTTGAGAGTCTCCGCCAACAGATCCAGCAACTTCAGCGTGAAAACGAGCAATTGGATAAGCGCATCAAGGCACTCCAGTCTGACCCGAAGGCCATCGAACGCCTGGCGCGGGAGCAAATGCGCTTGGCGCGTCCGGGAGAGATCATTTACACCTTGCCGGAAAAGGACCCGAAAAAAGACCAGGCCACCCCCGCCGCCCAGGAGAGCCCGCCGAGATAGATCCTCTTGCTTCTGAGAGCCGAGCCCGCAGCACGTCTGGCAACTGTCAGACATTGCCGATTGCTGATTGCCGATTGACGATTGAAAAGGTGGTCTGGGGAACACCTTCCCATGTTGGTCAGCAATCGTCAATCGTCAATCGTCAATCGGTAACCGAAGCGAGGCCACGAAGATGAAGCCGTCACTGTTACCGGACGACGCCTTCCAGCGGGCTTGATGCTGCGGCGTAGAGTTTCTTTTGCATGCGGCCGGCGAGGTAAGCCTGGCGACCGGCGATGACGGCGTGCTGCATGGCCTGGGCCATCAGGATGGGGTCCTGCGCGCCGGCAATGCCGGTATTCATCAGGACAGCATCGGCGCCCAACTCCATAGCAATGGTCGCATCGGACGCCGTTCCCACGCCCGCGTCAAGGATGAGGGGCACGCTGGTGATCATCTCACGCAGGATGCGTATATTGGCAGGATTCTGAATGCCCAACCCGGAGCCGATGGGCGCTCCGAGCGGCATCACCGCGGCAGCACCGGCATCGATCAGCCGCCGGGCGGAAATCAAATCATCGTTCGTATAAGGCAGGACTACAAAACCTTCCTTGACCAATGTTTCTGTGGCCTTCACCAGTTCGAAATTGTCGGGGAAGAGCGTTTTCTCGTCTCCGATGACTTCCAACTTGATCCAGTTGGAGAGACCCACTTCCCGAGCCAAACGTGCGGTGCGGATAGCTTCATCGCCGGTGTAACAGCCGGCGGTATTGGGCAGAATGAAGAACTTCTTGCGATCAACATAATCGAGCAAAGATTCCTTGCTGCGGTCAGTCAGATTCACGCGGCGGACGGCGACCGTCACTATTTCTGCGCCGGAAGCCTCGTGGGCCCTCGCCATTTCTTGAAAGCTCTTGTACTTTCCAGTGCCGATGATCAATCGCGAATGGAATTCCCTGCCAGCAATCCGTAGAACGTCCTTATCCATTTTTCAGCTCCTTCCATTTGATTCTAGATGCCGAAGGGTGAAATTGCAATGAAGGGACCGGGGGAGTCGGTGGGCCGTTGGAGAAACACGGCGAGGGGCACGAGAGCATTGAGTGCTTGATTCATTGAGCCATTGAATCATTGAAGAGCGGCGCCAGGCGCTTAAGAGCATTGAGTGATTGATTCATTGAGCCATTGAATCATTGAAAAGCGGTCGCAGGGTCGTGTTGTCAGTGAATCAATGACTCCCTGAGCGGAGATGTGGGCGGTTAGTTGCCGCGACAACCGCCTGTTCTCCCCCGACACCTGAACCCTGGCACCTGACACCTGGTCCTCTGCCGCCTACCCGCAAATCTCTTGTGTTTGGGGCTTGTTCACAGGTACAATTGGTTCGGTCAGGGCACTGAATCAATGGCTCGGGTTAGGGGGTAAAACTGCTCCGTGAAGGATTTCTGCCCCAAAGGGTGACCGGGATTGCCGGTCCGCTTCCATGTTAGCACTCTACCCCCGCAAGCCTGGCCAAAATTCCGATGAATGAAGAGGAGGCATGCGATGATCAAGAGAATTACGATGGTTGGGTTGACGCTGTTTGCTTTTGGCTGTCTGAGTTGGGCGGCAAGCAAGTCATGGACGGGGACGGTTAGTGATGAGCATTGCGGGGCCAAGCACGCCAAGGCCAGCGCGGATGCCGAGTCTTGCGTTGAGAAGTGCGTGTCAGGCGGCGCCAAGTACGTTCTCGTCAGCAAGGGGAAAGTGTACCAGGTGGATGACCAGGACAAGTTCAAGGGCCTGGGCGGGAAATCTGTGAAGGTGACGGGAAGCCTGAGCGACAGTACGATTACCGTCGCGGAAGTTTCCCCGGTTGGAGGCAAGTAGAGAGCCGACCGTAAAATTCCTGCCAACCCCTTCCGGCAATGTTGCACAAAGTATTGAAATTAGCCAATAACTAGGGGCTGGGGACTAGGGCTGGGGAAGAACGGTAGGCAGTAGGCAGGCAAAAACAGGGAATGGGGCCAAGGGGCTGATGCAATTCTGAATGACTTACTGCCCACTGCCGACTGCCTTCTCTGCCTTATCTCCTTCTTTTCAGCTACAAGTGGAGGTGGCCCAAAATGGGGAAAATCGTCTATCTCTGTGTCGCAGTTTTGCTTGGAGGCAGTTTGAGCTTCGCTGCTACTGTGAAGGCTGGAACAAAGACGTTTGTCGGAAACATCAGTGACTCAATGTGTGGCTTGAAACACATGATGCCTGGAAAGAGCGACAAGGAGTGTACCCTGGAGTGTGTAAAAGCTGGCAGTAAGTATGTGCTTGCCGATCTCGCCAGCGGGAAGGTTTATCAGCTCTCCGACCAGAAAAAACCTGAAGAATTCGCGGGACAGAAGGTAAAGGTCACTGGCACACTTAAGGGCGACACGATTAGCGTTACTGCAATTGAGCCCGCAAAGTGAGCGGGGTAAGCACGTTTCGTGCGTTGTACGGCTCCGGTTGTCGACAACGGAGAATGCCCAGCCGCCGGGTCGGCGGTCGCCCGAAGCTCGAAACCAGGGTATAATTGTGTCACCGTGACTTCGAGGAGGAATTGAGAGCACATTATGGAAACAGAAGGCAAGACCCCGCAGGCGCCAGAATGGAAGGTTCGCCGCGTGGGGGCGGTTACGTTCGCGATTTCAAAACCCAAGCGCAAAGCTCAGAAGACGCGCCAGGCGCGGCTCAAGAATAGGCGTCGGGCGCGCTGAGCGTCGTTTTGAAAAGACTCCAGGGCGGACAAAAGAAGAGAGTATTCCACCTCTTTCGTCAATAGCGGAGGGCGCCGGACGGTGCGCGGCCCGGGTTGCTTACCCCGTGGCAGGCGCCGCGCAGGCCTGATTAAGGTGGCGACCACCTCCGCAAGCCCTTCCGTGTCAAGTCAGCAAGACAACTTTTGGGCGTAAGATATGCTCTATATAATTAAGAGGTTGTTGCGGTAGCCATAGGACTGGGCGGGGTTCGTTGAGGAAGGATTATCAACCTATGACCAAGAAGTTAGCTTTGGGGATACTGGCGGTACTCGTTGCAGGGTTATTCGTCCTGCTGGCCGCGGCAGCCGATCAACCCTTGAGTGCAGATGACATAACCTTGCTTCTGCTGGCAGGGTCCCCGACCCAAAAGATTGTCACGCTCGTTGAACAACGGGCCATCAGTTTCAAGATGAACCCTGATCTGGCAAAGAAATTTCACGACGCCGGGGCCAGCGATGATTTGATCGAGGCTCTTACCAAAGCAGGCTCGAAAGCCAATGAGGCTCCTTCGGGTCCTGCCGCGTCCGCAACCGCCTCTGCGGCTTCCCAGCAGACGCAATCCGCCTATACACCCATTCCCACCTCCGAGCCTGCCGATGTGGATCGGAAAGTCGCGGAGACGTTGAGCAGCCTCGAGAGCAAGCCGGCCGATCTCGAGAGCAAGTCGGCTGATAACGATCATCCCTACGCTGCGCGATTCTCACTGGTGGCGCTCTCGGGAAAAAAGATTGACCTTGCTGATTACAGGGGCAAAGTGGTGTTACTTAGTTTTTGGGCTTCTTGGTGCCCGTACTGCCGGAAATTGATTCCAGCGCTGGTTGGATTTCAAAGCCAATACTACGGGGAAGGGTTGCGAGTTGTCGGCATTGCCATAAGAGATCAGAAGGAGGCAGTACGAAGTTATTGCCAGCGTGCCAATGTGAACTACCCCGTCGCCATGGGCGACGCTGATACGCGAAAGCTTTATGGGGGAATATCAGGTCTGCCGACCACCGTGCTGATCGGGCGGGACGGCCGCATTTACCGCAGATTTGCAGGGGCCCCGGCAGACCTCGACCGATTCGAGGAAAGGATCAAGACGCTGTTGGCTCGTTCGGCAGGAGGCACTGAGGGTAACCAGCAAATCGCCGCCAACCCCGCCCCCACAACCACCTCGGCAACGGCTTCTCCGGTGACGGCTCGGAGTGCTTCCTCACCTGCGCCAACGGCTGCAAGTGAGATTTCCTCGGCGAGTCCTGGCGCGTCCGCGCCTGCTCCTGCCCCTTCCCAGCAAACGCCATCCGCCAATACACCTGCTCCCAACTCCAAACCTGCGGACGTGGATCGGAAAGTGGCGGAGACGTTGAGCAGCCTTATGGACAAGACAGAGGCTTCCGCCACCTCTGCCAAGGCGGCGCCTGTCAACGGTCTGGCTGATCCTAGCCCGGAGCAAGTCCAACGTATCATCCAGGAATTCGCCGCCAAGGAGAAGCTCTTTAAGCAAGCGCGCAACAATTACACCTACCACCAAATCAACAAGGTGCAGGAATTAGGACCAGACAACGAAGTCGAGGGCGTTTTCGAACAAGAGTGGGACATCCTCTTCGACGATGCCGGCAACCGGATCGAACGTGTGACCTATGCCCCCGCGGATACCCTGAAACGGATCATCATGACCAAGGAAGACTACACTTCGATGCGGAACATTCAGCCGTTTGTTCTGACCTCGGATGAACTCCCGGAGTACGAAATCAAGTATTTGGGACACGTGAAGGTTGACCAGATTACGGCTTATGTCTTCTCCATCCGGCCCAAAGAAATTCAGAAAGGACAGCAGTATTTTCAAGGTGTGGTGTGGGTTGATGACCAGGACCTGCAAATTGTGAAGTCGGAAGGCAAGCCCGTACCCGAGCTGAAAACCAAGAAGGATCATGAAAACCTGTTTCCGCGTTTTACCACCTGGCGCGAGCAGATCGACGGGAAATACTGGTTTCCTACATACACCATGGCGGATGACACCCTCTATTTTTCCAACGGCCCCGTGCACATCAAACAGATCCTCCGTTACACCGACTACAAGCAATTCAAGTCGAAAGTCCGCATCGTGAGCGCGACTCCCACTGATCGGCCCAACGCGCCGGCAATCCCCGTGACGCCAAAACAGTAGCGGGCCTGCTGCCCTACGATCGCGGAACGAACGCCCGGGGGTTTTGGTAGGGGAGCGCTCTGGGCTCCCGGGGTTTTCCTCGAGGGCCGAGGCCTCTCCTGCCCTCGCCGGGCGGAGGTCTCGGGCAGAGGTCACTGGACTTGCGTGGTCAACTCCGCGCTGGGCAGGAATTGCGGAGCACGGCGATGCCGGGTGGCTTGCTCAAAGGCATAGGCGAGCTTGATCAACGCCGGCTCGCTGTAAGCTTTACCAAAGAAGGAGATTCCCACGGGCAGACCGAAGACGAAGCCAACCGGGACGTTGATGTTGGGGTAACCAGCTACCGCAGCCGGAGTCGAACTTCCGCCTGAGTCGTGGTCCCCATCGACCAAGTCAGTCATCCAGGCAGGCCCTCCGCTGGGCGCCACCAGGGCATCCAGTTGAAACTTTTCCATGACGGCATCGATTCCCTCCTTTCGTGTGAGGCGATGATTCTTCTCGAGCGCATCCTGATATTCCTTCTCCGTGGGCGATCCCTTAGCCTCCGCTTTGATGAACAGGTCCTGTCCGAAGTACGGCATCTCTTTTTGGCGGTTGCGCTCGTTGAACTCGATGATCTCCCGCAGGGAATGCACGGGCGCGCCGGGCCCCAGTGCCGCCAGATAGGAGTTCAAGTCAGCCCTGAGCTCGTAAAGGAGCACCTGGAGTTCGGAGTCCCCAAGCTGGTCCATGGTTCCAAGGTCAGCCGGATCCACTATTACCGCACCCTGGCGCTTCATCTCTTCGATGGCTTGATTCGTTAGTTTGTCCACGGCATCGCTGCTACCGAAGAATTTGCGCACCACGCCGATTCTCGAACCGCGCAGCCCGCTCGGGTCGAGGAAATTGGTATAGGCCACCTTCCCGCGGCTCACCTCCGTGGCTGGATCGTCGGCGTCAACTCCGGTTAGAGCGCCCAGCAGGATCGCGGCATCGGTCACGGTTCGAGCCATGGGACCAGCCGTGTCCTGGCTGTGGGCGATGGGAATGATTCCGGCGCGGCTGACCAGACCGACCGTCGGCTTGATCCCAACAATTCCGTTGACACATGACGGGCAGATGATGGAACCATCGGTCTCGGTGCCGAGGGCCAGGGCGCAGAAGTTTGCCGAAACGGCGGCGGCTGACCCGGAACTCGATCCGCAAGGGTTACGGTCGAGCGCGTAGGGATTGCGCGTGAGCCCGCCCCGCCCGCTCCAGCCGCTGGTCGAGTGCGAGGACCTGATGTTTGCCCATTCGCTGAGGTTGGTCTTACCGAGAATCACGGCGCCTGCTTCGCGGAGCCTCTTCACCACCAAGGCATCTTTCGGCGGCCTCGCTCCCACCAGGGCGAGCGACCCCGCAGTGGTCATCATCCGGTCGCGGGTGGCGATGTTGTCCTTGATGAGGACGGGGATGCCATGCAGCGGTCCGCGCGCCCCCTTGGCTTTGCGCTCCCGGTCGAGTTCCGCGGCGATGGCAAGGGCATCCGGGTTGACTTCAATGACGGAGTTAACGGTGGGTCCATGCTTGTCGACTTTCTCGATGCGCGCGAGGTATTTTTCAGCCAGGGAGCGCGCCGTGAGCTGGCCGGACTGCATTTCATCCTGAAGCTTCGCAACCGTGATTTCACCAAGTTCGAAAGGCTTCACGGGTGGAAACCCCGCTGGGTCCGCGGATGTCGCGACACAGGAACGCCCTGATGGCGAAGGCAAAGCTGCTGCTGCGACCCCAGCGAGCATTCCGGACTTCAAGAACCCTCGTCGATTCGACTTGGAAGTAGTGTTGGATTTATTCGTCTGGTTCATGGTGTTCGATTTCCTCCTTTCAACCTTTGTGCCGCTCGCCGAAAAACCCCCTCACCCCAGGTGTCATTCCGAGCGGAGCGAGGAATCTCGCTCTGCTTACGAGTCGAGGAGTCGAGGGTCGAAAAGTTCTTAACTCCTCGACCTTCGACTCTCGACTTTTCGACTTATCAGTGCGAGATTCCTCGCTCCGCTCGGAATGACATCCCCAAGGGACCGCCCCGCCATTTTTGAAATTTGACCTTTGCCATTTGCCATTTGACCTGTCGTTCAGAATTTCAAAATTCAAATGGCAAAAGTCAAATGGCAAACGTTTTGCGGCGGTCAGGGGGTTCGGATTCAATAATATAACGGTTATTACGTCACTAAAAAATAGAAACACCACGGATAGTTTGAATCAGCCCCTGGAGGTCCCCGATAGTTGTGCGCGGATTCATGAGTGTGGTCCGCAGGTAGACCGTGTTCCGCAACACTGTCTGCACCAGGAAGTACTTTCCGGAAGCCACGACCTTTTTTCTTAACTCCACTTGGTGCGCATCGAGTTTTTCAGCGGCGTTCTCGAGACCCCTGAGCGCCTCGGGCACGTGGCGGAAGCAGAGTATGTTGCTTGCCGGTTCCGTCGCCAGCTCAAAATCGGGCTGGGCTTTGAGCAGGGCTGCGAATTCCCGTGCCAAGTCGAACGTCTTCGTAACCATCTCGCCGATCGTCTTCGCTCCGTGAACACGCAGGGCCAGCCACAGCTTGATTCCCAATGTTCTCTTTGAACACTCGAGAGTGCGAAGTGCAATGTCGAAGTCCGCTTCCTCTGGGCGCCGGGCAAAGAGATAGCTCGCCTCTTGAGAGAAGGCGCCATAGTTGTCTTCACGGCGGCGAAACAGAACGGCTGTGATCAAGCTGGGGGCGAAGAGCATCTTGTGCATGTCCCAAACCAGGGAGGATGCGAGTTCGATTCCCTCCGTGAGTCCGCGATACTTTTCGGAATACAGGGCCGAGGCTCCATGCGCACCGTCGATGTGAAACCACACTCCCTTTTCCCGGCAGAACTCTCCCATGCCCCGCAAAGGATCGAAAGAACCCGTGGCGGTGGTGCCGGCGCTTCCCACGATGGCAATCACCTTTTTCCCTTCTTGCACGGTTCGCCGGTAGAGGTTGGCGAGCGCGGAAACATCGGCTCGAAAGCGGTTGTCCGTGGGAATCACAACAACTGACTCCTCGCCCAGGCCGAGGACTCCGGCCGCGCGCGCCAGGGAGTAATGCGCCTGGTCTGAAACCAGGAGGGCGAGAGGCAGCCCTGCATGAAGTCCCTGCCGCCAGGCCGAGCCTTGCGTGGCATGGTTGCGAGCTGCGAGCAGCGCCGTCAGGTTTCCGAGAGAGCCTCCGGAAGTCAGGACGCCGTCGGAATCCCGGGGCCACCCCACCGATGCGCACAGCCAGCGAACGACTTGCCTCTCGATCTGCGTGCCGGCCTGCGCCATTTCGTAGACAGCCACACTGTTATTGAGCAAGCTCGATATCAAGTCCGCCAGCGCCGCCAGCGGCAAGGCGGGGGGGACTTGGTGGCCCACGTAGCCAGGATGATGAAGGTGGATACTTTGCCGGATGATCTGGGCAAGACAGCGCGATACTTCAGCATCCGCGTCGCCCGCGGAGTCCAGGGGGAGAGAGTCCTGGTATTCCTGCGCCAGTTCGAGCGGGGCGTGGTGAGGAAGAACGGGCAGTTCACCTGCAAGGGCGGAATGAAGATAAACGGCCAGTGCATCGACTACTTTGTGGCCATTGCGCCGGAATAACTCGGGGTCGTAAGGATCAGTAAGCATAAGATGCAATGGTAGCTTAATCCCGCAGGATTGGAACCAGCCATTTGAGTCCTGGTACAATCCCTCACTATGAAATCACTCAACCTGGATTGGCGGTTCGTGCTGGTGAGGCCGCGGAATCCGCTGAACATCGGTGCAGCGGCGCGTGCCATAGCCAATTTCGGTTTTCGCGAGATGGTGGTCGTGGCGCCCTACAGCCCAGTATGGCAGGAAACGCGCTCGGCGCTTGGAGCTGAGGAGATTGTCACCTCAGCGCGTGCGGTTGAGAGTCTAGTGGAAGCCATTGGAGATGCGACGATTGTTGTGGGCACCACGGCAGGCTCTCGGCGCAACCTGGACCGAGACCTCATCCCGCTTCCTGACTTCCCCGCCTGGCTCCGGCAACGCAACGCAGCGGGCCGTGTGGCAGTGCTGTTCGGTTCCGAAAAGACCGGCCTTTCGAACGACCACTTGAGTTATTGCCACACCCTGGTTCGTATTCCCACCGTGCCTGATTGCCCCTCCGTGAATCTGGGACAGGCAGTGGCGGTTTGCGCTTACGAACTGGCGCGCACCGGCCTTGTGCCAACCCGTCCGCCGCGGTTGACCGCCCACCTATCGGACCCGGCCGGCGCCCAGTCTCTCGACCACTTGTTTGACCGTGCCGCGCGCGTTTTGGACCAAGTGGGGTATCTGAAGCCCAAGAGTCGACGCGCTACACTCCTTAAGCTGCGGCGCCTGATGCTCGACCTGCAACTCACCAACCACGACGCCAGAATCCTGGGCGGAATCTTGGCGCAGATCGAGTGGAAGATCGGCCAGGGGTGAAGAAAAGGAGTCAGAAGTCAGGAGTCAGAATCGGGCCACGCCACTTCTGAATTCGTAGTTCAGAATTACCCCAGTTCCCGGCCCCCGTTCTTCTGACTCCTGACTTCTTCTTTTCACTACCTTTCGCTGAGCGAGGTGGGCGAGAACAGGGTGTTTGGTTGAGAGCAAGCCCCTGGCGATCATCCGCCATTCACGAAGGCGGGCATTCCAGAATCGCAGTTTCCGACGAAGGGTAAGTTGGTCCATTCGGGTCAGATGAGTTCTCGTCGAGCCGCTTGGCTGCGGGGTCGGGTGTCTGATCCTCTCCACATGGCTTACTCTGCCAAGTGCTCAGCTCTTAAAGAACGTGCCCGGTAAAGCCCCTAAGCGACAAAGTGGCTGTCAAGCGTAATTCATCGTTTATTCGGTGAAAATCGGCAAAACTTGAATGGTAGAGAATCAAGACTGAACTGCGAGTTTCGGCGGCTAATCGTTTGATAATGCACGTGGAAGCTATGGAGAGCATTGGAGTTGCGGCAATTGTGGACTTGCTCTTGGCGGCTGGCAGGGGTATGCTAGCCATTCCTAGGAACCTCGCAAGTTGGCGGGGTGCCGAAAAGGTGGCCATTGAAAGCGATACCTGTTGTACAAGCGGCTCGAATGATTGCCCGAGGTACGTGGAGCTTCTGCATTAATCGGCCCTTGGTGGTTTCTTTTGAGCTCACGCATT
>Ga0208692_1001780_pt1 | contig 11443 bp, 10 predicted proteins | sample June2015DPH_20_1_3_FD_184721 | JGI IMG/M metagenome (GOLD analysis project Ga0208692, IMG submission 184721) | Peatland microbial communities from SPRUCE experiment site at the Marcell Experimental Forest, Minnesota, USA - June2015DPH_20_100... | ecosystem: Environmental > Terrestrial > Soil >...
AGCCGGTCTCGTAGAAGAAGATGTCCGGGAAAGACCACAGGTCGAGTCCCGTCTGAACCAAACGCGGGTGCGCGATCACGACCTGAACGCCAGCCCGCAGTTGCCTCTCGTACCAGGACTCACGCTGCTCCGGGGCAACCTCGGTGGTCAGCACCGCAACCCTGATCCCTTCGTTGGCCAGGATCCGCTCCAGGCGCCGCGTCACATCGCGCTTCTGCGTATAGACCGCGTAGACCTGCACCTTCCTGCCGCGCTCAAGCGAGGACTTGACTTCCTCAACCAAGCGCCGCTCCTTGGCATAGACAAAGTCCTCATCCAGGTCGCATGTAGATGCGATCAGGAAAGGCTCACGGCGCTGGGTTTCGGGATTGAACTCACGCCCTATCAGGTCACCGAAGCCGAAAGGCCGGTCAGCATAAGCGAGGAGAGCATTCAAGGCGACGCTCGCGACCGACAACGAACAGTGCCGGAGAAGGGCAAAACGAATCCCAACGCTTGCGGGCCGAAGGTGAGGTCCTGCACAAGCGCAACTCGCACAAGCTAGTCCCCAAGCCCTCGCGCACAATGCGTTTGTTTCGCAGCTTGACTTCGTTCACGCCGTGATGGCCCTTGGAGTTGGTGGGTGTCCGTAGCCCGTCGATGATGAAGACGCGAACACGCGGCAGGGTGAGGATTGCTTCTCGACACCACTTCTCGACCAGTTGAGGTGGGACCATTGCGAGAGCTGTAAAGGGCCGGTCGTCAGCGTGGGTTTGAACGGCAGCCAGCGAGATCAGCGTTTTGCCCGTACCGCACTCCGCAATTACCGCTCCTGCGCGGGCCTGCTGCCAACGCCGGACCAAGCCCATGATGGCGAGGGTCTGAGCCGGATAAGGTTTCTGAAGGAGCTTGCCAATAATTGGTGACGGTGGGTCGTCGATAGCGTGCAGGGGCGGGTATGATTCAAGGATTCTGTCCCCTAACTCTTGGGCATGGGCACGCAGATATGTTGCGATACTCTCCAGCAGAGGCAAAGTCTCCTCCTTAAGCGGCGAGAACGGGTTTGCAGGACTTCTGGATGGGCAGTTCGGAGCCGATGATGCCGATTGAAGAAAGAATTGAGCTCCGTTGGACGCAAATGGGAGTACACTTTCCACCGGCGAGAGCCAAAAGGTTAATGCCGGGTGTATCTTCGTAGCCACCGAGGGCTCCGGGACGGAACACCCGGAGAGGAGGCAAATGCAATGGAGAAGCGACTCATTGTGACGATGGGCATGGTGATCTGCCTGGGCTTCAGTGTCGGATGCCAGCGACCAACCGGACTGTCCGAGGCTGACCGAACGGCGATTCGCCAGGCGGATGAGACCGATATGAAGATGATGAACGCCAAAGACTGGAAGGGGGATTTGGCCCTCTATACCGAGGACGCCATCCAGTTGCCACCCAACCAGGCGGCGCTCCAGGGCAAGGCCGACATCCAGGCCTGGGATGAGGCTTTCCCGCCGTTTTCCAACTTCCAAGAGCAGAGTTTGGAAATCGAGGGGCAAGGGGACCTGGCCTACGATCGTGGAACCTATTCCATGACCGTTACCCCTCCCGGGGCGGCACCCATCGAGGACCGCGGCAAGTACCTGACCATTTTGCGCAAGCAGGCCGACGGGTCGTGGAAGGTTGCGCGCGCAATGTTCAACTCTGACCTTCCGCTACCGGCTCCAGAGAAACCGGCGGTCCAGCATAGAAAAAGTAGGACCCGATCGCACGCTCCGCGCCGGAAAGGTACTCGAACCTCAAAATAGGAATTCCGGATAATAGGTCTTATCGATATCCGGGTCGAGGTTCCTCTCGAAGTGTGTCGATCCTTCGCAGGGCTAGCGCAGTAAGTTCAGGGGTCAAATCCACGAGGGCGAATTCACATCCCCCATCGCAATACTCGTTGTTGCTTGAAACCTTCAAGATGATTCGCATGACGGTGTATCCTCCTCCGCCAGGGTGGCAGGACTATCTTCGCCTAGCTCCTGACGGCTCCCCTCCTCCAGGTTATTCCGGTTGATTCGGAAGAAGCTGTGGGCCAGGTTCCAGCGGACCGGCCCATTGCGCTCAGGAACCTCAATCCGCTTCTGCCACAGGGCGCGTCGAATCCATTTCAGGAACAACTTCTTCGTACCGATGACCAGCACCGGAGAGCATCCCAGGCCGATAAGCGGTTTGATCGCTCCACGGCGGTTGAGTTCATCGTTGAACCACGCGGCCCACTCCGGGACGACCGGCAGCCCAAACCGTTGCGCGATGCGATACAGCACAAACGTCGGGTCGTTGTCGCACAGGATGGTTCGCCTGCCTTGTGGATCTGCTCCCGGTCGTGTCTTGGCCAGTTCCGCCGAGATCGCGACCAGGTGGCGGATTGGTTTGCGGCCGGCGATAGTGATAGTCCCGCGGAAGCATTGGGCGTCTTCACCCAGGCTAGTGGTGAGCGGATCGAATCGTGCACCTTCCACTGTAAAGAGGTTCTGCTCGATGACGGCTGCCCAGATGGCGCCAACGTCGGAGTCGCCACCCAGGACCGAGATGAGGTGGGCCTTGCCGTTCCGGTCGTCTTCAACTTCTCCAATAAACCGATCCAGCCGAAGGCGGATTCGCGTGGTGGTGTCCTTCATTCGCTTCGTGTATTCCAGAACGCCGAAGCGCTCGTGGGCATTCTTCATGGTTTCCTCTTGTGGCTGGTGGGATTTAGCTACCGTGAAACCTGGGTAGGAGGTGGTAGGGCTACTTCAGGATGGCTACCTGGCCGGTGTTGTACACGACCGTCAATTCATTAGAGAAGCGTTCTTTCTCTCTCATCGTGATCACGCCTCGGTCATCTTCTTCCTCTGTTTTTTCCACTAACTTAACAGCCTGCCAGAAGGAGATATGGCGCTGATCTTCGGATCCAAAGATGCCGTTCAAAAGTCCTGAACACGCAAGGAGGCCGACGTGGCCGGCGTGCAAGGGTGTGAGGGGACGACCTGTGGCAGAGGCAGGCTCAGCAAAGAGAATGCGTCCCGCCTGTCGATACGCCGCTGACTGTGGCAACAGATCCTCGATCTCATCAAGCGGCAGTCCACGGTAAATCAGTTGCCCTGGTCCGCTCACGGGCACGTCGTATCGCGCTTCGGGCTCGGAAGGTAGGACTGGGACTTGGGAGGGATTCCTGGCCAAGCTGGCGTAGTAAAGCCGTCCCCTGGTGATATCGCTGTCCGTAAGACGTTCTCTCTCACGCCGGCTCCGTCGGGCTCCGATCACCACAACCTGCTTATAGCGCACACACTCAGGTGCTTCGAGGCTGTAAACCCGGACGTCACGGAAATGCGTGGAGAGAATCTGACTACATTCGGCCAGCCGGTCGCCGGGGATAACGAATATCAGTACACCGCCGGGTTTTAGCCAGCGATAGGTGTGGCTCAGGAACGAGTGCTCGGTGCGACGACTGTCAGCCGGCCCGAGAGTCCAATCGTAAGGTGGATTCAAATGGAGAAGGCCAAAGCACTCGACCGGGCACTGCACTTCCAGCGCATTGCCTTGAACTACGTTGTGAATCCGGTGCTTGGCTTGGTCAGCCCGGTAAGCATCCAGCTCAATACCGTAGCGAAGCACCTCAGCACCATTGGTGATAACCTCGAACGCCATCGCCAACACAAGGATCAAGCGCCGACGACGGAGCATCTGGAAACCAGAGAAACCTGCGAATCCGCTGGGCTTCGTACAAGGGCAGCGGGTAGAAGCCGAGTCGACTTTTGCCGACGAAGCGCAAGGGTGGACTCCTTTCTCAGACAGACTCGTATGTGTGACTGGATTCACAACTTTGCCGTGCGGGCAAAGTTATGGGGGTCGGGTCTGCATCTGTTGGCGTTCTTGCACACCCAGCACTGAAAGCTCGGCTGGACCTTGAATTCAGAGGCACTCGGGTGCACATTAGCGGTCGTGCGAAAACTGAAAACGGAAATTCTGGTTTACATGTCAGAGGCCTTGCGTCTGCGCTCGAATCTTGCTTAAATAAGGCCCTCGCACGCTCTCCTCCCCGATGGGATTCTTCTCGTTTGGAAGGAGCCCCACCTTACTGCGGAGGATTACGACTATGACTATTAATCCTAAGATCTCCCGCCGCCGGTTCATGCAGGCTGCCGGCGCGGCTTCGGCGGGCCTGGCGCTGGGACCCTACTGGGGGTTCGGCAAGACCACCGTTACCAAGCCCCTGCGACGCGACATGGGTCGGATGCACTTTGAGGCGACCACGCTCGGCCTGGGTGGACAAGCCTCGCTGCAATGGACGCCTCCAGGCGTGGAGCCGGTCAAAATCATTTTGAAGGCCTTCGATGTGGGCATCAACTATTTTGATACTTCCAACGCCTACGGCCCCAGTCAGACAAATTACGGGAAAGCCTTTCACGAGCTCCAATTGATCCCCGGCGAGACCGGGTACGACGAATCCCGCCGCCAGGGGATCTTTCTGACCAGCAAGACCATGCTGCGTTGGGGAAAGGGTGGGTGGGCAAAAGAGAACTTGCGAAGCTTCAGCAACGGTCCGGAAGGTTCTCACGCCGTAGATGACTTGAAGCGCACCCTGACACAGATCTTTGGTGACGGAAGCGGGTCCTATCCTTCCGGTTCATATCTGGATATGGTCCTTGTCCACAATGTGGCCACTATGGCGGAAGTCGAGGCGGTCTACGAGGGGTTGGACAATCCGGACCCTGGCGCCGAAAACATCGGGACGCTTGCGGCGCTGTTGGATTATCGCGATGGCACTAATCGCACGGGACTCAATCCCAAAGAAGAAAAGCTGATTCGCCACTTGGGATTTTCCGGCCATCACTCTCCCCCGGTGATGATCGAAATGATCCAACGGGACGAGCGCAACATTTTCGATGGCATGCTGGTGGCCATCAACGCCAACGACCGGCTGAACTTCAACATGCAGTACAACATCATTCCGGTGGCGGTGGCAAAAGGCATGGGCCTGATTGCCATGAAGGTGTTTGCGGATGGCGCCATGTACACAAAGGAAGCCACCTTTTCGCGCAAGCCCGAACACGTCATCCGAACCGTAGGCAGCGACTCGCTCCCAAGCCGGCGGTTAGTGGAATACACGTTGTCGACGCCCGGCATTGGTACGCTCATCATCGGTACGGGGCAAATCTCCGAAGATCCCAAGGCTTGCCAACTGGAGCAGAATCTCTCCGCGGCACAAATTGCCCCGAACGGGCTCAGCGCCTCCGACCGGCTTGCCATCGAAAAAATGGCCAGCGCGGCGAAGGATGGCAAGACGAACTATTTCCAACTTCCTAAGCAGGAACTGACGCCTCCACGGGAAGCCTCGGCCGGGCAGGCAATGCACGAGGGGAAACGCGTGGTCCGCCTGAAGTGGCAGACGGCCTTTGCCGGCGACGAACCGATCACACACTATGAGATCTGGCGGGATCACCAGAAGGTCGACCAGGTGGCCCACCAGGCGCAGACCAGCAAGAAGCCGTTCGAGTTTGCCGATGCCGTCGGCGACAAGACTGCGCACACTTATCAAATTGCTACCGTCGACGCGGCGGGGCGCAAGGCCATGACAGGAGATCTCCAACTCTCAGGAGTTGCTTAGCAGGCGGGGGGGGCGGAAAAGTCGACGCGCGAGGGCGCCCGAGGAAGGGGGAGAAGGGCCGGTATAGGTAAGTGGTGTGGCAAGAGCTGGGTTCTCGTCGGCCTTTGCCAGAGCAGAAATGACGTTGAAGCGCAGCGTCTTGTCATCCACCTTGGCCACCGTGATGAGCACAGTGCGGCCGGCAAGAAGTGGCATGAGTTCGACGAACACAGGACCTCCTTTTCTTGGCACATGCGCTGACTTTCACCAGCGCCACGTGTGTTCTTAATTGCGAAGAAGATTGAGTTGATCGGGACGGGTATCGTCACGAACCTGAGCCTGCCCAGGCAGGCGGTATTGCGGTTCTATAATAAGTGGGGGACGGCCGAGCAATGGATCAAGGAAAGCAAGCAGGCGACCCATTAGACCAGGCTATCGTGTCATCGGTTCCGGGCCAATGAAGCACTCTTACAGTTGAGCGTGCTGGCCTACAACGTGGGCAACCTGTGAGGCCGGCTTGTGCTGCCGAAGGGAATCGACGCCTGGTCGCAGACGAGCTTGCGGCAACGGTTGGTGAAGGCCGGCGGCAGGCTGATCAAGCACGCGCGGTACTATTGGCTGCTGCTGGCGGAGAGCCATCTGACAGGGTGGCTCTTTGGAGCCATGCTGGGCCGAATCGCGCTGCTACCGGTGCCGACGGGGTAGCGAGCTGGAGGCCAAGTCAGCCGCGCAGAATCTGTCTACAGCCGGTAGGGGTAAGGTAAGGTGTTGCAAAAGTGACGGAAGATCGGGCAATTTCGGCGGTGCCGGTTCGGATTTCGGACCGTTGAGGGCGGTCAGTATGAAAATTGTTTCACAACGTCCCGAGCATGCGAAATGGGGATATAATTGCGCTCGTGTTCGAGGCCAAAAAGGAAACTCCGGATTACTGCTCAAACCTTTATCTCAGGCCCGTCCGGCCTGATTTTGGAATCCAGAAATTTCATATTGTGTCAGGAGGCCTAAGGGAATGATCCAACGTTTTACTAAGGAAGTCAGAACTGTCCGGAGATGGCCGATTCGCGTCCTTCGCCGCTCTGACAAAGCCGGGTATATCGCCTGTATTTTCGGCCTTGCACTATGCATGCTCATCCCCACATCACGAAATCTGGCCTTATTCGCAGAAGAGGACAAAGCGCAACTCTCCACGGTACTGGCTGCAGTGGACCATCGGCATACCGTTAGTCTGAATGGCGAGTGGCACGTGATCGTTGATCCGTATGGAAACGGCTTGTACGACTCGAGTGGAAAGGCCCGGAGCACCGGCTTTGCAAGGAATGTAGCACCAACCAATTCCACAGGCCTGATCGAGTACAACTTCGCAAAGTCCCCCACCCTTCACGTTCCCGGGGACTGGAACACCCAACGCGAGTCGCTGATGTTCTACGAAGGACCGCTCTGGTACGAGAGAGATTTCGAGTACCACAAAACTCCAGGCAAGAGCGTGTTCCTGCACATTGGAGCAGCTAATTATCGCTCCTATCTCTGGATCAATGGCCACACCATCTGCGAACACGAAGGAGGCTTTACCGGATTCGATTGCGAAATCACGCAAGCTCTTCGAGACGGAAATAACTTCGTCGTCATCGCGGTGGACAGCACCAGGCTCGCGGATGGTGTGCCGACACTGAAGACGGACTGGTGGAATTATGGTGGCCTAACCCGCGAGGTCTCGCTCGTCGAAGTTCCAGACCGCTACATCGATGAGTTCGATCTTCATCTGAAGCGTGGAACGAGAGATGAAATCGAAGGCTGGGTGCATGTTGTTGGCGCCCCCACCGGATCAGAAATCAAGGTCACTATTGAAAAGGAAGGGCAGACCACAGGCGTTACGGGCAAAACGGAGTCAGACGGGAGAGCCCAGATTCATCTTCTAGATGGCAAGCTGCAGCTTTGGTCGCCAGAACACCCTGTGCTCTATCGCGTAATCCTGACAACGGGAGAAGACAGGCTGGAAGATGAGATTGGATTCCGTACCATCGAAACGCGCGGAACAGAAATACTTCTGAACGGCCAGCCGATTTTTCTTAAGGGGATTAGTGCGCACGCCGAGGCTCCGTATCGCACAGGCCGCGCGTTCAGCGAAGAGGACGTTGAAACACTGCTCGGTTGGGTCCATGAACTGGGAGGAAATTTTGTGCGTTTGGCACACTATCCCCACAGCGAGCGAATGACGCGGCTTGCGGATCGCATGGGCATCCTGGTGTGGTCGGAAATACCCGTCTACTGGGCCTGTCACTTCGAGGACCCTGTGGTGCTAAGCAAAGCGCAGTTGCAATTGTCGGAAATGATTCGCCGCGACCGTGACAAAGCCTCCGTCATTTTGTGGTCCGTCGCCAATGAAACGCCTGCCACTCCCACCCGCACAGCATTTCTAACAACGCTGGTGCGTGACGTACACAAACAGGATCCCAGCCGCATCGCCACGGCAGCATTGCTAGTACACACGGAGGGCAACACCAAAATTGTCGACGATCCACTGGGTGACGTCCTGGACGTGCTTGGAACCAATGAGTACGTCGGCTGGTATGAACACACGGCCGCCGACGCAGATCACACCCTATGGGATGTTCGCTATCAAAAGCCGGTCATCATGAGCGAATTTGGCGGCGGCGCAAAGGCCGGCCTGCATGGAGATGTCTCAACCCGATGGACGGAAGAATTTCAGGCAAATATCTACCAACATCAGTTCGTCATGCTGAATCAGATACCGCAATTGCGGGGGATAACCCCTTGGCTGCTTATGGACTTCCGCTCGCCACTGCGGCTGCTGCCGGAAATACAGGACTATTACAATCGCAAAGGACTCATTTCCGAGGATGGCCAGAAGAAAAAGGCCTTTTTCGTCCTGCAGAAGGCCTACAAGGAAAATTCCATCGGACACGCACAGTAATTGAATCCTGTTACAGCCCGTCACCGGCCTTGACCTGCCAGGATCTGAGCCGGAAGCGGAGCCCCCCTCCTCCTGAGGAGAAAATCCCAACTGGAACAGAATAACGCTTCTCGGCCACGCCTCTTAGGGGTGTGATTCAGAAGATTGGCCGGTAATGACGGCGTACTCGGAAGTAATCCCCTTGGCTGCAAACGCCCATTCAGGAAACTGACCCACCATCGAAGATTGAGTTGATCGGGACGGGTACTAGAAGGGTTGCTGACAGGACAACGCGTCAGGATACACTTCTGCCAGGCAGGGATGGATTTATGGGAGGGATCCAGACCAGACCCCCATGACGAATCGAATGCGATAGACAATGCCATTGACTGCCTTAGTCGTGAGGCATGCGACTCAGATGGCAATAAGCCAAGTGTCTGCCATTCGAGGAGATCAGCTGTGTAAGTTTCTTGTCGTCCCGCGACCAGATATCGATAGCAACCCCGTTGTGCCGGACGACCTGACCCAACCGACACCCTTAAACGCTCTAGCACGTATTCCGAACGAAGGAAAGGCCTCTTCGGAGAATCGCTCCTCTTATCGAATCCGCCCTTTGTTCTGGGTAGGTTTCGTGTTCATCCAAAGTTCAAGAACAGTTCACCCACAGTGCATCGACATCGCAACAGGCCTAAAGGAAAATGGCTGTGTCAAGAAATTAGAAGCAGCAAATAGCTGGCTTCGCGGCGAGTGAGTCGCCGAACCTAACCAGGAGGTAGGTTAAATTATGAAGTCGACCCGAAGTCTAAACTCAGTGAGAATCCTGCTCTTGGCGGTGCTGGCGGCTGGACTCAGCGCCAGCCTGGCCCGGGCGCAGGAGTACGAAGGCAAATTCACGCTGCCCTTCGAAGCACGTTGGGGTATGGCGGTTCTGCCGCCTGGCGATTACTCATTCCGCGTCAACCCCAGCCATAAGCCTTGCATCGCTTTGGTTAGTCAAGGGCGGCAATACGTGGCGTTCATCACGACCAACAATACGCCCGGGGGTGAGGTGGCGGGTTCCAGCGCGTTGATCGCGGTGCGCAGCGCGGGAAGCTACCGAATCCGAGCCTTGCGGCTGGCAGAGGCGGGGGTGGTTCTCGAGTACATGCTCCCCAAGGCCGAGCGTCAGCTCCTTGCTCAACAGCCTGTGCTTTACCAGCGTGTGCCGGTGATCGCCGCTGGGAAATGAAGCTCCTATGGCACGCTTCCCTTTCGGGGGCGGACTTCCTAGCGATGACTCAATCGCAAAGAGGGTCTGCCCCCCGAGCTTTTCTTGCTGCTTGCCGAGCCACCCTTCCCCCCATCCATGGCCTGGGCAACGAACTCTCTACCACAGGGGCATCTGCATACCCACCAGTCTTTACCCTTTGCTAGGTCGGCTCTTAGCACCGTTATTCCGGTGGTTTTGATCGTTCTTCCTAAAATCAAGGCATCGCGTGGATCATTCATGTTCTTGTCTCCCGGCCATCGCTGGAGCGCTACCCTGCTTGATTCTATCGTTCCTGCTGGCACACGTCTTGCCAAGTGACAGTGGCAAGAGCGCCATCCAATGCCCAAAAGCAGCCCTTAGAACCTGCCGAGGAACGTCTGCCCTCGTCGGGTCTATTGTTGTCTTTGTTGAGTAGCCAGCTCAACATACCCCCCATTAGCCCTGTTTATTTGGTCGGTCTAAGGAGCCGCGCGGCACCAACGAGTGCCCGCGGCGACTGCTTCAGGTCGATTAAGAACCAATGACTTCCTGATTGCTTCGCGTTTGATCAGCATACACTTGTGACTTTATGGTCCCTGTTCAGGACCAGCTGGTCCTTAATCCATTCATCAACAACTCGCAACCCATGCTAACAAGCTCTGCTTGCTAGCCCCTTGCCCAGGCACCCTGTCTCTCTTGCTACTTGTCACGAGCAGGGGTATTAGCCATTACAGCCGAAGCCTACGCACGTCACTACGCTGTCGCAGTCGTTCTTCTGACTGCCGGGCGGTACGGTCGAGTCACCAACGCCGAATGAATTGGTCGTCGTTGATTGCATGTGATACGTTGCCACATTATTGGGAGCTTGTGAGCCGTGAGGCAATGAGCTCCCAGTACGATTGCGGGAACAATCCAAATGCGGCCAATTGTCGATGGGATTACGGTACGCATTCAGGTTTCCCTATCCCCTGCTTCTCTGCCTCCGGTAGGAGTGAGGCCGGCAGCTACCGACTACCGGCCCTGAAACAAGGGAAAGCTAAACTTCTGTGTTACCCTCCTGGTTAGTATAGGATTCTGGGGAGTCTCGTTCCGGGTTAAGAGGAAAATATATTTGTCTGGATTGATGGGTTGCGATTCGCTGAGGGATCCAGTGCCAGGAGGGCTCGATCCGGGCCAAGAATCGGAGTGCGGGACTGGACTCTTCCGTGTCGCTCCACCGAAAGCAGGGACGGGATCACATTTCCAGCGTAGTGACCGGGGCCATCGAAAAAGAGCAGGTCAAGACCGTGGTGAGAATTTGGTCGTGGGATAGCACTAAAGTGTGCATTTGGACGGTACCATCGGCCGATTGTCAAACTCCTCCGATCAGATAAACTGAAAGCGTCAACTTGATAATCGATGTTTGCCTTGGGAAGAAGAGCAGGAACTGCAAAAGGCTAATGCGATGACCTCTCTCGCAGGCACTCTGGAACTTGTTTGGCACATAGAGGGCTGGGGTCTGGCAATTGTCCTGGGCACCCTGTTGGCCTGGGAATTGGTCGCCAGCCGGCAGCGCGCCAAGGCAGATCAGAACTTTCAAGACTGGTCGTCAAAATCACACAAGAAGGAGTTTGGCTATGGCTAATTCAGTTGTGAGTATCCTCGCCCGGTTGCACCGGGAAGAGGGAGGCCAAGGCATGGTGGAGTATGTGTTGATTATCGCCTTGGTTGCTCTCGCTGCCAC
>Ga0208692_1001784_pt1 | contig 11425 bp, 10 predicted proteins | sample June2015DPH_20_1_3_FD_184721 | JGI IMG/M metagenome (GOLD analysis project Ga0208692, IMG submission 184721) | Peatland microbial communities from SPRUCE experiment site at the Marcell Experimental Forest, Minnesota, USA - June2015DPH_20_100... | ecosystem: Environmental > Terrestrial > Soil >...
AATGGCACTCAATGATTTTAGTGACGATGACGGTTCTTGTGGGGCAGGCGAGTGCGCAGCAAAACGCTCCGCAGACTAACGCCATTGTTTTGAAAGAGCCCGTGTTCCAGACCGATGGGCCTTATAAAGTGCAAGAAATGATGGAGCCGTCGCTTGCCCGGCATACCGTGTATCGGCCTATCGATCTGAAGGCCGTTAAAGGGAAGCTGCCCGTTATGGCATTCGGTAATGGCGGATGCTCGATGATCGGCAATGCGTTTGAGACCTATCTGACGGAAATCGCCTCATACGGATTCCTGGTCATCGCAAGTGGTCCGATTCAGCCGGCGTTCCCGCCGGAGGGACGGCCGGGCGCAAACGGGACTACGCTGGGTCAGCCATCGGATGCCGTTGTTGGCAAGCTAAGCCCCGAACGCTCGAAGACCGGCTACCTCTTCGAGGCGGTCGACTGGGCCGTGGCGCAGAACAAAGATCCTAAAAGCCCGTACTACAGCAAGATTGCGGCGGACATGATTGCCGTATCCGGCCAATCGTGCGGCGGGCTGGAAGCGCTGGAAGCGGCGGCCGATCCGCGGGTGAAAACAGCCATCATCTTCAATAGCGGCATTATGCGCGGAATGCCGCCGGAATTCTCGATGAAGGGACCGGACGGCAAAACAGTCAGTGTCGTAGTACCGGGCACCGAGGAGACGTTGAAAAAGCTGTACACCCCGGTGATCTACCTGATCGGCGGCGAAAAGGACATTGCGTATAAGAACTCAGAAATTGATTATCAGCAAATCGAAGGCATTCCGCTATTCAACGCCAACCTGGGCAACGTAGGCCACAACGGGTCGCTGAGCAAGCCTTTCGGTGGAAAGATGGCGCAGGCGGCGCGACTGTGGCTGCAGTGGCAGTTAAAGGGAGATCAGGAAGCCGCCAAGGCGTTCGTGGGCCCGGACTGCACGCTCTGCAAGGATCCCGAATGGGTGGTGAAAAAGAAGAACATGAAGTAAAGAAAGCAGCTGGATTGGGCGTGAGGATGCTGCAGCCCAAGCGCGCAAGACATCATTGCGGGTTATCAGCAGATCATCGATCGCGCCCACCAGCACGGAATCAAGGTATTCATCGCAACATTGTTGCCTTATGAGGGCGCAGACTACTACACCGAAGACGGGGAAGCCATTCGCGCGGCGGTCAATCAGTGGATCCGGACCAGCGGCGCAGCCGACGGTTGCTTCGATTTTGATAAGGCAGTGCGCGATCCCAGCCATCCAACGCGTTTTCGAAATGGGTATCACTCCGGCGACAATCTGCACCCGAGCTCGATCGGCTACAAAGCGATGGCCGATGCCGTCGATCTCGCTATGCTGAGAGGAATCAATCCTGCAAAAGCCGTCAAGACTGTGAAAGAAGCAAAGAAATAGCTTTATAAGCATTTCTACCCTGAGGGACAAGAGAAAACCTGGAGGAATTAGCAAGGAAAGAGGGAAAAGTGCAGGCGGCCACCATGAGCAGAAGAATAATCTCGGATACCGATATTGCCGGAGAGATTCCAATAGAAACAGGCAAATCCAGATTAGGAGAATGCAGGCCCGAAGGGCCGCCAGTAAATAGGCCCGACCGTCAGGTCAGGATACAATATCAAAAGATATCAGCGTCGAAGACGCGGCACAAAATAGAACATATTTGTGCCGCGCCTTCGGCGCTCATTCCACTTGTCACTTTATCCCGGCCTGACGGCCGGGCCTATTCACTATTGGCCCTTCGGGCCTAATGCCCCCAATAGCAGGATTTTGCTCATGGTGACATAGCGCCTTCCAACTTCGGAATCCGGAATAATTGCTATATAGCAAATAATGCCATATGCTTGAAATTGAGAGGCCACGCCATGGCATGGACGGCCGACCTAAGTGGCTTACAGGCAGGTTTTGGATCGGAAGATTGAATTGATGGAGGTTTATTATGTCGGCTCCCATGAAAATGCCCCGTACTAGCCAGGTCGCCATATCGATCTCGAATGAGCGTTTCATGGTTCCGGGTCCCCGAGCAGCTGCGATCCTGGAACTGGTGCGTGAATATCAGGTTGAGGAAAATGTCCCTGCCGACGAGGTTCTCAGGGACGTCTACAAGAAGTATGGCAAAACCGGTTCCGTGATTCGCGGCTTCCGGGCGCGCGAGGACATGACGCAGATCGAACTGGCCAGGAAGCTGGACGTCACCCAGGGGGATCTCTCGAAGATGGAGAACGGCAAGCGTCCCGTCGGCAAGGAGATGGCCCGTCGGCTGGCGAAGGTGTTCAGTACGGATTACCGGGTGTTTATTTAGAGCCTCATTCGCAAGGTAAGGAAAAGCATTCACATTGTTGAATAAACGGACCTTCCAATTATGGCTGCGCGACCAAGGCCGCGTTCAGATCGTCGTCGGTTGTTTATTCGAGTTCATTTATTACTGTGACTAAAAGGATCGTCGGCGCTTCGCCGACGGTTTTCTCAACGACGGAGAAGATGTTCTTCGTCGCGAAGAAAATGTTTTCCGAGGCGGAAAAGATCTTCTCCACCTCGAAGAAGATGCTCTCCGTCGCGAAGACCATGGTCTCGATGACAAAGAAGATATCTTCGATGGTGGAGAAGATCTTCTAAATGCCGAAGACCACAGTCTCCAAAACGAAGAAGATGTTCTCAGCTATCGAAAAGATCTTTTCCGTGGCTGAAAAGATCTTTTCGACGACAAAGACCATGGTCAAAATCGGGCGTCGCGCTAACTTGCATGGAATCAATCGGATGGCTATCGTCTCCGACCATGGTCTCCGAAACGGAGAAGATGTTCTCAGCCTTCGAAAAGATCTTTTCGATCATTGAAAAGATCTTTTGACTGGCAAAGAAAATGGTCACCGTCACGGAAAAGATCTTTTCCATGACGAAGAGCGTGGTCGTCCCCGCGGAGAAGATCTTTTCGTTCGCAAATGCCATGGTCTCGCCGACCCAGACCATGGTATCCGTCACGCAGAAGATCTTGTCTGACGTCGAGACCATGGTCTCGGTCAAGAAGAAGGTTTTCTCGGCCATAAAGAAGATGTTCTCCGTCCCATCGAATAATAGATTCACAAGCCGGAAGTCATGGACCAGAAGCCGGAAACCGGAAGCTGCTTTTTCCCCGGCATCTGGCATCTGAATAAAGCTCCGCCATTACAAAGCTGGTTTCTTTTTGGAGCTCAGCCCGCTCGCATCATTAGTAATTTGGGAAATTCAGCATCAAATCCAGTTGACCGGCTACAACTACAACCGTATTTGTGCTTCAAAAATAATGTCAAGCATTTTTGCTGGATCCGTATCAGCTCTGGAAAAGCTTGGATCGTTTCGAAGCACGTTCAGCCCCGGAGAAATGGGCCAACCGTATCGCCCTAAATGCGGCGAGTACACTTCCCGCCATATCTATAGACGCATCTGACTTGTAAAAAATTGCGATTTCCCCTGGACATCCACCATCTGTTTTCCGACAGAGAGTGTGGTTGTCCGCATGTTCGCGCAGCCCGGCATCGCCAACATCATTCTTCTGGAGGGAATCAACGACATCGGTTGGCCTCGCATGAAGCCTCCTTCGCCTCGTCCAGGTGATCCTGCGCAGGGCGCCGGGTCGATGGAATCCCCATTTGCCAGGGAGTTGGTCAGCGCGCATGATATCATTACCGGTTATCAGCAGATCATCGATCGCGCCCACCAGCATGGAATCAAGGTATTCATCGCAACCATATTGCCCTATGAAGGCGCAGACTACTACACCGAAGACGGGGAAGCCATTCGCGCAGCGGTCAATCAGTGGATCCGGACCAGCAGCGCAGCCGACGGCCACTTTGATTTTGATAAAGCAGTGCGCGATCCCAGCCATCCAACGCGTTTTCGTAATGGGTATCACTCCGGCGACAATCTGCACCCGAGTACGATCGGCTACAAAGCGATGGCCGATACCGTCGATCTCGCTGTGCTGAGAGGAATCAAGCCTGTAAAAGCCGTCAAGACTGTGAAAGAAGCAAAGAAATAGATAAGCATTCCTATCCTGAGGGGCAAGAGAAACCCTGGAGGAATTAGCAAGACATCTGATATTGCCGTCGCCTATCCAAATTGGGACGGCAGGAAATGGCAATCTAATTTGGCGGGTACAGGAAATACGGAAGGATGATAAAATAGGGCATATCCATAGGATGAAGTAGAAGCCTGTGGTTGGCCCTCCTCGATTAAAGCCGACCAGCCACGCAGCACCAAGATATTTAGACAGAACTATCGAATTCTAGTTATGCATACAAACGACATGACCGATTCTTGGAATGAGTCTCAAATATTGCCTTTTCTCGAAGCCGAAGACCGATTCCGCGAACTCAGTGCATTTTTCGTCGCAAAGAGCGTAGATGAGCGCTTCGAGGCTTCAGAAGACAAAACGCTGAGACCCTACGTTCAGGCCGGTCTGGAACTCCTCCTTGATAAGTGCCATAGGACGGTGTCTGCTCTTTCCGGCTCACCGATCGAGCGCGTCTTCGCACGCTCAGTGATGCTAGCATTCCTGAAGAATGGACGTCCGCTAGTTTTTATGCCCGCTTTCCGCAACACCATCGCAGATATTGGCAAATATCGGCACCAGTTGAATCATCTCGATGAATTTACAGAGTGGTACGAACGACAACACGGATCCATTATTATCTCAGATCAGTATCTGGATGAACAGGTCGCGTCCGGAAAGATGCCGAGGGGTGAACGTCCGTGGATCGAGAAACTGCTCCTTCTCTACCACTATCTGCCGTGCCGAGACGCTTGGCATGTCAGCCTGCAGCCCAATTTTCCCGGGCTTCTTGGCCAGCGCGGAGTACGTCCGGATATGCTGTTCTGGAAACCAACCTTGCCGCATCGTCATATGCTTGTAGAATGCGACGGGTACGCATTTCACCAATCTCGAGATAGCTTCGAAGCTGACCGAAAGAGAGATCGTGCTCTCAAAGCGCGCGGTTATGATGTGTTTAGGTTCACCGGGCGGCAAATCAACATGGAGCCAGTTATGAGCGCCCACGAGTTGTTCGTGTTTCTCAATGACTGGAGTGATCGGGAGGACGCATAACTATTCGCTCCAGCGGACGGCGCAAACTGCGCGCCGCCGCTGAGCTCAAACGTTAGCCGTAGAAAAATTAATGGAGGCGCCTTTTATATATATTAAGCTTCCGAAGGTTGCTGAATTTTCCCTGCCGTTTGAAAAACATACTCATTTTAGGTATTGATGGCGGCATTTGAAATTACCAGGGCCATCACATTCATGGTATAAAATATCAACAGTTGCAGCTGAAATCGGGAGGTGTGCCTATGAGTATCGAGGAGCTTAAGGACGAGGCGCTTCGCCTGAGCAAAGAGAACCGCGCTTACATCGCCCGCGAATTGCTTGCCAGTTTGGACGACATGTCTGAATCGGAAATCGAGGAGCTATGGCTGCTGGAAGCAGTTCGTCGAGATGAGGAATTGGATAATGGCACAGCTCGATCTTATCCTGCAGATGAGGTATTCGCTCGCGCACGAGCTCGTCGAAAATGAGCCATAAAATTTCGATCCATGAAGCTGCCGAATCTGAGTTGAATGATGCGGCTGACTTCTATGATATCACCTGCGTGAATCTTGGCAGCGTTTTCATCGATGAAGTTCAGCGAACAATCAAAAAAATCTCCGAGTTTCCAGATGCAGCATCAGTCATTCGAGGGCAAGTCAGAAAGAAACTGATCGCCAAGTTCCCATACGCAGTGATCTATTCTGTTCACTTGGATGAAATCAGAATCTTAGCTGTCGCCCATCAAAAAAGGCGTCCCTTCTACTGGCGAAGTCGGCATTAGTCTGAATTAATTTGTGGCGCTCTGCTTTTTGCCTGCTATGCAGGGGACGACATGTCTGACGGCCCGATGATGCTGACTCCCATCCTCATCATTTCTTCGCGCAGGGCTTTTTCATAAGTTCCGGCAATCATCACGTGATGGCAGCCTGCGAGACTTTGGTGCAACCGCTCGATATCCTTGAGTTTCACCGCCAGTTGATTCGAGCAGTATTTGCGCACCTTTACATAGGAAGGCTTGCCCCGGAAAGAGTTCCAGCCATGCCGGCCAGCGTCGTTGCCTTAATAAAATCACGCCGGTCGACGCGGACCGGTTTCTGATCTTCTTTCTGCATCTGAACCTCCCGTTATCGAAACTGCCTGTTGCGTTCTTATCTATCGCATGATTTTCGTTTGGTTAATTGAGGCGCCGAGAATTTCGGGATGCTTCCTCGACGCCCCGAACCATTCTGCGCTTGCCTGGAAAAACAAAACCCAAAAAACGCTTACTTCGCCTGGCGCTTTTCGTTCTCTATAAACAAATCACAGACACCCCGCCGCAAGCCTTCTTTCACCACCGGGCCGGCATCGGTAAAATCCTGCTAACAGCACACCGTCTCTCATTTCCATGGATGCGTTTTGGTCGATTATCATGAAAGGGGCACCCGAGCGACCCAATCAAGCGGCTTGTGCCGGCCAAGCTTCAGATGTATTTCCACTGGCTTTCCCTCCGGCAAGTGCAGGTCGCAGTTAGCCGCGCCCGGCTGGGGCTTCGCCACCAAAACGCCGGCGGGTGCGGCAATCGCTTCGATGCCATACCGGGCGATCAATGCTATGTCTTGCTTTCTCACGGAGGTGATCGTTATGTCCACTGTCCGAGCTTCCATGTCCCAGGCCAGTTTGTCGATTCTCGCGAAGGTACGGGCAAGCATCCCGTTAATCGATCCCTTTACCAGCAAGGGAGGAAGTGCGGGAAGCACCTCAATCACACCGGGGCGCGAGTATGCCAGCATTTCCATCATGATCGTTTGAATCCCGCCCTGTGCATCCGGCATGGGAAAGGCGTAAGGGTCGTGAGAACACCTGAGCGTCGTGCCGACATAGCCTTGCTCAATCAGTTGCCGCAGCTCGGTGTCCACCATGAAGCTGTCTTTGAGCCGCGCCCCAACCAAAGCGCGATGGCAGCGGCCATGAGCCGCCAGCCTCTCCGGCACGCGCCTCCGGTCGGCCATCATCGCGGCTCGAGCAAGTTGCGGCGTGCGGTCCGGATCAATTTCGTCGCCCGGCCAGGCTCCGTAGAGATGAGAGATATGCCGATGGCTGTAACGCTCTTGCAGTGTGGGCCAAGCCCATTCCTTCATGGTGCCGTCCGGTTCGAGCAGGTAGGGCGGCATCTTCGCCAGCATCGCCTTCCATTTCGGCACGCTGTCGGCATCGGTGCCCAGCAGCTCCGAAGCCTGGATCAAATTGGCCAGCACTTCCCGGCAAACCGCAATGTCCATGCTGGCGTTGATCACCAACATGCGCGAAGGGTCCAAGTTCCCGGGATTGTTTTCCGGCGAGAAGGATGGAACGAAGATGTAATTCCCATCTTTGTCCGTGACCGTCAGGAAATCCTCGTAGAAGAGCGCCAGCTCTTTCAGGGCCGGCACCACACGCTTGCGGAGGAATTCCAGGTCCCCGGTTACCAGATAGTGGTCCCAGAACGGGCGACAACACCAGCCTCCGGCGGAAATCCAGTAGGGATGCGGCCACATCTCCCCGGTCGAACCGGCGCTGGACCAATGGAACACGACGCCCATCCCTTTGTCCGGCCAGAGGGAATAATGTGTGCCGCGCATCCCGAAGATGTTCTTTGCGTTAACTCGGAAGTCCGGGGCTAAGCTCTCCATCCAATTGAAGTAGGCATCCATGCCTTCCCGCAGATCGCCCTGCGGACCGGGCGAAATTTGCAAGTTGATATTGGCATTGACCTCGGCCGACATGCTGGGATACTTGCCGCTCGTGAGGATGAACCAATGGCGCCCCATTTCAAAGATCTTCTCCAGCAAGGCGGGCGAATAGTCCGGCCTCGACCTCTGATTGGCCAAAAGTTCCTCAGAAGACATGCCATATTGGGAGGCGCCGCCGAAATCCACGGTAACGCGGTTGAGGGCCTCCGACTGGACCTTGCGGTGCCGCTCCAGCAGTGCCGGATAGTCCGGCGTGAGCCGTTCCACCGCCAGCCGCAGAGCTTCCACCTTGTCCTCGCCGTAGTCGGCGAACCATTCGATGCGAGTGAGAAGCATCACGGACGACGCATTCTCAATGACCAGAGTGCTCCCCTCCATCCGGGCCGAGCCGCCGTTGCGAACGACGCGGGTCACCCCGGCGTAGCCGCTGTTGTCCACAGAGGGATCCAAACGGCACTTGTAAATCAGCCGCTGTTCGTTGAAGTCTTGCTGAACGTCGCTTTGTCCACTATTCGCCCCGAACATCCCTCCTCCGGACCTCTGCAGCGCGATTCGGACATTCACCGACTGTCCTTTTGGAGCGGTGAACAACTGAACCACAACATTATCGGGCCGGGAGGTGAAGGTCTGACGAAGCCATTCGCCGCGCTCATCGCTCCAGTGAACCTTTACCTCGCTGCACTCGAAATCGACGGTGCGGAGATAGTCCTTGACCGATGCAGTTTTCGGAAAATCAAGGCGCATCGAGAATGCCGGAATTGTGGGGTGCGGATATGTGTTCCGCTTTATGGGGCCCTCCTCCATTTTCTGGAAGGCAAATTCCACGGCTTCGCGGTATTTCCCGTCCAGCACCATTTGCCGCACCTGCGGGAATATATCCGCGACCTTGGGAGCCTCGAAGGGCCTCTTATACGGCATCATCAGGCTTTCGTGGTGGAAAAGGATCTGCTCCGAGCACGGATCGCACGTCATCTCAATATTCATCGCCCCATTGCCGGAGGTGAGCCCCTCGCTGAGTGTCGCGCCAGGCGCGATACTGCAAAAGCCCCGCCGCGGCACAATCTTCCGCTTGATCCGTTCCGCCAGCGGCATCGGCGAGATCTGCACGCCAGCCGGCCGAGACGATTCTGCGAATGCCGGCGGCCCAGGCAAGAATTCATCTCGCTGCACACGTCGAAGATAGTCGGCGGAAGGGCCGGAAATCTGGGATGGCTTTTGGGGACTGCTTTCGCTGGCCATGAGCGGCGGGACCAACTTTGGAGAACTCGCCAGGCCGACAGCGACCGTGCCTTTCTTAAGAAAATCTCTGCGCCTCATAATTCCCTCCTCAGGATCGCAGTCAAAGTCCGTGAAATATTCCTGCTCTTTGCAGATGGCGCGATAGGTTTCCCAGATTTCCAGCTTGACATATCATATATCCTATTTCATGGGGTTTTCACTTTCCTGTGACCGGGTTCTTATAGTGGTAGGGTGGGATGAAAACGTCCGGAAACGTCTTGTAATCAACACTGGGTGGCTGATCTGGAGGGAATCCCTTGATTGGAGCCGGAGGGGCGTTGCCGCCCTTATCCCAGCCTTTATCGTAGTCGATGTAATAGGTCACAAAGAAGTGCAGTGACTTGAATTTCCACACGCCGTTCTCTTTGACGTATTCGTTTTCATAGGTCCCTTCACCCCACTGCGCAGACTTATTCAGTACACCGGCCTGGATGACCGCTCGCCAGCGAGCCTTGGCGGAATTCCCATCCGGTTCGACCGTGATCACTGGTTGCAGCTGCATATGATTGAATACCTGCCCGTACTGAAATCTTGGAAGGTGATGCAGATAAGCGCGAACGCGGTCCTGTCCTATGTATACGCCGCGTCCGGCAATCTCGAGCCTGCCATCCTTGGCAAACAGGTCTGCTGCCTGATCCCATTGGCATTTGTCGACATAGTAGCCGTAGGCATCTTCGAGATTGGACAAGGCAACGAAATCCTCAGCCCTGCCGACCCTGCGTTCGAGTTCTTCGACCTGCGCTTGCAGCTTCTTCAACTGCGCACCAAGATCCTTGTCGGCCGGACTCGAGAAACCTTGCTTACAGTTTCCGAAGCTCACGCAGCAAAGCACAATTGTCAGTAAAGAGCGGAACAATCGATTCCTCATATGGACATGACCTCCTGAGTTTCCGGGCAAGGCCGAAATTGTCAGCCTGATGACAGGAATACCTCTGTTTCGGCATTTCACGATCACGATTCTTTTATCTCCGCGTCACAGGGTTTTTGTAGTGGAAGGGAGCTGCAAAGGTCGCGGGGTACGGTTCATAAAAAACCGTCGGCGGGCGATCCGGAGGTAAGCTTTTTTCCGGACGAGCGCTCGGCAGCGCACTCTTGCCCCACCCGTCCGCGTAGGGAGTGCAGAACCTGGAGTAGGCGTGCAGAGTTTTAATTTTCCAGATCGTGCCCTCCTTGACGTATTCGTTTTCATAGATACCTCCACTCCAGGTCGCTGATTTCTTATATTCACCGAGTTCAGCAAGGAATCGCCAACGCCCCTTGGCGGTTTTGCCGTCGGAAGCCATATCGATTATGGGTTGCAGTTGAATGTGGTTGAATAGCTTCCCTCGCGTCAGACCGTCCGGCGAAAGCCGGATAAGATACTCGATCACCCTCGACTTGCCGACAAACACACCCTGTCCGCCGATTTCGAGAGTGCCGTCATCAGCAAAGAGATCGGCCGCTTCTTTCCAAAGCTGCTTGTCAATGTAGAATCCGTAGATCCGTTGCAGGTTCTCGATAGCGTTCTCGTCTTCAAGCCGTTGCATTTTATCGCTGACCCGCGCGAAAGCAGCCTGCTCTTCTCCTGGTATCGGCAATGCTCCGCTTTCAGGCTTTGCTGCCGCTCTCTGATCTGTTACCGGATTCTTGTAGTGGAACGGCGGAATATAGATTTCCGGGAAGCTTTCATAGATTTCGCTGGGCGGCCGGTCGGGGGGAATCTTGTCGCTGACTTTGGGTGCTGGACGTGCACCCATGGCCCAACCCGTATCATAGGGAGCAAAGAAAGTCGTATAAAGGTGGTCCCTTTTGATTTTCCAGAGGCCCGCTTCCTTGACAAGCTCGTTCTCGTACACGCTGTCGCCCCAGATCCCGATACCCCCGAAGGTGCCCAACTGGCTTAGTGCGCGGCTGCGCACCCACGCGCGTTGTCCCTCCGGGTCTACGTGGATAACGGGTTGCATCTGAATGTGATTGTGCAAGTGATTGCGCTCGATGTTCTGCGGACCAAACAATTCCCAGGCGCGCCTCAATCCTTTTTTGCCGACATAAATGCCGCGCTGGGAGATCTCCGTCGTTGAGTCTTCAACAAACAGATCGGTGAGCAGGTCCCATTGCTGTTTGTCGAGGTAGTAGCCGTACATCGAAATGAGGTTTTCGATCTCTTCTGCGTCCTGAAGAAGCCTGATGCGGCGTTCCAAGGTCGCCAGTGCCGGGTCGGTTTCCATTGACCTGCCCGAGGATGCGGGCGCCGGATTTTTGTAATGAAAAGGAGGCGTGTACACGCCCGGCCACACTTCATAACGTTCGCTGGGAGGCCGGTCAGGAGGAAGCCGCTTTGAGACGTAGATGCCTCCCGAGCTGTCCGTATTCTTAGTCCATCCGCCTTCGTATGGCAC
>Ga0208692_1001786_pt1 | contig 11416 bp, 4 predicted proteins | sample June2015DPH_20_1_3_FD_184721 | JGI IMG/M metagenome (GOLD analysis project Ga0208692, IMG submission 184721) | Peatland microbial communities from SPRUCE experiment site at the Marcell Experimental Forest, Minnesota, USA - June2015DPH_20_100... | ecosystem: Environmental > Terrestrial > Soil >...
TTCTTCGCCGCTCCCCGCCGGCAACACGTGGAATCCGCCTGCTTCAAGAATAGTTTGCTCCAGCTTTCTCAACGGCTCGGCGTCTTCGACCAGAAGGATGCTTTCCGAACCACAAAGTTTTTCTCCCGAATCGACTTTTTGTTCCGCCAGCGCCGGCTCACCCGTATGGCGCGGGAGATAGATTTGAAAGGAGGCGCCTTTTCCCGGCGCGCTATCCACCCAAATATAGCCATTACTCTGTTTTACGATGCCGTACACAGTAGCAAGTCCAAGTCCCGTGCCCTTGCCGCGTTCCTTGGTGGTGAAGAATGGCTCGAAGACATGTGCGAGCGTTCCGGCGTCCATTCCTGTTCCCGTGTCGGTCACGGCCAAAAGCACGTAATTCCCGGGCTTGGAACCCGGATGGTTCCACGTGTAGATTTCGTCAAGCTGCACGTTGGCGGTCTGGATCTTTAGTTTGCCGCCCGTGGGCATGGCATCGCGCGCGTTGACCGCCAGGTTCATGATGACCTGCTCGATCTGGCTCTGGTCCGCCATCACGTTGCCAAGAGCAGGATCCAGCTCCAGCGAAACTTCAATGTCCTCACCCAACAGCCGCAGAAGCATTTTTTGCATATCGGACGCGAGCGTGTTGATGTTGAGAACCGCAGGCGTCAAGACCTGCTGCCGACTGAAGGCCAGCAGTTGCTTGGTCAAAGAGGCGGCCCGCTGCCCCGCCTTCTCGATTTCCAGGGCATGCTCGCACAGAGCATTGTTCACGCCCAACGCCCTGATCAGCACTCTGCTGTACCCGATGATGACGCCCAGAAGATTGTTGAAGTCGTGAGCGATCCCTCCCGTGATGCGCCCAATGGCTTCCATCTTTTGCGCCATCCTCAGTTGCCGTTCGAGCACCCGTTTTTCCGTCACATCCTCCGCAAACACTTCAAAGTACACCGGCACGCCGTTTTCATCGTTGATCCGGCGTCCCGAACACCGCACGATGATTGGAGTGCCTTCTTGCCGCTTCCACTCCAACTCGAGGTCCTTGATTTCCTCCGTGCGTGTGAGGAACTCCGTCAAGCGCCGATATTCGCCGCTGTGCCGGAAGATGTCCGTTGCCAGATCTTTCCGGAGAAGCTCCTCCGCCAACTCGTAGCCCAACATTTTCTGGAGCGCCGGATTCACTTGTAGAAGCAGGCCGGTCATGCTTGCGCGAAAAATCCCGTAGGGTGCGCCTTCTACCACCGAGCGAAAATCTGCCTCCGAGCGCCGCAGAGCCTCCTCCGCTGTTTCGCGCTCCGTGATGTCGCGGTTCACAATCACAAGCTTTTCCGGCTCCCCCTCGGCATTGCGTATGACGCTCGAAGTTGATTCCAACACCAACCACGTCCCGTTCTTGTGGCGTATACGGTACTCCAGCGTCTTCCCTATTCCCGAGCGCCGTGCCTCCTCCGCGGCTTTCTTGACACGCTCACGATCATCGGGATGAATCTGCTCGAATGCTGAGGAGGCCTGCAATTCCTCTGGCGAATATCCCAGCACTTTTTTGTAGGAAAGACTGTTGAAAAGCCGCTTCCCTTCCATATCCACGACTGCGATCATGTCTGCGGCGTTCTCACTGATCAGATGAAATAGCTCTTCCCGTTTCACCAGCTCCCTGCGGATTCGATAGATCAGAAGATGCTGATAGATCGTGTAAAGATCGAAGAGGAAAACCAGGGCCACGAGCCCTCGAATGGCTTGCGGCAATACATATAGCGAATTGAAATCCTGATTAACGCTTGAGATAGGAAGGAGGAAGGAGGCAAGCCCGACTGTCAGGAGTAAGGTGATGACAAAAGCTGCTGCCCACAGCCACCATTCCCGCCGTTCGATGTGTCGGAAATTCGCGCGCAGAATGATCGTCTCTGCGACGTCGGGCCCGGCCGCACTTTTTGTTCGATGCGTTCGCACTAATTCTCCATGAGCGTGCACATTTTTGCGCAGGCCACCATGCCTTTGAGACAAAGCCTGCAGCTCTCCGCGGATCGCCTATCCTTCCCATCTGTTCCTGCACTAGGCATGCCAAGGCCGCCTGCATTCCGGCTCTGCCGATTCGGCGCAACGTATTGAAATATCAGATGAAAGCGTCTTCGCAAATGATGCGGCCACTGGGGACCAGAACGGTCCTGTGCCAGCGTGAAGCGGTACTGGTATTTCGGAACAGGCCGCAAGAGGAACCCGTCTCCAAGTTTCTGTAGTTCCCCGAGGGCGGCTCGTCCAATTAGGGGACTGTTCGGACGGACGCATTTGTAAGCGCAAACTCGGTGCGGAGTCACAGACCATCGACAGCGGGGAATATCGATTTCACCGCCAGAGAACGCGCATTTGAGCCAAGAGGAGGACCCGATTTGTGATGTTCAGGAAGCTGTCGGCTGGGGGCATCGTCATTCTGGGGGAAGTAGAACGAGTGGTTACCCGTCCATAGAATTCCACCGCTCCGGTGATTGCGAGTGTTTCAAAACCGTGCAAACAGTCAGAGGTGTCGCTACAAGCTGTATCCAGGCCAGTTGACAACTGTGGAGATTCCTGAAGACATGCCTGGGAGCCTATTGGGCCAAACAAAACCACAAGTATTACCGCCGTGGTGGCTGCTAAGTATATCCAGTGAATATAAGTTCCGCGGAGATTAAAATGCTCCCACGAAATTCTTTAAATCGTAAGCGGTCTGGCACAGTGGCCATAAGTCCGCGGTCGATCCTGCCAACGACGGCACATTTTACACTTCGGTGCTCGAATTGCTCGTCTCCCATGACGAGGGATGAGGCGAATGGTGTTGAATCTCAGTGTTTCTAGCATTGCACAGGACCTGGTATTGGGTCACGCCTTGCAAACAACTGCAGCGAAACAATCGTAATGGGATTCGAGAAATGCTGAACCTCTCGTCAAAGCCTGCGCCGCAAGGGAACAACGTGAATTCGATTGAACGCCAGCGGTTGGTGCTTGAAAACCTGGCTGAAGTACGGTACATCGCCCGGCGGATCCATGAGCGTTTACCGCCGCACGTGTCATTTGACGACCTGATCCAAGCTGGGATGCTCGGGTTGATCGATGCTGTCGATAAATTTGATCCGCAGAAAAACGTGGAGTTTCTTTCCTATGCGCGATATCGCATTCGCGGTGCCATTCTGGATAATCTGCGCCAACTGGATTGGGGTCCACGAAACCTGAGGCAGAAGGCACGCAGACTTGAACAAGCGAACCGCGAACTCACTGGCGAGCTCGGCCATGTTCCTTCGGGGTCGGAGATAGCCTCCAAGCTGGGTTTACCCATTGAAGACTTCCAGCGGCTACTTGGCGATCTGGACGGTCTCCGACTCGAAAGTTTGCATCTTTGGGTTGAGGGAGAGAATGGAGCGCAACATGTGCCAGTAGCGATTCGGCCGGAGGAGGATCCCTTTCAGATGACCTTTCGCCTGGAGCTCCGCCGTCTTCTACGGGAGGCCCTATCGGAACTGGACGGAAGGGAAGGAACCGTCTTGGGCATGTACTATCTCGAAGAACTTACGATGAAGAGAATCGGGGAGATTCTGGGAATTGACGAATCACGCGTGTCGCAAATTCACGCGGTGGCATTGCGTCACTTGCGCTCGCGTCTGGGACGATTTCATTTCTTTCCTCCATACCCTGAGAATGACTGGAGCCGGTCCTCAGACCGTGCCAAGGATTTGGTATTACCTGTTTAATGCTTTTTGTGGTTTGGTCCCTCGATGTCCTTCGCTGCGGCGCCAAGCAGCCTATTTCGCGCGTCGATCGCCTTTGAAGCGTTGCCAAGATTGGAACCAAGGCTTTGCTTTCTGTTTCGCTCCCGCTAGTGCCGTTCCAACTATTTGGGCCAAATGACCGTCCGAGCATCTTACGCGAACACGGAGAGAGTATTCTCGAAGAGATTTGCTGGAACAAGTTGGAACGGCACTAGTTCAAAAAATCCCGCGTCAACCCAAGCTGCTGGCTAATCTAGCTTTCCAGCTTGGGCGATTCGTGGAGCGTGGCGTTGATTAGGGAGTTGACGGGCGCGCGCGCAACCGGCGCATTGATGTCGTCATTCTCAACCCATCGTTTGGAGAGAGAATGGCTTTCATTACGCCCGGGCCGGTTTTCAGCCCCTCTGCGAACTCCCCCGTGGTCTCACCCTCGTCCGGTTCGGCTCAGCAGCCGCCGGGCCCGTAATCTTTCGAGCGCTGGCCGCGGAGCCTTTCTTGACAGTCTTGCTTCCAGCGCCCAGACTCGATGTATCCCCTTCCAGAAAGTTAGTTGTGTGAACCATCATGCGCCTTCTTGTCGCTGAGGCCGATTCGTCTCTTGCGGAGTTTCTTCAAGCTCGGTTTCAGCAGGAACAGTTCACCGTGCAAGTCGCGTCCGCCGGCAACCAGATTTCCGAATTACCGGAGAAAACTCCCCTTGATCTCGTGATCCTGGACCTCAATCTTCCGGGAATTCCAGGGCTGGAGTTTCTTCACACCATTCGCCGCCGCTGGCCGGAAACGCCCGTGATTCTCGTTTCCCAGGCCACCGCCGTGGAAGAGCGCGTTCGCGGCCTCAATGCCGGGGCCGACGACTTCGTCGTTAAGCCGTTCGCCGTTGCGGAACTTGTCGCCCGCGTGCGCGCAGTGCTCCGGCGCCGCAATCGTCCGGCCACGGACACTTTCCGTTTCGAGGATCTCGAGGTGAATCGTATCTCGCACAAAGTCAGCCGCAGCGGACGTGCCATTGAGCTGAGTCCCAAGGAATATGCACTCTTGGAATATCTTCTCCGCCATTCCGGCCGCCCCGTCTCGCGCACTTCCATCATCGAAGAAGTCTGGTGCTTGCACTCCGGTTCCATTACGAACGTCGTCGATGTCTATATCAATTACCTGCGCAAGAAGATTGACGCGGGCTGCGATCGCCCGCTCATTCGTACCATTCGCGGTGTTGGCTATCAGATTGGTGGAAATCACCTGCCCAAATAGTCGCGTCCTCCAGCAGCCTCACCCAAAGAAAATGGGCGCCCCAGCTTGGCCGGGACGCCCAATGAAGCAGAAGGAAACTCGGTTTTCTTAGCGCATCCCCGGGCCGTTCCCTGCGCTCGCGGACTGTGCATTCGGATTCAGACTCAGCATACCCTCGGTGGCCGAAACCGCCACCAACGAGCCGTCACGCCGCGTCCGAATCACGGGGAAGAAACCTTGCGACAGCGGATCGTCCATGTGTCGCCAGGATTTTCCGCCGTCGAACGACGCCAGCAGGCCCTGCTTCTGCAGTGACACCACCAACGCTTTCTCCGTCCCCGCCACCGACTGGAAGGACAATTCTCGGACGTCCGAGCGGTTCCAAGTGCGCCCGGCATCGTGCGAGCCGTACAAGCCCATATTCGACGTGATGAAGAGCGTGCTGTCATCCACGCGGTGAAGTCTCAGGTTCCCCGCCGCGGCAAACGCGAGTTCCTTGGCATCCCAAGTCGCGCCCTTGTCGCTCGAGTACAGCAGGTTTCGTTCAACGATTGCCCAAACCTGATTGCCGTCGGCAGCAACTTCCACTGATTGCGCCGGTTGGCGCGTAAGCGGATCTTTGCTGGCCGGCCTCCACGTGGTGCCATTGTCCTTGGAGACGAGCACGCCGCCGGCCGTCGCCGCGTACCAGGCATCGCTGCTGAACGACATTCCATTCACTAGAAAAGCTGTCAGTTGAGGGACAGCCTTCTTCGGTGCCGCTGCCTTGGGAGCCACGCCCTTCTTGCCCTTGGCCGTTTTCGCGGCCGGAGCAGAAGTAGTATCCAGCACGTACAGCCCCGCGCGCAGCCACTTGTGAGCCGCGTCGTCATACATCATCCATCCGCCGTTGGTCAACGCCGCCCACCAACCGGTCGGCGCGGCATAGACGTGGCGCAGTTCCGTGCGCTTCAGCCCCGGTCCGAGCGTTGTCCAGGAGTTGCCGCCGTCCTTGGTCGCCAGGAAAGCATTATTGTCAAACGTCAGCACTACCAGGGCGCGTTCCGGATGCTCGCGGTCCAACGCCACATCCGAAATGTGCTGGTGTTGGAAGCCGTTGTTCGCCGAGGTGAATGACGCGCCGCCATCCGTGCTGATCTGGACTCCCTCGCGCTCCGTTCCAATGATTATTTTCTGCGGGTTCTTCTGGTCAATGATCAGCGCGTTGATGATCCAATCGCCCGGTGTCACACGTTTGAAATCCTTCTCGTTCACCGTCTTCCAAAGGCCGCTGGTCGTCCCCGCGTACAGAATGCTTGCATTCGTGGGGTCCATGCGGATCAACTGCGTACGGCGGAACACCGATGGGATGCCTTGATACTTCACCCACTGCTGCCCGCCATTCATGCTGTGATAGATCCCGGAGCACGCCGTGGCGTGCACGCTTTCCACATTCGCGGGATCGACAATGATGCTCATCACATCGGAGTCATCAATCATGCCTTTCACCACCGGGAACCAGTCTTTGCCGCCATTCGTGGTCTTCCAGGGCAGGTGATAGGTTCCGGCATAGATGACGTTGGTATCCTTCGGGTCGAAGGCCACCGAGTCAAAATTCCGCAGGTCCGAATGATTGGCAGGCGTAATGCGCTCCCAGGTGGCGCCTTCGTCGCTGGAGCGGTACACGCCGCTGAGCGCGCCGGCCAGCAACAGTTTCGGATCCGTCGGCGCTTGCGCCAGCGCTCTCACGGTCTCGTGCGCCAGTCCAATAATGTTCCAGGTGTGCCCGCCGTCGTCGCTGCGGTAGACCCCGCCGCCGCCCGAATACAGCGTCCAGGTGCTCGCGTAGAGTCGCTGCGCATCCCGCGGGTCCACGATGACGTGCGTAATTACGTCATCTTGCCCGGTGCCGATGCGGCTCAGCAGTTGCCAGTGTGCGCCTTCGTCGCTCGACGCGAAAACGTGACCATCCGCCGTTCCCAGATAAAGACTTTCGATGTTATTCGGATCTGCAGCCAGAGAAATGACCGTTCCGCCGGGAGGCCCCACTTGCCTCCAGGTCTGCGCCTTCGCAGAAACGGCGAAAATCACCAAAAGCGTGGCTAACCCCAAAAGCACACGTTTCATTTGCATGCGATTCTCCCAGAGCGCCGGTGCGCCCACAAGAACTTAGTGTAGGTAAGCAGTGCGGAAAGGCACGCTGGCCTAAGGTACAGATTCCGGGCAAGATGTTTATAGTACTAGAACCAAGCAGACCGACTGCCCGTACTCTTGCCTCCCCCCCTTCCCGAGTGGCAACTTATTTCCACCGCTGGGGTTGTACCCAATAGGAACCCAATGAGCGTATCAATAGGTAGGGGTTCCCGGGACCCATCTGCTAGCTCCGGGTTCCTCATCAGGGGAGAAAGTTATGATGGCCAACCTTACCACCAGGAGCACGATTGCATTGCTGCTGTGTCTGGCCGCTTCATTGTTTTTGTTGTCGTCCGTCGTCAAGGCGCAAGGCCCGGAGAACGACGCCACCGTCGCCTCAGGCGATGTCGGTCCAAGTGCCGACGACACCCAAGATCCTCCGTCGCGCGTAGCCCGCATCAGTTTCACCGATGGATCCGTATCTCTGCAGCCCGGCGGGACCGGCGATTGGGGTACTGCCACCAAGAATCGTCCTATGACCATCGGCGATAAGCTCTGGGTGGATCAGAACTCCCGCGCGGAATTGCAGGCTGGACAAGCCGCCCTCCATCTGGGCAGCATGACCGCGATCTCTTTCCTGAATCTCGATCAGAACATCACCCAAGTACGTCTCGCCGAAGGTAAGCTCAACTTCCGGGTGCGCGAAATCGTTCAGGGTGACAACTACGAAGTGGACACGCCCAATCTTGCTTTTACCGTTCGCGAGGCGGGTGCCTTCCGCATCGACGTCAACGAGAACGGCGACTATACCAGCGTTACCGCCATCCGCGGCCAGGGTGAAATCGCTGCCGGCGGGCAGACGTATCCCCTTCACGCCGGTGAGCGTGCCGACGTCACCGGTACAGACAACAACGTGAAATTCTCGACCACCGCTGCCCCGGCGCCCGATGATTTGGATCGCTGGGCGCAGGATCGTGACCTGAAGGAAGACAACTCCCCATCGGCCAAATATGTTTCGCGCGATACGGTCGGATATAGTGACCTGGATGATTACGGCACTTGGAGCGAACAGCCTGACTACGGTCCGGTCTGGACACCCAACACAGTCGAACCCGGCTGGGCGCCCTACAGTGATGGCTACTGGAATTGGGTTGGCCCCTGGGGTTGGACTTGGGTCGGCTACGAGCCCTGGGGTTTTGCTCCCTTCCACTATGGCCGCTGGGGTTGGTTCGGCGGTGGCTGGGGTTGGTGCCCGGGTCCGTTTTATGGGCGGCCCTTTTATGGTCCGGGCTTCGTCGGATTCCTCGGCGGCGGGTTCGGCTTTGGCCTTGGATTTGGCTTCGGCCACGCCTGGTTCCCACTCGGCTGGGGTGAGCCGTTCCATCCCTGGTATCACGCGGGCGGCAACTACTGGCGCAACGTGAACGTCCACAACACGTTCATCCGCAACACCAACGTCATCAGCGGTAGGGGCAACGCCAACTTCAATTACCGCTATGCCCACAACGCCAACGCGGTTACAGCCGCCTCTCACAGCGCCTTTGTGAATGGCCAGCACATCACTCGGGGCTCAACTCGCCTCACGGAAGCTTCGCTGCGCGGTGCCCGTGTGACCAACGGCATTAATGCGTCCCCGACGCGCTCGAGCTATCTTGGTGCTGCCAGTTCCCGTGGCCACGTCGCCACGCCCTCTGCCAGTGTTCAGAATCGCAGCGTGATGGCGCGTACTGCTCCCGCGGTATCGGCTTCTCATCTGCCGGTGCGCACCATGAACAATTCGACTCTTAGGCCGGGCAACTCCCCGGCTACCGGCACGGCGCGGCCCGGTGGTACTTCATCAGGATTGAGCGCCAACCGCCAGTCGCAGCTCTCCTCCAATCGTCCGCCCTCTGCCATGCAGCAGGGTTCCAGGCCGTCGGGTTCGATGAATTCATCGGCCCGCCCAAACACTTCCTCGCGCACTTGGAGTGCGCAGGGCAACTCGACCGACTCGGGCCGGGCCCCGCAAGGTTTCGGCAGCACGAATCGGCCCTCGAATTCCGCGACGGCGGCTCGCTCGAATGCCAACAACCGTCCGCCCTGGGCTGGCTCTGGCGCGGCCCCCAATTCGGCGTCTCGCAACTCCACGAATCGTCCGCCTAGCAATATGAACGGCAACCGCTCCTACAGGCCACCGTCTTACAACGGAAACCGTGGCTACTCTGCGCCACGCAGCAATTCCGCTCCGCGCAGTTACGCGCCGCCCCACGGCTCATCGGCGCCGCGAAGCTACTCTGCTCCACACTCTTCCGGTGGCGGTAGCTCTCATGGCGGTGGCGGTAGCTCTCATAGCAGTGGCGGCAGCTCACATGGTGGCGGCGGCGGATCCCACGGTGGCAGCCATCGCTGAGTAGACTTGCTTTTTCTGTCGAAGCTGCTTTAGCTGTTCTCAACTGAAGGCCCGTCCCACGATGCCGGATGGGCCTTTCATTTTTTCGCTCTCTCGCCCACTTGTGCTTTTCGCATCCGCACCGCGTGTTGCTGCAACTCTCTGCTGGCTGACCGTGTTACACATAGTAGCGTCAGGAAGTCCGGGGCGTGACACCGCTCGCGGCTATTAACGCCGCGCAGCTTTTGATCACAAACCGGCGCCAGCCCGTCGCTCATCCGCGGTCCATCCTCACGCGGAGGGCTTTGGCACATGGTTAATGAGGGTGGCAAGCGCTCCAGGAGAGAAGAAAGCACCATGAAAACACGTTCATTCTATTCGCTCGCACTGTTCACTTTCGTTCTCGCAGTAGCCTTAGCTTTTCCAATGCGTGCGGCGGCCGACGATGACGATCCGCCGGGCCGCGTCGCTCGTCTTAGCGTCACGAACGGTCAGGTCTCTTTTAATCCAGCCGGCACCGATGACTGGGTTTCCGCCGTCCCGAATCGTCCCATCACCACCGGTGACAAGCTCTGGACCGATAAGGACTCTCGCGCCGAGTTGCATGTTGATTCCGCTGCCTTTCGCCTAGCCGGCGAAACCGGCCTCTCTTTCCTCAATCTGAATGACCAAATGATTCAACTTAGCATTACCGAGGGCACCGTCAGCATCCGTGTACGGCGTTTGGGGGACGGCGAAAACATCGAAGTCGACACGCCCAATCTTGCCTTCTCGATTCTTCGTCCTGGCCGCTACCGCATCAACGTCAACGAAGCTGGCGACACCACTATCGTCAGCGTTCGCGATGGGGAAGGCGAAGTTACCGGCGGCGGCTCCGCTTACACTGTCCACCCGGGGGAGCAAGGCTATTTTTCCGGCACGGACACTCTCGATGCAGACATCGAGGGTCTTGCCGATGCAGATGATTTCGATAACTGGTGCGATGAGCGCGATCTCCACGAAGATCACGCCGTTGCCCGCCGCTACGTCTCCGACGATGTCATCGGCTACGAAGATTTGGACGAGAACGGCGGCTGGCGCCCGGTTCCCGACTACGGCACGGTTTGGTTTCCCCACGTGACCATAGTCGGCTGGGCCCCCTACCGCTATGGCCACTGGGCCTTCATAGCTCCCTGGGGCTGGACTTGGGTTGATGATGCGTCCTGGGGCTTTGCTCCGTTCCACTATGGCCGATGGATCTTTGTGGCTGGTGCCTGGGGTTGGGTACCCGCGCCACCCCGTGTTGTCGGTATTGCTTATGTCCGTCCGATGTACGCCCCTGCTCTTGTTGCCTGGGTCGGGGGACCCCACTTTGGTGTCGGCGTTGGCGTTGGTATCGGTGTCGGCGGCTTTGCCGCCGGCGTGAACGTAGGCTGGTTTCCGCTGGGACCGCGTGAAGTCTTCGTGCCTTCCTATCCCGTCAGCCGTGGGTACGTGAATAGGGTGAACATTTCAAACACCACCGTGAATGAGACCGTGGTCAACAACTACTACAACACGACCATCGTTAACAGAAACGTGAATGTCAACAATGTTAGATACGTGAACCAGAGCGTTCCGGGTGCGGTTACCGCTACATCGCCGCACGCGTTCACCTCCGCCCAGCCCGTTTCGCGCAATCTCGTCGCCGTTAACCAAAGGGAAGTGGCTTCCGCCCCTGTGGGCGTCTCCGCTCCTTCTATCGCGCCGCCCAAGCAGGCCGTGATGGGTTCGGGCGCAGCGACCAATATGCATCCACCCGTGGCTATCGCGAACCGCTCAGTTGTGGCTAAAACCACTCCTCCTCCGCCTCCGCCTTCCTTTGAAAAGCAGCAGGCTACCATCCAAGCGAATCACGGACAGCCAATCTCTCTTGCCCAAACGCGACAGATTCAGCCCGCGCGTACCACCGCAACCGTGGCGCCCGTCAAGATCGCTCCCCCGTCCACTCCGGCCACACCTCGCG
>Ga0208692_1001792_pt1 | contig 11381 bp, 9 predicted proteins | sample June2015DPH_20_1_3_FD_184721 | JGI IMG/M metagenome (GOLD analysis project Ga0208692, IMG submission 184721) | Peatland microbial communities from SPRUCE experiment site at the Marcell Experimental Forest, Minnesota, USA - June2015DPH_20_100... | ecosystem: Environmental > Terrestrial > Soil >...
GGCGGAGATTAACGTAGATCCTGACTTTCCCACCAGCCAGGAGTATCTTGCCACCGACCCGGCCCACCCCTTCTTCGGTTATCACCGCGTCTTGGCCTGGAACGCGTTTGTGCTGCAAGCGTTGGAGCTGGCAGGGCTGCGCAAATCGGAAATGGACCCCGACGGTTGAAGGGGATGACGTCCGGAGGGATTGACGGGATTGGAGCTTCGAGAGCCTTTGAGGGTACATCCGCGAGGGGTGACCCAGAAGGGGATCTCGTGTCATCCTATTTTGATCATCTCTTCTGATTCCTGAGAGCCCAGCACGGAATTCGCAGTCAAGTCTCCAAAGTTCTGTAAATTGGCACTTTCCTTATTACGCTGCTAAGTGACGAAGCGCGTAACCCGAAGCCTATCTGTCGCCAAAAGTCGAATCCTTTGGGAAACCAATGGCTTACGAGATCGCCCGGGGATGATTATAAGTCCGTGTAAACTGCTTCCATGTTCAAATTTGTCTTGAGTCTGTTTGAGTGGTTCATTTTGGCATGGCCTGTCATCGTCATCCTCAACTTAACCGATCACCGATCATCCGAACTGTGGTTTGCATTTGCTCCCATCTACTTCCGTTCTAGCTTAATCTCGCTCCTCTGCGTGTTGGTTGCGTTAATCAAAGAACCACGCAGCCGTTTGACGAGGGTAGCCCTTGTTTTGCATCAAACCATTTCTGGGAAAAGGCGGAGGCACACCCCCTCCAAAAACCGAGCCGGCTATTCACCATGAGATTTGCGGACTCAACCGTTTCTGCTTATTATTCCGGTATGCTTGGTTTCTATTCTGGAATACCTTATAGACGGATGTCGGTTCCTTTTGCCTTCTCCTTCTTGCTTCTCATTCTAACGATGCCCATCAGGGGGCAGGAATCGAATCCGGACTCATCCTTGTCTCCCGTTGTCGAGACCTCGTGGGCTGCGGCACAGCAGGCCCAGCAGCAAAAGGACTACGGAACTGCCGAGCAGGAATATCGCAAGGTCATAAGTCTTTCTCCCGGGTTTGCGGAAGCATACATGAATCTGGGGCTCGTCTATGAGCTCCAGAGTCGCCGCCAGGATGCGCTCGCCATGTTTGAAAAAGCTGTCCGGTTAAAGCCCGGCTTGGCGGGCGCGCAGTTCTTTCTAGGGGTAGACTACTGCAAGCTGGGAGATGCGAAGAGGGCCACACCACACCTGGAGGCTGCCGTTCGTGCCAGGCCGGATCTCCCCGACGCCTGGACGTGGCTGGCATCAGCGTACCAGGTGACCGGCCGCACTTCCAGGCAGGTGAATACCTTGCAGGCAGGGCTGCGTGCGAACCCTCATAGCATCGATCTGTTGTATCTGCTTGGCCAAGCCTACCAGCAACTCGGCAAGGACGCTGTGGACCGGATTCAGCAGAAGGATTCGGAATCGAGCTTTCTTGCGCAACTGCTCGCAGAGAATTACGCTGTGAGCGGTTATCCGTCCGTCGCCATGTTGCACCTCGAGGACGCCCTCAAGGCATCGCCCGCCCGCGCAGGCCTGCACATCGAGATGGCCGAGGTGCTGTTGCATGCCGGCAATCTGAAACGCGCCGAGGATGAGATCGCTGCCGAGTTGCGCCTCGCGCCTCACAGCCTGAGAGCCCTGGTGCGCCTGGGTGAGGTTAAGCTCCTGAGGGGCGATGTCCCGGCGGCGTTAGCAGACTGGTCCCAGGCGGTTGCGTTGGACCCGGCGCGCTCGGAAGCGATCCTCGGTGTGCGAGAGTTTGGATTCGGTGACACTTCCCAGGAGAAGCTTACGGAGAATTTGCGTGCCCAATTAACTGGGCTACGCTCCCAAATTGAATCCCAGGCCGGGCCCGCAAGCCGGCTGGCCTTGGCGTTCATCTCCACGCAGGAGGACGCCACGCGCGCGGTAGCGAGCGCCACCGGTGCTGGGGATTCGGATTCGGTCAAATCTGTTTCGCCTTGCGCCCTGCGGCAAATCCGGACCTGGCTTGCAACGGACCTCTTCCAACCGGTTGCCGCCTGTTCGACTCAGATGCTCAAACAGCCGCTGACCGCAGACCTGCGCCTGGAAATAGCGCGAGCCCTTTACGAGACGGGTCTGCCGGAGCCCGCCTTGGCCGCGCTGGACGCCCTGGCCCCTTCGCAGGTGGACTCCCCCCAAGCGCAGTACTGGAAAGCCCGGTGCTACAAGCGCTTGGCGCTTGCCGCGTACTTGCGGCTATTCGAAGTCGACCCGGATTCGTATCGGGCGGACCAGGTCCTCGGGGACATGGACGAAGCGCGGGGAGAGGACTCCAAAGCGGTTGAAGAGTACGAGAAAGCCCTCGTAAAGCGGCCCACGCTGCCCAATCTTCATTACCAGATCGGCCATCTGGAATGGAAAACCTACAAAACGCAGGAAGCGCGAGAACAGTTCCAAGCGGAACTCGCAATGAATCCTCGTCACACCGGAGCGCTGTTCGACCTGGGAAGCACCTATTTGCAAGAGCGACAAGCGGACAAGGCGCTCGAATACTTGAAGAGGGTCTACGACTTGGATCCGAAGTACCCTGACGTTCACCAGTTTATGGGAATCGCCTATACCCGGCTGAATCGCTACGCCGAGGCTGAGAAGGAACTGAAGATTGCCGCCCCCAGCGATAATGATGGGACAGTTCACTATCAGTTGGCGCGAGTTTACCTGGCGATGGGGAAGTCCGCGGAGGCGCAGCGGGAGTTCGCATTGTCTGATCAACTCAGAGTGGTAACTCACCGGAACAACGAAGAACGTGTCCAGCGCATTGCCGCGGCGGAGGCGGCGCTGAAACAGCCTTGATGAAACGTCCAGCCATCATTCTTATCTTCGCTACTCTTTCCAGGGTGCCAGGAGCCGCGCAGACCCTGTCTCTGTACCAGCAGGGCTTGATCGCGCTGCAACAGAACCGCGCGCCGGAGGCGCTCGACGCTCTCACCGCAGCCGAGAAGGAGAATCCGCGCAACGCGGCTATCCGCAACTTCCGCGGGATCGCCCTGGCCCAACTGGGCCGCGGCGACGATGCCGCAAGAGAGTATCGCGAGGCCATTCGCTTGAATCCGCAAATGGTTGATGCTTACCGCAACCTCGGCCACCTGGAGTGGACCGAACGGCATCCCGACCCAGCGCGCGAGGCGCTGAAGAAGGCACTCGATCTATCGCCGGATGATCCCTACGCGCACTATTACCTTGGCCGCGTGGAACTGGATTTGAAGAATTACCCGGAGGCCGTGGGCCACCTGGATAAATCGAAAAGTGTGTGGCCCCAGGATGCGGAGTTCTACCTTCAGGCTGCCGCGGGTTATGCGAGTTTGCACCTGACGGCCGACGGCCGCGGCGTGCTCGCGCGTGTGCAGCACTTTGATCTCACCGACACGCAGTCGGTTCGACTCGGCGCGCTGCGAATTGCCTGCCAGCAACCGGAAGAGGGCATTGCGGTTTTCCAGCGTCTGGAGACACAGTACCCGAACGCGGACTGGGCGCAGTTCGACCTCGCGCTCGCCTACCTGGAAGCGAACCAGCCGGCGGAGGCGGAGAGGACGGCCCGCTCGATCCCCGAGTCAAAACGTTCAGGGGCAGCGTGGACTGTCATCGCCATCGCCGAGGCTGAAATGCAGCGCCACGAAGAAGCCATCAGGGCGTTCCGGAATGCGGCCGAAATCGCGCCCCAGGAGGAATACCGCTGGCTCGACCTGACCCGGGAGTTGATGGAAAAGCAACTTTATGTTGACGCCGTGGCTGCCGCGCAGCAGGCTCTCGATCACCTGCCGCGTTCGTACGCGCTGCGACTGCGCTTGGGCGCGGCTTACTTGAAGTCCGCGCGCTACAAGGAAGCCGAGGATGTGTTCCGCGATTTGATTGCCAAAAGAGATCCTGAACCTACCAGCGCCATCGGACTGGCACAGGTCTTCATGCGAGAGGGGCGGCCGGAGGATGCTGCAGAAGTGCTGGATGAGGCTCAAAAGCGTCTGGGCTCGAGCTTCCTCCTGGTTTACTTTCGCGGCATTGTGCTTGGCCGGGCCGCCAAGCCGGAGGAAGCGGTGCAACAGTTCCGGGAAGCGGTCCGACTGAATCCGCGGAGTGCGGAGGCACACCAGTGGTTGGGAAAGGCGGAGTTGCGCGCCAGGCAGGTCGATCAGGCAATTGTAGATTTGAAAGAGGCCCTGAGGCTCGATCCCAATAATCAGCCGGCGGGGCGGCTTTTGGCACAGGCCTACGCGATCCGGAAGCAGCCTGACCAGGCCGCGCAGTATTTGCGGAAGATTGGCCCGGGGGAAGTCCCCAAGACGGTGGGGGATGAATCTGCGGACTTCTTCTTTCCCGCCTGGGAATCGCCGCCCACCGTTCAGTGATGTTCTTCCTGCGGGGCCCTGAACACCCGTTGAGCCTCCTCAAGTTTCTTCGACTTTGCAGAGTTCGAGAGCTTCTCAAACACTGCCATCTCGCGGGTGCTTGAATCAGCGTCGTTCGCCTCACGATACAACTGAGCCAGAAGGTAATGAGGTTGGGCGTCCGTGGGATCTTCCTCCACGGCCTTCAGCAGCTCTTCTTTTGCCTTGTCGGGTTGCTTCAAGCCGTGATAGCACTTCCCCAGCAGCAAATGGACCTGCTCCATGCGTGGGGGCCCCGCCTCTGCCTTCTGAAGATAAGCAAGAGCCTCGTCGAATCTGCCCTGCTTCACAGAAATGTCACCGAGGTAAAGATTCGTCGTCACACTGGCGGAGTCTTCCTTCAGAGCGAGCAGGAATTCATTTTTGGCTTCGGTCAGTTGATTCTGAATCCAGTACGCGATTCCGATGGCGTAATGAATCCCTGTTCCCTCAGGTCGCTTCCCGAGCGCGGCCCGGTATTCTCGTATGGCTTCGGGATAATGCTCCTCGTCAGCGTAAACCTCTCCCATCAGGGCGTGCAGTTGAAAGGAATCCGGATCTAGGTCGTGGAGCATTTGGATAGCACGAAGCGAAGCGTTCTTGTGAATCCGTGCCAGTTCGTAGAGCGCATCAGCCTCTTTGCGGTTTTCCCCCACCAACTTGTCGAGTTGCGTGATGGCCTCATCTATGCGGCCTTCCGATTCCAGGGCCAGCGCCAGGTAGTACCGGCACTTCGGATGTGGATGAGGAGTAGCAAGTTCCTTGTTGAAGCCGCTGATGGCGCTCTCGAAGTTGTTTAATGCGAAGTAAGAGACGCCCATAAAGAAATTCGTTTCCGGGTACTGCGGCTGCGATGCAAGGACCTTCTCAAACGCACCGATGGAATCTTGAAACTTCAGTTCTGTTTGAAGGAGGATGCCCAGTCGTTTGAGGATTTCGGGATTGTCGGGAGAGATTTCCAGCGCCCGTTTGTACTGTTCCTCGGCGGCGGCGAAGTTCTGCTGCGCTTCGTAGTTACGGGCATGCTCCAGGAGGGGATCGACTGCAGCCTGCCCGGGCAGTCGGCCCTCGGCCGAAAGAACAAGCAGCAGAGGCAGGCAGCATCTCAACGGCAGAGTAATGAAAAGGCGAACTGTTTTCGGCATTCAGCACGCCCCCTTTGGGCGGAAGGCGGAGCCAGAACTTGTTTCGCACGACCCCGGGCCAAGTGGATTATACGGCGAATTTGGTGACCCGGGAGTGGCCGCGAAAAGGGCAGGGTGAGTGATAGCCGATCTTAGCGGATCAGCCGCGCGGCCACGATAGCCTCGGAGTTTGGCGTGCCAGCAATAGCCTTGGTGCGAATGAGGGCCTCAAACCAGACCTTGCTCTTCGGCTCTGAGGAGATGCCCAGGGCCTCGCGGAGTGCGCGGCGCTGGTTGGGGTCGGCCAAGAAGCGCCCAGCGGCTTCTGTCCCTTCCTGTTGCAGCCCTTGCAGGATCAGGATGGTGGTCCCGTATGCAGGGTTCGGCACGAGAGCGATATCGGCGTAATCTTCCCCCGCCGTGCCCGTAAATCGAAGGCCAACATAAGCCTTCTGCTCGCCGGGGTGCGGGTCCTTGTTCACGAATTCCTTGGGTCCGGCTCCCACCAGCCCTTCGGCCTCCTGGAAGTTGAGCCGACTCTGAAACAACTGCACCCAAGGATTGGAACCTGGACTTCCCAGGAATATGTAATTCCCCTCGTCCAGATCCCTCAACCGGATGTCGCGGGCGAAATGAACGGACACCCTGTCCCGATAATCGCCGGCGAGATTGGTGAGGGAAATAAGCACAGACACATCTGCATAAGAGGTAAGTGCGGAATCGGATATGTAATTCATGGTCGAGGTTTCTTCCTTGGCAACGCCGGCTGGCATGAAGCTTCGCGGGAAATCCGGCTTAAGGTAATCCTCCAGCGAACCCGGCTTATGAGCGATAATGCGCATCATGCCGTAGTTCACATCCGCCACGACGAAGTGCGTGCGATGCTCGGGATCGAAAACCTCTGAGAGCGGCCAGGGAGGGTAAGCAGGAGCTTGTGGAGCGACGGTGTTCCGGGAAACGACGACCTTTCTCCCCAAATAGGCGCACGCCGTTCCAAGAATCGCGCAGAGGATCCAGGGGATGACACGGCCGGCGGCGGAACGTAGGGAGCGAATCCCCTTTCGGGGCGTGCTGGGCGCCATCGTGTCGGCAGTGACGCTCCGGAATACCGGGACGTAGCTTCCCTTGGGGATCTCCACCACCAGTGGTTCGGAGCGTCCGACCGAATCAAAATACTCATGCAGGCGGAGTCTCAACTGCCGGGCATGCACCCGCACCGAACTGTCTTCCAGCGGGCTGTAGTCAGCGGGTTTACCGAAGACCGCATGGCCTATGTCGTGCTCTGTTAATTGGCTTGCGCGCCCATGGAGGGTCCGTTCGGTGATGTAGAATAAGAGTTCGCGCAGGTGCGCAGATTTCTGAAACCCCGGGCTGGCAGCGATGCGCTCGACGACTTGCCACCGTTCGTCTTTCGCCAGGGCGTTCTTGCGATCTGCTGAGGGGACAGGAGCGCGCATCTTCGTTCGCGAATATCAAACGCTCTCTTTGAGTCGACCAGAAGCGGTCAGTGGGATTCTAGCACAGAATCTGTGTATTGTGGGATGATAAATGTCACCAAGCTCACAACCCCTCATCTCTGCTGATGTTTTTGGTTAGGCAAGGAAAATCGCATGACCCACTTCGGCGGGTGGCGCAGACATCGGTTCGTGATGTCTGCGACATGCTGATTCCGCTTGAGGCTGAGGTAAAATCTTTTCATCCCTCGGCTGCGGCGTTTTTGCGGCCTCAATCATCTTCATTACACGCACAACAATCCCGTCAAGCGCCGCCTGGTGAAGCAGCCAGGAGACTGGCCGTGATCGAGTTGGAGATTCTACTTCTTAAATGACGCCTCGCTCCTGACCATCGACCCGATGCTGTGACCCACAGGTCGCAGACATCAATAAGTGATGTCTGCGCCACCCGCCGAAATCGCCTCCGGTCAGCCGAGGAGCCAGAACCGAGTAAGAACGTACCGCCTCGAGCGTGCCGCTCAGGCGAAGAGTGCGCAAAAAAGTGCGGCGCTCCACTTTGGCCGTGGTAATCGTCGCGCCCCCGGTCGTCTCTGCACGCTGAGTCTTGCGGACATGCCAGGCCCACAGGCCCACAATGATCGCCACAACGGCTACCGAGGCGAAGATCACGTAAAGCTTGCGCTCGCGTGGGGGCTCGGGAGTAACAAGAGGTGGCGGCGAAGGCGGCGGCTCGACAAGAGGAATCGGCGCACTCCTGGTGGCGGTGCGCGTGTGAATCCACGGCACTAGGCCAAGATGATTCATGAGCTTTGTCTTCGGGCCTCCCCAGGACGAGGCCTCGTTGCTTAGACGCCGAGAATAGCAGATTCGTTAGCTGCCTACTAAACCATTGTTCAATTCTTGAAAATCCTTGTTTGCTTCCCTTGCAGGGACAGACTTCTTGTCTGTGGCCCGGCCTGCACGGCCCACGGCTGTCCACGTTGGCATCCAGCGCCAGCACTGGGCGCGGCTTTGCCGCTCCGACTTGCTGAAACACTCCTCACACTTCTGCTCGTTCCAGAACCAACTGCGCGGCAAATGGAAGTGCCAAGGCAATGGCAGTCCAAAGGACCAGCGAGCCGCTGGGGAACGCCCTCGAGGCGCCAGCAACCCACTTGCACGCACCGAGCATGAACCCCAAGACCGAAGGTAGACTGACATTGCGGTAGTAGGACGCGGCCACAGGCAGCAGCAGGTCGATGAAGAATATTCCGAAGCCGTAACTCAGCCCCTGCTGGCCGTTGCGCGCGACTACCGTCATAAAATATGTCAGCCCGTAGGCCACCGCGCCGCCGATGGCCAAGGGCACGGCTGTGGCCAGTGGGCGCCACGTCTGAACATGGCCTGTCAGATAGGTCAGTGTTCCGAAGGTCGCCGCAACAGCCAGAAAAGCCATCACGCTCAACTCCAGAACCCCAACCGACCAACCCGTCCAAACCCAGTAACTTCGCCGGCGCGGCCGAACCAGGAGGAAATCCGCAGTCCGTTCCTTGAACTCCTCTCCCGGGCCCGATGCGCCCATAACCAATCCAAAGAGGAGAGTGAAAAGGGAAGCCACACCTCCGAGAACAAAGCTAGTGGCATGTGACCACGTCTGACTCACCGAGGACGGCGGCCCTGCCCCAATCATTCCGAAAGCGAACTTGAACTCCATATAAGTGAAGAAAACACAGAGCGCCGGCAAGGCTATGACAGGGACGATGAAACGGCTTCGGCTATCTCGCCAACATTTCCAGATGTACATGGCTCCTCCTTTCGGACCAGCGCCAGGAAGATCTCCCGCAAACCCAGGGGAGAAACTTCCGCGACGGTTGCGCCTTGCCAGCTGAGCTCAGCGGCAAAGGCCTCCGCGTTCTTCTTGACGAGGTACTTGTGAAAGTTGCCCTCCGAAGCCAGCAACAACACTTCGGGGGACTCTGTCTGTGGCAGGCCATTGCCGGCGACAGTAATGAATCGAAACTGGTTCTTGATATCATCCAGCCTCGCCTCGAGCAGAAGCCTTCCGTGATCGATGAGGCCGATCCAGTCAGCAATCTGCTCCACGTCGGAGAGTTGATGCGAGGAGATGAAGACCGTTCGGCCTTCAGCGATCACGTCTTGGACAAGGATGCGCAGGAATTCATCGAGAACGACGGGATCGAGCCCCGTCGCCGGCTCATCGAGAACCAGTAAATCCGCCCCCTGTGACAGCGCCAGTAAGAGGTAGGCTTTCGTTCGGTTCCCTTGCGAGAGCTTTGCGAAAGGACGGTCCATCGGAATCTCGAACAAGCGCGAATACTTCGCGACCGCCTGATCAGACCAGTTCGGGTAGAATCCGCACGTGAAGCGCACGAGTTCCCGAGGCGTGAGACTTCCATAAAGGTTCTTGCTCTCGCTTACGTACGCCGTGCGCTGGAGGATGGCAACTTGCTCGCGGCCTACGGCGAAACCCAGAACCGTTCCGCGCCCTTCCGTAGCCCGTGCTAACCCTAGTAATATCCGAATGGTGGATGTCTTGCCGGCGCCATTGCGTCCCAAGAAACCGTAAGCTACACCGCGCGGGACGTTCAAGCTGAGCCCGTCGACAGCCCTCACGCCGGGATAGACTTTAACGAGATTTTCGGTCCAGATCGCCAATTCGTTCATTGACTTCCTCCAATGCGTCCAATTCCTGTTGTACCAATTCCATGATTTCACGTGGATCGAGCCGCAACTGCGTTCCCTCGACTGCAATCTGCCTGGCATAGGGCCGAAGCCGCCGGATTCTTTCCGATTTCAGAAAGCTGCCGGGATTTTCGCCTACGTAGGTGCGGCCGCCTTGCACCGTCCGCAAGACTCCATCCCGCTCGAGGTTTTGGTAGGCACGGGCGACGGTATTGGTGCTGATGCGCAAATCGGCGGCGAGCTTGCGCACCGAGGGCAACGCGTCCCCCGGCACTAATGCGCCTGCTGCGATGTAGTGCTTCACCTGAGTCTCAATCTGGAGGTAGGTGGGGACGCCCGAAGCGGGGTTTACGTGAAGCAGCATGCTGTATTGATACACCGCTACAGATTGCTTGTCAAGTGCTTTCTGATAGTTTTTTTGACGGGGACAGGAAGTCAACTCGCGCGCGAGTTATTCGGGGTGCCTGTAGACGTTGTGGGAACTCGACGTGATTGGCGGCGGGTTATCTCGGTCCATTCGGTTGTTGAATTCAAAGTGCCGCCCTGAAGAGCGCCGCTACGAAGACCGCTTGGAACAGGGTTTTTCAGCAACCTGTTAGACGCTGAAAATACACAATCGTTAGCTAGGCGTCCAATACCCAAATTTCCCTTTTCAACTCCGCGTTCGCCCAAAACTTTACCGCGGCGGCTCGGTCGAGGCGAGCTCAAACCCCCGCGGGTAGTTTCTCAATTCGAATGCAGGGCCGCCTCTCCCGCAGGGCGGGACGGCCTAGGCCAGGGCCAGCCAGCCCCGGCCCTACCCTTACCTCCTGCGATAAACCGAAGCGGACACCCTGTCCCTTGACAAGCAGAGGAAGATAGGCTAGAGTGGTAGATTGAAGCCGTGCAAGCACTCATGGCCTCCTGGGAACACTTGGCTGCAATGCTACCTGGATGTCCCAATCCACTCTCGAAAGCGTCCCAAGCGGGGCAAAAAGCCCGGAAAACTCCCTGATGTCATGCGGACAATAAGTATGCACACGGAAGAGAAAGAGAAAAAGGAATTTTAAAAGTGAACGAACTTCGCGGGAATGTCTATGAAAAAAAAGGATCGGCTTCCCACAGGTCAGGGAAAAGCGGGAATGTTATAGAAAACAAAGGTAGTTAGCCGCTAAAAGCTGGAATGTTGTTGAAAAGAAGGTAGTTAGTAGGTGGTAGGTAGTAGGTGGGGGGAGATCCACTGCCAACCTTCGACTTTTGACTGTTGACTGTCTCCTCACCTTCGAGTGCGGAAGTTGGGCTAGAGGGCTTCGCCTGCCATCAAATCTTCCAGTCTCTCACGCGGCCGGATCAATTCTGCCTTGCGGCCGTGGACGAGGACTTCGGAAGGCCGCGGGCGAGTGTTGTAATTGGAAGAGAGCACGAAGCCGTAAGCGCCGGCGGCGAGGATGGCAAGCAACTCACCCGGCTCGACGTCCGGCATTGCCCGATCCTGGGCGAGAAAATCGCCCGTCTCACAAAGCGGGCCCACCACGTCGGCTTGAAGCCTATCCCCCGGATGGTCGCGAACAGGGATAATCTCGTGATAGGAACCGTAGAGCGCGGGACGCATGAAGTCGTTCATTCCGGCGTCCACCACGATGAAGTTCTTCTGGCGGTTTCGCTTCACGTAAAGCACGCGGGTCAGCAGGATGCCCGCGTTGCCCACCAAGGCGCGGCCCGGCTCGAGGATCAGCCGGTACTTGGTGGCTCGCAGGC
>Ga0208692_1001797_pt1 | contig 11366 bp, 6 predicted proteins | sample June2015DPH_20_1_3_FD_184721 | JGI IMG/M metagenome (GOLD analysis project Ga0208692, IMG submission 184721) | Peatland microbial communities from SPRUCE experiment site at the Marcell Experimental Forest, Minnesota, USA - June2015DPH_20_100... | ecosystem: Environmental > Terrestrial > Soil >...
GCCGCTCCGTGAATTCAAACTGGGCGATCAAACCTTGGCGCGCTTCGGGCGGCGTCTTGGAGGCGCGAATCAGTTTGATGATGGCATCAAGGTGTCGAAGCGCCTTGAGGAACCCTTCCAGGATGTGCGCGCGCTCCTGGGCCTTGCGCAGATCATAAGCGGTGCGGCGGCGCACCACACTCACGCGGTGGTCAATGAAGAGCTGGATGGCGTCAATTAGGGGGAGCGTGCGCGGCTGGCCGTTAACAATGGCCAGCATGATCATGCCGAAGTTTTCCTGGAGTTGGGTATGTTTGTAGAGGTTGTTCAGGACAACTTCCGGCTGCTCGCCCCGCTTCAAATCCACGACAATGCGCATCCCGTCGCGGTCCGACTCGTCGCGAACGTCGGAGATGCCCTCGATCTTCTTCTCCTGAACAAGCTGCGCGATGCGCTCGATGACTTTCGACTTGTTCACTTGGTAGGGTATTTCGGTGATGACGATCTGTTGCTTTTCTTTGGTGGGCCGCTCGATGGCCGCCTTGGCGCGCATGGTGAACTGCCCGCGGCCTGTCTCATAGGCTGATTTAATTCCGCTTTTGCCGTAGAGGTAAGCACCCGTCGGAAAATCAGGACCCGGAACGAGTGAGAGTACTTCGTCAATGGAAGCGTTGGGCTTGCTGATCAGGAGGATGGTTGCATCAATGATTTCCGTCAGGTTATGCGGAGGGATCTTGGTCGCCATCCCGACGGCGATCCCATCCGAGCCGCTGGTCAAGAGATTGGGGATGCGGGTAGGGAGGACCGTGGGCTCTTCCGTGGACTCGTCAAAATTGGGGATGAAGTCCACTGTCTCCTTTTCGATGTCCGCCAGCATCTCTTCTGCGATGCGCGCCAAGCGGCACTCGGTATACCGGTAGGCCGCAGGGGGATCGCCATCCACCGAACCGAAATTGCCCTGCCCGTCGATGAGGAGATAGCGCATGTTGAAGTTTTGCGCCATGCGCACCAGGGTGTCGTAAACGGCCGCGTCGCCGTGGGGGTGATATTTCTTGATAACTTCGCCGACCACGCCAGCGCACTTGATGTAACGCTTGTCGGAGGTGTTCCCCTCTTTGTACATGGCGTAAAGAATTCGCCGATGCACTGGCTTGAGCCCGTCGCGCACGTCAGGCAGCGCCCGCCCGATGATGACGCTCATCGCGTAGTCGAGATACGACTTGCGCATCTCGTCTTCGATGTTGACGGGGATTTCCCGCGCCGGCTTGATTAGTTCTTGATCACCCATGCAGTCAGTCCCTTGCTATGCCACTACGGCTTTGGTCGACGTCTCCCCAATCGGTCGTACCTCGGTGCGCGGATCTTCCTCAACCAGGCGTGAACGTCTTTCATGTCTTCACGGCCCCCCCACGTCCCAAAGGCCGGATGGTCGGCGAGGCGGCGAGGTTTCTTCCCATTCTGGGTTGCGCGCCGTCTGCGCCCCTGTTCTGTGGCCTCCACTTTCCTACTCTCCACGTGCACCTCTCGGTTGTATTGTAACGGATTTCACAGCCGGTTGGGGTTACCGATTGCAAAAAGAGGGGTCAAATATCCAGGTTCTTCACGTCCAGGGCGTTGTCTTCGATGAACTGGCGGCGCGGCTCGACCACATCGCCCATGAGTGTTGTAAATATGTAGTCCGCAGCCTCAAAGTCGTCAGCCCTCACTTGCAGCATCATTCGCTGCTCCGCATCCATGGTGGTTTGCCAGAGCTGTTCGGGATTCATCTCCCCCAGGCCCTTGAAGCGTTGCACGGTGAACGACTTCTTGCCCACGGCCATGATGTGCTCCAGAAGCTCGTGCCGGTCCTCGATGGTGGTTTGGCTGCCGTTGGAAGAAATGACGAAGGGGAGCTTATCGTGGTCCCGAACTCTTCGGTGAAGGTCTAGCAGGCGCCGGTACTCAGCACTGGAGATCAGATCCCAGTCGATGATTCTCTCCGCGAGGGTTTCGGTTGAAAATTTCAGTGTGAACAGGTTGTGCTCTTCGTCAAGCTGGATGGAGGTCCTGAACCCTTCAGCCTTCAAGTCCTTGGCGACTGCCGAAATCTTGGATTCGTTCTCCAATTCCATCTTCTTGCCGAGTTCAGCTCCTAGCAGAGCGTTAACGGGCCGCGGGTCACCGATTCTTTTTTCAAGTTTGTCGAAGAGCTCAATGTACTCGCCGAAAGCCATCAAGAAGTTTGTGAGTTCGCCCCCTTCGAGCCGGGTCTTGTTCGTCCCCTCGCCGAACTCGACCGCATGATCTTCAGTGGCGCGACGCAGGACCTCGCGCCGGAATTCCTTCTCGTCACGGATGTAGCGCAGGGATTTGCCTTTCCTAATCAGGTAAAGCGGCGGTTGGGCAATAAAGACGTGACCGCGCTCCACTAGTTGCCGCATCTGCCGGTAGAAGAACGTGAGGAGCAAAGTGCGGATGTGTGATCCATCCACGTCCGCGTCAGTCATGATGATGATTTTGGAATAGCGCAGCTTGGAGGCATCGAAATCCTCGCCGATGCCGGTGCCGAGTGCGGTGATGAGGGCGCGGATTTCCTCATGGCCCAGCATCTTGTCGATACGCGCTTTTTCAACATTCAGGATTTTTCCTCTTAACGGCAGAATCGCTTGATAGCGGCGGTCGCGCCCCTGCTTTGCGGACCCTCCCGCCGAATCACCCTCGACCAGGAAGAGTTCACAGCGCTCGGGGTCTCTCTCCTGGCAATCTGCCAACTTCCCGGGAAGTCCGCCGGAATCGAGTGCGCCTTTGCGCCGCGTCAATTCGCGTGCCTTACGCGCCGCCTCGCGGGCCCTTGACGCGTCAACGGCCTTGGCACAAATCTTGCGGCCCACGGTAGGGTTCTTCTCGAAATACTCCATCAGCTTTTCATAGACGAAGCTGCCCACTGTGCTCTGGATGTCGCTGTTGAGTTTCCCCTTGGTCTGGCCTTCGAACTGGGGCTGCGGCAACTTCACGCTGATGACTGCAACCAAGCCTTCTCGCACATCTTCGCCTTGGAGGTTTTCTTTCACGTCCTTGAAGAGGCCCTGGTTCTGGCCGTTCTGATTGATGGCGCGAGTCAAGGCCGACCGGAACCCGGAGAGGTGCGTGCCGCCGTCCACAGTGTTGATATTGTTGGCGAATGAGAAGACGGTTTCCGCGTAGGCGTCGTTGTATTGGAGCGCAAACTCCATGTGGAGGTTGTCGCGGTCAGCCTCGGCATAAATCGGAGTCGGGTGGAGCACCTCTTTGTTCTTGTTGAGGTGCTTAATGAACTCCGCAATTCCGCCGTGGTAATGAAATTCCGCCTGTTTATTGGTCCGTTCGTCCTTGAGGCGGATGGTAAGGCCTTTATTCAGGAAGGAGAGTTCGCGCAGGCGCTGAGCCAAGGTATCGTAGTTGAAGTCAATCGCGTCGAGGATCTTGGCATCTGGCAGGAAAGTAATTTTGGTGCCGCGGCGCTCGGTTTTGCCCGCCCTCTTCAAATCTTGGACGGGCTTTCCACGTTCATAGGATTGTTCCCAGGTGTACCCGTCGCGCCATATTTCCAGCTCCAACCGCTCTGCGAGCGCATTGACAACTGAGACTCCCACGCCATGCAAGCCGCCAGAGACCTTGTAGCTGTTGGTGTCAAACTTACCCCCCGCGTGAAGGACCGTCATGACAACTTCCGCCGCTGAACGCCCTTCCTCCATGTGCAAATCGACTGGAATGCCGCGCCCGTTGTCGATAACCGTCACGGAGTTATCACTATGGACGACGACGTCGATGCGGTCGCAGTAGCCTGCCAGCGCCTCATCGACAGAATTATCCACCACCTCCCATACAAGGTGGTGTAGACCCATGGCGCCCGTCGATCCTATGTACATCGCCGGCCTCTTGCGCACCGCCTCCAAATCGCCAAGCACTTTAATGCTAGCGGCGTCGTAAGCCTGGGCTCCATCAGGTTCTGCCGGCTTTTGCTTGCTCACGTGTTCCTGAAACCTCCCGTCCGATTCCAGCCTGCACAAGAAAGCCGGCGGAGAAGGAATCTCCCCGCCGGCTCCGCTTCACCAAGCCAATCTGACTGCTGACTCCTCTTCACAATTATTGACCCTTACTCTCTCCGTCATTCAGAACCCAATGCCACCGACCCACGCGCCGCCAAAAGCCGATAAGAGGCCATCCCACCGCGGCGGGCGGCTAAATCCGCATGGGCATCACTACGTACCGATACCGGTAGGCCCCCTGCTCAGCAGGCCGCAGTTGCCCGGCGCTCTGCTCATCCTTCAGCTCAAGATTGATCTTCCCACCCTCTTCCAGCACGCCAAAGAAATCCAGTAGGTACTGGTAGTTGAAGCCAATCTGCATGGCTTCATCTTGGTAGGACGTATCGAGTACTTCGCGGGCCTCACCGTACTCACCACTCGACGAGGATATTTCCAATTGTCCCTTCTCCAAATGTATCCGCACCGCACGCGAGCGTTCGTCGGCCAGCAAGGCAACGCGACGCACAGCAGCAGAGATTGTTTCCTTGTCGAGTTCTATGACGCGGTTGTTTTCGCGGGGAAGAACGGCCTCGTAATTAGGAAAATTTTGGCCCGTCAACATCCGGCAGATTAAGAGTCGCCGGCCAAGAGAAAAGAAGAGATGGCTCTCGTCCTTTGATATGCTAACTGGCAACTCCCCTTCCCCTTCCGAGAGTAGCCTCACAAGCTCCCCCATAGCCTTCTTGGGGATCAGTAGCCTCAACTCATTCTTAAGCCCCGGAACCTCAATATCTCGCTCAATCAGGGCAAGCCTGTGCCCATCGGTTGCCACCATGGTCACACTGGCAGGCTTGAGTAACAGTAGGCCCCCATTTAAGGTGTACCGGGACTCCTCGTTGGAGATAGCGAAGACAGTCTTCTGGATGGCGGTCGCAAAAACATTCGCAGGGAGGGTTGCCAAAGCAGGCGGGAGGGTCGGCAGCATTGGAAAATTGTCCCTTGCCATTCCCACCAACTTAAAGGATGACCGTTCACACGTAACCTGCACCCAGTGGTTCTCCAATGCCTTAAAGTGAACCTCAGCTTCGGGAAGAGATCGCACGATCTCGAGAAGACGCTTGGCAGGAATCGTCCCCGAACCCGGGCTCTTCACCTTCGCCGGGCAGTGGCAACACACCCCAAGCTCGAGATCGGTAGCGCTAATCCTAAGAATCTCCTCCTCCGCCTCAACTAGTAGATTAGAGAGAATAGGAATGGTCGTTTTCTTCTCGACCACTCCCTGAGTAAGGGCCAATTCTTTTAAGAGCTGAGACTTTTCAATAGAGAAATCCATTTTATTAGTATCCTATTAGAAGAGATTATTCGTAGTAGATGCTGTGTAAGTGTGGAAAAGTGCGAAACACTTTCCCAAACATCCGGTTACAGATACTTGCCCTGTGCACAGGATTCGCGAAACTGTGAATTTCCGTGCGATATTGGGTGGCCGGGAGAGATTCACAAGTTTTCTCATCATATACGTCATAAAAAAGCCGCTAACTTCAACTGAGACTATCGCGAAGCTTGTTGAGAAGTCTGTTCAAATCTCTGTCTGACTCGCGCAATTGCGAAATCTTGTTGATAGAGTGCAATACGGTCGTGTGGTGTTTCCCGCCGAACTCCCTGCCGATCTGCGGTAGCGACGCGGGGGTGAGCTCCTTCGCAAGATACATCGCAACCTGTCGGGGGTACGCGACAGGGCGGCTGTTATTTTTTGATCTCAATTGAGGGAGCGTCAAACCAAACTCCTGGCAGACTGCGCGCTGAATATTCTCGAGCGAGACGCGGCGTTCCCCCAGATCGACAAGATTCTTCAACACCTGCTGCGCCATGGAAAGCGAAATCTCAGCGCCGGTCAGAGAGGAATAGGCGATGAGCCGAGTTAGCGCGCCTTCGAGGTCACGCACACTGGACTTGATCTTGCGCGCCACGAAGTCACTGACCTCGTCGGGTAGTGCAAGCGCTTGCCCTTCGCATTTCTTGGCCAGAATAGCCCTCTTGGTTTCAAGATCAGGAGCTTGCAGATCAGCAGTCAGACCCCAGGCGAACCGGGAGCGCAACCTCTCCTCCAGACCAGGGATTTCCTTCGGAGCACAGTCACATGAAATCACGACCTGCTTCTGCGCCTCGTAGAGGGCATTGAAAGTATGGAAAAACTCTTCCATTGTCCGTTCTTTTCCGGAGATGAACTCGATGTCGTCCATGAGGAGCACATCAACGTTTCTATACTTATCCCGGAACGACACCATGCGGTCATATCGAAGGGAGTTTATGACGTCGTTGGTGAAAGCTTCCGAGGAGACGTAAGCCAACCGCATGTCGCTCCAGTTATGCTTAATCGTGTGGCCAACAGCCTGCATGAGGTGGGTCTTCCCCAAGCCGACTCCGCCGTAAAGGAAAAGCGGGTTGTAAGCCTTTGCTGGAGCCTGCGCCACCGCCCTTGCCGCAGCGTGAGCGAATTGGTTACAAGAACCGACTACGAATGTGTCGAAGGTATACTTGGGGTTGAGTTGGTGGGCGACGGAATCAAAGTCCAGTTTCCTCTGCAAAGGTTTCGGGTCGTCACCGTTGGCACTCTTTTTCTCTGCATTCTCCCCGAAAATGTAGCGAATCTCCCTGAAACCCGTATTTAGGTGCTCTAAGGCCTCGGTGACGAGCCCGGCGTAATTCTCCTGGATCCACTCTTGGAACTCGCGGTTCGGGACGCACACTACAATAGCTTCGTTTTCTACGTGGCTGAACCGCGTAGGCCTCAACCAAGTCTGGTAGCTCTGTGTGTTGACCTTCGTCTTGAGATAATTCAGGACTTGCAGCCAGGCATTCATTGAGGTTTCATAGGGGGATAGGGGGTAAGCCTTGTGAAACTTGCGCCAAGCGGGTTCGGAATCAACCCGTCGAGCAAACTCGCAATGGAAGGCGTCACTAGGCCTCCACAAGCGTCGAGTCTTGACCCTAGTTTTCCCCCATTATCCGAACCGGAGCGTTCCTAAGAAGGCGCACAAGCTTACCTGAAACGACTCAGCTCACTTCCTCAATATAGCACGAAAGGATGCCCGTGCCAAGCGCTCTTAGGCCTCCTTTTTGCTCTTTATCTATTCGAGCAGGCGGGCAATCTCATCTCTACCCGGAACCCGAAGCGGGCTTACCCGGTCCTTCTCGACCACTTGGATGCCTTCGGCGGCTTCCCTGACCTCGCCGATGATGGCGGCTCTTACACCATGGCGAGTGTAGGCGCGAAGCAACTTCGGGGTCGAGTTCGCACTCGCGACCACCAGCAATGCACCCGACGCAATCAATGCAAAGGGATCGAATCCCAGGATTTCGCTGAAACTGCGTGTCTCCTCGAGAACGGGGACCTTATCTTTCCAGATGCGCAACCCCACGCCGCCAGCCTTCGCGAGTTCATACAACCCTGAGGCCAGTCCGCCTTCGGTTGGGTCGTGCATGGCGTGGATTTCACCATGCCGTTGCGCGAGCATTGCGTCCCGGACTACGCTAATCCCGGGACGCAAGAGCAACTGCTCAGCATGGCGCAGAGTTTTCATCGGCAGTTTCCGGGCGAGGGTAAGACGCTTCTCCCTTGCCAGGATGGCCGTGCCCTCAATCGCAATGCCACGAGTGAGCAGCACAAGGTCTCCTGGTTGCTGGCTTTCCTTTCGAACTAGCTTCGATTTGCCGACCTCCCCTAGCATCTGACCAACCATAATTGGACGGTCGATGCCACGCGTGATCTCTGTGTGACCGCCACAGAGTGTCACACCCAACTCCCGGCAGGCACGAAGCGTCTCCCCAAAGATCTTGCGGACCAGTGGCAACGACGTGGCTTTTTCAGGAAGCAGTAAAGTCGCCAGGAACCAGAGCGGACGCGCTCCCAGCGTGGCGACATCATTGCCATTAATGTTAACCGCGTACCAACCGATGCGCTCCGAGGTGAAGGTAATTGGGTCTGTTTTCGCCATAAGGTATTTTGCGCCAAAGTCGATTACGGCGGCATCCTCACCGAAGCGCGGGCCCAGAACGACTCTGGAGCGTCTTGACACTCGGCACTGGGCCAAGAGCGCCTGGAGAATGCGGGGGGGCAATTTCCCAACTGGAAGTCCCTTCATAGTGTGGTGAGTATAACTCTCCTGTAGGACTTGCCAAAAGACTCCCTGCCGGGGTAATCTCCCCCCTTGCTGTCAGGCGCGAGTAACCCCCGTCATGCTCACTTCGCTGACATAGGGGACAATGCAGAAATGAGGATTAAAAAGGCGGCCAAGAGGTACGAAGCATGGCTGGGCGAGCGCCTCACTCTCGTCCAGGCGGACTTGGCGTTGAAGCACTTCCGGATGGGGGAGGCGCCGTTCCCCTTTTTGCGCGCGACATTCTATCGGTGGGCTCAACGGTGGCCGGAGATGTGTCCGGAGCTTGCCAAGGCGCCGCGAACTCTGGCCGTGGGCGATCTTCACTTGGAGAATTTCGGGACGTGGCGCGACGTCGAAGGACGCCTGATCTGGGGCGTGAACGATTTTGACGAGGCCTATCCGATGGCCTACACCAACGACCTCGTCAGGCTCGCGGTGAGCGCACACCTAGCCATTGCTGCCAATCATTTGGCGCTGACTACGCAAGTCGCCTGCAAGAGTATTCTGGCCGGTTACCGAGAAGGTCTCGAAAAAGGGGGCAAGCCATTCGTTCTCGAGGAGAATGACAAGTGGCTGCGCGAAGCTGTCACCGGCGAACTGCGCGACCCTGTGCATTTTTGGGGAAAGATGAATACCTTACCCACGGTTCGGGGCGAAATCCCTAAAAGTGCCAGGAAAGCACTTGAGGAATTGTTGCCGGAACGAGGATTGATTTATCGCGTTGCCCATCGGGTGGCAGGGCTGGGGAGCCTTGGGCGGGAACGTTACGTGGCGATCGCAGACTGGGGAGGGGGAAGGGCCGCGCGCGAGGCGAAGGCGATGCTGCCTTCGGCGTGTGTTTGGGCAAATGAAGGTAAAGGCCCGCAGAAGATATTTTATGAGGATATCATCACCAGAGCGGCGCGGGTTCTTGACCCCTTTGTGCATCTGCGTGGTAGGTGGATCGTGCGCCGCTTGGCGCCTCATTGTTCCCGCATCGAACTGGCCGCCCTGCCCGAGAAGCGAGATGAGCAGCGGTTGCTCCACGCCATGGGTTTCGAGACCGCAAATATCCACCTCGGGAGCAAGGACGCAATCAAGGCCGTTCGGCGCGACCTGGGTAGACGCAAGCCGGACTGGCTGCCGGAGGCCGTTCATCAAATGACCAAGGCCGTTTTGAAAGATTGGGAAGAATGGAAGAAGCCATAGAGGAGACGGAAATTGGAAAATAGAAACTGGAAACTGGCAACCGGGAGGGTCATTTTCCAGTTTCCATTTTCTAGTTTCCAATTCCCAGTTTCATTTCATTACTTCAAGACCCGAAACGATGCTCTTCAAGCAACGGGTTGGGTGAAGTAGGGAGCATACTTGCGGGGGTAAGGCTTTTTCTCGTGGTAGGACCGGGCGAGTTCGAGGTAGATGCCCAAGTCACGGTCGAGGTCGGACTGCGTGCCATCGAAATAGAAATTGCGAATGGGGATGCCGCCGTACTCCTTGCTGAGCTTGGGGTAGATGGCCTCACTCACAATTCCGTTCATGCACGTGAAGGGACTGATATCGATGACGCCGTCGGCCCCGTGAAGGGCATGATAAGCCGCCCCCCCCACGCTCAGGACCATCTCACCCTGCGCCCCGCAGACCGGCAAATAGGGCCAGGCTAGTTCTATAATCTCCTCGACTTCCGGCTCCTCGTAACCCACAAAGTCCTCATGGAACGGGGCGATCACGGCGTGCTCATCGGAATGCTGGATGTACGTCCGCAAGCGCGCCTTCAGCATATCCAGAGAAATGACCCGTCCACGCAGGCGAAGCTTTCGTTCCTGCTCTGTGTTGGTGTAGGCCACCCATTCAGCAATGTGGCTCAGGGAGCACTCGGCCCCGTAGCTTTCCAGCTTGCGTATCAAGTCTTCATTGGAGAAGGTATTCAGGCGGCAGAAGATCTCTCCCACCACGCCAATCAGTGGAGTTTCTGAATCGTAGTGGGCCGGGATACGCCGGAACCTCTCGCGCGCCCGGATCATCGACTCGACCAGGCTCAGGAGTTGGCAGTCCATGCCCGCGCAACTCGTCTCCAGCGTTTGGCACAAGTCTTGGAGGGACACCTGGAAGACGCGGTCCGAGGCGCCTGGGCTTTTCTCATAGGGACGGGTCTTAAGCAAGGCACGGTGGAGCGTGTCTGCTGCGACCAGCGCTCGCCAGGCGGCCCGCAGGAAGGCGTTGGTAATGTCGCCCAGATCAGCGTAGCCATTCTGGCTTGTGGGCGAAAGGATCTGCACGTCGCCGTAACCGGCCTCGCGCAGGATTTTCTTCAGGAAGGGGGCGTACTGGCCGAACCGGCACGGACCTTCGGCCGTAGGCATCAAGAACGCCGCGCGCGCAGGCTTGAAGCCCGGCATTTCGATGACGCGCAAGAAATCACCCACTGTGATCTTGGCCGGGTAGCACTCGTCGCCGCTCGTATACTTGCTTCCCAGCTCGCGTGTGCGCTCGTTGGAGGGCGGGGTGGGCTGCGCCTCAATGCCCAGCCAGCGAAAAGCTGCCGCGAATGCCTCGGAACTGCCTTCCGCCATGGTGGGGATGTAAACCGTCTTGCCCGCCAGGGGATGCCCGGGGCTAATGCGACGGCTCACATGACGGTGGTCGAAGAGGGGCATCGCAGAAATCCTTTGCTATCCAGATAGGCTTCGCAGCGGGTGATAAACCCGGCGTCGTTCGAGTGGCCGTCGAACTGGAGCACCAGCGAGGGCTTGCCGGTGGCATCGTCGACGAACGACTTGATATACGAGTCCGGGCCACACTTGAAGTTCGAGATGTAGACCAGGTGCAGGTTGGGGTGGCGTCGAGTCAATTGCGCCGCCGCCAGAATCTGCCGCCCGGAGTTCCAGTACATATTCGCGTTGACCTCGGTGATGTCTTCGAAGTCCAGGGGGAGGAAATCCATGGGCAGAACATTGACCCCATAAAGCGCGCGCAGCTTGCGCAGGATGTCGCAGTTGACGCTCCGGTCGTAGAGGTTGTAAGCACGCCCGACCAGCACCAACGCCGGCTCGCCGCTCTCCTTGAGCTGGGCCAGGGCCTGAGCGCCTGCCTCCAGCACGGCGTCCGTAAAGGCTCCCTGGGCGGCATAGGCCGCCATCACCGCGCGATCACTCTGCTGGCGCGAAATGCCGAGTGTGCGAGCGAACCCCGCCAGTTCCTTCTCGACGTGCTTCCGCCCGAAGCGGAAATGCACAGTGGGAATCAGCAACTTGGTGCGCGCGCT
>Ga0208692_1001812_pt1 | contig 11286 bp, 8 predicted proteins | sample June2015DPH_20_1_3_FD_184721 | JGI IMG/M metagenome (GOLD analysis project Ga0208692, IMG submission 184721) | Peatland microbial communities from SPRUCE experiment site at the Marcell Experimental Forest, Minnesota, USA - June2015DPH_20_100... | ecosystem: Environmental > Terrestrial > Soil >...
CCGCCGGTTCCGGCGCCGCTGGCTCGTCGTGCTCGTCGGCCTAGTGGCCATCGTGGCCATCGTCGCCGTTGGGCTGATGCAGCTCCTGTTGCCCGCTGCGCCCTCGCAAACGACCTGGCAGACCATCACCAGCGGCATCTCCAACGGTGTCGTGCCCAAGCAGACGGCCCTGGAAGCCTTTGCGTATCTCTACCAGGTCGACATTCCGGGCGTGACCGTGCCGAAGGGCATCGAGGGCGGCGACGAGCCCGCAGACGGCAGCGGCGCGCTCAGCTGGGTCCAGGCGAACTGGAGCTCGCTTACCCCCGACCAGCAGGCCGTGATCAACCGTTACACGCAGCCGGGTCCCAACGACCAGCTGATCATCCCAAACCCGCCCCCGACAGCCGCGGCCGTCGGGGGCGGCGCGAACCCCCAGTTCGAGCTGACAGCGGAGCGCCGTCCGGTCATAGCCATCCACTCGGCCCCCGACGCTCCGGCCGACCTTACGAGCGCGATCCTGAAGGAGTTCGAGGCCGATATCGCCCATATCGGGCCCAAGCTGGGGATGCCCGTGATCACGCCGGGAACGATTGCGTTTCCGAACATCGAGCTGACAATGAGCGACACGAGCGGCGGCGGCACCCTCATGCAGACGGTCGCGGAAGAGAACGCACTCCACTACGAACCCTGCCACCTCACCGTCTTCAAGAATGCCTGGCAGGGCGAGACGGTCACAGGCAGCGGCGGCGTCTCCTCGCAACTTCACGTTCTGATCACCCATGAGGTGATCCACTGCTATCAGAACGTCGTCTGGGGCAGCAACGCAGTCCATTTCGCCATCCCACCCTGGATCATAGAGGGCACGGCTCTCTACCTGGCGGCAGACGACACGCACATCGCCGAGCCCATGATCCCGTCGATGTGGACGCACGGCTGGTTCATCCCCGAGACCCCTCTGACGAACCGCAGTTACGACGCCTTTGGCTACTACACACTGCTGGACCTCGCGGGGCGGAACCTGTGGAACCTGATGCTGCCGGCATGGGGCGCGGCGGCCAAGAACACCTCCTCGCCCTCGGACGCCTTCATAGCCGTGCTGCAAGGCGACGCCCCAAACATCCGCGACAACTGGGCCGAGTCCTACCTGCGCATGACCGCCTGGGGAAACCCGTGGGTGACGTCTGGCTTCGACCTGCCGGATACGACCCAGGTCGACCAGCACCCTGCCCAGGCAAAACCGGCGCCCGGCTGGACCGGCTCTTTGCAAAGCAGGTCGAACACGGTGCTCAAGGTTGAGTCAAGTTCAGGCGAAGTCGTAACGGTTTCCACAGATGGACTCGCGAGCGTTCACGACGACTCCGGCCACAGCCTCATCGCCTTCATCGACCACAGATTCTGCGTCGTCGCCAGCTGTGTCTGCCCCAAGGGAACGAAACTCGCCGGCGAGGACATGGCCTCCGATCAGATGAACATCCCGTTCGTTGCCGCCTTCAATGCACCCGAGGCCGGATCGACGTACAGCATCATCTCGCAGACCCTAGCCGAGCTGTGCGGACAGCCCACGCCCCCCCCGACGAGCGGCCAGGGTCCGTGTAGACCCACCTGCAGCAGCTCCAACGGCGACCCGCACATGCGAACGGTGAACAGTTACATCTACGACTTCCAGGCCGCGGGCGAGTTCACCCTGCTCCGCTCCGCCGACGGAAGCGTCGATGTCCAGGCGCGCCAGGAGCCCTACGCATCGGTCATCCAGACGGGCTGGGCGATCAACACGGCCATCGCCGCCAAGGTGGGCAGCCACCGCCTCGGGGTGTACCAGGTGGGTGACGCCCTTCAAGCCCACGTGGACGGTCAGGTCGTCGACCTCAGCGGGGGTCCGATGAATCTGGGCGGGGGCGCGAGCATCTCGACGTTCAAGAACGGCTTCGAGGTCGTCTTCCCCGACGGCACGACGATGTGGACGCAATCGGAAGGGTACGGGATCTTCGCCCAGATCAGGCCTTCGGCCTCACTCGCGGCGAGCGGCTCCGGCCTGCTCGGGCCGATAGTTCCGGGCGGTATGGGCGTGCCCGCTCTGCCCGATGGGTCACAGCTGCCGGTCGCCACCAGCGTCGCCCAGCGCGATTCGATCCTGTACGGCCAGTTCGCCGACGCCTGGCGTGTGACCGACGCCACCACGCTCTTCGATTACGAAAGCGGCAAGTCCACCGCTTCCTACACCATCAAGCCGTATCCCGTCGCGGGCAAGGTCGTGACCCTGCCTGACCTGTCGACCGCTCAGACAGCAATCGGCAACTCGGCCTGCTCGACCATCACGGATTCGACGCTACACGACGACTGCGTCTTCGACGTGGGGGTTACCGGTCAGATCGGGTTCGCGACCGGCTATCAGGCCGTGCAGTCGTTCTACGACAGCGGCATCATCTCCACGCCGCAGTCGATCGCCCCGGTGAGCTTCCCACCCGTTTCGGCCACGCCCGGCTCCCCGCTGCCCACCGTCATCAGTGGCGCCGTCACAGTGACGAAGGGCACCGCGATCGGCGGGTATGCGGTCGGCCCCGACGACACCGTTTATCTCTCGGTCCAGACGGCAAAGAGCTCGTACAGCTTGATCTCGTTCGATCCGAAGGCCGGAAAGGTGATCCAGCAGGTGGCGGTCCCCGCCCTGACGGAAGTCCACTACGCCGCCGGATCGCTGTGGCTCCCGGGCCTGAGGGACACGATGCTCGGCAGCTGCAGCGTGACCCGCGTCGATGCAACGACGCTGACCGAACAGGCGACGATCCCGCTACCCTGCGCCGGCGTCACCGGGCCTCTGATCGCGAGCGACGGCAGCGCCATCTGGTTCGAGAACACGACCAACTACCACCCGGCGACCAAGAAGGGCGCGGTCGCGGTACGCCTCGACCCGTCGACCAACAAGCCGGGCACGACCGTGGCGATGCCTTCCGCAGGCGGTTATCTCATCGACTCTCAGGGCGCCGTCTTCTACGAGGACACGAACACCGGCGCTTACTACGTTCTGACGGACGGCTCGGCCGCGTTCGTCTCGCTCGGCAAGTTCACAAACGTCGCCGTGGCATCCGGCGCCGGGCTTTGGGTCCAGAACGGCACTGGCAAGCTGGCTGAGTACTTCACGACGGCGGGCAGCCCCGACCATACGATCCAGGTCAGGGGAACGGTGGTGGCCGGCGACTCGTCGTCGGTCTATGTCGAGGCCCAGGTGGCGACAACCAATGGCGGCACGCAGCCGGCGCTGTTGCGCTATCCGATCGATGGCTCCGGTTTCACCAGGATCGCCCTTCCGCCGAAGGTCGGCGGGAGCCCGCAGTTGTACAGCCTGGATCCGCCTCCCACAGTCACCGCCAATGGCTTCGTCAAGCTCTGGGCGATCCAGAGTGACACCCCGCAGGCTTCGATCCTGCTGCAGTGGGTCCCATTCACCTGAGGGCCATCGGTACCGGTCCATAGCAGCCAAAGGCGCGGCGCCACACAGCGGCCCAGATTCACACGCTATACGCGGATCGTGGCTTCTGGTGAGGCCATCCGATCGAGCGACCGCCCACGTCAACTGGAGTCTTGGGACAAGAGAGAGCCCCCGCCATCAGAGGGGGGAGGGTGGCGGGGGCTCCGAAGCGGCGACCACGCCCGTCTCAAGGAAGCGGCCGCCTTGTCACAGAGTCTATAGGAGTCTGAGGTACGTGCCCACGGCAGTGAGCATGTCGAAGAGCCGCAACGCGAGCACGCCCGTCTTGTACACTCGCGCGGTCCTGCTCGGGAGGCGCGGCGGAGGACCCGATGGGCCGCGAGATTGGCGGGATGGCCAACCCGAATGACTGCCACGGTGGGATAAGCAGGTTGGCTTCCCTGTGGGCACAACGCGGGTATGGCCGGCGATCGTTGGCGACGGGTCTTACCGACAGCTGAGGCGAAGCCAATGGCCAGCAACTCGATCGACGAGGGTGCCCCTGCCGTGGAGGAGACAGGGGCCGAGGAGTACGCCGCCTTCAAGGTCGAGCAACGGGGCATCGACCTGATCCCCGACGCCGAACGGAAGATGACGCCGGCCGGACTGTTCTGGCTCTGGGCCGGCGCGGTCTTCAACGTGGAGTTCTTCTTCTACGGCTTTCTCATCTCGAGCTTCGGCCTGTCCTTTGGACAGTGCCTGCTGGCCATCGTCGTGGGGAACCTCTTCTACGCCTTTCTGGGTCTCGCGAGCCTGCAGGGTCCCGCGGTGGGCACGACCGCCTTCGTGGTGAGTCGAGCGCCGTTCGGGCGCAACGGGAACCGGGTCGTGGCCCTCTTCAACTGGATCACCCAGGTGGGCTTCGAGGTCGAGGGCGTCTTCCTCGTGGTGGCCACCGTGCTCTTCCTGTTCTCCCGCTATGGCGCTGCCCTGCCGGACACGGGCAAGCTCGCGGTGGTCATCCTCGCGGCGGCGGTGCAGCTGGTCGTGCCCTTGTTCGGGCACGCCACCCTCACCAAGGTGCTGCGCTACCTCTCCTACGTCTTCATCGTCCTGTTCGCCGTGCTGGCCGTCCTGGTCATTCAGGGACTGCATGGTCTCTCGTTCGATGCCACGGCGTCCTGGGGCGATTGGACCACGGCGCTCGTGGTCATCATCTCGGTCGGTGGTCTCGGCTGGACTGAGAACGGCAACGACTACTCGCGCTATCTGCCGGCGAACACACCGAAGTGGCAGACCTTCTGGGCGGCGACCCTGGGCCCCGGCATCCCGTCGGTCCTCCTAGAGATCCTCGGCGCCCTCGCGGCCACCGTCACCACCAAGACGCTCGACATCCAGGGACTGGGCATTCCTCAGGCGTTTCCCGACTGGTTCGTGCTGCCATTCCTGCTCCTCGCGATCGTGCAGCTATTTGCCATCAACACGATCGATCTGTATTCGTCCGGGGTCACCCTCCAGGCGCTCGGGGTACCCGTCAAGCGCTGGGGTGCGGTCGTCATCGACACCGTGATCGTGGCCATCGTGACTGGTCTGGTGCTCTTCCAGGGCGACTTCTACCACGACCTCACCGGGTTCTTCCTCTACATCGTCGTGTGGCTCGGCCCCTGGTTCGGCATCCTCATCGTCGACTACTGGCTCCGTCGCGGGCGGTACGATCCCGCGTCACTTGCGGCCCCGCGGGGTGGGCTCTACTGGAGACATGGCGGGATCCACTGGCCGGCGCTGATCGCCCAGGGTTTCGGCATGATCGCGTCCCTGGCGTGGATCAACGCCGCGTTCGCGGTGCCGTCCTTTGTCGGGCCCCTCTCGAACGCTGTCGCTGGCTTGGAGGGCAGCGACTTTAGCTGGCTGCTCGGGGTCGTCGTCGGAGGCCTCGTCTACTGGGCTCTCGCCGGAGCACGGGTGCGCCGGGAGGCTGCGACTTCCACGAGCTGACCGCCGGCGACCCTCACGGGCTCTTAGGCGTCAACCCCGCGTGTCGAGTGCCGCCGGCATACACGACGCACGCATCTTGTCGCCTCACTGGGCAGGCTTCATGGGCCCCGCCGGCTAACTCCGTGAGCGCCGCAGATCCGTGACGAGATCGCAGATATCGATCCGCAGAACCTCGGCGATCTCGAAGACCTCGACGAAGTCGAGCCGCCGGTCTCCGCGTTCGTACTTGGAGACGAACGATTGAGGCCGCCCGAGCCGCGCAGCGAGCTGGACCTGGGTCAGGTTCTGGGCTTGCCGGCCGGCGACCAGCCAGTCGCGCAGCCGCACATAGGCCGGACTGAAGACGGACCGGGTCACAGCTGCTGCCACGCCATCGTGGCGGCCACGCTAATTCGAGGTTGGGATTATCCCAACAGGGCTACGATGACTGCCTGTCGATCGCGAGGAGAGGGCGGAACATGGCGGATCTCGACATTGCCCTGGCCACAGTGCGTGATCGGATCGGCAAGTACCAGCGCCAGGGTATCGGCGAACAGGACACCAAGGCCGCGCTGATCGTTCCGGTGCTCCGAGCCCTCGGCTGGGATACCGAGGACCTCGAGGACGTCAAGCTCGAGTACAAGCGCCTCGCAGGCGACAACCCGGTCGATTACGCCCTGTTCTTGCTGCGGGAGCCACGCCTGTTCATCGAAGCCAAGGCCCTGGGCGTCCATCTAGACGATCACAAATGGACGAGCCAGATCCTCGCCTACGCCACAGTCGCTGGAGTGGAGTGGGTGGCCCTGACAGATGGCAACGAATGGCGCATCTACAACAGCCACGCCACCGTTCCCGTCGAACAGAAGCTCTTCCGCGTGGTCCGGGTCGCCGATCCAGAGAGCCACCCCGACGGGACCCTGCGGCTTCTCGCGAAGGCTCAGATGGCCGATCACCTGATAGATGTCCTCTGGAAGTCCGACTTCGTCGATCGCCAGATCCGCGATGCTCTCGTGGGGCTATTCGGGCCCGAACCCGATCCAGGACTGGTGCGCCTGATCCGAGGCCGGGCCGGGGCGTTGAGCCATGCCGAGGTGCGTTCGAGCCTGGGTCGCCTCCGGACCACCTTTGACTTCCCGGTAGCCTCGACGGCCCCGACCCAGCCGGCCGTGCCGGCCAAGGAGCCGCGGCCGGCCACGAGTGAGCCAACTCTGACATCTGAACCGGCGCCAGCCAAGATGGGGGAAGGGACTCCCTGGCGTGGAGTCACTCTCGGCCAGCTGATCACTGCCGGGCTCGTGCGCCTGCCGTTCGACATCGAGCACCGTTACCGCGGGACCAAACTCTCTGCCCGGATCGAAGACGCGGACCGCATCGTGTTCGACGGGGTCGTCTACGACTCGCTCTCAACGGCGGGCGGCGTGGCGCGTAAGTCGGTCGCAGGCCCGTTTCCGGGGCGGGACATTCCGCAGACGAACGGCTGGACGTTCTGGGAGTACCGGAGTCCCGATGGAACTCTCCACCCGCTCGACGATCTCCGGCGGGAACTCTACGAGAGCAAGGTGATCAGCCTGGTGGACGGCCGGCGCACCGGATAGCCGGCGGGTTCCGCGAGACTATGTTCGCGTGGTGGCGAGGTTCTCGGGCGCCTGCCAGCCGGTGACCGCCGTCAGCCCACTTTCACCGAGTCGTCCGAGTTGGTCTGAGCGCATTGTGAGCTAGGAGTATGGAGGAGCAGGCTCCGGCGCCTCCCTCAAGCATCTTGCCCAATGACGAAGCACCGTCCTGCCGCCGGTAGTCAGCTACGGCCTTCTCGGTAGCCAGACCCTGAAGCCGAGGCTCGCTAGCAAGAGAAAGCGGGCCACGTGCTGGACGTTCACGACATCGTAGGGCGAGAGCGATCTCGTTAGTGGGTTCACAACGTGGGCGGCTGCCCAGTCCCTTAGGTAGTCGCCGTAGGCAATGGCGTCCACCAGAGCCACCTTCCGGTCACGCACTGGACCGCCAGCCCAGCTCGGGCTGGTTCCGGGCGGTAGAGGCCTACTCCTCTCGATCCTCCGCACAGGCCCCCGGACGGTCCACAGAAGCTCCTCAGCCGGATCGATCCCGTGGCCTCGCAAGCGAGCCTGCAAGTCGGCCAGAACAGTTGGGTTCCAGGCACCGCCTATCCGGCTCGGCCGGCCTGGACCAGCCGGTACGTTCAGCCCCAGGTCCTCGATGGCACCGAAGGCAGAGAGGATGGCATGGGAGAAGAGAACGTGGTCATCAGGGTGCGCCGAGACCCTGTGATAGATGTGGTAGCTCGGCTGCATGTCCATGTGGTGGACGCTGTAGAGCTCCAGGCTGAACTTGTACTTGGCGATGGCGTACGCCCACCGGCAGCGACGCGACCCCTTCGCAGCGATGGCACAGGCCGTGGGCAGCCACGACTGCGACATCAGCAGTTCCGGGAGGCTCGCCCTCTCCGCGTCGTCCATCCATTCGGGTTCCTCGTCGTTGTGGGCGATGGGATGGACCGCGCCGAACATGTCAGGGTTGCCGTTGACCAGTTGCCGACAGCCATTGATGAGATCCAATGCACGTTGTGCCGCAGGCCACGATCGGGCGTGCAACACGATTTCCATCCCCCCCACGATATGGTTGAACTCTCGGTCCTCTGGTACCAGTTCCGCCATCCAGCCGGCACCACGGAACGGTCCAGATGGTTCGTCTGGCTCTGCGCCGCCGGTCTCGAACCCTGTGCGATACCGGCGTATCCGGGCTGTTACTGCTAGAGCCGCCCTCACGAGCTGACCACGCACAGCGGGATATGGGTCTCGCCGTTGCGGACCATCTGGATCGCCCGGTGTACGCTGTCGAAGATCCGGTAGACACCTGGCCTACCGGGCACTGGCTCGGCCAGGCACCAGCGGAAGTCGATGCGCTCACAGCTGCTCTTGTCGCGGTAGGCGGCCGCAGCGAGGACCGCGGCGTCTTGGGCGACGCGCACCAGCTGCGAGCCGAGGCGGGCGAAGTCGGGTCACAGGCACGGCTCGGCCTGGCAGACCAGGACGTTCTCCGCGGCGATCGGTAGGAACTCGGCATGGCGCCCCTGCAGCTTGACCGCGACGCCGTTCTGGCGCCATTGGCTGCAGCGAGCGGTCAGCTCGACCAGCGAGGGCTCGTCGAGCGAGCCGACGTAGCTGTCCACCCCCGCCTGCGTAGCGAAGCGTTGCGCCAGCCAGCCCTCGTTCAGCTGCAACCCGAAGGCGCCGTCCGCGCATCCCGACTGGTTGATGAAGCAGGGGGCGTCGTCGTAGTGGCGCAGCTTGGCAAGCTCGCCCTTCAGGTAGACGTGGTAGGCGTTCATGTCCTCCCTTTCAGGCCGGATCGTACTCCCGCCAGGAACAGCTACCGGCCGCTACCAGGTGAGGCGGGTGCCTGGGCGGCCCGGAGGCGCCAAGCCTTGCCCTGGGCTCCTCGGCAAAGGCCAGCAGTCCGGCGTGGGCCAAGCCAAGCACGGGAGCGAGACCGTGACGCCATCACGCTGCACACGATGAGCAGCTCGTGTGGAATGACCTCGATCCCAGTGACCGCCCAGGTCGGCTGCCGAGCACTGTGCCTATTGCCTGCCTGATCGGGCCGGCGTATGGTCGCGCGGTTGAGCCCATTCGGTTCTCAAGGAGTCCGGCCCGCACGCTGCGCCGGCCTTCTTGCCGCGGACCCATGGGAGGAGGCTCCAGTGCACTCGTTCGATCTGGCTATTCTGCTGATCCGCCTAGGAGTGGGCGTCACCTTCGCGGCTCACGGGGCACAGAAGGCGTTCGGCTGGTGGGGCGGGCCAGGCCTGAAGGGCTGGCAGGGCGCGATCGCTAGCATGGGCTTCCGCCCGGTCGCGCTGTTCGCGGCCCTGTCCGTTCTGGCCGAGCTGGTAGGCGGCCTCATGCTCGCGGCCGGCATCGTGACGCCGGCGGTGGTCGCAGTGCTCGTCGGCCAGTCGGTCGTCATCATCTTCAAGGTCCACTGGACCCACGGTTTCTTCGGCGGCAAGGGTGGGTTTGAGTTCCCGCTCCTGCTGGCCATCGGCGCGGTGGCGGTCGGCGTGGCCGGTCCGGGTCAGGTCAGCCTCGATCACCTGATCAAGCTCGAGCCCACCGCCACCGTTCGGGCGGTGCTGTTGGTGATCGGAGCCATCGGCGGGCTGGCCTCGCTGGCCGTTCCGTGGCTCATTGCCCGGATGAAACCCGCCAAGGCGAGTTAGCTCGACTCAGCCACTGCGCCAGTAGCCATGGGCGTGCTCGTGACTTCCGCGGCTGGCGGCACGCTAGATCCGTAGCAGGCGAGCCTGTCAGACTGTGCCATTCACGATCCTTCTCTCTATGAAAGGGGGCCCGCGGTCAAGCTGGGTTCCTCGCATCTGATGGCGACCCAGGCAGGCCTCACGGACCCTCGGATCGTGGACGGGATCGAGCAGCGCTCATCTCTCTATGGCCTTCTCAGCTCGGAAGGACAGGGTCAGATCGGAGGTTGCGCCGGCGGCCCAATTCGATACAGGGTCGTCATGCGACCAGCAGGATAGCGGGGCTTGCCGGGGCGAACGGTTCGTTCTTCGTGAGGACGTGCCAGATGGCCTCGGCCAGCTGGCGGGCGATGTCGATCCGGGCAACCTTGGCGCCACGCTGGCGGCCGAGCCGGCGCTTGTTGCGCTCGTAGCGATCTCGATAGTGCGGATCACGGGCAGCGTGGGTGGCAGCCTCCACCAGGGCCCAGCGCAGGTACTTGGGCCCGTTCTTGGCCAATGGCCCACGGAAGTCGTGGTTGCCCGACTGGCGCACGATCGGGCACAGCCCGGTGTATCCAGTAAGCTTCTTTGGGCTCGCGAAGCGGCGAATGTCGCCGATCTCGCTCGCGATCGTGTAGGCCAGAAGCGGACCCACGCCGGGTACGGTCAGCAGCAGTGGGATGTAGGGGTGGTCAGCGCCGAGGCGTATCAGCTCTCGTCCGCATTCGTCGATCCGCTCGTCGAGCTCGTCGACCATGGCCAGGCTCGTGGCCAGGGTCCTGGCCCACGGTTCGGGCAGGGTGAGACCAGCGAGAAGCTCGCGTCCGGATGTCCCGAACAGGTCGGTGACCGGAACGGTGTGACCGAAGGTCATGAGCGTGGCATGAATGCGGCACTTCAAAGCCCTCCGGTGGCGGACCAGATGGAGTCGGAAGCGGGCACGCTCGCGCTCCGCGCGGATCGTTGGATCGGGCAGCCAGATCTCGGGCACGAGCTCGCGGCGGGCCAGCTCGGCCAGCACGTGAGCATCGATCTTGTCGGTCTTGGCGGCCAGGGGTGCGACGCCTTTGGCCTTGACCGCGTCGGCGATCATCACGTCCCAGCCGAAGCGCTCAAGGGTGTCGTGGACGAAGCGCGACCCGGTCATGGACTCGATGACCGCGCTGACCTCCTGGCCGTGGCGCAGGACCTTGCCGGCGAGCGTCCTCAGGGCGTCCGCGTCTGGGTGAACGGCTAGGACCTCGACCGTTCGCCCTTCCTCATCGAGCACGTGCACATCGAGCCTCTGGCGCGACAGGTCCAATCCGGCGTACAACATGTCTGGAGCCTCCCGGTGCTGGTTGCACTGACAACCCAACGTTGTCACCGGTGGGGCTCCTTTTCATGACCATTCGATGGTGGCGCCATTTAGGGCTAGTGCTCGATCTCCTCGGGTGTCTCGTACCAGCGGACTCGTTCACCCAAGCGCGCGCGCGCCCGCCATCCGAGCGTCTTGGGTGCCGCCTCCAGCGCCGCTCGGAGGGCGGTCACTTGGGCGGACACATCATGCTCGAGCCCGTCAGGAGACTCTGCCGCCGCCAGGTCGACAACCTTGCCGAGATTCCGCTCGACCGTGTGACAGAAGCCCCAATCTGCTCTGAGTACTGCGGTAATCCGCCCCACGTCT
>Ga0208692_1001829_pt1 | contig 11216 bp, 11 predicted proteins | sample June2015DPH_20_1_3_FD_184721 | JGI IMG/M metagenome (GOLD analysis project Ga0208692, IMG submission 184721) | Peatland microbial communities from SPRUCE experiment site at the Marcell Experimental Forest, Minnesota, USA - June2015DPH_20_100... | ecosystem: Environmental > Terrestrial > Soil >...
GGACCTGGGGTAAGGACCGCCAAGCCTGCGGAAATCACGGGCAGGCGGAAGAACTGAACCGAATTCATGCGCGTGGAACCTCGATAGGGAACCCTCTCACCCAGCATGTTCAAGGCGGCAAGGCGCCCCTGTTCCACCGCGCAGGGCCACAGCGCATTGATCCACAGCTCCCCACGTACGACATCCATGGCCTGCACGACATCGCCGGCAGCGTAGACATTCTCGACATTGGTCGCGAGGTATTTGTCGACCACAACTCCGTACTCCACCCGAATGGACGTGCCCTGGGTCAGTTCGAGGTTGGGATCGACTCCCTTGCCCACCATCACCAGTTGGCAGGGGAAGACCTCGCCCGAAGCAGTTTCCACGCCCTCAACTCGATCCTTTCCGAGAATGGCGACGGGCTTGACTCCGGTGACGGTTGGCACCCCATGCTGGTCGAACAGGTCCTGGAAGACCTTTGCCGAACTCGCGTCCAGCATTTGCGAAAGCACGTGGTGGGAGCTGACCAACATTGTCACTTCCACCCCTCGCTCCCGCAGGCCGGCAGCAGCCTTCAGACCAACGAGTCCCGCACCAAGTACCACGGCCTTCTTGACCTCCGCTAGCTTCGGAAGAATTCCTTCCACATCAGAAAGATGTCGGAGACCGAAAACGCCGTCCTTTTTCATCCCTTCAGCCCTCGGAAAACGCGCCGAAGCGCCGGTGGCCAGGAGCAGCTTGTCGTAAGGGACGGGCGGACCGTGCTCCACCTCAACCTGGCACTTCGCGAGATCGAGCGCCAAGGCCCTGTCCAACACCAGCGAAATGTTCATCCGTTCGAAGAAATCCCGAGGACGATAAAGAAGACCCTCCTCGGTCAGGTGACCGGCCAGGTAATAGGACAGCAGGGGGCGGGAGTATACAAGTCTCTCGTCGGAGATCACCACGATTTCCGCAGCGGGGTCGCGCTGTCGGATGGTCTCAGCGGCGCTTACCCCGGCTGCTGACGCGCCAACAATCACGTATCGCATTGCACCTCCTTGCCTGGTTCAGCAGAAAAGTGACTTTCCCCCACAGCGGCCAACCTCCAGCAGTAAAGGCCCGGCGCTGCCGGCAGTCCTTCACGTCTGGAAGCGTCATCCTTGGCACTCACGCGCATGGCCAAACCAGGCAGTGTCTCAGCTTCACCCTGCCTCACACTACCCGAGGATTACTGTCTCCTGCGCGAAGGGCCGCTCCACCGGCTGAGTCAATACCAGCCGGAATTCCTCAAACGTCCCCACCACCAGCGCTCCGGTCGGACAAGCCTCCACGCAGGCATAACGGGCTCGTCCTTGACGGTCGGCTCGGTCGGGACAAAGATCGCACTTGAGGGCCGTCTCCAGGGGCGTGATGGCCCCATAGGGACAGGCCATCACACACATCCAGCACCCCACACAACGAGAAACCGTGCAGATGGTCTCGCCCTTCTCCTTGTGCATCGCTCCGCTGATACAGGCATCAACGCAGGGGGCCGGATTACAGTGGTGGCACCCGAGCGAGACGGCCCGCCCAGCTATGCTTGCACGGAACGGCTCCCTTCCCACGACGTGCACGGCGCGTCGCGGGCGGACGGACTCCCCGCTCAAAATCACCGACCAAAGCTGTTTCGAATGGGAATGTTCGATAGCGCAAGCTAACTCGCAGGCATGGCAACCTACACACTTTCGCGGGTCACAAAACAGACGTTCCATCGCGCCTCCCCGGGTGGACTTAGTAACACCAACCGCACGCTACTTGCCCCTGCTAAGGATTCAGCCAACCGTTCTGGGGTCCAGCTCACATCCCTCCTCCTGGCAAAACTCACACGCCTTGCAGTGGCCCTCCATGACGCCCAAGAAAACTCCGCTAACGGAAGGTCGCTTATGATCTGCTTGGCACGAAGTCTCGTGAGGGAACTGAGAAGGTGGGAGAGCAGCTCGCGGAACATGAGGGAACTGCTTCCGGTACACTCCCTCGGGGATGCCCTTCGAGCGCAATTCCTCTTTGGCAAGCAGCTCACTTTCCTGTCGTAACCAACGCTGGCGGAGCCCGCCGGCGTAGTCCGCAAAGACTTCCGCGGCGTTCAATTCGGTTCGGATGCCGAGGGCACCAGCTTGCAGCGCGATCCGGTCGTGAAGAGCCATTTTCGCTCTCCTGGTCAGAGGCTCCGAACAAACGCATCTTGCCCAGAAGCCCACCGAGCCGCACACTGTATGCCTTAACAAGCGGCTTGGTCAAGCTGCTTTTGCACGGGAGCGCGCGCCCTAGAAGTGAGGTCCTGCATGGCTTTGTCCCTTGGGGCCCCGCGCCTTCCTGTACATGCTCCCCCGCAGCCTGTTCTAGAGCATGCATGATGCCAACCCAACCCCGACCTGCGCCGCTGCTGACTCAGCGGACATTTTGGGAATGATTGCAGGCTCCTAGCGCCCAACCCGCACCTTGATGGGGAGTAGCCCTCAAGGATGTGCCTGCCCATCAGGGTGCGCGCAGACAGGGAAATGCCCCACAAGTGGTGGATTTTTCGCCGTGTTATTGGCTTTGATGGGGGGTTTTTGCCCTGAAAAGGTAGTTCGTTTTGAGCGCCTGAAAAGGCTAACTACTTTATTTTCAATAGAGTCTTCGGTTCGTTCCGTCTAAATAGTATCTTTTTTGCATTTTGTGCCCTTTTGCCCCCAGCGGGGCGATTTCGAATCTCCCTCACGCGCTCTGTGGCGGCGTTCTCCATGGGTCAACTATAGTAGGCTATCACAATTCCAGCCTCGTGTCAAGAGCAAAAGGGCAGGATTCATGATCCAAAGATTGCCGAAAGTGGCACACCGAAGCCGGGCAACAGTTCTGGATTGTCCAGCGACTGGCTGTCGTCGCGTACCTCGATGCGCTCACCCCGCCTGTAAAGATACGCAAGCCGAGCCTCAGGATACAAGACCCAAACCGCGCGTGCCCCTGCGGCAAGATACTGCTGAGCCTTGCGTGCGAGGTCATCAGGCTTGTCCGAAGGTGAGGCGATTTCGATGGCAAGGTCGGGCGCACCTTGGGGTCGCTGATGTGGATCCAACCCCAGAAGTCGCTCGGCGCAGATAAAGGATAGCTCGGGGATTCGTACCGTGGCCTCTGACAACTGGAAGTCAGTCTCCCAAGAGACCAACCCCAGCTTACGTTCTTCGGCAAAGGCATAGAGCTTCATGCCCAGCCGGTCGCGAATCATGTTGTGGAAAAGGCTAGGCGAGGCCAACAGGGTGATCAGTACCCCCGCATCGAGTTCGTATTTCACGTCTTCCTTGTCAGAAAGCGCATCGTACTGTTCGATAGTCATTAGGGTCTTGGTTGCCATGCCAATTGCCCTCTTGCCGAACTATACCACGGAAGCAAACCGCCTTCAGCAAATAGCGCAGAGACACCTCGTCAGTGTGCGGCGGTTTGTTGTCGCGCCATGGACCCCGGCGGCCGCGTCACTCACCGTACTGCCTGACTTCGAGTTACACCGACAAGTCACACTGATGCACAACGGGACTCTGTCAAAAAGGCGAGCTGGCAGAAGGAAGCGGAGGCTGGATTCGGAGGTCACACTTTTGGGTCAAGCCTCCTCTGTCGCATCCCCGCTTGACGAGCAGACCAGAGCCCCTGGCCACCACTGAAAGCGGGTTGGGGACAGAAGTCAGGATGCGCTTACTGCACCCGGCGAGCCTGATCACCTGTAGGCGGCGGCGGTGGCGCAACCATCAAGCCTAGACCCTGAAGCAGCATGACCGTACGTTGCGCCGCTCCGCGCCAGACGAGTTGGCAACCCTCGCCCTGGCAGTTCTGTACGTAGACGTCGCCGCCGGAGTACTCCAGGCTGCAATTCTTGAAGGTGCAGTTGACGAAGACCCCGTCGTCAAGAACCAGGTGCTGGTTTTCGAAGACTTTGTTTTCGTGTCGAGTCATCAGAGAACGAGGCTACCACTACCTTGCGGTTGCCGCAAGCTCACGATTAACGCTCACGATTAACGTTGTACGGCGCCATCTCAGGTCAGTACGCCCGAGAAGCGCTAAACCTCCTGAGAAGAGGTTCCATTCCTGCCCACGTTCTTTCGCAGCACGGCGATGTTGGCCGTGCTGCGACGAAGCTCGAGCCAAGCCGTTCCCTTTCTCCCCCCGTTCACCCATGACCCGTTGGCAGTGTCAGGCGGCGAGGTCAGCCGGACTCGCAACCGCCAGCCTCACCTATCTCGGTGGACAAAGGGAGGGCTGCACGCGCGCCTTGAGCCGTTGCAGGGCTGCCGCGTGAAGTTGTGAAACACGCGATTCATCCACTTCGAGCCGGGCGGCAATCTGTTTCATAGTAAGATCCTGCTGGTAGTAGAGGGTGACAATCAGCCTTTCACGTTCGGGGAGACGGGCCAAGGCACAGTTCAGGAGATCGCGCTGCTCGCGGCGATAACAGAACTCGAAGGGATCTTGTTGTGGCGCCGCCATCCTACCCTCTCCTCCCACAGGCAGCTTACCTGTCATTGCCGCTGTCTCGCGGCGCTGCCATCCGTCAAAGCCCAGGGCGTGGATTTCTCGTGCCCAGCGGTGCCATACCTGGAGGTCAATGCCTAATGCTTGCGCAATTTCTTCATCTTTCACGGGGCGACCCAGAATTGCTTCCAACTCGCGATATGTCCTCTCCACTTTTCTCGCCCGCCTCCGCATGTCGCGGCTGGCAGGGTCGAGAGTTCGCAGGGCGTCCAGGATACCCCCACGAATCCGGTGTCGGGCGTAACTTTCAATCTTCACCTTCCTTGAAGGATCGAATTTCCGCAGCGCATCAACCAGTCCCAAGGTCCCCGCCCCCACAAGATCATCCATCTCCACATGAGCAGGCAAGTGTTGCCGCATCTCGAACGCCACTCGCTTGACCAGCGGCACCATCGCCAGTAACAAGTTATGACCTTCCGGTTCCTGCTTTCCGCAGGTTTCTCCACTATGCACACCCGGCGGGTGTCGGCGTATCCGTGAGGTGCGCAGGGCACTCCCTGGCGAAATTTGAACTGCGTGTTGGCGTTGCAGTCGATTGGCGCTTTCCACCACTCCCACTTGCGTTCCCATATGAGACCCCTCTCGCTCCGCCTCGCGCCACGGGAGGACTGCCTTGGCCTGGGCTGCGTCTTGCGGCGGATTCCCAAGGCAGCTTTTGGTCTTGACCGACACCCCACCACAGGCGTAGAGCCCTCGGCCCTCCGCAACCCTCACGCTTTCTTTGTTCGTGAGTTCGTGGCGCTGCGATTAGAAATTGCAAATCTAGTGCCAGCCCTTTGCGGCCAAGGATAAATCCGCCTGGCGAATTCTGCTCTCCAGCCTGGCGGAGCAAGATGGGGTCAGCGTGTTTACAGTAGTAGGCTTACATGTGGCCTAGCGTCGTCGTCTGATTCAGGTCGGCGAACTTTATTAACAGACTGTGTTTCAATGGGATGGCTGGCTAGGAGGAGTCGAGGAAGGAAAATAATAAAAGAGCCTGGCCCTACCCTGGCATGCTATGACACCGTGCCGGGAGGCAGCAGTTTGATGCCCAGGCTCCTTTCCGAGGCGCCGTAGAAATTCACGCCAAGCTGGCCTTCAGTTCCAAATTGGAAAGGTTTTAGATTCGACAAATGCGATCTTGGCTTATCGGAGGGTTTGCTCCGGAATTAGGCGAGGAACCTCGCACTGGCGCAGGTAGCAACGCCTTCTCTCAAGCCCTCGCGGGACCCTGCCGATAGTAGTCTGTGAGCGGGGCTGGCAGGGAGCGAGCACCCAAAGCCACGCTGGCAGCACGCATTCACGAGAATCCGCGGACTTCGGTGCTGTGACTCGGAACAGCAAAATCCGCAGGGAGGATGTCAGCCTGGTGTTCAGGCGGGAACTCCCACAAGACCAACCGAGGACATATAGGGCACTTTCGCCGGGAGCCTTTTCGGACTTCTTGTATGAACATCGAAGGCCGGTACGGCTGGTTCCAGAATGGGAAGCGAGTCCCGATTTGGAAAGGCCGGCGTGGTTTCCCTCTCTGCCCAGGTTCTTGTCTGCTTCCGAAGCTTTGCCCCAGCCCATCGAAAGCTCCTGTTGTCCGCTTCCCGTCAAGATTCCTGGCCAGCTCTGCAAGCTCCGGCGTATCGGCATGCCGAAGAACACCCATGGGAACGCCCTCCCAAAAGAAAACCATCGGGATGGGTCGAGAGGGCTCAGGAGCGGTCTGCTCGGCGCCCTTTCGCAGCGGCTGACTTAAACTGGGCACAAACTCTTCGCCGACACCCCCGCTGGGCCGGGACCGCTACGAAGAGCGGCAGACGGGTCTTCTACCTCCGACCCATGGGGAGCCCTGAGACCGTTCGCAGTGGCTGCCGCAAGGGCGATTAGCATGCGGGACCGAGAGAGAGCAAAATTCAGCAGAAACAAGGGAGAGAACGTAGAAAAACGACGTTCGCAGACCCCAGCAGGGACAATCTCACCTCCCACAGAACTCTGTCGTGTGGATGAATTATCTATTTCCGCAATGGCCCCTGGAGATATTTTTCTAATTGAGGAACTGGAGGCCGCTGACCTGAATTCCGAACCGGCCTTTTACGCTATCCTTGCTTGCCCCCTGTGTGGGAACCAAGCGTTAATCTCTGCCGCTCAATACTTCGGTTACGCGCCGGTAATCTGCGCAGCCAGAGCCTGCCCAGGCTTCTTCAGAATCATCGATGAGGGACGTCTCGTTTACCTGCCCGTTAATTGACCCACCTCTTTTAAGCGGGGATAGTCGTCCATTGAAAAGGCCATCGCCGCAGATTTGATTGCCGCGAGTGTGCGGGAGCAACAATCGTGGTAGAATTCCTGTGAGGTGACTGACTGATTCTGTCCTGCAGGCCCGTAGCTCAGCCCGGTTAGAGCGCTACCTTGACACGGTAGAGGTCTGGGGTTCGAGTCCCCACGGGCCTACCATGCCTTTCAAATGTAACCGTCCTGTAACAATGGCTTCACCTTAGATTAACCTGCCCGCCAGATACTATGGTGAACTTACGATGCCTTCGGACGGCGCCTGCCTCTTGATTTGGTGGGAGTCCGCGAGATGATCGCTAGGTTTTACCTTAGCAGCGCCGGAATAAGGACTGCCGAACCCAATTGTTAACTTCCGCTTAATGTTCCTGTAAAGCAGCCGGATAAGAGTAAACGTGGAGGATAACACTTATGAAAAAACTTTCGAATCCAGCAATCATTATTATGAGTGCCGCCCTTGTCTTGACAAGCCTTGTGGCGTTCCACTCCTCAGCCTCGAATGCCGCCCCTGTTCCTACCCCGGATGCAATCATGCTCAACGGCGCCGGGGCTACTTTCCCGTACCCGATTTACTCGAAGTGGTTCTCAGATTACAACAAGATCCACTCCAACATTCAGATCAACTATCAGTCCATTGGTTCCGGAGGAGGAATTCGCCAACTCTTGTCTGGAACGGTGGATTTCGGCGCTTCAGACCCTCCCATGAATGACGAACAGCTTGCACAGGCCAAAACCAAGATTCTTCACTTTCCAACGGTATTGGGCGCCGTCGTTCCCACCTACAATATTCCCGGTGTATCGCAGGAGCTAAATTTTACGCCCGATGTCCTGGTGGGCATCTATCTCGGCAAAATCACCAAGTGGAATGACCCTGAGATTGCCAAGTACAATAAGGGAGTAAACCTCCCCGCTCAAGATATCGTCGTTGTGCACCGCTCGGATGGTAGCGGAACTTCGTACGTCTGGACCGACTACCTTTCGAAAGTCTCTACGGAGTGGCAAAGCAAGGTCGGGCGGAACACCTCCGTCAACTGGCCGGTGGGCTTGGGCGGAAAGGGGAACGAAGGCGTAACCGGGCTGGTTAAACAGACCCCAGGGGCAATAGGTTACGTCGAACTCATCTACGCCGTGCAGAACCAGATTCCCTACGGTCGCGTTCGAAACGCTGCCGGCGTCTTCGTCAAGGCGGACCTTGCAGGCGTGACAGCCGCAGCGGCAGGCTATGCGAAGACCATGCCCGAAGATTTCCGCATTTCCATTACGAACGCTCCTGGCAAAGCTGCTTATCCGGTTGCCAGTTTTACCTACCTGCTGATTCCGACGAAAATCGAGGACGCAAATAAGAAAGAGATCATCAAGGGTTTTCTCACCTGGATGCTGAACGACGGTCAAAAGGCAGTTGAAGCTCTGTCCTACGCGCGGCTTCCCAAGGAAGTGGTTGCGAAAGAGTTGAAGCAGATTTCGCAGATCCAATAAATCGCTATGGCAGGCATTCCAGCCCCGACAAGGCGCGCGGCTGCAAATCGTCGCGCGCCTGCTCTTATCCAAGGCCTTCGAAGCGGCGATACGTTTGCCCACCTCTTCACGCTTCTCTGCGCGGCGAGCATCCTGTTGGTGACGGTAGCTCTCGTTCAACAGCTTTATGTCAATTCTACGGGCGCAATACACAAGTTTGGGTTTCGATTTTTGACCGGCCGCACTTGGGATCCGGTGAGCGGCGACTTCGGCGCTTTGCCCTTCGTTTATGGCACGCTTGTCACCTCTGCGCTTGCCTTGCTTGTGGCGGTTCCGCTGGGGGTAGGGGCGGCAGTCTTCCTTTCTGAGTTGGCGCCTCCGCGCATCTCGAATGCGATGACTTTTGTCATCGAGCTCCTCGCGGCGGTGCCCAGCGTAATTTACGGATTGCTGGGCATATTCATCCTGGTGCCGTTTCTTCGTCAATATGGCGAGCCATTCCTGAAGCGCACTTTAGGATTCCTACCACTTTTTCAGGGGCCGATGTACGGCGTGGGGATGTTGGCGGGTGGTTTGGTATTGGCCATCATGGTCGTACCATTTATCATTTCGATCTCACGCGAGATCCTTATGGCTGTCCCGGTAGAACAACGCGAGGCAGCCTTGGGGCTCGGGGCTACCAAGTGGGAGTCCACCTGGCAGGTCGTGGTCCCTTACGCCCGCATTGGCATCATGGCCTCCATCTTCCTCGCCTTGGCGAGAGCTTTAGGTGAGACGATGGCGGTTACCATGGTCATCGGCAATGATCCCAGAATCAGTGCTTCCTTGTTTGCGCCCGGCTATTCCATCGCCGCAGTAATTGCCAACGAATTTACCGAAGCCACCGGTAATCTCTACCTACAGGCGCTGGTCGAGCTGGGCTTGGTGCTGTTTGCGCTGACTATTGTGATTAACGGCTTGGCGCGAATTGCAATTATCTTCACAACTCAGAAGGGGTCGGGGCACTAATGCTCTGGCGTAATGCCTGGCGGAAATTCGTCAACTATTTCATGTTCAGCATGACGGGGCTTTGTGCCCTGGTTACGGTGGGCGTCTTATTTTTCATCCTGGGGTACCTGGTGTGGAATGGTGGAACCTCCCTCAGTTGGGCCTTCCTGACGCACTTGCCGACCCCTGTTGGCGAAAGCGGTGGAGGAATGGGCAACGCCATTGTGGGGAGCGCAAAGCTGCTTCTACTGGCGTCTGCCTTCGGAATCCCTATTGGTTTCCTGGGCGGCGTCTATCTGGCTGAATTCGGGGGCCGGGCGTTTCCCTTCGTCGTTCGGTACACCGCTGATCTCTTGAACGGTGTGCCCTCGATTGTCATGGGGATTTTTGCCTATACGATCGTGGTCTTGCCGATGAAGCATTTTTCAACCTTAGCGGGAGGTTTGGCGCTGGGCGTGATGATGATCCCCATCGCCGTGCGCACCACGGAAGAAGCCCTGCGCACGGTCCCGGTGGTGCTACGGGAAGGCGGCTTGGCGTTGGGGGCAAGCAAATGGAAAACTATCGCCACCGTGGTCGTGCCCGCGGCTCGCAAGGGGATTGTCACGGGGATAATTCTCGATATCGCTCGCGTCGCGGGTGAAACGGCGCCGCTGTTGTTCACCGCCTTCAGCAATCGGTTCTGGAGCCCGGGGTGGAATCAGCCTACGGCCTCGCTCCCGGTCATGGTCTATACTTACGCGATCTCGCCCTATGATGATTGGCACAAGCAGGCCTGGGCTGCCGGATTGGTTCTCTTGGCTCTAGTGCTGGTGGCGAACGTTGCCGCCAAATTATTCGTTTCCGGGCGAACTGCCCATTAGGTGGTAACTGCCATGACGACTTCGGATGCCGGTGGTGCGACAATGGTCACGCAAGAAAGCCGCCCCGCTCAATCTGTAGGAGGTACAGTGGCCGCAGACGACATTAAAATGCGGGTTTCCGGATTGGATTTCTACTACGGTCCCAAGCAAACCCTTTTTGGCGTCAGCCTTGAGGTCCTCACCAACCGCATCACAGCCCTCATTGGTCCTTCGGGTTGTGGCAAGTCGACTTTCTTGCGCACTTTGAACCGGATGTACGAGACGGTGCCGCACGCCAGGGCCGAGGGCGAGATCTTGTTCGACAATGAAGATCTTCTTGCCATGGACCCGGTCACGCTGCGTCGTCGCGTGGGAATGGTTTTTCAGAGGCCCAATCCCTTTCCCAAATCCATTTTTGACAATATTGCCTACGGGCTTCGGGTAAATGGCACCCACGGTGGGGCCGCCCTGAAGGAAAAAGTGGAGAAGAGTCTGCGACGCGCGGCATTGTGGGATGAAGTGAAAGATCAACTCCAGAAATCGGCCTACGCTCTTTCCGGGGGTCAACAGCAGCGTTTGTGCATTGCCAGAGCCTTGGCTGTAGACCCGGAGGTGCTGCTCCTCGACGAGCCCTGCTCCGCCCTTGATCCCATCGCTACGGCGAAAATAGAGGAGTTGCTCTTTTCCCTCCAGGACCAGTGCACGCTGATTATTGTTACCCACAACATGCAGCAGGCCGCGCGGGTGGCGGATTTCACGGGCTTTTTCCTTTTGGGAGAACTGATCGAATATAACAAGACGGAAATTATCTTCAAGACACCTGCCAAGAAGGAAACCGAAGACTACATCACCGGCCGGTTCGGATAGAGGTGGTGAGCAAAAGGTGATAGGTTGTTTGTCGCGGGGACCCGCCCGATGGGAGGAGAGAGTCCCGGAAGAGAATTAAGGCGCGCCCCACCCGGAAGTTAGGAGTGAGCTTTTGGGGCCAAACTTGATGAGGAGGAAATGGGCAGGCAAGAGTTGGAATGGGCAGGGGGGAAATTCTCCCTGCCCTCCGCCTACGACCTGCTTCTTACGCGATGATGCGCCACTTTGAAGAGGAACTTGAAAACCTCAGAAACCGCCTGCTGGAAATGAGCGGGCTGGTGGAGGACTCCGTCTACCGCAGCA